>Ga0210409_10000112_pt1 | contig 184932 bp, 136 predicted proteins | sample IncBWH17MmetaG_FD_161649 | JGI IMG/M metagenome (GOLD analysis project Ga0210409, IMG submission 161649) | Forest soil microbial communities from Barre Woods Harvard Forest LTER site, Petersham, Massachusetts, United States - Inc-BW-H-17-M | ecosystem: Environmental > Terrestrial > Soil >... | reverse complement strand
AACCCTGATTTCCATATGGCCAATCAGCTCAAACATGGCTCTTGGGTCCTCAGCGTAAAACCGAACAAACCCCTGTGAATAACTTCTATGAAAAAGCCCTTCCCAGCACAGAGAACTTCTGGGCTCGCCGTTTGTGATTGGCCCCCTACGCACCAATTCTGCGGGCGTCACCATCAATACCTATGGTGAGAGTTGGATTTCGTTCACTCGGTTCGACGAGTACGGCATTGGCGTTTACCCGCGCTTGAACCAGGACAGCGCTGTTCAGCAAAACTTTAACAACGACCAGGGCGATGGCGACCTCTGGCTGCTGATCTCGCGCACCCAGGGAACCAACTTCAACTTCTACATGCGTGCCACGAACACCGCGCCATGGCAAAATATCCCGCTCATTACGGCCTACCAGGTGCCCGAGTTCGCCGGCCAACCCATGCAGGTGGGCCCCATGGCCGGGCCTTGGACCTTCGACGGCCTCACTGCCCGGACCGTCCAATTCGAGCATTTCCTGCTCGACGTCCAGAGCGGCGGGCTCTTGAACATCGCGCAGTCGGGCACCAATATTATTCTGAGTTGGGGAGCTGATACCAATGCTCAGTTGCAGTTTACCACCAGCTTGGAGCCGCCCAATTGGCAACCGGTGGTCGGCCACACGCCGACGCTAGGCCCGACTGGTTACAGCGTGACGATGCCGGTGGCGGCGAGCCCCACGTACTTCCGGCTAGTCAATTGACGCGGATGAGAATGAACGGGTAGAGGTGGGAGTCAGTGCAGCGAGGGCCGGAGGGGGAGTCTCCGGCCCTCGTTTGAGTTGTGAAAATGAAAGCTACAGTTAAGTTAAGTCAGGCAGTTATGAACACGAGTCGGAGTGGCGGTGGTCCAAGCAATGGGCGGGAAGTCACGGTGGCAAGAGCCCGTCGGGGCCTGCCACGAAAAGCCTTCACGTTGATCGAGTTGCTGGTGGTCATCGCCATCATCGCCATTCTGGCCGCGATGCCGCTGCCGGCCCTCGCCCGGGCGAAAGAAAAGGCCAAGCGCACTCAGTGTTTGAATAACGTTAAGCAACTGAGCATGGCCATGATGGGTTATGCGTATGAAAACAGGGATAAGTTTCCGGATGGCAAGGGCGCGTATTGGACCTGGGATTTGCCGCGCACTGCGGCGGATGCGATGCTCAGTGCGAATAACAATTTTCAGAAGTCCTGTTATTGTCCGGGCACATCGCAACGTTTCACCGACCAGGACAACTTGAATCTCTGGGCGGGCTACGGTTCGTATCGCGTGATTGGGTATGCGCTTACGCTTCCAAATACGCCGAGTCTTTGTCCCACAAACCAAAACCTCACGATTATCCCAGAGCCGATGCCTTACGGTCCCATTACCGTACCGGCGGAGCCCGTCTCGGACCGGGTGCTGACCGCTGACGCGACGCTTTCTCGCAACACTGAAAACGACGAAACCAAAAAGTACACTGGCGGCTACCACTACTCGGACATCGATACAGGCAGCTATCCCAAGCACCATCTGTCGGCACATTTGAGTGGAGGCCTACCCATCGGAGGGAACATCGGGCTGCTGGATGGACACGTAGAGTGGCGGAAATTCGCCAAGATGCACGTCAGGGCGAGTGGAGTTCTGTGGCCCTCTCTGAATGATTCATGCCCGACCTACTGGTGGTAGAGCGCGTCGGCGGTTACTAACCCTCAAACACTCTCTCGGTGAATCGTCTGCCTCACTTCGCGCAATTTTTCGTCGCCCGTTGCGCAGGCGCGGCGGAGGCGGCTGCGTCTTTTGCTTTCCGGTCGGGCGTTCGTGCTCGAGGAGTTTAATGCCGGTAGCGAGAATGGCATGCGGACGTTCGAGCCACACTGCCGACAAGCGTTTTCGGCGCAGCAAAAGCGAGAGCCAACCCTGACCTGCATGGCGGGGATGTGCTTTCTTCCGTTTCCAGAGGTGGAATCGTTGGACATCTCGAACAACCATTCTTATAACGGCCGCGGGAGTTTATGAACAGTATGCACGATCATGACGGACGCGATTGGAAGCTGTCGTTGATTGCGGGATATGAAACTTAATCCAATGAAAGCTACCTTTACTTTTCTGCTCAGCTCAGCCTTATTGACCCTCTCCGCCAAGGCAGACTGCCTGGCCGACCCGAACCCGAAGGTCAAAGTCCCGCCGGTTGTGCCTATAAAGGTTCATGCTTTCCCGCTGGAAGCCGTCCGTCTGCTGGATGGTCCGTTCAAGCACGCGATGGAGTTGGATGAACAGTACCTGCTGGCGCTTGATGTGGACCGGCTCTTGCACAATTTCCGGGTGAACGCGGGGCTGCCGTCGCACGCCGAACCTCTAGGGGGATGGGAAGCGCCGGATTGCGAGCTGCGCGGCCATTTTGTCGGTCACTACCTTTCTGCCTGCGCGCTGATGTACGCGAGCACTGGCGACAAACGCTTGAAGGAAAAAGGGGATGCGGTGGTGGCGGGGCTGGCCGAATGCCAGGCCAAGCTGGGCAGCGGTTACCTGAGCGCCTACCCTGAGACTTTTATAGACCGGGTTGAGAAACCTAGCCGCGTCTGGGCTCCGTACTACACCGTGCACAGGATTTTCGCGGGGTTGGAGGATATGTATGTTTATTGCGACAACCGACAGGCGCTCGACGTGGCGAGGAAATTCGGCGACTGGGCGATCGCGCGAAATGGAAAGCTGACGGACGAGCAAATGCAGGCCATGCTCAGCACGGAGCACGGCGGCATGAATGAGACACTGGCGAACTTGTACGCGCTGACCGGTGACGAGAAATACTTGAGGCTCTCGTTGCGGTTCAACCATCACCGGGTGCTCAACCCCGCGGAACACGAAGAGGACAAGTTAACGGGGCTGCACGCGAATACGCAGATCCCCAAGTTCATCGGGAACGCCCGGCAATATGAGCTCACGGGCGAACCGCCCCTGAAAACGGCGGCGCTGTTTTTTTGGAACATGGTGGTGAATGAGCGATCCTACGTCATTGGCGGTCACAGCAACGGCGAAATGTTCAGCCCCAAAGAGCATTTATCGCAGGCGCTGGGGCCAAACACCACGGAGACCTGCAACACCTACAACGTGCTCAAGCTGACGCGGCACTTGTTCTGCTGGGAGCCGAAAGCGGAGTACGCGGATTACTCCGAGCGGGCGTTGTACAATCACATCCTCGCCTCGCAGAATCCGGAAACGGGCATGATGTGCTATTATGTGCCGTTGCGGTCGGGGTCGCGCCGGAATTTCAACGGCCAAAACGACTCATTTTGGTGCTGCACCGGCACCGGGGTCGAAAACCACGCGAAGTACGGCGACAGCATTTATTTTCACAACGACCAAAATCTTTACGTTAACCTGTTCATCGCTTCCGAATTGAATTGGAAAGCCAAAGGTTTGAAGCTGCGGCAGGAAACCAAATACCCGGGCGAAGGCAGCACGAAACTGACGTTTACTTGCGCACAGCCGATGCAGTTGAACGTGCAGGTTCGGCATCCGTTTTGGGCGGTGAAGGGCTTTGAAATCAGGGTGAACGGCAAGAACGAGCCGGTGACTGGCGCCGTCGGCAGCTACGTGTCGCTCGCCCGGACGTGGAAGACCGGCGACACCGTCGAAATCAACATGCCGTTCAGCTTGCGGACCGAGGCATTCAAAGACAACGTCAACCGGTTCGCCATTCTGAACGGGCCGCTGGTTTTGTGCGCTCAGGTCCATACTCGCAAGCCATTCCCGGCGATTGTCGCGGACCAGCCGAAACTGCTCGCGAGTCTCAAACCCGTAACCGGCAAGCCGGATACTTTCTCGGGGACGCCCGAGGTATTTCTGATCCCTGGTGACGACAGCAACCATGGGGTGACGCTGGCGCCGTTCTATCAGGCTTACAACGAGCGCTATGAAGTGTATTGGGATCGGTTCACGCCCGCCGAGTGGGAGGTGAAGCAGCAGGAATACAAGCAGGAACTCGTCCGCCAAAAGGAGCTTGAGGCGCGGACGGTCGATCTCGTCAACGCCGGTGAGGAACAGGACGAGCGCGACCACAACTTCAAAGGCGAACGCACCGACACACGCGAGTTCAACGACCGCAATTTCCGGTACGCCGAGACGAATGGGTGGTTCGCCTGGGAGTTGAAGGTTCTGCCGAACCAACCCCAGGAACTAAGCGTCGCTTACGGTGGTGGCGGCCGGGGCGGCAGCGCGCTGGACGTCTTTGTGGACGATACGAAGCTGGCAGCCGAGCGGCCTTCCGGCGTGGGCCGTGGTCCGGGGTTAAATACGAAGACCTATCCGTTGGGCGCCGACGTGCTGAAGGGCAAAGCGAAGGTGACCGTGAGATTTCAGGCGCCGCCTGACCTGCGCGGCGCCAGCGTCTCCAGCGTGCGCGTGCTGAAAACCTCCACGAACCAATGACCCCATCGTGGTTAATGGGAAAATGAACGCAAAGACGCAAAGACGCAAAGCGGCAAAGCGGCGAAGCGAGACCTAGCGCGTTTTGGTCACGCCTTATCGTCATTGCCTCTTTGTGCCTTTGCGTTAAGCCTTTGCGCAACCAGTGTGTTCGCCGCCCCACCCGCGCGCGACTACCCTGTCAAACCCGTGCCGTTTACCGATGTGCATCTGACGGATATTTTCTGGGCCCCGCGCATCGAGACCAACCGCGTGGTGACGATCCCATTCGCGTTCGAGCAGTGCGAGAAATCCGGGCGCATGGATAATTTCGACCGCGCCGCCAAAGCCATTCGCGGGGAGGAGCTCACCAATCGCAAACCGCCTCCTTACCCGTTCGACGATACCGACCCCTACAAAGTGCTCGAAGGCGCTTCCTACGCGCTGGCAGTTCAGCCGGACCCGAAGATGCAGGCTTACCTGGACAATTTGATTGCGGAAATCGGCAAAGCCCAGGAAACCGACGGCTATCTCTACACCGCTCGCACGATCAACCCCGAGCATCCGCATTCGTGGTCGGGACCGAAACGCTGGCTTCGCGATCCCGACCAAAGCCATGAGCTTTACGACGCGGGGCACTTATTCGAAGCAGCCGCCGCACACTACCAGGCGACGGGCGAGACGAATCTGCTCAACATCGCCGTCAAAGAAGCCAACCTGTTGTGCAACACGTTCGGCCCCGACAAGCTCCACATCTGGCCAGGGCATGAGATTGTGGAGATGGGGCTCGCCAGACTCTACCGCGCGACGGGCGACTCACGTTACCTGGACCTCGCGAAGTTCTTCATCGATGTGCGCGGACCCGGCGGCGACGACTATCACCAATCGCGCATCAAGCCGGTGGGCCAGACGGAGGCGGTCGGGCACGCGGTGCGCGCCGGATACCTCTACAGCGGCATGGCGGATGTCGCCGCCCTGACCGGCGATGAACGCTATCTCCACGCGATCGATGCCATTTGGAACGATGCCGTCGGCGCAAAGCTCTACATCACCGGCGGCATCGGCGCCGTCGGCGGCGGTGAGGCGTTCGGCCCCGATTACTTCCTGCCCAACATGAGCGCCTACTGCGAGACCTGCGCCGCGGTTGCGAACGATTACTGGAACGAGCGTCTGTTCCTCCTGCACGGCGATGCCAAGTACGTGGACGTCCTCGAGCGCACGCTATACAACGGGCTGCTCTCCGGCGTCTCGCTCGATGGCAAACGCTTCTTCTACCCGAACCCACTCGAATCAAACGGCCAGCATTCGCGCAGTCCATGGTTCGGTGTGGCCTGCTGTCCCGGCAACATGACGCGCTTCCTGGCGTCCGTTCCCGGTTACGTCTATGCGCAGCAAGGCGACAGCATCTACGTTAATCTCTTTGCCGCCGGAATCGCCCACATCAAGTTGGATAACGGAGCGATGGTCAAAGTGACCCAGGAGACGCGCTACCCCTGGGATGGCGCCGTCAAGCTGACGCTCGCGCCGGCGAAGCCGGGCCAATTCAGCTTCAATGTTCGGATTCCAGGTTGGGCCCGCGGCCAGGCCGTTCCGAGTGACCTGTATAAATTCGCCGACAAGCTGGATGAACCGGTCACGCTGAAGCTCAACGAAAACGCTGTCCCGATTGAGCTGAACAAAGGCTATGTGAGCCTTAGCCGCAACTGGAAGGACAGCGACGTGATTGAGCTGGACCTGCCCATGCCGGTCCGGCGCGTCGCAGCGAATGAAAACGTGCAGGCTGACCGTGGCCGGGTGGCGCTTCAGCGCGGGCCGCTGGTGTATTGCGCTGAATGGCCAGACAATCCGAACGGCAAGGTGCGCAACCTGCTGGTGCCCGACAGCGAGGCGTTCACGGCCGAGTTCGAGCCCAAGCTGTTGAACGGCGTCGAGGTCATCAAAGGCAAAGCTTACACGGTGACCACCGATGACAGTGGCGCGCGGCTGAAGACCGAGCAGGATTTCAAGGCGATCCCTTATTATGCCTGGGCCAACCGTGGCCGCGGGCAGATGGCCGTTTGGCTTGCGAACAACGAGGCTAGCGTGCGCGTGCCTGCCCGGCCTTGCATTGCGTCCAAAAGCAAGGTGACCGTTTCCGGTCGCGGCAAAAACCCCGAAGCCATCAACGATCTGCTCGAGCCGTCGTCATCCAATGATCACGAGAACCCTTTCTTCCATTGGTGGCCGCTGAAGGGAACGGAGGAATGGGTCGAGTACACTTTTGAGAAGCCCGCGGCCGTCTCACAGACCGAGGTTTATTGGTTCGACGACACCGGCGGCGGCGAATGCCGCGTGCCCGCCTCCTGGCGCCTGCTGTACAAGGATGGTGCAGAGTGGAAGCCAGTCGAAACGACCGACACTTACGGAGTCTCCAAAGATAAGTATAACCAGGTTGCCTTCAAACCGGTAACCACCAGCGGCCTGAAACTCGAAGTGAAGTTGCAACCTAACTGGTCCGCGGGCATCCAGGAATGGAAAGTTCCGTAGCAGGCGTTTCGCTCACCCGATCTCTCCCGGTTTTATGACGCGCTTAACAAATGCCGACCCTCTTCGCGCCTGCGGCTGCGGATATGCTCTCCTCCTCGCAACCGCGGTGGCTCCGCTCGCCGCCCCAAGCAGCCTTTTCTCACGCGAACCGGTGTTGACCGCCGCCGCGCCCGCGGCAACCTCGGTGGAAACCAACGCGGTGACTGAGCGCCGGCGCGGGCGTTTTGGAGCGCCGGAGCGTGGAGTCTATAAAGCGCGGATCGCGCCGCACTGGTTTCAGGACAATACGCGGTTTTGGTATCGCAACGATTTACGCGAGAGCGCGAAGGAGTATATTGTAGTGGACGCGGAGCAAGGGACACGCGAGCCGGCGTTCGACCACCAAAAGCTGGCTGCGGCGTTGTCGAAAGCAACTGGCCACCCGTACACGGCCGAACGCCTGCCGTTTTCGGACATCGAGTTTATCGATGAGGGCAAGACCATTCTCTTTGAGGCCGCTGACAAAACATGGCGTTGCGACCTCGGCTCCTACGAATGCAGCGAGCAAAAAGCCGACGCGGCTGCTGAAGTCCAAAAACCATCGGCCGAGGCAGGGCGCGCTCTCCCCAACGCGCCTCGGCAGCGCGAGCGGCCCGCCAACTCCCGCGGCGCGTTGGGGACAGCGCGTCCTACCCCCGAAGATGAGAATAGTCGGCGTGTTCTGTCGCCCGACAGCAAGTGGACCGCCCTCGTGAAAGAACACAACATCTATCTCCATTCGGAGGAGGATGGCGAGGAACATCAACTGAGCCAGGATGGTGAGGAAGGAAAATCCTATGCCCGGATAGGATGGGCCCCGGATTCCCAGGCATTTGTCGCCTGGCGCGTCGAGCCCGGCGAGCGCAAAGAAGTTTATTTGATAGAGTCGTCCCCCAAAGGGGGCGGCCGGGCCATTCTGCATCATCGGCCCTATGCGTTGCCAGGCGACAAATTCGCCACCTACGAGCTGAGCATTTTCGAAGTGGCCAATCGCAAGCAAATCAAGCCGGAAGTGGACCGTTTCGAGCACGAATGGGAATCCCCGCGGTTGCGCTGGAACCGCGACAATCGCCATTTCGCCTACGAGCAGGAAGACCGCGGTCACCAGCGCTTCCGCGTGATTGAAGTGGATTCACACACCGGCACCGCGCGGAACATCATCGATGAAAGCACCGAAACGTTCATTTGGACCGCCCATACCGAAAACGTGAATATCCGGTACGTCAATTGGCTGGAAAAAACCGACGAAATGATATACGTCTCCGAGCGCGACGGGTGGCGACATCTTTACCTGGTCGATACGAAAGAAGGGAAGATAAAGCACCTGATCACTCGGGGCGATTACGTGGTGCGCGGCATCGATTCCATTGATGAGGACAAACGCCAGGTCTGGTTCCGCGCCAGCGGCAGAAATCCGGGCCAGGACCCGTATTTCATCCAGTATTATAGAGTGAACTTCGACGGCACCGGCCTGGTCGCGCTCACCGATGCGAACGGCAACCACTCGGGCCAATATTCACCGGACAGGAAGTACCTCATCGACACCTATAGCCGAGCGGACCTGGCGCCGATCCATGAACTGCGGCGCACCTCCGACGGCGAGCGGGTGTGTCAGTTCGAACAGGCGGATATTTCCGAGTTGAAGGCGACCGGTTGGGAACCGCCGGAGGTGTTCGCCGCCACAGGACGCGACGGCAAGACCGATGTCTGGGGCATCATCTGCCGGCCGGCCAAGTTCGACCCCTCCAAAAGGTATCCTGTGCTCGAACAGGTCTATGCCGGGCCGCAAGGCTCGTATGTTCCTAAGAGTTTCAGCGGGGTGCGCCGGTTCGCCTCGCTAACGGACCTGGGTTTTGTCGTTGCGCAAGCCGACGGCATGGGGACGGCGAACCGTTCGAAAACGTTCCACGATGTCTGTTGGAAGAATCTCAAGGACGCAGGGTTTCTGGATCGGATTCTTTGGCACAGGGCCGTTGCCGCCAAATACCCCTGGTATGACATCACCCGCGTCGGGATCTACGGCACTTCCGCGGGCGGCCAAAGCGCGGCGGGCGCTTTGCTCTTCCATCCGGAGTTTTACAAGGCCGCGGTGGCCAATAGCGGCTGCCATGACAACCGCATGGACAAAGCCTCATGGAACGAGCAATGGATGGGCTATCCCGTCGGGCCGCAGTACGCAGAATCCTCCAACATCGACAACGCCGGCAAGTTACAGGGTTACCTGATGCTGGTGGTAGGCGAAATGGATGAAAATGTTCCACCCGAGAGCACATACCGGTTTGTCGATGCGTTAATCCGGGCGGGGAAGGATTTCGATTTACTGGTGGTGCCCAGTGGCGGCCACGGTGCCGGTGGCGCCTATGGTCAGCGGCGGCTCCAGGACTTCTTTCTGCGCCACCTGCAAGGCATAGAGCTACCGAACCGGAACGCGGAGACCCCCGGCGAGAACTGAGATTCGAAACCGCGTGCATGAAACATGGCATCGACCAGGCCGCCGTTCACAGCAATCGGTGTGAGATCTTAACAACCTGCCGGCGATTGATGGCCACACAAAGGCAGAAAGCGACAAAAAATGGGGCTTTTCGTGTCTTTTCGCGCCTTCTTACGGCAAACCTTTTCAATCCCATCCCGTTGCTTCATTCATGAGTCGCCGCGCGCAACAGTTCCTGGCTTTTGGTGCCGCTGCCTTGTTCTCTGTTATGGTGTTTGGCGCCGCCCCGATTCGCTTCGCTGGCGTGCCGGTTGAACTCAGCCTCTATGAAATCAGTGAGCGGACTTTGGAGATTCAACTCTCGCCTCTCGATGACCACGGCAGGCCGCAGGCCGGCCCCCCCTCGACCGTGCTGGTGCCCTTTAAGCGCGTCGAAAAACTTCGCCTTCGAGAGTTGGACGGCACAAAAGAAGTACGCATTGGCCGCGTGCGCGTGACGCTGGGCGCGCAGCCGCTGGCGTTGGTCATAAGCCGCTCCGATAGAAAGGTGATTCAGCAACTAACCTTCGAAAATACCAATGATATCTCTGCGGTCACGTTCCGCACCGACTCAGTCGTCCTGGGCCTCGGGGAAGGCGAACAGCAATTCGACCGTCGCGGCCACTCGTATCGCATGGTGAACGGCCAAGTCGCTCCCTGGCTCGCGACTCACGGCGCGACAATTCCAGTGCCCTTTCTTATCGGCACCGAGGGCTGGGCGATGTTGGTGCACCGGCCCTGGGGCGAATTCGATTTGCGCGGCGGCAAAGGGCGTTTTTTGCCCGATTCTCGCACCTCGAGAAGAGAACCGTTGGAAGTATTTATCAGCGCTCTGGACCAGCCGGCGGATGCGATGGCAGAGTACATCCGGCTTACGGGAGCGCCCGTCATGCCTCCCAAATGGGTGCTCGGTTATATCCAATCACATCGCACGCTTGCCGGGCCGGCCGACCCACTGCAAATCGCGCAGACTTTTCGTGACAAAAACCTGCCTTGCGACGCGCTGATCTACCTCGGCACCGGCTACTGCACCAACGGCTGGAACACGGGCCATGGTTCGCTCGAATGCAACCCGAACGCATTTGACCGGCCGGCCGAGCGGCTTAGCGCCCTGCATAACCTCCATTTCAAGGTCGTCCTCCATGTTAACCACGCGCCCCGCGATTTGTTTGGCGCCTCCATGTACGAATCCTCCGATTCCCCACTCCACATCCGCAACTATTGGGCCCGGCATCGCGCGGACTTCGCAATGGGCGTCGATGGCTGGTGGCCGGACGACGGTGACGAGCTGCCCATCGAAGCGCGCCTGGCGAGGCACCGATGCTACTACGAAGGGCCCTTGCTGGACCGCCCCGACACGCGGCCTTGGAGTCTGCACCGCAATGGCTACGCCGGGGCAGCGCGCTATGGCGGCTGGTTGTGGTCGGGTGATGTGCAATCGCGTTGGGCCACGCTTGCGGCGCACGTGCCGGTGGGAGTAAACCACTCGCTCAGCCTCACCCCGTTTTGGGGCTCGGACACCGGTGGCTTTGTTCCAACCCCCGAGCTAACGGGCGAACTCTACCTCCGTTGGTTCCAGTTCTCGGCATTCAACCCGCTCTTTCGTTCGCATGGCCGCACCTGGCATCTGAGGCTTCCGTGGGGTTGGAACACCGGCGGGCCGGGGCCCATCGAGTCGCGCGATGTGACCGACCGTTCCGAGTTGCGCAACCCGGAGGTCGAACCAATCTGCCGGACATATCTAGACCTGCGTTATCGGTTGCTGCCTTACAATTACACGTTGCTGCGAGAGGCGTGCGATACCGGCCTGCCACTCATGCGGGCGCTGTGGCTTCATTACCCCGCTGACCCCGAAGCGGTGAAGCTCGGCGACGAATACCTTTGGGGTCGAGACCTGCTGGTCGCGCCAGTTGTCGAAAAAGGCGCGAAGTCCCGTCGCCTCTACCTCCTCGCGGGAACCTGGTATGACTGGTGGACGGGCGAGCGAGTTGATGGCGGGCGCTGGATTGACCGTCCAGTGGATCTTGCAACAATGCCTCTCTATGCCCGCGCCGGCTCGATTATCCCGCTCGACCCCGTCCGCCAATACACGGGCCAAACAGTGTCCGAACCCACCACACTCCGCGTCTATGCGGGTGCCAACGGCGCCTTCACTCTCTATGATGATGACGGTGAGAGCCTCGATTATATGAAGAACCGTGCGACCTGGACCCGCATGACCTGGGATGAGCAGCGGCGGACATTCACAACCGAGCCTGACCCCCGCTCGAAGCTGAAGCTGGCCGAGCCGCGCAAGTTCGATGTCGTCCTGGTGCCCGAGGGTTCGCACAAATCCTTGGAGTACACCGGGCAGAGAGTCGAGGTGAAGTTCTAAACCAAGGCACAGTCTGTATGCGCAAAGTCAACACGAAGGACATCCCCGAATTAACCTGGTCGTCCCCGAAAGGAAAGTTCGGCGGCGCCGGTCAGGAAATCTCGGAAGAGCTGGGACGAAAACCGGACTCGACCGACCTAAGGGAACGGCACCCGTTCGACGTCGAGATTTCCCGAATTCCGCCGGGCAAGAGCGCCTGTCCCTATCACTCTCATAGCGCGCAATGGGAGTTCTACCATGTGATCTCGGGCGCGGGTGTCGTTCGGCACCAGGATGGAACAACGCCTATCGTGGCCGGTGACGCCTTCATCTTCGAACCGGGTCAACCTCACGAACTCATCAATGACGGGAGGGACGATTTGGTGCTGTACGTCGTCGCCGACAATCCAATCGGCGAATCCTGTCATTATCCTGATAGCAAGAAATGGCTGGTGCGTTCGCCTGAGCGCCGCATTATCCGGTCCAATGACATCAACTACTACGATGGAGAGGAATGAAGGCCTTGGGCTGGTCCTCGGGCTCTTAATCGCACTTCCGGTTTCCGCCGCGCGACCTCCCGGCCTTGCAAGCAACGAGCTTCCAGTCAAAATCCAGGTTAACGCAGCCCGCCGAAGAGGCGAGCTGACACCCATCTGGCGCTTCTTCGGCGCGGACGAGCCGAATTACGCGACTATGCCCAACGGCCAAAAACTTATTGGCGAGCTGGGCGCGCTTGCGCCAGACCACGTCTATTTTCGCGCGCACAACCTCCTCACTTCGGGTGACGGCACGCCTGCCCTCAAGTGGGGCTCGAGCGGCGTTTACACCGAGGACGCCCAGGGCAAACCCGAATTTCATTGGGCCATCCTCGACGGCATCTTCGATACCTATCGCCAACGCGGGGTCCGGCCCTACGTGGAAATCGGCTTTATGCCGGAGGCGCTATCGGTGCAACCGGAGCCCTACCGACATCATTGGACGCCGGCGGCGAAATACGACGAGATTTTCACCGGCTGGGCGTATCCGCCGAAGGACTACGCAAAGTGGGGTGATTTGGTGTTCGAATGGGCAAAACATTGTGTCGAGAAATACAGCAGAGCTGAGGTCGAATCGTGGTATTGGGAGGTATGGAACGAGCCGAACATCGGCTACTGGCGCGGCACGCCCCAGGAATTCCTTAAACTGCACGATTATGCCATCGACGGCGTGAGGCGCGCTCTACCAACGGCCCGAGTCGGCGGCGCGGATGCGGCGGGCAGCGGCGGGCGGTTTACCCGCAATTTTCTCGAGCACTGTTTGCGCGGCACCAATTACGCCACGGGGAAGAGCGGAACACCGTTGGATTTTGTTTCTTTCCATGCCAAGGGCGCGCCCACGTACGTTGAAGGGCACGTGCGGATGGGCATCGCCGCCCAACTTCGCACTATGGAGGACGGCTTTCGCATCGTTGCGTCTTTCCCGGAGTTGAACGGCAAGCCAATTGTCATCGGCGAATCCGATCCGGAAGGTTGCGCCGCCTGCCAGGGACCCTCGCTCGCTTATCGCAACGGCACGATGTATTCGAGCTACACCGCGGCGTGTGTCGCGCGCGAATACGAACTGGCGGACAAACATGGCGTGAATCTCGAGGGCGCGCTGACCTGGGCCTTCGAATTTGAAAACCAGCCTTACTTCGCCGGGTTCCGTTCATTGGCGAGCAACGGCCTCGACAAGCCGGTGCTCAACGTGTTCCGAATGTTCAGCCGCATGGGCGGCCATCGCCTCGACGTATCCAGCGACCACGAGGTGTCGCTGTCCGCCATGCTGGCGGCGGGAGTCCGCGCGGAGCCGGATGTAGCCGCGTTGGCCAGTCTCGATCAGAACAAACTCTTCATCCTGACCTGGCACTATCACGACGATGATTTGCCGGGCCCCAAGGCCGCGGTAGAGCTGGCCATTGATGGGCTGCCACTTGCGCAGGGCGAAGCTATGCTACGGCATTTCCGCATCGACGCCGACCACAGCAACGCTTTCGTTGCCTGGCAACGGATGGGCTCGCCGGCGCAACCTACAGGCCAGCAATACGCACTACTCGAAAAAGCGGGCCAACTCGCCGAGTTGCATGGGCCGGAAACCATTCCCGTGAAGGAAGGTCACGTCGTCGTGCGTTTCAACCTCCCCCGACAGGCCGTGTCGCTCCTCGAGCTGAGCTGGTGACACCCCGTTTTCACGACTCCTGGAATGCTGCATCTCCCAAACCGGAGCGCGCTGAGTTTGTCGCGAAGCGTATGGAATGCGTGGAGCTTGTTCCCAGGGTTTCGCGGCTGCATAATGCAGTCATGTCACTGTCCGTCGGTTCGAGCATTCGCCTGCGCGGCACAGGGAGGCATCCCGCATTGATGGAGTTGGCCGCGAGCGCTCGGCAGGGCGTTCTTAACTTCCTGCTCATTGGCGCGCTGGGGTGCGCAAACGCGTGCTCGGGCGAAGCCGCCGCCGGAGCCTCGAGTGAGCCACTCATGTGGCCGGCGATCACCCGCCAAACCCGGCCCTGGGCCTATTGGTGGTGGATGGGCAGCGCCGTGGATGAAACGAATCTCACCCGCGAATTGCAGCGATATCACGAGGCAGGCCTGGGCGGCATTCATATCATCCCAATCTACGGCGCCAAAGGATACGAAAACCGGTACATCGACTATCTCAGCCCAAAGTGGATGGAGATGCTTGGGTTTACGGCGCGAGAAGCGCAGCGATTGGATATGGGTGTCGATATGACCACCGGCACAGGCTGGTGCTTTGGCGGACCTCATGTTACGGACCAGGAGGCCAACGCGTCAGTTACGGTGAAAACCTTACAGGTAACTGCTGGCTCAAACCTTACTGAAGCGATCGATTTGAAGGCCGCCCAAGCCGTGATGGCGTTCTCCTCAACCGGCGAGTGCCTGGACTTGACCAACCGCGTTCAAAGCGACGGCCGGCTCGATTGGTCCCCGCCGACGGGCTCCTGGCAGGTTTATTTTGTGTCTCAGCGGCCTTCGGGCCAGAAAGTGAAACGTGCGGCGCCCGGCGGGCGGGGACACATGCTGAACCTCATCTACCCGGAAGCGATGCGCCATTACCTGCAATGGTTCGATGACGCGTTCCGCGGCTACACCGGACCAAAGCCCCGCGCCCTGTACCACGACCCGTACGAATACCGCTCGGACTGGGCACCCGATTTTTTTTGCGCAATTCGAAAAGCGCCGGGGCTACCGATTGCAAACCGAACTCCCAGCGCTCTTCAGCAACCGCGGACGGGGCTCTGAGCACCAATCAATAGTAACCGACCCCGACCATATCGCCCGCGTAAAGGCCGACTATCGCGAAACCATCTCGGACGTGATGGCCGAGGAGTCCTTACCTTCGTGGGCTGAGTGGTCGCGCGCGAACGGGTTTTTGACACGTAACGAAGCGCACGGCTCGCCCGGCAATTGGCTGGACCTTTATGCGGTCGCGGACATTCCCGAGACCGAGATGTTTTCGAAGGACCGGAACAAACTGGTTTCTAAGTTCGCTTCGTCGGCGGGGCATATCGCCGGCAATAACCTGATCGCAGCCGAGACCGGCACGTGGTTGAAGGAACATTTCACCGAGACGCTGGCGGACATGAAATACCTGATGGACGATATGTTCCTCTCCGGCATCAACCACGTTTTTTACCACGGCACCTGCTATTCGCCTGATGACGCACCCTGGCCGGGATGGGTGTTTTATGCTTCCTATGAAATGAATCCGCGCAACTCGATTTGGCGCGATGTGCCTGCCCTGAACGCCTACGCCGTGCGATGCCAGGCGGTGCTTCAGTCAGGCCAGCCGGACAATGACATACTCCTCTACTGGCCCATCCATGACCTCTGGCACAATCCGGTCGGGCTGGTTCAACCGCTCACGGTGCACGCCCGTGAGTGGTTCGAGGATCGACCAGTGGGCCGGGCCGCCGAGCAGCTTTGGAAGCGAGGTTACGCTTTCGATTACATTTCTGACCGCCAGTTGGCCAGCGCCAGGGAGGCGAGAGGCTGTATCCAAGTGACTGGAGGCAATTTTCGCGTGTTGGTGGTGCCCCTGACGCAGCATCTTCCGCTCGAAACGTTGCGGGCGATGCTCGCGCTCGCGAAATCCGGCGCGACCCTCGTCTTCGAAGGGAGCTTGCCCGCTGATGTCCCCGGCTGGGGCAACCTCGAACGGCGCCGCGAAGAGTTCAAACACTTGCTCGCTGAGCTCAGGCTTGAAAACACCGACAAGCCGGGCCTTAGGGAAGCGAAGTTGGGGAAGGGACGTGTGCTGGTTGGTGACCTCGAAACGGCAATGGCGGCGGCGGGCGTGCCTCGTGAACCGCTGTTCGATCACCCGGAGCTGATGTGCGTGCGCCGTACATTCGCGGGAGGAAGGTACTACTTCATCGCCAACCGTTCCGGCAAGCCGGCATCAAGGACTGGATCTCGCTAGCCCGACCGGTCCGGTCCGCGCTGGTGATGGAACCGCTCTCGGGTCGGACGGGCGCTGCGCTTTTGCGTCCCGGTGCCGAGGGCGCCTCCGAGGTTTTTCTTTCACTTCAGCCAGGTGAGTCTTTAATCGTGCGCAGTTTAGCCAGGCAGGAGCCGATTGGCGAGCCCTGGACCTACTGGGACCCATCCGGTACCGCAGTCGAGGTGCCAGGGCCGTGGCAGTTGACTTTCCTCGCTGGCGGTCCTGAACTCCCGGCGCCGGTCCGAATGCAGCGACTCGTTTCCTGGACTGAGTCGAGCGATACAAACGCGCAGCGGTTTGCGGGTGCCGCTCGATACAGCACGTCTTTTTATCAACCCAAGATGGCGTGGGAGCATTGGCAACTGGACCTGGGAAAAGTGTGTCAAAGCGCTCGCGTTCGTCTGAACGGCCAGGACCTTGGGACGCTTATCACGCCGCCGTTCCATGTCGTCATCGGCACGCTCAAGCCTAAAGACAATCTGCTTGAAGTTGAGGTAACTAACGTTTCGGCGAACCGGATCCGCGACCTCGACCGGCGCAGCGTGAAATGGAAGAACTTTTACGACATCAACGTCGTAAGTCTCGATTACAAACCTTTTGATGCCTCACGTTGGCCGTTGACCGATTCCGGCCTGCTGGGACCGGTAACGCTGACGCCCATCATACCTATAAAATGGCGTTAACGCCTCGTGAATTATAAATGCGGGCCTTGCAGCGCAAACAGGCTACATACGTCGCGAAGTTCCGCTTCGCGGGGTCTAAATTCCCTGCTCCGGGGCCTCTTATTTGGTCTCGGGCTGGCTTTCCATGCTTTCTGCGCTCAGCCACAACCCAGTACGCAGGAGACGCTCAGAATCTCGGCTCTCTTCCTCATCGGTGATTCGACCGTGCGCAACCACACGCGTGGACAGTTGGGCTGGGGAGACCCAATTGCGAACTGGTTTGACCCGGCGAAGATCGTCGTCCTCAACCGGGCGCTGGGAGGACGCAGGAGCCGCAGCTTCTTGATCGAGGGACTCTGGGACAAAGTTCTGGGTGATAGGAGGCCGGGCGATTTTGTTCTGATGCAGTTCGGGCACAACGACGGCGGATCACTTACCGATGGTCGGGGGCGTGCGTCGTTGAAAGGGACCGGCCCGGAAACCAGCGTCATCACCAACCAGACCACAGGGACAATCGAAACGGTCCACACCTATGGCTGGTATATGCGGAAATATATCGCCGACGCGAAGGCGAAAGTAGCCACGCCTATCGTATTGTCGCTCGTGCCGCGCAAAATCTGGAAGGATGGAAAAATCGCTCGCGGGAATAACGACTACACCAAATGGGCGGGTGAAGCGGCGAATGCGGAGGAGGCTGCGTTCGTAGACTTGAATGACATCGTCGCCAGGCATTACGAAGAACTTGGGCCGGAAAAGGTAAACGCTCTGTTCGGCGATGAACACCCCCACACGAACGAGGGAGGTGCAAACCTCAACGCTCAATGTGTTCTCGAGGGTTTGCGAGCACTGAAGAATTGCGAGTTAGTGAAGTATCTTGCTGAATCGGGGCGGGGACAGCCACGTCCCCGTAGCGAAGGCGGCGAAGGAGAACAGTCGGGGACGTGGCCGTCCCCGCCCCAATCCTTGGCACCTGCGTCGGACTACGCCTTCGGGGCCGATCTTTCGTTTCTTAAGCAGGCTGAGGACCGGGGCGGGGTATTCAAGGATAGCGGCGAGGCCAAACCAGGACTGCAGATCTTCAAAGACCATGGTTACAACTGGGTTCGGCTGCGGCTGTTTCACACGCCGACGCGGTTGCCCAACACCCAGGAATACACCATCGCCCTGGCCAAAGATGCGAAGAAGCTCGGGTTCAGGTTTCTGTTGGATTTTCATTACTCCGACACGTGGGCCGATCCGGCCAAGCAATTCCTCCCGAAAGCTTGGGAAGGCAAATCCCACGCCGAATTGGTGCAGGCGGTTTTCGAATACACGCGGGACACGATTGCCGCCTTCCGCCAGGCCAGCGTCTTGCCCGACATGGTCCAGCCAGGCAACGAAATCATTCATGGCCTGCTTTGGCCCGACGGTAAACTGCCCGAGCATTGGGACAATTTCGCGGAACTGGTGAAAGCCGGCATCCGTGGTGTCGAGGCGGGCCGCGGCGAGGGCCCGCGTCCCCGCATCATGATCCACATCGACGGCGGCGGCGACTTGAAGGGAACGAAGTGGTTCTTCGACAAGCTGAGTTCGTATGATGTCGCTTACGATGTCATCGGCCAATTTACTATCCGTGGTGGCATGGAACTTTGCTCGACTTGCGCGAGAACCTTGCGTTCATGGCCAAGACCTACCAGAAAGACATCGTCGTGGTTGAAACCGCTTACAGTTGGAGGCCCGCGGAATACAGAACCAAACCGGCTCCGTTTCCCGAGACGCCCGAGGGCCAAAGAGAGTTCCTCGAGGAAGTCAGCCGGCTCGTGCTCGCGACTCCGCATCAGCGGGGCAAAGGCGTGTTCTGGTGGGAACCGGCGGTGGCGACTGGTATCAGGAGTCGAGGCATGTTTGATAACGAACGCAATGCGCTGGCGGTCATCACTGTCTCCGACAAGTGCAACGAGAAGTAATACGGGCGATGACCTTATCTCGCGAAGTCCTGCGACCCTGCGACTAATCTGCCAAGAGCTGCTCTATTGTTCGAACGAAAACCAGTAACCAACCCCAATCCTGCCCGTCTGGACTTCCGATGCGCCGCATCCTGGTCCCGGCCTTAGCATTGTTGTTCGCGCGGATTCTTGGTTTCGCGGGGACGGAAATCTATTCGCCGAGGGATTCGTCCCCAGGCGGCACGGAGGTCACGCTTGCCGAAGATGCCGGCTCCTTCACTCTGGGCAATGGGCTCATCACTGCTCGCATTGAAAAGCGGTCGGGAAAACTCGTTTCGCTCGGCTACAAAGGCCTCGAGTTGCTCGGCCGCAACCGTGGCGGAGCTAACGGCGGCTTTTGGTCCTCGGTGGGGAACGGCCGCCCCGGGTCTTCCAACACCGCCGCCGTCCGCGTTAATCCCGCTGACAACGGCGGCTCGCGCGCCGAAATCTCCTGCCAACTGCACAACGACCCGAGTTCGCCCACCGCCCGGTCGATGCGGATTATCGCTACGCTTTGGCGCGAGGAGAGTCCTGCCTCTACGTCTATGCGGCCCTGAAGCATCAGCCGGGTTACCCCGCTTTCGGGGTCGGCGAAGCGCGCTATTGCCTGAAACTCAATCCCGACGTTTTCGATTATCTAAGCGTCGATGCCGACCGCCAGCGACTCATGCCAAGAGGTTACGACTGGGACCGTGGAGCGCCGTTGAATGTTAAAGAAGCGCGCCGAATGACGACTGGCGTCCATAAAGGTGAGGCGGAGCACAAGTACGACTATTCGGCGGTGCTCTCTGAGACGCCGGCTTACGGGTGGTCCAGCACCAGGGACAAAGTTGGCCTTTGGTTGATTAACCCGAGCATCGAGTATCTGGGCGGCGGCCCCACCAAGGCTGAGTTGACCGGCCACCTGGATGTCAATCCTGGCGGCCTGCCCACTCTGTTGAATATGTGGGTCGGCAGCCACTACGGCGGCACGACCATCTCGGTGGCCACGAACGAAGCCTGGACCAAAGTCGTCGGGCCGTTTGCGTTGTACTGCAATTCATCGCTCACCTTGGCTCGTTCGGACACCAATGCTCAGCGCACCCTGTGGCAGGACGCCCTTGTGCAAGCTGCACGGGAAACCGGGCAGTGGCCTTACGCCTGGGTTTCGGACCCGGATTATCCTCCCTCCGCAGAGCGGGCCAGCGTGAGCGGAGAACTGGTTCTCCGCGATCCCTTCGCGCCCGGCGCCACGATGAGCAACATCTGGGTGGGGTTGGCGGCCCCGGATTATGAGCCGTCGAGGCTCGGCCTTGGTTTCGGGGCCAAGAGGCTGGCCACAAACTCTCCGGCTTCCGGCCTCCCCTACACCAATGCATCGGGGCGCTGGCCCGCCTACGTGTACGGACGGGCAGGGCTTCCTCCCTATGTCGATTGGCAGCGGGACGCGAAATTCTACCAGTTTTGGACCCGCGCGGATGCTCAAGGCCGGTTCGTTATTCGTCACGTCCGCGCCGGCACTTATACGCTGCATGCGATAGCGGATGGCATGCTGGGCGAATTCGCCCTCACGAACGTTACGGTCACCGCAGGCGACAACAGATCGCTGGGACAACTGGTCTGGACGCCACTGCGCTTTGGCCGGACGCTCTGGGAGATCGGCTTTCCCGATCGCACCGCTCGCGAATTCAGGCACGGCGACCATTACTGGCAGTGGGGGCTCTACTTCGATTACCCGAAAGAGTTTCCGAAGAACGTCAACTTTGTCATCGGCAGGAGCGATTGGCGCCGTGATTGGAACTACGTGCAACCGCCACGCATCGAGACCAGGAACGTTCCCGCGGTTGGAGAGGACGAGGAACAGAACGAGGCCGCGAACCAGCCACGAGCGCCTTTTGAGCCGGGCGATGTCCGCAGCACGACCTGGTCGATTAAATTCGACCTGCGGGAGCCCGCGCACGGCACCGCGACCCTGCGTCTGGCGTTTTGCGGGACCCATGTGGGCTGCCACGTTGAGGCTTTTGCCAACGGCAAGCCAATTGGCGATACCGGCCTATTGCCCTCTACAAGCGCAATGCAACGCGATGGCATCCGGGCGTATTGGGTTGAAAAAGACCTCAGCTTCGACGCCAACCTGCTCACTCGCGGCACGAACGTCATCAAACTGCTCTCCCACGCCAACAGTTGGTCTCAGGGCATCATGTACGACTGTGTTCGGCTTGAGTTAAACCATACAGAGCCGGAGCATTGAAACGGAGGAGGAGTGGATGCCGGAGGGGGGACAGGGAGGGGGTGTGTGTTAGGGGTCTCCAGGGTGCTACAGTGCTACAACCCGCATAGAACCGAGTGATTTTGCGCCATCAGGGTGCTACAAAGATGCTACAAGGGTGTTACAAAGTCTCAAGTCCCAGGTCCCAAGTCCCAGGTCCCAAGTCCATGGTGACCCTGGCTATGAGAGGCGTTTAAGCCCGAGCAAGCCGGTGAAATTCTCGCTGGCGTCGAACGAACATCACCAGCCCGGCCGCCAGCACAGCCAGGGCAGCGAAGTGATAGCCGGTCAGGCTTCGGATGAGGCGGGGTTCGTCGCGGAGGAATTCGTGCAGGAAACGGAAGGCGCCGTAAGCAATGAGGTATAAATGAAAGTGCTGGCCAGGAAGCGTCCCCGCTCTCCGAAGGCAATAGAGGCCGGCAACCGCAAGAAGATTGAAAAGGATTTCGACGGGGACAGCCGGCCACCGGGGATGGCCGGAAGCATCGCTCACGGCGAACCAGGCCGGCAGGCATTCGATGCCTTGGCAGCACCCGTGAAGCCAACAGCCGATGCGCCCCAGGATAATTCCGACCGGCACAATCAGCGCAAACCAATCTCCGGTGACACCCGAATAACCCGTCACACGCTTGGCCAGTTCGACCGCTGCGTAGCCGCCGAGCAACCCGCCAAGGATACTCTTGCCGGTGGCCAGTTGGAGCCAAATGTCCGGTTCTCCCAGGTGCAGGTAACCTTCGGCCAGGAAATACACGGCTTTGGCTCCAAGAAACGCACCCGCCAGCGCCGCCAGGTAAAGAGTCAACAACCTCCCGTCCCGCCGGGCCACGCGCGACCACAGGGCGAGACTCGCGGTGATGCCCCCGAGCATCAGCCAGCTATAAGGCGTCAGGCTCACGGGGAAGCTTTGACGTCGGCGAAGCCAGAGTAGTAGCGGCAAAAGGAATCGAGTTTTCCGTCCGGCCGAATGACGTGCGTGCAACACCGGTCGATGCGGTCATCATCCCAGGTCCAGGCATCCATGAAGGGTTTGATGAAGAGGCGGAAGGTGTTGGACTCATTCATCTCAAACCGCCGCAATAGTTCTCCCAAAGGTTCTGATTCGCAGCCGCAGCGGACGAGGTCCTCCAGGTCGTAACGGACCTTGTCGCGTAGAAAATCCTGGACTTGTGAAAAATCAACAAAATCGCTGACCGAACAGGTGGCGCCATTAACTTTAAGCAGGTAACCGATCGTGGCACAGTTTGGGTCCCCGCACGGTAAGGGAGTGAAATCCTCCAAGCGCAGGCGGCCGTTCGATTGCTCCACCGCCGCCAGGATGATGTCCGCGGTATTCAAACGAGCTTCCGCAGGCGCGGGCGCGCGCCGGCCGGAATGGAACAACGGCTGGAACGAGACACCACGGATATGGGGGAATTGCAGGCCAAATTCAATCGCTCGCCAAATGCTGGGTAGGTTTTCGCCGGTGACTGTCATGGCCAGCGTGATGGGCAGGTTGATCCCGGCGCACCGTTCGATCGCCTGGTGTCGTATCGAGCGCAAGTCGGCGCCGCGCAACCGGCGCTGCCCCTCAAGCTGGACGCCGTCGAATTGAAGATAGAGTTGAATATGGCCATGCCGAGCGGCATGCGCCAATTCCCAGGCGAACGTTTCATCCGTAGCAATGCGCACGCCGTTGGTGTTCAGGAGCAGATAATCGATTTGGGGGTTGGCTTGCACCCAATCTACCAATTCGAAGAATTGCGGGTGGAGCGTCGGCTCGCCGCCGGAGAGTTGCAGGATCTCAATGCCGCCTTTGCGGTCGATCACCCCCTGAATCCGTTCCTTCAAATCGTCCAACGGAACCGCATCCACGCTGCTGTTCCCGCTCAGCGGCGAGTCAGCATAGCATGTCGGGCACGAAAGATTACAGGAATTGACGATCTCAATCAGCGCCAGGCAAGTGGAGAGCTTTTCAAATGGACCAGCGCCGCGGCCGCCCGCATTGCGTCCAAGCGTCCCGGTAGCGGAGCCACTGGCCGCGCAACAAGCATTGCCCGCCTCTCGCGTCCCGTTTGCCCCGGGTGCGTAGCTGGTCAAGTCGGCCTCGTTGCACCCGCACGAGTTTTCCGGTTTGCCGTTCGCCAGCCAATAAAAGCGGGCGTCCGAAGCGATGCACACGGAAAGTTCCCCGTGCGCGGGGCAAGTCCGCCGAAGATAGACTTTGGCCGGCGTCAGACCCGTAATCCAGACCTCGGCCGGGCAGGGCGCATGACAACTTGGGCACCGGCTCAGCGTGCGTTTGAGCAAGCGTTCGCCCACGTTCATCTTAGGAGCGGACGCGAGGAGGCTCATGGGTCGAAGGGTTTTGCCATGCATCCCAGCCTTTTCACATCGGCTCCTTCCATTTAGAGCTTGTCTTAAGCGGCGGAGCGTCGGGTCGGCTGGCCGGGCATCCCCCGCGGGTAAAGGGCCAGATAGGCTCCGGTGATCAAACCTGCGGCGATGATTCCAAACGCCGCCTGTTGCCAGGTGACGACCCCGCGAGCTAGGTAAACCAACCCGAGCACGCATTCAAGCGCGCCACGCGCGATGCCAACTTGAATCCACACCAGATGCCGCAGCGGTTGGGTGGCCGCGACGACGTAACCGATCCCCATCGTCGCAAAAACACAACCCCACAGTCCAATCAGGTAACTGACCGCCGCAGGCAAATCATTGAACCGGAAGGCTATTTCCACCTGTCTCGGAGCGAAAATCAGCAGCGCGCCCAAAAGGAACAGGATGGCCGCATCAAGCATCATCAGGTAGCGCAGGAGAGAGAATTTCACGGGTGCCAAATCCTTTCAATGGAACCCGCCGGTCAGCAGGGCGCAGCCGGCAAAAAGCACCCCCACACCAACGGCGGCCATGCCTGCCATAATGAGCAGGACCATCAACAGCACACGAAACACGCTCATCATCTCGGAGCCGGCTGACGGGGTGCTGATTGGCGGCGGGTCGGTTAACTTAAATTGGAAGCCGCATGCCGGGCACTTGCGAGAGTTGCCAACCGTCACAAAAGCCACGTCGTTCTTGCACTGCGGGCAAAAGGCCACTGCCTCGTTCATAGTGGTTCATTAGGACGGAGAATATGTGGCATAACGCAGACCAATTGTCACGGGCCGAATTCAGCGCCCCGCCTAGACCGTATCAAAACTTTTGACTCAGAAACGGATCTAAATCGAGGCGTCGCCGACATCGCCTTGATCGCGCTGGGCGCTGCCGGCGCATCTATTGGCTTAACCGGAAAAACTGCTGGGTGCGGGAGATAGGATTCGTCACCGTGTTCTGCCCGTTGACAACGGTTGGCCCTGGAGAAACCGTAGTCCAGGCCGCTTGTGAAACCAGGTTCGTTGCAGACTGCACAGTGAACCCCGTGGCGTTGGTCGGCCACGTCAAAATCAACTCTGTTCGGGAACGAGTGACCGTGAGTCGCGGCCCGGGGTTGGTCGTGACGGTTAGGTTATCCATCGCAAACCATGTGCCGCCTGCGTAGGGGGGGTCGCTGTAACTGTAACCGCTGTGAGGCGTCCCGCCAAAGGCTCGAAACAAAACCTGGTCAACGCCGGCGTAGTTGAAGCTGATCAGCGTGGGAGCAGTCGCGCTCAAGGTATATGATCGGTCATAGAGGAGCGTGCCGCCGGCATAACCTTGGGCTTCAAGCTGCAAGTTGTCATTCCATGCCGCCGTGAAGTAAGCCGACATGACGCTAAAAGGCGTTCCATTGCTGATGCTCGCCGGATTCCCGTTCCGATTGAACACCACATTCTTTGACGACACCACGGCCGCCTGATAGCCGCTATTGGTGTCAATTGCTCCAGCGGTGACGCCAAAGTTGGTCCAGGTTAGCCCATTATAGTTCGTCGGTACCTCACTATAGTAATAGTTGCTTCCATTAAAGACCTGAAGGTCATTTGTTGTCGTGAGGTCATCAAAGGTTATGAGTTGGCCTTGTCCGTAAACGCCCGTCCCGGAGCACAGGATTGCGCCGGCCGAAGCTGCCACCCGGAGCAGTAAGCAACAGAGTTTTGCGCGCGCCATATCTTATCCTTTCTCAGCGGCGCACCTCGAGCGTCCGCCAGTATTCATGTTAACTGTCAATTTACCTTACGGCTTGCATAGTCTAGCAAAGGTGCGAATAAAGCAGACGGCCAGCCAGGCGTAACAGAGGCAACGGGAGCCAGTGAAACACGCGACTGGAAGTTTCACCGGCGGGACGGCTCGCGCCGGTGAACGCGCGCTTCAGAAAATCATACCGGCAATACTCAATCTTCTCCTCGCGGGCTCCGAATGCGAGTTTGTAGCGCCGCAAACCCTCGTTGGCCAGCGAGGTCCGGCCCAGGTGAAGACTCGTGAATCCATCCGCGGCAAGACGCTTGATCGCCTCCCACATCACAAGGTTATTGGGGCGCAAATGCTGAAAGGCATAGTTAGAAGCCCCGAACTTGAAGATAGCCTGGCGGCCGTGGCAGAAATAGACCGCGGCGGCAACCGGCAGTTTCCCCGTTCGCACGGTCACGATAAACCCATGCCCGGGCTCGAGCACGTGCCGACGGATGTATTCAAAAAACCTGAATCCCTGGGGAGGCACTCCGTGCCGCCGCCGCGTCAGGTTGTGCAGCCAGTAAAAGTCCCGCATCGACTCCTGACTGTTGTCGAATGCGATTTGCAGCCCGGACGCTTCCGCCCTCCGCACGTTGCGCTGCGTTGCGCTCTTGAAGCCATTAAAGAGGGTCTGGCGTCCCCGATCGAGGGCGATGGAGTGACCATAAAACACGAGGGCTGGCGAGGAGCCTGGCCACTCGTGACGGCGAGTTCTGCACTCAAGGTAGCGCCAGTTGCGTTCCGGTCCCTTCTCCAACGCCATGTTGTGGAGTCGTGCGCCATCCACGTCCCGGGTCCTAAGCAGACCGCAGAAATCGGTGAAAGGGAGCGAAACGCCACGGCGGCCGGTCCATGGGCTGGAAACTTCCATGACCGGCAGGAGCTCCTCCAATTCGCCATTTACCAACCGGCAAAAATAGAAAGGGCGGTGGCCGTAGGATTCCTGAAGCACCCGCGCCCAGGCTCTTCCGTGGAAAAATGAAGTTTCAGAATGTCCGGCCACCAATGAGTCCCAGCCCGGATGTGTCAGCGGATCAAGCACGACCGTGTGCTCGCGCCGGGGAGATTTCGAAGCCGCAATGTCCGAGCACCGCACTGCCAGGTTAGAACGAGAGTTGGGAGCGGTGGCGATTGCCGATGCCCCAGGATCAATTGTTGCCACCGAAGCCAAAGGGCTCACGCTGCTCGGTAGTGGCTTCATCCCTTTCAGGCTAACTCCATAGGTTCACCCTTACCAGTAGGCGCTTGCCCCAATATTACGGGTGCGGAAGCCTCCCGCTTCCAACCCCGGAGCGCCGGCTAGCCCAAGGCTCCGTCTGTCGCTGGCAGTCCCGCCCGCCAGCCTCCTTCAGCTCCATCGCCGGGCACGCCCGCGCTCAGAGCTGATGCCGAAGTTGGTGCTTGATTGCGGCACGGTCGGGCACATGATTTCCGTACAGATGGAGAAAAATGAGACAAGTCAAAAAGTAATTCTCCCTTACCCGCGGAGCGTCGAAAATCAACTTCCCGGCATTCCTGCCGTGAGCGACGATGTCGCGGCGGTCGCAGAGGTCCTCGACTGCGTCCAGGACTCGCTGCGCAACTGGCTCATCGGAGGGATCGCGACCCTCAAAGGCAGGCCCGAGAGCTGGGGGTTCTGCGGCGCCCGCATCACCAACGCTCTCGATCAGCTCCGCGTGGCCCTCAGCGCCACACCCGCGAGGAGCCCGCGACTCCTCGAATGCGGCTCGGGCTTCGGCTTCATTGCGGCCCTGGCGCGGGAGCTCGGCTTCACAGTGACCGGGATCGAGATCGAGCCCGGCTACATCGAGACGTCCCGCCGCCTCTTCCCCTCGGTCCGGATCGAGGAGGCCGATCTCCTGACCTTCGACCGCTACGGCGCGTTCGACGCCGTTTACTACTACGGCCCATTCGCGGACGACGAGGTCCAGGCCCGCTTCGAGCGCCGCATCGAGGACTCGCTGCATCCCGGCGGAATTGTCCTCGCCAGCCGCAAGGTCACCCACGACTTTCGCGAGTCAGGGGCTTTCGAAGTGCTCTCCCACGACGGCTCGCAGGCCTGGGTCATCCAGAAGAAATAAGACGCAACCAGCTTCCGACATTAATTACCTGTAGCGTTGCCTCCGCTGTTTCCCGGATCAATTACTTCTGCATCTCCGCGGTTTGGTGGTATTCCTTGAACGTGAACAGCAGGGCGGCCAGGGTGAGGAACAGCCCCGCGGCAAATGCCAGCGCACCGATCGACATTGGAACGCCGGTGCCGCTCCATTCGTAAAGCGTCTGCAGTGCCGGGTTGTGAGCCAGGAGCGTCTTGAGGTGGCGAATCAGGGATAGCGTATTGACATTGGTCGGAATGCGGCCAATGCCCATCTCGACGAGGAACCCATAGAGCAGCGCGATAGCCAGGTAACGCTTGGTCACCTGCCCCAGGAAAAGTCCGAGCGCGCTCCAGGCCAGCACGGCCAGGAATTGTGCGGCAAGGAACAGCGGCAGGAGAGAACCCAGCGCCGGCATCTGGCGAAGCCTCCCGGCGAGGAATAGCAGCAAGGTTTCCAGCAGCAGGATGAGCTGCAGCCAGGCGGTTTGGCTGAGGTACTTGAGCACCAACAACCGGGCACGGCTCAAGGGGCGGGTAAGCAGGAACCCCAATGTATCCGCCTGCAGTTCATCCCGAATCACCCCGCCGGCGCCCCGCACGCACTGCAACGGCAGGATGACAAAAAAATAAAAATCAATCAGCCAATGATAAAATGGCTCGATCCGCCCCCACTTCGGCCTGACCTGTTGCTGGGCCTGCGCCACTGCCAGCTTCTCAGAATTCCGGAACCGATTGAATTGCGTTTCGTCCAAAACCGTTTGCGCGCGGGCGTGGATGCGTGCGTAACAAGCCTTGATTTCCTCGCGCTCGCGAGCGGCCCCGGCTTCGGCGGATTGCCCCTCAACCGGCGTGGTGTCCGCGTGAGCAAATTCCTCGGTGAAAATTTCCAGCAACTGGCTGCGTTGCTCGGCGGAGAGTGGCGCCCTCGCGCGTTCCAACTGACGCGAAAATCTGTTCACCAGCATCGACGGGTTGCCGAGAGGCGAATCGCGTTTGGGCAGTCCCTGCTGCGCCGGAGTGGTGAGGTACACGAGCGACGGCAATGCCAGCAGGCCCACCAGCAGGAGGGGCAGCCGCCGCCAGGCCGCTTGCGGTTTCCACGTGAACAGCCAAATGCCGCGCAAGGCGCCGAGAAAGGTCGGGTTCGGCCGGGGAGCCTTGGGCGCAGTTACGGGCAAAGGTGGAGGGCCAGCAGTCATGTCGTCACCTTGTCGAAAATATTCTTTAGCGAGCGGCTTTGACTGCGGATGGCGCGGACGCTGACCCCGCTGTCGAGCAGCAGGCCGGTCCAGCGCGCGTAAAAACTCTCGGCATCCTTGACCCGGATATGAAGGAGGCCCTCGTTGAGCTCGACGTCGAAACCGAGCAGCACGCCGGCCTCGAAGAGGCGCCGGGCAAGTTTTTCCGGAGCGTCGCACTGGATCGAGAGTTCTTCCGACCAGTTTTTGATGTCCGTTCGGATGTCGCGTTGGCTGCCGGAAGCCAGGATGCGGCCCCAGTTGAGAATGAGGATATCTTTGCAGAGCGATTCCAGCTCCGCCAGGATATGACTGGAGATGAGGATGCTCACGCCGCCGGCTGCGAGTGCTTTGAGGATGTTGGCGATCTCCTGCCGGCCCATCGGGTCGAGGCCGTTCATCGGTTCGTCCAGCACCAGCAGGTCCGGTTCGTGCAACAGGCCCTGGGCCAGTTTGACGCGCTGTTTCATGCCCTTGGAAAACTGCCCCATGCGCTTGGACCAATGCTCCCGCGGCAAAGCGACCCGGTCCAGGAGGGTCTCACAGCGCGCGGCCGCCTCGGCGCCCGTCAAACCGGAGAGCCACGCCAGGCCCCGCAGCCATTCCAGGGGGCGCAGTTCTTTCGGCACTCCTTCCCGCTCCGGGCAATAGCCCAGCCGTTGGATCAAGCCCGGGTTGTTCCAGGGGACCTCGCCGAAAACGGTAAGGCTGCCGGAGCTCGGCTGAAGCTGGCCGGTGATGATCTGAATCAGGGTGCTCTTGCCTGCGCCGTTGGGACCGACCAGGCCCGTCAAGCCCGCTCCTACTTCGAAGCTGACATTGTTCAATCCCATCACCATCCCGTACCAGCGGCTTAGCTCACGGGCCTGGATGACGGCGCTCATTCGGGTTTGACTCGCTTGCCCACCACCGTGGCCGCAAGGACGCCCATCGCCAGCAGGCCCAGCAAAGCGCCCCCAATGGCCGGCGTGTTCAGGGCCGCCATTGTGTCAGGGCGGATGTTGCGGAGCATTTCGCCGAAGATCGGGACGTTGTCCTGGGCGATCTTGAGGTCGTCTCCGAGGCGGAAGACGGCCAGCGCGATCTGGTCAAGGTTGAAATTGAAGCTTACATGCCTCAACCACGGCTTCGTATGGGTGGCGATGGGCGCGATCACCCCGCCAACGATCCACCACATGAACCAAAAGGCGGCGGTCGATTTTTCCTTGAGAGATGTGGCCGACACCCCTAGCGCGAGCACGCTGAGAATGCACATGCTGCTCACGCCATAAACCACGGCATGGAATACGGCGATTCGCGAGTGCCAGAAAAAGCGCCAATCGGGCGCCAGCAGGTTGCCCAGGAACCAGGCGGAGCACACCGGCCCCAGCCAGGTCAGCACCATCAGCCCGAACGCGGTGCAGAATTTACCCAGGAAATAATCGCCGCGGCTGACCGCTTTGGAGGCGTAGATGATGATGGCGTTGCTCGCCAAGTCACGCGTGATGAGCACCGGCATGATGAGCCCCAGGGCAAAGATGCTCACGGGCATCAGGAAAATGCCGAAATAATAAAACAGCACATCCTGAGTCGTGCGAACCGAGATCTCCGGGTGCTGCTCCAGCCAGATGGTAAAGGTTTTGACGAAGGCCTGGAGCTGCGGGTTCAAGTTCCCCACCCATTGGACCACAATGCTATCGGCCACCAGAAGTTGGCCGACAAAGAAGAGCAGAGTGGTCATGACCAGCGCCGCGAGCCAGCAGGCTACGACCAGTTGGCCCATGCCCTTGATCTGCAGGCAGGCCGCGATGCCGTTCCGGGCGATTGCCCACCGCCGCCGCCAAAGGCCGAGATGCGCACCCTCCCAGTGCTGGTAGCTGGTATCATGCAGCGGCATGGGAAATCTCCAGGGCTTGCACGAAGGTTTCTTCGAGCGCGTTGGGGCTCGGAATGAGCTCCAGCGGCGCCAGCTTCAACTCGTGCAAGAGAGCGAGCAGTGGGTTGAGCGAGTCGGCTTTGTGTTCGACTTTCACATGGCCGTTGGCGAGCAGTTCGCAAGGCCACTGCCGTTGCTGGCAGGCCGCCTGCAATTTCTGCTGCCCGCTGGCGATTACCACCTCCGCCGCCCCTCGCTTGCGCGCCTTCAAATTCTCCAGACTGTCATGCACCAGGACCCGGCCGCGGGCGATGATGATGATCTGCTCGCAGATCCGGTCCACGTCCTGCATCAGGTGCGACGAAACCACGACCGTGATGCCGTAGGTCTTCCACAGGCTCTGGACCAGCTCCAGGATTTGCGCCTGGCCTTTGGGGTCGAGCCCGTTGGTCGGTTCGTCGAGGAAAACGATTTCCGGGTCGTGAACGATCGCCTGGGCCAGCTTGAGCCGCTGTCTCATGCCGGTCGAGTAGGTGTCCGCTTTCCGGTAGCGCTCCTGGCCCATGCCCACGAAATCCAACATCTCATGGGCGCGCTGGCGGGCCGCCTGGAAGGGCAACCCGCATAACTGCGCGCAGTACGTCACGTACTCGCAGCCGGCCATCCCGGGAATGTGGCAATCCTGTTCGGGGGTATAGCCCACGCGCTTGCGGATCTCGCGGCCCTCCCGGCCCACCTCGCGTCCGAGCAGTTTGGCCGAACCGGACGTGATCGGCTGGAGCTGGAGCAGGCACTTCATGAACGTGCTCTTTCCCGCTCCATTGGGCCCTAGCAGGCCAATGGCCCCGGGCGCCACTTGCAGACTCACGCCGTCAAGCGCTCGCTGCGGCCCGAAGACCTTGGTTAACCCCTGCGTTTCAATCACCGGCGCCCCAGACATTCTCAAAAGCTATCGTGAGTGTCCGGGTGCGGCTCGGCAAACAAAATCTCCGTTCGGTTAAGGCTGGGCGCTCGCTCGCACGTCATTGTAAGAGGGTTGGACCGTTCATCTGCCGGATGCTCACGGTCGCGTGATTCTAGCCTTTCTGCTGCGCCGCCCCCGCCTCCTTAGGCCGCTCGCTCAACTCCCACTTCCCAACCGCCTATTCTGGTTTCAGGTCGCGGCTATTGAAATACTGCGGGGCCCGCTTAATCTTGCAGCGTTATGCCGATCTGCCCTGTCTGCCACGAAAACCAGGTTGCCGCGCTGACGCGAAGCGGAGGGGAAACCCCGCGATGGCCAATTCAGCGAACACCGCGCTCTGGAATGGCCTGAGCTCTACGGAGCCCAGCCTCTCACTACCGCTTGAGCCCATGGCGTTGATGCATTAACGTGGTCAATTACAAGTATCAGCCCAATGATGATGTACGGCTGTGGCAGTGTGCGGCTGAGGGTCCGCCTCCTGACAGGTTTGCTGGTCCTGTGTGGAATCCTGCAGGCTCGCGGCGCTGAGTTTAAGGAAGCCCAACAACGGTTCCTGGCCGGCGACTACGCGCGAGCTGTCACTCTCGCTCAAAAGACATTGGCCGATCGGCCCGACGACGAAGATTGGCAGTTATTGCTTAGCGACGCGCTGCTGGCGACCGGCCGTTACCCGGAAGCGCAGACGGCGATTACCAACGCGCTCGCGCGGAACCGTTGGAGCGTTCGCTTGTGCTGGCAGGCCCGCGAGGTGTTCCTGGGCAATGGCCAGACGGAGGCCGCGAAGGAATTGCCAGACCGGATCATCGGGATGGTCTCCAGGAACCCGCGAGACTTCAATGATGCCGCGAGCCTGGTCGTTTTTGGCCGGGCGGTCTTGCAAACCGGCGCCGACCCGAAGCGCGTTCTCGACAACGTATTCGACGCGGCCCGGAAGGCCGATCCCAAACTGAGGGACGTGTACCTGGCCAGCGGGGGACTGGCGCTGGACAAACACGATTTCGCACTGGCCGCAAAGAAATTCGAAGAAGGCTTGAAGCAACTGCCGGACGACCCTGACCTGAATTGCGGGCTGTCACAGGCCTATGCTCCCAGCGATACCGCCCTGATGCTCGCCTCCCTGGAGACGGCGCTGAAGCACAACAGTAATCACGTCGCCTGCCTCTTGTTGCTCGTGGACCATGCCATCGATGCTGAAGATTACGAGGAGTCTTCGAATCTGCTGAACCGGGTCGAAGCGGTAAACCCGTGGCAGCCGGACGCCTGGGCCTATCGCGCCGTGCTGGCCAAGCTGCAGAATCAGCCTGAAGCCGAACAAACCGCTCGTCAAAAAGCGTTGAAGTTCTGGCCCGACAATCCACGCGTGGACTATTTGATCGGCCTGAAGCTTTCCCAACAATACCGTTTCGAGGAAGGTTCGGCGCACCAGCGTCAAGCGCTGAGATTTAGTCCGGACTATATGCCGGCCAAAGCGCAGCTCGCCCAGGACCTGCTCCGCCTCGGCGCGGAGGTCGAAGGGTGGAAGCTCGCAGAAGAAGTCCAGAAGCAAGACGCCTACGATGTCGAGGCCTATAACCTCTCCCTGTTGCACGACACCATGGCGAAGTTCGCCACCCTCACTAACCGCAACTTCATCCTGCGCATCAGCCGCCACGAAGCGGAGGTTTATGGCGCGCGGGTGCTCGACTTGCTGGAGCGCGCCCGGAGTAATCTTTGCGCCAAGTATGGAATGGAACTCCAGCAGCCGACTATCGTCGAGGTGTTCCCGGAACAAAAAGACTTCGCCGTCCGCACCTTCGGGATGCCTGGCAATCCGGGCTACCTTGGTGTTTGCTTCGGCAAGGTAATCACCGCCAACAGCCCCGCGGCCCAACCCGGCCATGCGATCAACTGGGAAGCCGTGTTGTGGCACGAATTCTGCCACGTGGTCACCCTCCAAATGACGCACAACAAAATGCCGCGCTGGCTGAGCGAAGGCATCTCCGTGTATGAGGAACGCCAGGCCAATCCCGCCTGGGGCGAACACATGAACCCGGATTACCGCAGGATGGCGCTCGGGGATGAACTAACGCCCGTTTCCGAGCTCAGCGGCGCGTTTCTCGCCCCTCGTTCCGCGCTGCACTTGCAATTTGCCTATTACGAATCCTCTCTCGTGGTGGAGTTCCTCGTGCAACAATTCGGCCTGAATCAGTTACAGGCCGTTCTGTACGACCTGGGGGAGGGAGTCGAAATCAACACCGCCATCGAGAAACATACGGTCACCATGCAGAAGTTGGAGGAGGATTTCGCCGCCTTCGCGCGGCAGAAAGCAGAACAACTCGCCCCCGGGCTGGACTGGACCAAGCCCGGCCCGGAAGGCCCCTCGAAGAGCGCCACAAATTTCTACTCCTTGACTGAGCTGGCAGTAAAGTCGCTCGAGGATAAGGAATTCGAGGCTGCCAAAACGCCGCTTCAAGAACTCATCAAGCTCTATCCTTCTCAGACCGGCGCCGAAAGTGCGTGGGCCATGCTCGCCGCTGCTCACCGCGGGCTTGGCGAGACCAACGCTGAGCGACACGTTCTCATCCGGTTGGCGGATCAGGATGGCGAAGCGCTCGAAGCTTATCGCAGGTTGATGGAGTTGGGCGCCGGGGCCAAGGATTGGCCGGCGGTGAGCCTCAACGCGCAGCGCTACCTCGCCGTGGACCCGCTCGTGGCGCTGCCGTATCGCTTCCTGGCGCAAGCTTGCGAACGAACGGGAGAAACAGATACAGCGCTGTCTGCGTATCGCGCTACGCTGGCGCTGGAACCGCCCGACCCGGCGGAACTCCACTTTAAACTGGCGCGCTTGCTCCATCAGGCCGGCAGTCCGGAAGCGCGGCGTCAGGTGTTGCAGGCCCTCGAGGAAGCGCCCCGGTACCGGGAAGCGTTGCGGTTGTTGCTGGAAATCGAAAACAGCAACGGCACCGAGCCGAGCGGAACTTAGCGAGAGAATGAAGACGCTGCCGAAAATGGCGCTGGTCGGACTTGTGGCGATGCTCGTCCTGAGCTTCGCCACCGCTCAGAATTGGCGGCGGCGAAACCGCTTCGGGAACGGAGACATGGTCCGGACCGAAGGCGGGGAGTGGGTGGACCAGACTAAAGTGCGCACCGCGCGCGAAATTGCCTCGCACAGCACCGGCACCCCGGAATGGACCAACCCGCCCGCATTCGAGAAAGATGTTTTTACTTTCGCGCGCATCATCCGCGACCGGGACCCGGACGGCTCGCCGACCGCGGGCAACTGGATTACCGATTTCCCGGACAGCGACCTCAATTTTTCGTTTCGCCTTCAGCAAGTGACATCCATAAAAGTCAATCCGGACGGCCGTGTGCTGCGGCTGACCGACCCCGACCTCTTTAATTACCCGTGGATCTATATGGTCGAGCCAGGCGCCCTCCTTCTGCGCGACGACGAAGTGCCCATCCTGCGAAAATACCTGCTCAACGGCGGCGTCCTCATGGCCGATGATTTTTGGGGGGAGTGGCAGTGGAAAGGCTTCGCCAGCCAGATTAAACGCGCTCTGCCGGAACGCGAGTTCCAGGAGCTCCCCATGGACCACCCCCTCTTTCACTGCGTCTTTGACATCAAAGTCCCCAAGAACAAGCTGCAAACGCCCGCTGTTAATTACGTCAGGCAACGGCGCTCGACAGATTTTACCTGGGAAACCTATCACCCGCGCGAAGACGGGGAAGGCACGGAGGATTGCCGGGAGATGCATGTGCGTGCCATCCTGGACGACAAGGAGCGCATCATGGTCATCGCCACTCATAACTGCGATAACGGGGACAGTTGGGAACGCGAAGGCGAGGATGACTTCTTTTTCCACGAATTTTCCGAGAAACGCGGTTACCCGCTCGGCATCAACATCGTCTTTTACCTCATGACACACTAAATGAACACGCTCGTGGACACTAAACCGGAAGCAGCGGCCCCCCCATTGCAGCAGCAGGAACGGGAAATCGTCGAGCGCCTCACCGCCGGCCGGGTGCAAATCGAAACCGAGTTGGCCAAAGTCATTGTCGGCCAGAAAGACGTAATCGAGCAGATCCTGATCGCGCTTTTCGCCGGGGGCCATTGCTTGATCACCGGCGCCCCCGGCCTGGCCAAAACACTCCTGGTCAAATCCATCGCCCAAATCTTCCACCTCAAGTTCCAGCGCATCCAGTTCACGCCCGACCTCATGCCTGCCGACATTACCGGCACGGAGATCCTCCAGGACACCCCTGAAGGGCGAAAGATGGTGTTCGTGCGCGGTCCGGTGTTCGCCAATATGATCCTGGCCGACGAAATCAATCGCACACCCCCCAAGACTCAGGCGGCTTTGCTCGAAGCGATGCAGGAACACCAGGTCACCGCCGCGGGCGTCCGCCACGCCCTCGAAGAGCCTTTCTTCGTGTTGGCCACGCAAAACCCGATCGAAATGGAAGGCACCTATCCGTTGCCCGAGGCCCAGCTCGACCGTTTTATGTTCAACGTCGTGATGGATTACCTCCCCGAGGACGAGGAGGTCGCCGTCGTCACCCGGACCACGGCTGAACCGTCCGCACCAATCGAACCCCTCTTCACTGGGCAAAACGTGCTGAGCTTCCATGAGATCGTCCGCAAAGTGCCGGTTGCTGAAGAAATCGTGCGCTACGCGGTTAGGCTCGCCGCAGCTTCGCGGCCTCACCAGGACGGCACGCCTGACTTCCTGAACGAATGGGCCAGTTGGGGGGCTGGCACCCGAGCCGGCCAATTCCTCGTGTTGGGCGGCAAGGTCCGCGCCCTGCTGAAGGGGCGCGCCCATGTGACCGTTGACGACATCCGGGCGCTGGCCCAGCCGACCCTCCGCCATCGCATCCTTCTGAACTACCGCGCTGAGGCCGAAGGCATCACCGTCGCCGACGTGATCAAGCGTCTGCTGGAAGAGGTTAAGCCGCCGCTGGGGGTATGACCGCGCCCGCGCTCAACTCCGGTCTTTCCGCCACGGCACTGATCGACCCGCAGGCCCTGATGACCATCCGCAACCTGGAATTGCGGGCGCGCGTGGTGGTTGAAGGCTTTTGGAACGGGATTCATCGCAGCCCCTATCACGGCTTTTCCGTCGAATTCACCGAGTACCGCCAGTACACCCCCGATGACGACCCGCGTTACCTCGACTGGCGGGTCTTCGCTCGCAGCGATCGTTATTTCATCAAGAAGTTCGAAGACGAAACCAACTTGCGCTGTTATCTGCTTGCTGATACCAGCCGCTCGATGGCCTACGGCTCGGTCGGCTACACCAAGGCCCAATATGCGGCCACGCTCGCCGCCACGCTGGCCTACTTCCTGCACCTCCAGGGCGATGCGGTCGGTCTGCTCACCTTCGATGAGCAAATCCGTGAGTACCTGCCCGCGCGTCATCGCGCCGGACATCTGCGGCAATTGATGCTCGCCCTCGAACAACCCGCGGCCGGCCAGGCGACCGACCTGGGCGTCCCGCTCCAGCGGTTGGCCGAACTCGTCCGCAAACGTGGGTTGGTCGTGCTGCTCTCGGATTTTCTCGCCCCGATCCCGCGGCTGGAACTCGACCTTGCCGCGCTGGCTGCCTGCGGCCATGAGGTCGTCGTGTTCCAGATTCTGGACCCGGCGGAGTCCTCCTTCAGTTTTGAAAACCCCTCGCTGTTCGAGGACGTGGAGTCGGGCCGGAAGATTTTCATCGACCCCGCCGCCGCTCGGAAAGAGTACCTGCGCAGGCTCGAAACTCACTGCGCCGGCTTGCGTGCCGCCTGTGACCGGCTCGGCGCGGCCTGTTACCGGCTCGAGACAACGCGCCCGCTCGAATTGGCACTCTTTGACATTTTGCGGCAACGAATGCAGCGCCGCCGCAAGGCGCGACACGCGATGCGCTACGGCAGGAGTCACGCATGAGTTTATTGACGCCGCTGTTTTTGTTGGGCGCGCTGGGCGTTGCCTTGCCGGTCGTGTTCCACCTCATCCGGCGGACCACCCGTGAGCGAACTCCGTTCAGCTCGCTGATGTTCCTCTTGCCCACCCCGCCCCGCATTACGCGGCGCAGCCGTCTCGAACACATTTTTCTGCTGTTGCTTCGTTGCCTTGCGCTTTGCCTGCTTGCTGTGGGGTTCGCGCGTCCTTTTGTGAAACAGCCAGTCAGCGCCCCGCCGGCGTCGGCCGCTGCAAGTCGCTTCGTCTTGCTGGTGGACACCAGTGCCAGCATGCGCCGCGCGAACCTGTGGCCGGAGGCACAGAAGCGGGCCGAGGCTATCCTGGGCAAAACCAGGCCGGCGGACCAGGCAGCGGTCTTCGCTTTTGACCGGCAGCTCAAGCCTCTGGTGAGCTTCGAAGAGTGGAATGCCGCGCCCAGCGGCGATCGAGTTGCGCTCGCGATGGGCAAGCTCGCGCGGCACCCGCCCGGCTGGTCGGCCACCCGTTTGGGCGACGCGCTCATCAGTGCGGCCGAGGCTCTGGCTGAAACCGCCGGCAAGACGCCGACGCCGCGAGGCCGCATTATCCTCATCACCGACTTGCAGGAAGGTAGCCACCTCGAGCCGCTGCAAGGTTACGAATGGCCCAAGGGAATTGAGCTTTCGGTTGAGCGCCTCAACTCCAAGCGAACCAGCAACGCCGCCCTCCAACTGATGACCGACTCGGATGAAGCCGGCGCCAAGGGCGACGCGAACGTGCGAGTGCGGGTGAGTAACGCAGCGGATTCGCGCCGCGATCAGTTCCAGGTCGGCTGGGCACGGCCGGGCGGCGGCAGTTTCGCGGGCCAGCCCATCGCTATCTACGTTCCCGCCGGCCAAAGCCGCATCGTGACGCTTCCCGCACCTTCCAGTGCGGAACCCGTGGACCGCATCATTTTGACAGGCGATGAGGAAGAGTTTGACAACACGGTCTTCGCAACCCCGCCGGAAACCGCGCGGCTCACTGTGCTGTACCTCGGCAGCGATTCCGAAAAAGACTCCCGGCAGCCGCTTTACTTTCTCCGGCGCGCGTTCCAGGAAACCCGGCGGCAGGTGGTGCAGGTGCTGGCGCATCCTCCCGGCGGCCCTCTTGTAGATACCGAAGTTCGGAGCGCGACGCTGTTCATCATCACTGACCCGTTGCCCGACCAGCCGCTCAAAACAATTCGCGAACAGCTCGTCGGCGGGAAAACGGCTTTCGTCATGCTCAAAACGGATGCGCTTGGCCCCACCCTGGCCCGGTTGCTCGAATTGGACCGCGTGAGCCTGGAGGAAGCCCAGCGCAATGGCTATGCCATGCTCGCCGACATCGATTTCCGTCACCCGCTCTTCGCGCCGTTCGCGGACCCACGGTTCAGCGACTTCACCCGGATCCATTTCTGGAAGTACCGTCGCCTGGACCCTGCCTCTATCCCCAGCGCACGGGTCGTCGCGAAATTCGATAGCGGCGCTCCTGCCCTCTTGGAAGTTCCGGTCGGCAAAGGCCGGTTGCTGGTCCTGACTTCCGGCTGGCAGCCCGACAACAGCCAGTTGGCCCTCTCCACCAAGTTCGTCCCGTTGCTTTACTCGATGCTCGAAGGGAGCGGCGCACCGGCTCCCGCGCCTACCCAATACTACATTGGAGATACTATCCCGCTTGCTCCGGTCCCGGGCGCCGGCCCCTCCACATTGGCCCTGCGTTTGCCGGACGGCTCCCAAATGGGCCTCGCCTCCGCCGAAACAAATTCTTCTCAAACGACCATGCCAGGCATTTACACCGTGGTTTCAGCGCAAACCTCCCGGCGGTTTGCGGTCAATCTCGATCCCACCGAAAGCCGCACGGCGCCATTGTCCCCGGATGAGCTGGAGCGATTGGGCGCGCCGCTGGCGCGCCAGGTTCCGACAACGGCTCGCGAGGCCGATCGCCGGCACCGGTTGCAAAACACCGAGCTGGAAAGCCGTCAAAAGCTTTGGCGCTGGTTCGTCGTGATGACTCTTGCGGTGTTGCTATTTGAAACCTGGCTCGCCGGTCGAACCGGGCGCAAGCCGGCGGCCCTGACGGGAGGAGCGACCTTATGAATCAAGAACTTCAAGCGCGGGTTCGGAGGATTGCCCGTCGGCAGCGTCAGTTTCGGCTTTGGCGCGCCCTCTCGATTTGCTGGGTGGCCGCGGCCTGCCTCGGGCTTGTGGTCATTGCCCTCCAGCGCCAGAGCGGTTGGTCGTCTTTCCTCGCGTTGCCTGGGGTCGCTTTGGCCGCCTTGGTTGCTGCGATCATTCTGTCTGTGAAGCATCTGAAGGTTGAAACCGATTGGCGCGAAGTCGCCCGCGCAATCGAGGCCCGCCATCCGGAACTCGACGGTCGCCTGCTCACCGCCGTCCAGCAGCATCCCTTGGTTGGAGGCGAACTCAACTACCTGCAGCAGCGGCTAATCGATGAGGTCCTTCGCCTCAGCCGGCAGAGCGACTGGTCTGACGTCATGCCCGGAGCGCGCCTCGGCCTGACATACCTGGCCCACTGGGTCGCGCTGGGCTTGTTTGTCGCCACGTTGCTCGCGCTGCGCGTGCCACGTGGTCATGGTGTCTTCACTCGGGAATTTGCTTCGGGCATCACCGTGACCCCCGGCGACGTCAGCCTCGAACGCGGCAACACTTTGGTGGTCCTCGCGCGCTTCACGGGGCCTCTCCCCGCCACTGTTGATTTGGTCCTCGGCCAATCGCCTGCAACCGTGCAACGGATGCCTTTGGCCAAGAGTCTCGCGGACCCGATGTTTGGCGGCGCGATCCCGGAGGTCGCCACTAACCTGTCCTATCACATTGAATATGCCGGGAAGCAAACCCGCGACTTTCACGTGACCGTCTTTGAGCATCCGCGCCTTGAATCGGCGGACGCAAGCCTCGTTTTCCCCGACTACACGAAGCAGCCTCCTCAACATACCGAGAACACCCGGCGTGTGACCGCCATCGAGGGCTCCCACCTGGACCTGACGCTTCACCTCAACAAACCGGTCGTCTCAGCGCAACTTGTGGCCCGCGACAAAAACCGAAACTCGCTCCCGCTAAATGTGGACACCAACCGACCCTCGGCGTCGCTAACGCAGTTTCCGCTGGAGACGAACGCCACCTACGAGCTGCAACTTGTCGATGCCGATGGCCGGACCAACAAGGTTCAGTCGCAATTTGTGTTCGCGGTGTTGAAGAACCGGCCGCCGGAGGTTCACCTGGCCTTGCCGCGCGGGGACCTCCGGCCTTCCCCCCTGGAAGAAGTCTCGTTCGAAGGAACGGTTTGGGACGACTTCGGCGTCCAGGCGTATGGGCTCGGGTATGCGATGGTCGGGCAGGAGACGAAGTTTGTCGAACTGGGTCGCGATGTGCCGGGCAAGGAAAAACGGCCGTTTCAATATTTGCTGCGCCTGGAGCAGCTCGAGCTCCAGCCCGATCAACTCGTTTCCTGGTTCGTCTGGGCCGATGACATCGGCCCCAACGGCCAGGTGCGGCGTACCACCGGTGACCTCTTTTTCGCGGAGGTGCGGCCGTTCGAAGAGGTGTTTCGGGAAGGGCAGGGCATGGACGGCCAATCGCAGCCACAGGCCGGGCAAGCGGGCGGCCGAACGGGCCGCCTCGCCGAATTGCAAAAACAAATCATCGGCGCGACTTGGAAGTTGCTTAAACAGGAGAGCGGTTCACAAGGAATCCCTCCAGATCCCAACCACCCTCTCAATACCCATCCGACTCCGGACCGCGCCGCTCCCGTTCCCCAAGGAACGTTCTACCGCGAGCGCGGATCGACAGGGTCAGGAAAGTCGGAATTCAGCCAGTTGAAGAACACGCTTTCCAGAGTCGTTTTCCTTGCCGCGGTTGGCGCAGACGAACCGGACAGTCAACCGGAGCCTGCTCAACCGAGGTCTGCCGAAACTTCCCAGGCTCGTGATGAGGCCTCTCCTCCCCGTGCCAGTAAGCCGGGCTACGAAACTGACGCCGGCGTTGTGCGTGATTCCCAGGCCCAGGCACTCGAGCAGGCAAACGCCGCTCTGAGCCGCCAGCAGGACCCGCGTGCCTCCGCTCTTTGGTCGAACGCATCCAAACAAATGGAAAAGGCCCTCGCCCGGCTGAGCCAGGCTGCTCAATCGCCCTCTGCGTTGCCCGAAGCATTGGCTGCCGAGCAGGCGGCTTACCAGGCGCTGCTGAAGTTACAGGAACACGAATACCAGGTCTCCCGTTCGCGCAGCCGGAATCAGCAAGGCGGCGCGCAGGGCCAGCAAATGCAGCGGCAGCTTGAACAAATGGATCTGACGCAGTCCGAAAACCGTTACGAAACGCAGCGCCTGGCACAGTCGCCGCAAAGCCCTCAGCGCCGCGAACAGTTGCAGGTGGCGAATCGCCTGCAGGAACTCGCGCGCCGCCAGCAGGATTTGAATGACCGCCTCAAGGAGCTGCAGACCGCCTTGCAGGAAGCCCGCACCGATCAGGAGCGCGAGGAAATCCAGCGCCGCCTCAAGCGCCTGCAGGAGCAGGAACAGCAGATGCTCGCCGACGTGGACGAATTGCGCCAGCGCATGGACCGTCCCGAAAACCAATCCGCCATGAACGACGAGCGCCGCCAGTTGGACCAGACGCGCGACGACGTCCAACGCGCTGCCGAGGCCGCCGCCCAGGGCGCCGCCGCCCAGGCCCTCGCCTCCGGGACACGCGCCCAACGCCAGTTCCAGCAGCTCCACGATGGGATGCGCCAGCGGAACGCCAGCCAATTCTCCAATGAGCTGCGCGACATGCGCAGCGAGGCCCGCGAACTGGCGCGCCAGCAGGAAGACCTGTCGAAGAAGATGGAGGCGGAGAATTCCCAAGAACACAAATCGCTCTCTGGTTCCCCCGAAACTAAGGGCATACAAAATGAGGTCGCCCGCCAAAAGGAGCGCCTGACCAACCTCGTTGACCGCGCCACCCAGGTCTCTCAGCAGGCGGAGCAGGCTGAGCCCCTGCTCTCGCGCCAGCTCTACGACACTGTCCGGCAATTCACCCAGGACACCGCCAAGGGCGTGAACGAAACCCAGGACCAGTTGCTCGAACGCCGGCTAATGACTCGCAGCCTTTACGACCAGCTCAAAGAGAGCACTGAGCCGGACGGCGCGAAATTGATGGATCTCACCGCCGAACTATTGCGCCTGGGCTTCTTGCCCCAGGCGGATGAAACCAGCCGCCGGGTTGGCGCTAACATCGACAACCTGAAGCGGGGAGTTGAACGCGCCGCCGAAAGCATGCTCGGCGACGAAGCCGAAGCGATGCGCTTGGCGCAACAGCAACTCGACCAGTTAACCGAGGAGCTGCAAAAGGAAATGGCCCAGGCCGGCAACAGCCAATCCCAAACCAATCTCGAACCATCCCAGAACAACCGGCCGGGTGGCAGTCCTGATCGCTCGCCGCGGGTTGCCGCCAACAACGGGCAAAGGCAAAACCAGGATTCAGCCTCGGCTGCGCGTCAGCCCGACAATGCCACCGGCCAAAACGATCCCGCTGCGCGCCAAGCCGATTCCGGCGGAAACACTTCCCTTGCGGCCGGCACAGCCGGCGGACGTCTTGACGAAAATGGAGGTGGCGGGCTGGATCGACTCCTCGATAATGAAGCTCTGCGCCTGGCCGGACCCATCACCGGCGCGGATTACGGCCCCTGGTCGGACCGCTTGCGCGATGTCGAGGAGATGCTCGACCAGCCCGATTTGCGGAACCGGGTCGCCGTGGCCCGGGACCGTGTCCGCGTCATGCGGCAGGAATATAAACACGGCCGCAAGAAGCCCGATTGGGCGGTCGTCCGCCTGCAAGTGATGAAACCGCTTCAGGAAGTGCGTGACCGCCTCGCGGACGAACTGGCGCGCCGCGAGTCCAAAGAAGCCCTCGTCCCCATCGACCGCGACCCGGTTCCAAACCGTTACTCCGAGCTGGTACGCCGCTACTACGAAGAGCTGGGCAAGGAAAAAGGGAACTGAAGCCTGACCCATGTGCGCCTCGTGCGGTTTGATTAGAACTGTCGTGCAGTCCTTGACCCAGGATTCGAAAGCGGCAGAGGACTGCCCGCACTCCAAAACGCGAGCGCTCGCCGTAAATCGCAGCTACACCCGCCGGGTTTTGGAGTGCGGCAGTCCTCTGCCGCTTTTCTTCGCACAAAGCGATAGCCTCCCCCATTTTCCACACGCGCTCTCAACCCTCATCTTCTCAGGCTCTCACTGGCTCTCGTTCGCTGCCGCCGTCCTGCTCGTCGCCTTGTCGCTATTATGCTGGTCCTATCGCGCCACACCCAGGGGCGGGGACGGCCACGTCCCCGCAGAGAACGGGGGGCGACCCGCAAGCAATGACCCCCTCCCTTGGCTCTGCTTCGCTCTCAAAGCCCTTGCCTTTGCCGCCCTCGCCGTCTGTTTGCTGGAACCCCTCTGGTCCGGCCAACGCGCTCGCCCCGGCGCCAACCTCTTTTCCATCGTCGCCGACAACAGCCAGAGCTTGCAGGTCAAAGACCACGGCGCGAACCGCAGCCGGGGTGATTCCCTGCTCGACCTCCTCAATCCTCAGCGGGCCGGGTGGCAGGGAACGTTGGAGGAGAACTTTGACGTCCGGCGCTATTATTTCGATGCCCGTCTGCAAAGCACCCGGGATTTCAGCGAACTCGCCTTCGACGGCCGCGCCTCCGCTATTGGCGCCAGTCTGCGCGCACTGGCTGAACGCTACCATGGCCGGCCTCTTGCCGGCATCCTGCTGTTCACGGATGGCAATGCCACCGATCTCCCCGGCCCGGCCGCTCTGGCGGGCTTGCCGCCGGTTTACCCCGTGCTGCTGGGCAACCCGGGGCAGTTCCGCGACATCGCCATCCGGCAGGTCCGCACGACCCAAACTGATTTCGAGGACGCGCCCGTCTCAATCCAGGCCGACATCTCCGCCGCCGGCTGCCGCGGCGAGTCGATTGTCGCCCGGTTGCTGGATGTTTCCGGGAAACAGGTCATGGAACAGACGCTCAAGGCGCGCAACGAGAATGATCTGCTCGCGTTCCGCTTTCAGTTGCGGCCGGAAAAGCACGGACTCTCCTTTTACCGCGTCAGCGTGCGCGCCAAGAACGAAGCCGTAACGCCAGACCAGCCCCAGAAAACCGAGGAAGCGACCCTGGCGAACAACACCTCAGTAGTGGTCGTGGACCGCGGGCACGGTCCCTACCGCATCCTCTATGTGACGGGCCGGCCTACCTGGGAGTTTAAATTCCTGAACCGCGCCGTCCAGGAAGACGACCAGTTGCAGCTCGTCGGCCTGATTCGCATCGCGAAGCGGGAACCGAAGTTCACTTTCATGGGCCGCCCCGGCGAGACTAGCAACCCGCTGTTCCGCGGTTTCGGCAACCAGGCGGTCGAGGATGTCGAACGCTACGACCAGCCGGTGGTGGTCCGGCTCAATACCCGCGACGAATTCGAGCTGCGCGCCGGTTTCCCCACCACACCCGAGGACCTGTACGCCTACCACGCTGTGATTGTCGATCACCTCGAAGCGGAATTCTTCACGCCCGACCAGGCGGCCCTGCTGCAGCGGTTCGTGTCGGAACGCGGCGGCGGCTTTCTCATGCTCGGCGGCATGGAATCGTTTCAGCAGGGCCGGTATCAACGGACGCCCATCGGCGACATGCTGCCCGTTTATCTCGATCCCGCCGAGGAAACCAACCCGCCGGGGCCGCTGCGCCTCGAGTTGACCCGCGAAGGCTGGCTGCAACCCTGGGCGCGGCTGCGCGACAACGAAGCGGACGAGAAGGCGCGCCTGCAAGGCATGGCCCCCTTCCAGGTGCTCAATCGCGTCCGCGAGGTCAAACCCGGCGCGAGCATCATTGCCACCGTCGCCGATGCGGACGGGAAATCCCTTCCGGCCCTGGTGGTTCAGCGTTTTGGCCGCGGCCGCACCGCCGCCCTGACGCTTGGCGATGTCTGGCGCTGGGGTTTTCATGACACCGACGCCCACCACGACATGGACAAAGCCTGGCGCCAGTTGATGCGCTGGCTGGTGAACGACGTTCCCAACCGCGTTGACCTTTTGGCCGACCCTGAAGCGGACTCGCCTAACGGCGCAGTCAAATTACAGGTGCGCGTTCGCGACCCGAAATTCCAGCCGCTCGATAACGCCGGCATCAGCCTGACGGTTCAGCCGGTCATGACCGAGCCCGGCCCCGGCGGCGAAACCAACGTCATTCGCCTCCCGGCGGAGGCCTCGGCGACCGAGCCGGGGCTCTATGAAGCTGCCTACGTGCCGCGGGCCACGGGTGGCTACCAAGCCAGTGTCTGCGTCACCAACTCGGACGGCGTCGAAGTGGGCCGCGCCGCTGGCGGCTGGAGTACCGACCTCGCCGCCGAAGAATTCCGTTCCCTGGCGCCAAACATCGCGCTGCTCGAAACCATAGCCCGTGCGACCGGCGGCGAGCTCGTTTCGGCTGACAAACTTGACCAGTTCGCCCGCAACCTGCCTCACCGTCACGCGCCGGTGATGGAGTCCTGGACCTGGCCTCTGTGGCACACCCCGGCGATGTTCGGCTTCGCGCTCGCCTGCCTGGCCGCCGAATGGGGCCTCCGCCGCTGGAAAGGTTTGCCGTGACCGCACAACCCTCCAGAGGCGGGGACGGCCACGTCCCCGTCGCGAACGAACAGCGAGGTGCAAGGGGCGGGGACGGCCACGTCCCCGTTGGAATCGAGCCGCGCAACACGAGCGCTAGCCACCTTTCAGTAACCCCTGACACCCCTGCCAGCACCAGCAAATCCTTTGCGCCTTTGCATCTCTGCGCCCTTGCGTTAAAAACTCTTGCTGAACTGCACCGCCGTAGCGCCTGCTTGCCCCCCCTCTCTTTGCTAAAGCCCGTTCTTCTCGCCTTCCTCTTCTCCTCCGCCCTTCCCGCCTTCAGCGCTCCCGACACCGCCTCCCACACCACCGTTATCATCGTCGTCGGCGCCCCCGGTGACCCCGAGTTCGGCAGCAACTTCGTCCGCCAGGCTGATCTCTGGACTAAAGCCTGCTCCCAGGCAAACTGCCGCCATGTCACCATCGGTCTCGATACCGAAAGCCAGACCAACGATTACGACCGGCTCAAACTAACCCTCGCCGCTGAGCCCAGGAACGGCCTCGCCCAGCTTTGGCTCGTGTTGCTCGGACACGGAACCTTCGACGGCAAAGAAGCCCGGTTCAACCTGCGCGGACCGGACTTCTCGGCCACCGAACTGGCCCTGTGGCTTCAGCCTTTTCACCGCCCGCTGGCCGTCCTTAACACCGCCTCCGCCAGCGCGCCCTTCCTCAACAAACTCTCCGCTACCAACCGGGTCATCATCACCGCCACCCGCAGCGGCTACGAGCAGAACTACACCCGGTTCGGACAATTCCTCGCCGAAGCCATCACCAGCTCGGAGGCCGACCTCGACAAAGACGGCCAGGTCTCGCTTCTCGAGGCTTTCCTGACCGCCTCCCGCCAGGTCGCTGAATTCTACAAAGTCGAAGGCCGCCTCGCCTCCGAGCATGCGTTGCTCGACGATAACGGCGACGGCCTGGGCACCCCGGCCGACTGGTTCCGCGGCTTGCGCGCAACTAAGCGCCCCAAGGAAAACACGCCTTTGGATGGCCTGCTGGCGCGCCAATTCTATCTGGTCAACAGCGATACCGAACGGACGCTTACGATGGAACAGCGCACCCAACGCGACCAACTGGAACGCGCCGTCCTCCTGTTCCGTGACAAGAAAGGCGAGTCGACCGAAGATGAGTACTATCGCCAGCTCGAAGCGTTGTTGCTCCCATTAGCTCAATTCTATTCCTCAAACTCGATCGACACTGTTCTTCCTCGACCCGACCCTCCGTCCCCGACCGCGCCTCCCGGCAATGATCGCTGACCGCCCCAGCTACTTTACTTCGTGAAAATTCGTGGAATTCGTGTCTGAAATTCTTCTGGCTTTCACTTCCAACGCTGTTCTCAGCAATAGTGTGTGCGCTTTCATACACTGGAGCTTCGCGCCCTCTCATTAACACCCCGCTTTTGCGCTTGTCATTACCCACATATTTTGCACGCCTGTATCAGTCCTTCTTTTCAGCACCCACGAAACCCCTGGAATACGGAGGCACTCTTAGCCGCCGCCGGTCGCGTTTTGGGGAATCCCAACGGGATTCCGTCACTCAGCCTAGGGTTGCGAGGAACGAGCTACCCTGGGTCAGCGGCGCCGCAAACCCGCCAACCCTGAAAAGGGTTGCGTCAAATTGCCGTGACTCGGCACGTCGGGCCGGACGATGCAACCCCGAAAAATGCCATTCTTTGAGGATTGCTGCGCCGCAAATCATACGCTCCATCACTCTGGTTTAAGAAAAACCTTACAAGATGTGGGTAATGACAAGCGCTTCAGCGGGGTGTGCGCGCGCTTACGTAAAAGAAACGTGTTTCAACGGGTTCTCGCGCGAGGGCCGGCGTGAGGGGAACTGGGGCCGCAAATTCGTCAGCTTCGCGGGTTTTGAAATATCAAGCCCGGAACCCAGTGGTTACTATACGTTTCGGCCCATTAAATGTTCTTGACTCAGCTCGTGGCCGGCGCCAAACCGTCCGCATGAGATTATCCTCCATCGCCTGTTCCACCACCCTGGCCCTGCTGCTGAGCGGCGCCTCGTTGAGCGCGAGCGATCCCGCCACCTACGCCGGCCTCAAACCAGACGAGTTCATGCGAAACTGGCTAGTCCTCAAACCCTTCCCGGTCTCCGCTGACAAGTCCGGCGAGCCGTCGCAGGAAATCCAAAAAACAGCCTTCGCCGAAGACTTACTCAAGAGCCAGGACGGCGAAGCGAACGCGCGTCCCCGAGCCGGCTTGAAGCAAACGTTCGGCGAACGCGAACTCGAATGGAAATCAGTCAAGTCCGGCAGCGACGTCATCGACCTAAAAGCCGGCAGCAGCCCGAGCGATTATGCCATTGCTTACGCCTGGGCCGAAATCGAGTTGCCTGAGAAGATCAAGGGCGTCCTCGGTCTCGGCAGCGACGATGCCGTAAAGGTTTGGCTCAACGGCAAATTGGTCCATGACAATTGGAGCGACCGCCCTTGCGCTCCCGATGACGATATTGTGCCAGTGGATTTCGCCGCCGGCAAAAATCAGCTTCTGTTGAAGGTGCAAAATATCCGGGGCGATTGGAGTTTCGCTTGCCGATTGCTGAGCCGGGAATTGCAAGCTAACAAGCTGATTTCCGCGGTGATGACCAGCGATTCGGAAACCGTCCGGAAATTGCTGGAGCATGGCCTGGATGTAAATGCGCAAGCCAAACCCGGCGTGACGGCGTTCCAGGCGGCTCGCCTGCACGGGGACACGGAGATGATGCGATTGTTGGCCGGCCGTGGCGCCGTCACCAACGCCCCGATGCCGCCGCCGGATAAACTGGTGGACGCCCTCTTCACCACGGCGATCACGAACAATGGGCCCGGTGCGGCGGTGTTGGTTGCCCAAAACGGGAAGGTTCTCTTCAAAAAGGGATACGGCCTCGCTGATGTGGCCCACGGCGCCGGCTTTGCTCCGGACACCAAATCCCGCATCGGCTCCATCACCAAACAGTTTACCGCTGCGGCCATTTTGAAACTGCAGGAGCAAGGCAAGCTCAGCGTGCAGGACAAGCTCTCGAAATACTTCCCCGATTTCCCGCGCGGTGATGAGGTCACCTTGCGCCATCTCCTCACCCATACCTCGGGCATCCGCAGCTACACCGACAAACCCGGCTTCATGGACAAGGTCACTTCGCCCACCGAACCGGATGCCCTCATCAAATCGTTTCAGAACGATCCTTACGATTTCGACCCGGGAAAGAAATGGCACTATGACAACTCCGGTTACTTCCTGCTGGGCCGCATCATTGAGAAAGTCTCCGGCCAATCCTACGCCGATTTCCTGCGCAAGAACTTCTTCGAGCCGCTGGGCATGACCAATACCGGTGTCCACCGCGCCGACCTGGCGCTCGAACACGAGGCGCTCGGTTATCAATTCAACGCCGCTGGCTTCACCAACGCGCTCAACTGGGACATGTCCTGGGCCGGTGGCGCCGGCGCGCTCTACTCGACGCTCGAGGATTTATTCCGCTGGAATGAGGGTGTCTTCGGCGGCAAAGTCTTGAACGATGCCAGCCTGAAAGCCGCTTGGACGCCTGTGAAGGCCGAGGATAACCAGGACGACAATTCCGGAAACGGCTACGGTTACGGCTGGTTCAGCTCCCAGACGCGCGGCGCCCAGGAGATTTCCCACGGCGGCGGGCTCAACGGTTTCAGCAGCTTCATCATGCGGCTTCCGCGCGAGAACTTCACCGTCGCCATCCTCGCCAACGCGCTGCCGGGCGCTCCCGGCGCCGACCCGGGCCAACTCGCCCATCTGGTCACCGAGATTTATCTCGGTCAAAAACTCGACCCGCGCCCCACCCGCCAGGTCAACCCGGCCGTTTCGCCGGACGCCTTTGATGCTCTCGTCGGCCGGTACGACTACGGCGGGGCCGTCATGACCGTGACCAAAGAAGGCCTACACCTCTACGCCCAGCTCGCCGGCCAGCCGCGCTTCGAGATTTTCCCCAAATCCGGCACTGAGTTTTTCTGGAAAGTGGTGGATGCCCAAGTGACGTTCGTCAAAGACAGCCAGGGCAAAGTAACCAAAGCCGTCCACCATCAAGGCGGTCAAACCATCAATGCGCCGCGACTCGAAGATTTGAAGGAGGCCAAGGTGGATGCTGCCTCCTACGATGCTTTTGTCGGCAAATACGATTATGGCGCGGGCCAGGCCATCATGACCGTGTCTCGCGAAGGTGACCGCTTGTTCGCCCAGTTAACCGGCCAGCCTAAATTCGAAATCTTTCCCAAATCCCCCACCGAGTTCTTCTGGAAAGTCGTGGATGCCCAAGTTCAATTCGTGAAGAACGACGCCGGCAAAATCACCAAAGCCATTCACCACCAGGGCGGTCGCACATTCGACGCCCCCAGGATCGAGTGAGTCCAACCCAGCCTTGTGGCGAGGCAGGTTCGCCTTGCGCTGCCAATTGTCCTGGTTGGGATCACGGATCTTGAATGAGTTCACCCACACACCATCGCCAGGTCATCCTCTACATTGCCGCTGTCCTCGTTGCCGCGTGGCTTTGGATGGTGAGCTTCAGGCTTGGTTTTCGACCGCCTGAGTGGGTAGCGATTCTAGTGCTCATGTGGATTCCCGGGCTGGTTTCGATTCTGTTTCGCGTCGTGTTCAGAGAGGGCTTTGCTGATGTCGGTTGGCGTGTTGGCAAAGCGCGGTTCTGGGCCTGGGCTTACCTTGGGCCACTGGGCCTGGCTTTGCTATCCGTCGCGCTGGCGGTGCTTCTCGGAAAGGTGAGGGTGGTTCGCCACCTGTCCGGGCAAACGATGTTGGACGCCCTTTTCTTCAAACTCTCCTGGCCGCTCTCCGATGTTTCGACCGCTGGCCTTTTAGCCCAGCGATTTCTTGCGGTGGCTTTCATCAGCATAGGGCCAGGTTTCTTTTGCGCTTTCGGCGAAGAGTTGGGCTGGCGCGGTTACCTTCTGCCGCGACTAATACAGGCCGGTTGGCCCTCTCCGCTAATGCTCACCGGTCTTGTGTGGGGCCTCTGGCATTTGCCTCTGTTCGTTTTGACCGGCTACGCGCATGGGGCTGTGACTTTATCCGTGCTCATGTTCACGTTGCTGACAATTTTGTTCGGAGTGTTCGTTGGCTGGCTGCGACTCGCGTCCGGCAGCGTTTTCGTTGCGGCGATGGCGCACACGTCCTTCAATTCGTTTGTGCAGAGCTTCTTTGGCGTCTCTTTCAGCGGACCCGCCGCCTGGTTCTTGATTGGCGACTACGGACTCTTGACCCTCGTTTCTTACGCTGCGCTGGTCGCCTGGCTTTACGGGTCAGGGAGAGTTCATGCTGTTTTGGCAAGGAGCGCTCCTACTTCATGAGTCCATGGAGGACACCGCTCCTCGCATCCGGTCCAAATCGCATGACAAGTAAAATATGCTAAGATTGATGCCATCGGCGGGCTCGGGCATATCTTGACACTACCGTAACGACAGTACCTCTGGGTCGGAGCGCCGATTTGTGATCGACTTGGAGCATACGTGCCCACTGCGGTGTGCGGCCAGACTCCGTCCGGGTAAACTCGATGATAAATTGACGCTCCGTTGACAGATGCGCCGGGCTGACTCACTCGGCGCAAATTGATTTTGACAATTTTTCGCAGCCTCTTACATTTTCCTCCGCTCCGGATGGGGTCGTAGCTCAGTTGGTAGAGCGCCTGAATGGCATTCAGGAGGTCAGGGGTTCGAACCCCCTCGGCTCCACCATCCAATCCTTCGCTCAGCTCGGCTTTCCTGTCCTTGGCAGAGGCTGGGAAGTAGGCCATCTTCAGGCGGGCTATGCTTTATATTCCAATAGGTTTTTTATTCTTCCTGGCGTTCTGGTTTCTTTTCGCGCTGCTGGTCGCGCTGATCGAGATCGGCATTCTTCAATACGTCTTCGAGAGCATGGGAATCAGCCGCCGCTACATGCTGGTCCTGTTGCTGTTGTGCCTGCTGGGGAGCTACATCAATATTCCTATCGCGCAGTTGCCCGGCCAGCACGAACGCGCCGGCGAAGTGATTGATTTCTTCGGCATGCAATATGTCGTCCCCGTCGTCGTCAACTCTCCCGGAACCGTCATCGCGGTCAATGTAGGTGGCGCGGTCATCCCGGTGATTCTCTCTATCTACCTCATTATCAAGCATCGCCTGTACGGCCCGAGCATTGTGGCGGTTGGGATTGTGACCATCCTGGTCCACCTCATGGCTCGCCCCGTGCGTGGCGTGGGAATCGCCGTGCCCATTTTCATCCCCCCGCTCATCACCGCCATCGTGGCCCTGGTGCTGTCCCGCTGGAATCCGGCCCCGCTTGCCTATATCGCGGGGAGCCTGGGAACCCTCATCGGGGCGGACCTGCTGAACCTGGACAAAATCCGTGGCCTGGGCGCGCCGGTCGCGTCCATTGGCGGCGCGGGAAAATTCGATGGCATCTTCCTGACCGGCGTGGTGGCGGTGCTGCTGGCGGGAATACTGGGCGGCCCGCGGCGCGCGGGGCGTTCGTGGTGATGAGACATCATTTGTAGTTGCACAATCCATGAATCAGGTTGAATGTTGGTTATCGTCCGGACGTCCAATATTTAGTGTCAGTAGGGAGAGCGGAGAGGCCGTGTGGTATATGGTGAAATGTGTCAGCGAAAACCTAAACGGAGCAGACCAATGAAAGCCCCTCTCAAAAGCTTTTTAGTCTTCCTGCTTGGAAGTTTATCCCCCGCGGCAGCGCTTGCCGCTTTGCCAGGCAATCAATCTACCGATAACGCCATCCAGGCTATCCAGCAAGCCGCCGATCCTTCGGCCGCCGTGGCCGCCTACGCCAACGGAATCGCCGTCGACCGGAACGATCCGAAACTTCACGCCGCTTACGTTGGCCGAATGGTTGACCTTGGCCTGCCGGAATTGGCGTATCACCAGGCCGAGACACTGACAACGCTGGACCCGAACAACGGCTTGGCTTGGGGGGTAGTGGCTTACGTCGATGCGCGCCGGTTGGACATGCCGGCAGCGATTGCCGCTATCAACCTCGCCGGTCAACTCGCTTCAGACAACAAGTTTGTCGTGCACACTGCGGGCGAGATCCTCGCCTGGTACGACTTCAAGGCAGACAAGGCCACCGTCCCTGACACAGCCAAAAGTGGCTTGGACAAGGTCCGGACCTCGCTGGCGAAGCAGCCTACATTCACCGAGGCGTACGACAACGCCAGAAAAGCTTACCAGTCCAACGTGACGCCGGCGCCTGCAGGAACCCCCGCTCCACAATCGAGTTCCGCGCAAACTCAGCCGGGCCAGGTGGCGCCCGCCCCAACCGTCCCTTATGCTCCGCAAGCCCCGGCCGTTCCTCAGGCTGGGCTCGCCCCGCAAGCGCAGGCCGACCAGGTCGCCCCGCTCGGCTATGGAGCGCTGACCCCTCCCGCTGATTATTATGCCGCGTACCCCTACTACCCGGATTACGCGTACGACTATTGGGGGCCCAATTACGGCTTCTACTCCTCTTGGGGCCCGGGATGGATTGCCCCGACACCCTGGTGCTGGTGGCGGCCGCTCGGATTCTGGGGCGGGTGCAGCTTTTTCCCGTTCGGCTTCGCCATCGCTTTTGGAGACTTCGATGATTTCCACCACGGTTTTCGCCACGACGGACGCTTTGGCCATGATGGGCACTTCGGCCGCGACGGCGCCTTCGCTCACAACGGCAGCTTCGGCCCGGGGCGTGATCCAGGGGCGTGGCACCACGGCGCTCAGGGCGGCACCTCGTTCTTTGGAACTGCGGCCCGGCCGAGTCCTTCCGCGGCGCAATGGGCCCGCGCCGGCTCGCAAACCCGCGCTCCTTCAGCCGCTTTGACCTCCCACACCGGCACGGCCTGGGGCGGGGACGGCCACGTCCCCGTTCGCGCTGGCACGGCCTCGATGGCTGCCGCCGGCCAGGCCAGCTTTGGTGCCCGCAGTGCTCCGAGCATCCTTTCGCACCAGCCGGGAGCCACTTCCAGCGCTGCCGCTCCGACCATGCCCGCCGCGCGCTCGTGGACAGGTGACGCAGGCCGTGCCCCGATGACACCTGCGGCGCCGGGTGTGATTGGTCGCACTTACCAATCGCCGGTTTATGCCAATGCTCGACCGGCTTACCCCAACGCGGGTTCCTACGGCGCCTCGCGGCCAGCCGCAGTACCGCGCAGCAGCTGGGCCGCGCCGAGTTATCGCGCTCCGACCTATGCGACACCCCGTTACTCAATGCCGAGCCGGAGCTATTCCGGCGCGTGGCGCGGTGGCATGGCGATGAATTCAGTGCCCCGTTTTTCGGGCGGGAGTGTTTTTGGCGGCGGTTTCCGCGGCGGCAGCTCCTTCAGTGGCGGATTCCGTGGTGGCTCCTCCGGCGGCGGCTCCCACGGCGGTGGATTCTCTGGCGGTGGCTCTCATGGTGGCGGGTTTTCCGGCGGGGGTTTCTCCGGCGGCGGCTCTCATGGCGGTGGATTCAGCGGCGGTGGCCATCGTTAGATGCGAAACCCCGGCTGACCCGTTTCCTGTGCGTTCACTGTATGGAGATCCCAGCGTTGAGTTGTTGACCACGGACTTCACTGAGAGTCCAAACGAAATTCACCTTATCCGCGCAATCCGCGGTTGAAGCTCCTCGGTCGCGCCCGAGGTTGAATCAACCCTGCTTCCGAGGTTGACCCCCACCAGCCTTCCGGAGATATTGTCCGGGGCTCACAATCGTCGGAACTTCAGCTTCGAAAGGGATTATGAAAGTGACTTACTACGGACATTCTTGCTTCGCCGTCGAGGTCTTGAATCGCACGTTGCTGTTTGATCCATTTATCACCGGTAACGAGTTGGCGCGAGGTATCGATGTAGACGAAATCCCGGCGGACTACATCCTCATTTCCCACGGCCACGACGACCACATGGCCGACGCGGCGGGCATCGCGCGAAGGACCGGGGCGACGATTATTGCCAACTACGAACTGACGCTATGGTTCGCCAATCAAGGAGTGCAGAAGAGCCATCCGCTGAACCACGGCGGTGGCTATCGATTCGATTTCGGGCGCGTCAAATTCGTTAGCGCCATCCATTCGAGCTGCCTGCCGGACGGCACTTACGGCGGCAACGCCGGCGGATTCGTCGTGGAAACCGCCGAAGGGGATTTCTATTACTCCGGCGACACCGCGTTGACTTTGGACATGAAGCTGATCAGCGATTCGAACAAGCTCAAATTCGCCGCGCTGTGCATTGGCGACAACTTCACCATGGGAGTCGAGGACGCCATCAAAGCGGCCGTCTTTGTAGGGTGCGACGAGATCCTCGGGCTCCATTACAACACGTTTCCGCCCATCCAGATCGATACGGTCGCCGCCGTAAAAAAGTTCCAGCAGGCCCACAAGCGCCTCCACTTGCTGCGCCCAGGCGAAAGCCGCGATTTCTAGACAGTTAAAACGTTTGACGCATCACTTTCCCCCGTCCCTCCATCCCATCCCCCGACTATCAACTCTCAACTATCCACTATCAACCGCTTCACGCCCCATGCTCCCCACCTTCGCCGACATCCAGGCCGCCGCGGCCCGCATTGCCGGCCACGTTGTCGAATCTCCGTGTCCACGTTCCATTTCGCTCTCCGAAGCGACCGGCATGGAGATTTTCTGCAAGCTCGAGTACTTGCAGCGCACCGGAAGCTTCAAAGAGCGCGGCGCTCGCAACGCTTTGCTCCTGCTATCACCGGAACAGCGAAAACTCGGTGTGATCGCCGCCTCCGCCGGCAACCACGCGCTTGGGGTGGGGTATCATGCGCAGTTGCTCGGCATCCCCGTTACGGTCGTTATGCCGCGGTTCGCGCCCCTGACCAAAGTCGTCAACTGCCGCCGGCTGGGCGCCGAGGTCGTTCTCGCTGGCGCGAACATCGGCGAGGCCCGTGCCCGCGCGGACCAAATTGCAGCCCAGCACGGGCTCACTTATATCAATGGCTTCGACGACCCGGCGATCATCGCGGGGCAGGGCACCATCGGACTGGAAATTGCCGCGCAGGTCCCGCGCCTGGATGCCGTGATTGTGCCCATCGGCGGCGCGGGTTTAGTTGCGGGGGTCGCGCTGGCGCTAAAAACTCTCAAGCTCAGCGTCAAAATCATCGGCGTCGAACCCGAGCGGGCGGCCAGCTTCACCGCGGCGCTCGCTGCCGGCCACCCTGTCCAAATCGAGATGCAACCGACCCTCGCCGACGGCTTAAGCGTTCCCAAGGTGGGTGAAAACGCTTTCAGCCTCGCGCGCCAGCGAGTGGACCGGACGGTGCTGGCCGGCGAGCACGACATAGCGCGGGCGGTGTTGCGCCTGATGGAACTTGAGAAGGCAGTGGTGGAAGGCGCGGGCGCAGCGCCACTGGCCGCCTGCCTTGCCGGTCTGGTGCCCGAACTGAAAGGAAAGAAAGTCGTGCTGCCGTTGTGCGGCGGCAACATCGATCTGAACACCCTCGACCGGGTCATTGAGCGTGGAATGGCCTCCGAAGGACGGCTGTGCCGGTTCACCGCCACCATCAGCGACCGCCCCGGCGGCCTGGCGCGGTTTGCCGGGCTGCTGGCTGAGGAGGGCGTCAGCATTATCGACATTACCCACGACCGCGCCTTCGCAGACGATGACATCACCACGGTCGCCGTTCATTGCGTAGTGGAAACGCGCGACGCGGAACACATCGCCACCCTCCGCGACCGTTTGAAACGCGAAGGCTTCCCCTTGGCGTGAGCCGCGCTGACTCACTGCTTCATTTGGGGCGGACCGTCTTCCTCGGCCTCAGGTTTATCCAGGAGCGTGCGTCCCTCGGTCCGGACGCCGCTGCCGCCCCTCACTTTGAGAAGCACGTAAAAGGCCGCGATGACCACCAGGAGGATGACCAAGGCTGGAACGAGCCAGACATGTAACATAGATCAACTCGCTCGGGTTTTGACGGCGCTTCCGCGCCGGTGCAGGACACTGCCGATGTGCTCGGTTTTCATGACTTCGTCTTAGAAGCCAATTACACCTCTATTATTATCACACTTTAAGACAAACCTCTATGCTTGGGCCGCTATTTTTTGGCGGAGGCAGGTCACCTCACGGTTGCCTTCCGCAGGAACTCGCGGGTCCGCTCCTGCTGGGGAGCGGAGAAGATTTGTTCGGGAGTGCCTGATTCGGCCACGCGGCCCCCTTCAAAGAAAAGGACGCGGTCGGCGATATCGCGGGCGAACTGCATTTCATGAGTCACGACGAGCATGGTCATGCCCTCCTCGGCCAGTTGGCGCATCACGCGCAGAACCTCATCTTTTAGTTCGGGATCCAGCGCGCTGGTCGGCTCGTCGAAGAGCATCACCTGCGGCTCCATCGCCAGGGCCCGGGCGATGGCAACGCGCTGCTGCTGCCCGCCGGAAAGCTGCGCCGGATAGGCCTGAGCTCTGCCTTCGAGTCCGACCTTACCCAGCAACTCGCGGGCCCGGGCTTCCGCTTCGGACCGGGGAAGGCCTTTGACCACGGTGGGCGCGGCGACAATGTTCTCCAGCGCGGTCAGGTGCGGGAACAGGTTGAAGGCCTGGAACACCATCCCGGCACGCAGGCGCAACTGGCGCTGCAACTCGCGTTCATGGTTTGTCCCGGGAGGATGCCCGCAGTCGATGGTCACGCCGTCGATCGTGATACGGCCGGAGTCGGGGGTTTCGAGCTGGTTGAGACAACGGAGGAAAGTGCTCTTGCCGCAGCCGCTGGGACCGATGAGGACGACGGCTTCGCCGCGCTGCTGGGCGTGGCAGACGCCGTGCAGCACGCGGGTGGAGTTATAGGATTTTACCAGGTTCTCAACGGTGATCATGGCTCAATCTTCCTTCCAGCCAATTGGCAAAAAGCGACGCCGGGTAGCTCAAGGCGAAGTAAATGCCCGCGGTCATGAGGCCCAGGCCGATGTAGTCGTAGGTGGACATCGCAAGCATGCCATAGACTTTGGTCAATTCGACCATGGTGATGACGGAAACAATGGAGGAATCCTTGAACATCGCGATAAAGTCATTGGTGACGGGCGGGATTACTACGCGCAGCGCCTGCGGCAGGACCACGTGCCGGAGGGTCTGCCAGCGGCTCATGCCCAACGCCAACGCGGCCTCGGTTTGACCGCGCGGGATGGCCTGGATGCCGGCCCGGTAATTCTCTGCTTCGCTGGCGGCGTAGTTTAGCCCCAGGCCAAGGATGGCCGCGCAGAAGGCGTTCAGCCGAATGCCGATTTCCGGCAGGCCATAATAAAGCAGGAAAAGCTGGATCAGCAGCGGCGTGCCGCGGATCACTTCGACGTAGGCCTTGGCGAGCCAGTTCAGCGGCGCGACCGCGTAAAGCCGAACCAGCACGACGAAGAGACCGGCGATCACCGCCAGCGCCATCGCCAGCACGCTTAGCTCTACGGTCGTGACAGCTCCGCGGAGCAGCAACGGCAAGTACTTCGGCCACTCGCGCAGCGTGGAAACTGATTTTTGCGCGACGACCGTTTCCGCCCGGTAATCCTTCAAGCGCGCCTGCCGCTCGTCCCAGACCCCATACTTGCGATAGATCCGTTCGAGGGTGTGGTCGGCAGCGAGGTCTTGAATCGCCTGGTTAAGGGCGGCCAATAGCAACGCATCCTGCTTGCGAACACCGATGCCATAGTAGCCCGGGGCAAATGGCGCGCCGGAAAATTTCAGCGCCGGGTCCGGCTGGGCGTAATGCAGCGCGATGGGGAGGTCCATCAACACCGCCTCGATGCGTTTGGCTTTCAAGTCGCGCAAACTCTCGACGTTGCCAGGATAATGCCGCAGGTCAACGCCGCCTATCTGCTCCAGCAACCGCTCCGCCACTGAGGAAGAGAGCACGCCGACGGGTTTGCCTTTGAGGTCGGTCATGCCGGTCAGGCCGTCGGTCTCGCGCCGTGTCACGATCTGCTGCGCATACACAAAGTAGGGCTGCGACATCGCGATGCGCCGCTGGTTTTCGGGCGTGAGTTCCAGGCCGTTGAGAATGATATCGAAATTGCCACGCTCCAGCGCGGGAACAAGCTGGTCCCACTGATTCTGAACCATCCGGGCTTTGACCCCGAGTTTGGCGGCCAGCGCGTCGGCCAGGTCGTATTCGAACCCGATGAGCTGCTCCGGTTTCTGGGGATCGGGATAAACGTACGGCGCGCCGCCCTCGGCATCCGCGCCCCAGAGGAGTAAACCACGCCGCTGGATTTCACGCAGGCCGTCGGCAGCATCGAGGGGAATGAGCCCGACGGTGAAAAAGAGAAGGGCCAAAAGACCGCAGCTACAAGCGCGCAACTCGCGCCAGAAATTACTCATCCAGACAGGTTGATAACACGAATGAAGAAGGGCGCTCAATTGCTTTTGAGCCCGCTGCCGAAAACCACGAGAAGCTCATTTGTTTCCACCTATGCTCCGAACCGGAACCGTTTAACTTTCACGCAGAATAAATCGCACGTTGTAGCGCAGGATCAATTATAATTTGATTCCTATTTTTTACCCGCCGCGGTTCTAAGCCAATTGAAGGCCATCAGCGAGGCGCCGGCAGAGGTGGGGTGGACGCCGTCGGCGGCCCAATGGGAGGGCGGAGCGTATTTGATGGCTTCGCCGAACATCGTCTGGAAGGGAAGGAATGTGGCGTGGAAGGAGCGTGAGACGCGTTCGGCTGCGGCACGGTAACGGTCGAACTCGGGGAACCACTTGTCGTTGACCGCGCCGCAGCGCAGGACGAACGGCTCACAGATAACGAGCTTCACCTTGGGCAGCGCTTTCAGCGTGCGCTCCAGCAAGGCGCGGTAGTCCTTCTCATATTTCTCGACCGTCCCGTCATAATTGCCGTTGAGAGTATGCCAGAGGTCGTTCACTCCGATAAGAATGCTCAGCACGTTCGGTTTGAGGTCGAGGCAATCGGCCTACCAACAACTCAGCAGCGGCAAGCCAGGCGTAACCATTGCCCAGGGCCGGCTGGTCGTTAGCCACCGCGGTCTGGTCTTTTTTGCGTCCGGCATCGGTAATGGAATCTCCCTGAAAGAGAATGTTGTCGCCTTTGGCGATGAGTTCATGCATGGCGGGCGGCCAGGACTCAGCCGCGGAGGAGGTGGAGGCAAATCCGGCGAGGCTCGCGGCACCCAGGGCGAGGCTTGAGTGTTTGAGGAATGTACGGCGCGTAGTTCCTGCGTCGAATCGGATTTGGTCGTTCATAAGTGTGCAGGCGATGATGACGCGGAGCCGGGGTTTTGAAAAGCCCGTTTCAAGCTGAGCCGTTTCGAGCGGGGCCGACGTTGCCCGAAACGACAAGCGCGCCGGGCGGGACATCCGGGGCAGTCTCGGTTGTCTTTTGGGCGGCGGAGAGGTCGCTGGACATCACGACGATGCGGTCGGTTTTATCGCCTTGGAGTTCGAGGAAGGTCTTGGTGGCAGGCGGCGCGGAGCAGGCGTGCAGAAGAGCTTGCCGGGTCTGGACGAGTTTGATCAGCAGTTGGGTGGGCGCAGCGGGCGCGGCGCGAAAGCCCTCGAGGTCGAGGTCCTGGACATCGTCGCAGACTAGCGCAGGCCGTGCTTCTGAGCCGGCTGCGTTGAATTCGAGGTGACGGAGGCGGAGACCTTTGACATGGCGGCAATAAAGTCCGTAAGCCGAGAGGCGGCCAAACATGCGCGCCTCCGGGTAGGCTTGCGGCGCTTCCGGGATGTCGCGTTTCACCCAGTCGGCTTTGCCGTTCTCTTCGCTATCGATCCGGATATTCGAGAGCGTCACGTCCTCGACCTCGAAACCCGGCAAGCCGGTCACCGAACTGGTCAGGATCGAACCGGTGGCATGCACGTTTTCAATCATCACGCCGCGAAGCGTGCCCGGTGTGCCGTCAGGGCGGGCTTTGCGGATGCCGCGGCGAATGAAAATGGGCGTGCGCACCCGTTGCATCCTGATGTTCGAAATCGTCACGCCTTCCAGCCAGCCGCCATCGACCATCTCGAGCGCGATGCCGGAAATCACACGGGCCTTGAGGTCCACATCCTCGTTGAAAATCACGGAATTCGTGAACGTCACGTTTTCAAACCCGCCACGGGTGGCCGTGCCGAATTTCAGGCCGTTACAGCAGCAAGTCAGCACGCAATTCGTGATGGCGATATTTTTCGAAACTCGCAGCTCACCGCCATACGGACTCTCACTCTTGAGGCAAATCGCGTCGTCGCCGGTATCGATCAGACAATCGGAAATGAACGCGTTCCGGCTGCAAGTGAGGTCGATACCGTCGGTGTTCGGCCCGATCATCGGGTTTTTGATGGTGATGCTCCGCAGAAAAACGTTCTCGCACTGGATTGGCCGGAGCGTCCAGCCGGACGCGTTTTCGATCCGCACATCCTCGATCCGGAGGTTCGTGCAATTGTAGAATTCCAGCAGCGGCGATGGGCGGTCCAGTGGTTTCCAATCGTAGGTGGCGACATCGCGCCAACTCTCGGTGGGCGGCGGGGAAGTGCGTCCGCTAGGCACCCAGAATGCCTGACCCTGGCCGTCGATGCGGCCCGGTCCAGCGAGGCTGACATTTTCAGCGTCGCGCGCGAAGATGAGGTGCTTTTGGTTGGCGTCGCCTTGCAGCCGCGGTCCCGTCTTTGGTGAGTAGTCGGCGAGATTCTTACTGCCGAGGATGGTGGCCCCGGCCTCGAGGTAAAGCGTGACGTTACTCAGCAGGACTACCGTGCCGGTCAAGTAGGTGCCGGGAGAAACATACACGACTCCGCCGCCGGAGGCATGGCAGGCGCTAATCGCGCGGTTAAGCGAGGCGGTGTCGAGAGTCTTGCCATCGCCGACCGCGCCGTGGTCCTTCACCGCGAACAAGTGGGGCTGAGATTTTCCGCGGGTTTGTGCGGCCAGGGGAAGAGCCATAAGCGAACTTCCGGCCGCCAGGAACCCGGACGCGCGAAGTAGTTCTCTGCGATTCATGCCGGCGAGTATCGGCTGGCGGAAGGCCGCGTCAAGCGCGCGGGAAGGTTTAACCGCATAGAACGCAGGGCGGCGAGGGTATCGGAACCTTCTTCTGATCGCAGCGCAAGGGTCCTCGCAGCCATCGGTGGGCCAGAACGGACGCGGAGGATTGGCCAAGGCTTGAGACCCCCCCCACTTATAGCTTTATCCGGTTTGAAGCGGTTTGATCCAGTCTGATCCGGCCCGGGGCGCGGTCCAGTGGCGGGTGGGTTCTGGCCACTCTTCCAGGTGTCCGCCGGATTTCCAACGGCTAAGGCCAACACAGGGGAAGAGCCCACAGAAGCAAAGAGAGCCAAGGGAGGGCGCGAGGCGGTGGCGGAGCTTTTCATTCGGGTTGGGTTTTTCATATTGAGAGTAGTGTTGTCACGCTATATAGGGCCACAAAACGTGTTACAGGAATGAGAGGCGGGGGGCGGGGCGCCGGACACGGGCCAGGAAAGTCGGACCCCGAAGGGAGGGGATCCAGGTCACTTGGGTTTTCCATAATTATAGCAGTGCTCTCACTCTACTATAGGGCCGCAAAACCTGTTACCTAAGTGACAAGGGGCCAGAAGGGTCCGGCGAGGGTGGCGCTCCGCAGGTTGGCCGGAGCGAGAGGTCGACCGGCAGGCAAACCGCCCAGAGCGGGACGAAGCCAGAGCGGTGAAGCAGCAACCGAAGTTGGGCGGGCCCTTCCTCGGTGCTCGTCAGCCGGCTTACGTGGTTTCCTGGGCTGGCCTTGTCCACCGGGCTGCTCCACCGAGCAGCAGCAGCACGAGCGCCGTGCCGGCAAGAATCATGACTCGCACACCCCACGAAGCCGCCCGGGCAACCGATGCTTTCAAGTCGATTTTCAGGTCGGCCCACGGGTCCACCGCCACCGCGCGCTTGAAGGTTAGCACGCGGCCCTGATCGGGAATACTGGCTCGGAGGGCAGCCGGCGCGGTAACAGCGGCGTCCTGCTGCTGGATGAGCCGTTCCGCGAGTTTCATAAAGGCGGCGTTGTCGTCGGCGCTGTTCCGGTCGAGGATGTCCTTGGCGTCCTGCTGGGTGTAATTGAGTTCCTTGCGGTCGCGCAGTTCACGGAGTTTGCCGCCCACCGCGCCCGACTCGCCGGCGGAAGCGGCCTCGCGCACGTTCAGACCGATGAGCGCCTGTTGGAGTTTGATGTTATGCAGTTGCACGCGGGCGTCCTCATTGAATGCAGCGTCGTGGGTGGAAAGTCCATAAGCAGCCTGGAACGCGCGGCGGGCCTGCTGGGGGTCCCCTTGCTGAAGCGCGGAATTGCCGGCGGCCAGGAAGTCTTCAGCTTGCTTGGTTTGCTGGCGCTGCCGGGCGGCTTCACCTTGTAGGTAGCTTTGCAGATCGAGCGAGGCGGTTTGCGGGGGGGCTTCCTGCTGCTGCAACTGCAACGAGCCGGACCATTTGTTCAGCCGCCACTTGTCATTGAGGGAAACGCGCCAGGTGATGTTTTCGAGCGGAAGGTCGAACTTAGGGGCCAGCAGTTCCAGGTCCAGCGACCGCCCATCCGCGGAGCCGATTTTGCAGCTATAAAAGAGCTCGACCGGCAGGGCCTGATCGCGGCGCGCCTGCTGTTCGAGTGGGAGAAGGAGCTGATCCTGCTCGCGCCAGGGCCAAACACCGTTCTGGTTGACGAACGCGAACCAGAAATGAGCGTCCTTGGGCAGCCGGACATTAAGCAACCTTTTATCGCCGGGAAGCATTTCGAGGCGGACCTGGGTCAGCATGACTCCATCATCAGAGATGACAGAGCTGAGCGAGATGCTGTTGACCCGTGCGGGGAGAAGTTTAGCGGCCTCGTGACGTTCGAGTTTGAGCGGCAGCTCGAAAACCGATTCGACCAGCCGATAAGAGAAATTGGCGGCGCTGGCAGGGAGCCCTTGCTGGAGCGCGCGCGGGATGCTCTGCCATTCGGCCGCCTGGAGAGCCGAGGGTGGCGTGTCGATGTGCACCTGCACACGGCCGCTGGACTGCACGGTAACGAAACCGCGCTGAAGATTGACGTCGGCAGCCAGCAGACCGCGCAGGACGACCTCCGGCGCTTGTTCAGAAATCGGCGCCTGGTAGCTGACCCGGAGCAGGAACGCGCCGATGACACGGCGCTGGAGTTTGATTTCCCAGGCTTGCAGGCCGTTCGTGAGCGCGTTCGGAACCTGCAGAAAATCGGCGAGCTGCTCACACTGGAAGCGGACGGCTTCGGCGTTGGTCGGGATAAACACGCGGAAACTTTTCAGGCCGGTATTCTCGATTTGGTATTGGAGGTTGGCGGCCACTTTGAGCTGTGCCTCGGTAACGGTCGCATGCTGGAGGCTGGTGACCTGAACCCACGGGTCCACCTGCTCGAGGTTCAGGGAGAGGCTGCGCGGCGTTTGCAGAACGCGGAAGGCGAGCACACCTTTCTGCTTGATGCCGGACTTTTCGGGGTCCAATTGCGTGAGACCCTCGGAAGCAGCAACCTGAAGGCGCAGGCCTTGCTCAGGCACGAGCAACAGGGTGCCGCGTTGCTTGCTCGCTTCGCGCAACACCAATTGCGGCACCAGCCAGCCCTGCGCGGCTTTGACACCCGGTCCGGCGAGGCTAATGGCAAACTGTTGCTTGCCTTCAGTCTTGCCGGCCAGGTGCAGCGTTATGACCCGGCCCTCACTGGTCTTCAGCTCGGTCCAGTGGCTGAGCGCGGCACCGCTGAGCGACTCGACATCGAAGCCGGGCGGCATGAGAAAGCTCAATTTGAAGATGCCGGCCCGGGTTATCTCGACGGTGGCATTCGCAGCCAGCACGGTGCGGTCTTCGCCCAGCGAGAGGGTGTCCTGCGTTTCAACGCGGATGTCGGGTTCGACCGCCGAGGCTCTTAGAGAGAAGAGCAAGGCTGAAGCGTCAACCGACCCTCCCGCGGATGGGCTGGCGGCAACCCCGGGTTTTTCCGCATAACGGAACGCGCGGCGGACGGTGAGCCCGGGGATTTGCGACTGAAGAACAGAGAGGAGGTTAGCAGGGAAATCCTCGAGGTTAATGGGCGAGAAGCGCTCGGCAGTAATCGTGTCGAGCTGAACTTCGTTTCCAGTCGCCACGCCGAGCAAGCCGATTTGGCCGGCGGCATTTTCCACGCGCAACAATCCCACCGAATGTTCGAGGGGCAATGGCCCGGTGGCGATTTGGGAACGAACCGATAGCGTGAATGGCCGGGACTGAGGCGGGTTGAGCGTGACCCGCAGCTTGCGGGTGTCGGGATCGAACCGCCACAAGGAGACGAGAGAGGGCGCGGCCGGCGCCACCTTGTCAGCGGCCGCCGCCGGGACGGCCCATTTCGCTGGGTCAATCACGTCCGTGACTGCGGCGCCTGGCGGCACATCCAGCACCAGTTCGGTCAGTTCGCCTTGCGCCGGGCGAATGGAGACGTAATGGGCTCCTTCAATCGACCCTGCTGCCGGCACGTAAAGCTGGGAGACCTCGGCGTAGAACACCGGCTTCTCGCGCTTCACATCGCGGCTGCGAGGTTTCCAGCCGACCCAGGCATCGGCTGCCGGCGAGAGCACCAGCGTCGCGACTGTGTTGCTGCCGGCGAACTCGCGCTGGAGCGAGACCGCCTGAGGGGAAAACACGTCCACGTCCAGATTGACCACCGTCAGATTTAGCCGGTTGACCAGGCCGAATTGAACCGGGAGAAACAACCCGGTTTCAGAATTCTTCTTGCCGACCTGAAGCTCATATTGCAGTTCCAGTTCGTAAACGCCGCTTCTGTGGGCCAGCAACTGTTGCGTGGCTTTCGACCCTGCCGGGGAAGGCAACAGCTCGAGCGAGTTGCTCGGGTAAGTAAGCCGCGTTAGCACGGCGGGCTCGGCGAGCAGCGGCAGAATCTGGCCTTTCTCCGCCTGCCACCGGAGCCTGGCAGTGGCCAGAGCGAACTTGTCCTCGATCCGGAGGTCCTGGCTGATTGATTCTGCAATGGCGAGTTGTTGAGGAGGCGCAGGTTTAGGCTCCGCGCTGCCTGCGAGCGCGTTCCCAGCGCTCATGCATATAAGGCTGCCCACCACCAGCGCTGCGGCGGCGGAAGCGGCGCTGCCGCCGGTTTGCGGTAACACCGGTGATGGGGCCCGGACTGGCAGACGCCACAATTGGCGCGCGGCAGGGATGATGGCATGCCAGACAACGAAAGCCGCAATGATCAGAAGGAATGCGACCGCTCCGTTCGGTGTCCGCAACGCAGCCCAGCTCAGCAGAGTCCAGGCGAGGAGGCGGCAGGCAAGTTTGATTCCGCGCGATTCGGAGAGCCAGCCGTAAGCGAGCACGGGCAGCGCGAGCAAAACCGGCCAGGCATAACGTAAAATGCCCAGGACCGAGGCCTTCTCTGAGAAGTTTGCCACCTCGACCGTCAGGCTACTGCCGGCCTGTTGCACTGGAGCGAGCAAGGTTACGTCTCTCGGCAAAAAGCTGGTGTAACGCCCGGTCGCATCGGCAAGCTTGGCGAAGGCCACGATGGCCAAAACAAGCGCCAGCAAACCGGCGGTCGTACCGACCAGGTGGCGTGGGCTGAGCTTATAAGCGCCTCGCTGCGCCGCCCAGCGCCACACCACGAGCGCCGCCCCCATCATCCCCAACGCAGTTGCGAGCGAGGCCAACGCGGCTCCGGCGTCATCGCCGCTGAATAGCCGGGACAGCTCAGCGAATCCCGAAATATCCGCCACCCCGCCGACAGGCATGAGCGACCCGCCACGATAGACCAGCCGTTGAGCGGTGTCCGGTTCCAGCTTCCATTCGGCAAGCATTACCGGGGCGTTCACCAGCGGCGCAGCAACGTTGATCCGACCTGGCTCCGTTGACCGCGACGCAAGTTTTAAATCGAGCGTCAGGACGGCGTTCGGATCGCCACCCTGCGGCAGCGGAATAAGATTTGCCGCACCGTCGGTGACTGGCACGACAGCTGTGCCATTGACGGTCGCAGACCACAAATCCGTGTGCGGTGGCAGCGTTATCCGGAGGTTGGGGTTACCGCGATTCTTGACGAAGTAGCGAACGTCGGTCAGGACTTGGCCTTCCTTGGAAATGCGGGTGGTCAACGACGCGCGGTCCACCACCTGGCTGAGCGAATCGCCCTGCGCGAGCGGACTCAGCGCCAGCTTCAAATCGAAAGGCCGCGAGGCGTAGCGATAGGCCGCGAGGATGGGCGCGTCGAAAAACAGGCGGTACTCCGGCGGGACTTCGCCGGTTTCCAGCGCCAGCAATCCCGGAGAAACACTCGCGGGCTTCACCTGAAATTGGTAGGCGCTGATGACCAAAGTGTTGCCCTGCTCGGACTGCGCATCGAGCGGGCGCGCGCCCGTAAAGGTGAGCGTTTCGCCCTGGGCCTTGAACGGCCGCTCGTACGTCGCCAGCAACGTGAATGCGCCAGACACGGGCGTATGCAATTGCACCAGATAACCTCCCTCGGTCTTTTGCCAGTTGCGGATGTCTTTGCCTGCGAACTCGACATTAAAGTACTCGTCGGACAACTCGATTTTGAAAGTCGAGAGGGGAGCGCCCGAAATAAGGTAATTCAAGACGCTGCTGCCATAGGCGACCCCTTCACCGATCGAGAACAAATGAAGCGCATCGACCTGGACGGTCTGCGGCAAACGCTCCACGCGCAGCACCGCCAGCCAGGCCGGGTCGCTCAGTCGAAAGGCGGATTGAATGCCCGGAACCTTCCGCGGAAAGAACGCGGTGGCAATTTCCGTCAAGGCCTGGGTGCGGTCCGGGCTTAGGCGGAAGCCGGCGTCCGCCGCCACCGCGATATGGCCGCGCACAGACTTGGCCTTGGTAACCTCGATGCGAGGCAAGGTCCAGGTGGTCTCGCTCAAAGGCTTGTTCCTTTCGAGACGCAACTGAACCACTTGCCGACCGGAAAGCGGCTGCCCGAAGACGAGTCGCAGTTCCGCATCAGGCTCCCCTGCCGGGTCGCGAACGAAATAGTCGCTCAGGCTGGGCGCGCTGAGCCGGGCGACGGCGTAACCTTTCGGCACGCGCAACAACAGTTCGCGCAACGGGGCTTCGCGGATGTCCAGTTCGATTTCGCCTTCGATAGACAGTTCATTTTCGCCGAGGCGATAAGCAAGGAGTTCGGAGACGGCCAGTTCAGGGAAAATTTGGTCGGCCTGAATGCGCAAAGCGAAATCGGCGCCCGAAAATCGGTAGGCGAAGCGCTGGCTGCCGGTGGGCCGCAAGATCGCTCGGGTGGCCTCGGTCTCGGGAAACTGCTCGGGCGAAATCTGGGAAAGGCCGCTTGCTTGGGTCACCTCGAGCCGGACGGCGCCCTCGTTCACGATGCGCACATACCCGGCGAAGCGCGTGGCCGCCTCGGGCCGCAACTGCATCGCATCAGTCGTCTGCGGAAAAGCTCCCAGGGGTGTCTGCAACTGAAGCTGGAGAGTGAATTGGTCCTTTTGCGGCTGATTGAATTGGACCACCAGGCGGCGGTCGGCGGAGTTGGAAATCGGCTCGACGTTCCAGGCAAGCACCTGATCGCCCTGGACGCGCGTGACTTCGCCGGCGCCGTGTAGGAGCAGGGCCACACGATTCAGCTCGCCTTGCATCACCTTGCAATCCAGCAGCGCGAGTTGGCGCATCAGGCCAGGGCTGACGCTGATTTGAGAGAACATTTCGGCGGCGTAAAACAGCTTGCCCTCCGCTTCCGGGCGGGCTGCTTTCCACGAAAGTTTCACGACTCCATCCGATGGCAGGAAGCTCGTGAACGCATCCCCTTTACGCTCGGGGCGAGCCGCGCCGGGAAATTCGAATTGCGCGTCCGCCGGCAGGCCCTGGAAGAGAATTGGGCGCAGCGGACTGGCGTTGACCCGGAAATCGACCGCATTCCACCCGTCCTTTTGGCGGACGGCCGCGGTGAACTTGAGCTGGAGCGGGAACTTGCCGGCGCGATCAAAGACCAGGACGAAACGGTTGTCTTCGGCGCGCAGCCGCCATTTCGGGTGGGTACCGATCTCCGTCAGCGCGATGGGCCCGGAGAGCAGTTCCAGCGTGCCGCCTTTGGAATTCTCGACTCGTGCAATGGCATTGAGAGTGAAGGTAGCCTGGCCTTCGCCGAGCACGCCGACGAGTTTGAATTGGTCGAGCGTGATAGCCGGCGCAGCCGGTTCTGCCGCGCGGGCGGAAACAAGGAGAACAGACACACACAGGGTGGCAACTAGGTTTTTCATAGGGACTTTAGTCAGAACGGTCGATGATGCTGGCGAAGCCGCAGCGCAGATTTGGAATCTGCAATCCTTTCGTAGCTCGGAAAGCCCCCGTGTTGGCCTACGGCCAGCCGACTGCAAGTCGGCGATACAGCAGATTGAAAATCTGCGCAACGCCTTCGGGCGAGGTACGGCAATTCGGAGTTTCGTGTTGACGAAAAACATTGCGTGACATACAGCTTCGCTGCGAGACTGCCGCCATGCTTCCTGGGGAAAGGAATCCGCGGATAGAACGGGTTGAGTTTGAACTGCGGTCCACGGGCGTAAAGCCGACACAGAGCAAGACATTGATGTCGGGCATTCACACGCGTGGGTATCTGCCGCACGTCAAGAGAGAGGGAGTCCGCTACTTCGTCACGTTCTGGTTGGCAGATTCGCTTCCAAAGGAAGTGCTGCTCAAGATTCAGGCCGAACGGTCGGAACGATTGACCCGGTGTTTCACGCAGGGCGCCGCCGCAGAGCGCCAGGGTAGCGCTGCGCCTGATTCGGCCGCTTTGGAGGAAGCTGAGCGCGAATATTTCCGTAAGCTGGAGGCGTACCTCGACAAAGGCTCGGGAGAATGTTGGCTCCGTCGTCCCCAGATTGCCGGATTGGTGGCAGGGGCGTTCGGCTTCTTTGAAGGGCAGCGTTACCAATTGAAGGCGTGGGTAGTGATGCCAAACCACGTTCATGTGGTGTTGCGGCCAATGCCGAATCACAGCTTGAGCTCGATCGTGCAGAGCTGGAAGCGGTACACCGCTCGGGAGGCAAACAAATTGCTTAATCGCACCGGACTGCCGTTTTGGCAACCGGAGTCTTTTGATCACTGGATACGGAAGGACGTGGAACATGCCCGCTGTTGCAGTTACGTGTTAAACAACCCGGTGAAGGCACGTTTGTGCGCCGCACCGGAAAACTGGCGATGGAGCAGCGCCTGGCGTGACGGGCAGTCCCCGTAGCGTAGATTTTCAATTTGCTGTATCGCCGACTTGTAGTCGGCTGCGCTCAGGATAAGAGGGGAATCTTCCCCGCGACGGACGGTTTGCAGATTACAAATCTGCGATACAGCAGATTGAAAATCTGCGCTACGCCTTCGGGCAGCCGTTGTCGAGTGTGAATAGTACATCAACAAGCTTGTCATTCATTTCCCTCCGATACTCTTCGCCTGGTGGAGCATCCACTCGAGTTTCTTGGGCCGGATGTCAGCGCCGTAAACGTCCGGCACTCCAGTCAGGTACCCGAGCAAAGCGTCCGGCGTGACTTCGACGGCGTAGGGGCTGGTGGCCAGCCACTCTGAGAAAGCGCTGGCAGTCGTCGCCAGACGCATCGCCGGGCTGGATTGCTCCAGAGCCACGGCATTGCCTGTATAAGGAACAACCCACTCGCGCTCCTGATAATCAGTGGTGCCGGGAACCCGATACCGAACCCGAACCGTGCCGAGCGGACCTTCGCCGGCGGGGTTGGCCTCGATCACATACAGCGCGTTGCCGGATTCAGCCGCGCCAATCTCGGCGGCATCGACTGTGTTGTCGCGGAACTGTTCTTTCGTGAGCTGATGCTTGGCGTAGCCGATCTGCCGATAAGCGGTGACGCGGCCCGGATTAAGCTCGACCTGCACTTTCACGTCGGCGGCGGCAACGTGCAGCGCTCCTGCGAGCTGGCTGGCAAACTCGGTCGCGGCTTCTTCGGGCGTGTTGATAAAACCGTAGCGCCCATCGCCATTGCGCGTGAGCACTTCGAGCAAATCGTCGTTGTAGCCTTCCCAACCGATGCCGAAGCAATCGAGCGCGATACCTTGCTTGCGGTTGGCTTCAACTTTTGCCTTCAGCGACCCCGGCTCGACATCCCCAAGGTTGGCCGCGCCATCGGTGAGCAGGACGACGCGATTGATTCCGTTGGCGAGATAGTGGCGCAGGGCGGTTTGGTAGGCCAGGTCCATTGCATCGCCCAGATTCGTCCCACCCTGAGGCGTAAGCTTGCCGACTTCTTCGGCGACCTGGCCGGCCTGGCTGCCCGGGACGCCGTCCACCCAAAGACGTGCCGTGCGGGCGAACGTGACAACGCTGAAGGTGTCCTGCGGCTGCAATTGAGTGGCGAGCACGCGCAACGCCTCGCGTATGATCTGAACCCGGTCCGCGCGCTCCATCGAGCCGGAATTGTCGAGGAGCAAAACGAGGTTCAGAGGCCGGCCCACCTGGCGGCCCTGGGCGGCGGTCTTGAGCGAAAAGCGCAGCAGGTCGCGACTCTGGGCGAACGGATAGCGGGCACGCTCCCAGGCAAAGGCGATCGGCACTCCCGCGGGCGCTTCCGGATCGCGGTAATCGAACGCATTAATGAATTCCTCGCTGCGAATCGATGCCGGGTCGGGCAGAACACCCTTTTCGAGGCTGGCGGCCGCAAGCTTAAACGAGACATCGCTGACATTGAGTGAAAAAGTGGAGAAGGCGTTCTCGCGGCTCTGGACCTCGGGCTGAGGGACGGGAATCGAGGGAGCAGGTTTGGGTGGCGCGGCGTCCACCTGCTGGCTAGCTGGCTGGCTCTCTAGCCGCGCCAGTTCTTCGGTGGCCTGGCGTATTTTTTGCTCCTGTTTGGCGGAATCCTCCATCAAGGCTTTTGTCCCACTTGGGCCCAACTGCATACGCTGTTCAATGCGCTGCGCCTGGTAGGCTTCTGCGATAGCGTTTGCAATGTGGGCGGCTTCTTCAGGTTTATCATCTTTGACTCCAATCTCCACCAAGCTGGTGTTGCGAACTGGGCGCAAGTCGAGCTTCTTCTTCAGCAGCTGAAGGGTCTCCGCGGTTTTAAGTTCACCCGCTACGCGGTCATTCTTGGCCCACGCCTTATTCAGATTGAGATCCTTAATCACCTTGCCGAGGACCGCGTCGGATTGGATAACCTCGAATTCGCTCTGAATGAAATAAGGGTCATAAGCAACCCCTGTTTGCCCAGTGTGCACGCTATGGGTTTCCGCTTGGTCTCGTTCGATTTTGATCCGCACGCGCGCCTCGGCCTCCCCTCTAAACATGCGACCCAGCCCAGCGAGCAATCCCGGGCTCTGCGAGGGTGGAGGCGAAGCCTTATCGACGATTTCAACCATGCTACTCTTTGGCAGCATCAAATCGGTCCCTTCCGTGAGCAATTTGGTATCCAGAAGTGCCCGAGATCTGAGCAACTCGTTCAGTTCACGCTTCTTGGCCTCGATGGTGGCGGACTGCTGACGGGTTGAGGCTTGGTCGCCCGAACGCGTAATGGCCCCATTGATGGCGACGACCTGAGCGGGAGGCCCGGCCGAAAAACCATCTAGGCTGTCGGCTGGCTGCTTCAGCGATTCGACTCCCGGCAGAACGATCGCAGAGGGTTTTCCCTTGGCCGCGCGCTCACGGTCCTTCTGCATTCGTGCGTCATCCTCGTAGAAGCCGCGGGTCGTTGCCGTCACAACAAAGTTGGTGACCTGGGACGGCGCATTGGCGTAGCCCACAACGTTCGCGCTATAGAAATTGGAGGAGGGTGTCAGAGCGTCGCTGTTTTGCGACTGAGCGCGCAGAGTTCGCTCGACTATCGCCACCGGCAAACCAGTCGTCGGGTCAACCGCCTGAAAAGTGGCCGTCGTCAAGCCTGTCGCCGGGTCGGTCGGCGGCGGTGCCACTATCCCACCCGGCCCCAACCCGTACCGCCTAGCGAGCGTTTGCGCACCTGCGACGTTTGCAATACCTCCGGAATTGCGATTCACGACGACGGGCAAACCGGTTGTTGGATCGATGGTCGTCGGCACCGCCGTTGTTTCACCAGCCATCTCGTTCAAACCCGCTCTGGTCTGGTCCGATTGTTTTTCTTCCACAGACCGACGACGTGTTACATTGCGATCCACCGCGGATTGCAAGGAGTCGTCGCCAAGCGTGTTTGCAAGCCGTGGTTCGGCGGGTAGAACACCTTCCGACTCAACCAGAATGCGTCCCGCGGGACTCGTGGGCGGCGAAGCCGTCGGAGTGACTGCGGAGGGAGTTGAAAGCGGCAACGCTACTCCGCCGCCGCCTCCGATCCCACCTCCTCCAGCCCCTCCTGCCGAGGCGATCAGATCGCGACCGGGTGGCGCTTTCGGGAGTTCAACGCGGCGGTAAGTGAAACTTTGGTCGCCCGGTACTCCGCTCGCCGGCGGGACTGTAACGGGCGCCTGCGCAGCAGACAGAGTGCCAGGAGCGACTTTATCGAACTCAAGCCCGAGCATCAGCGGCTTGTCGCCGTCGGATTTGGGCGACGAGAGGGCATACCCACCATACGCCTGGCCGGCGTTGAATGTTACCGTCGTGGCCGGATCAGCGGTGACTGAAGGAACCACCGCACTTTGATCAGCCGCCGCATATGTTGGGGGAAGAACGATAATTGCCTGGTTCGGTTCAGGCGCCGGAACAGTCGGCGGAGGCGCGGCTGAAGCAACGGGCGGCTGTTCGATACCCGTCGATATGTTCTTGAGATTGTTTGCGCTGGACTGCGGGACCAAGGCTCGGGCGCATTCGTCCGGCAACTCGGCGTGATGCGTCAAGAAAGAATCCCGCCCACTCTCGAAGAAAACCGCGGCGTCTTGGCTGCTAGCGCTAAATCGAGCGGCTTTGGATTTCGACCGCGACAACGCCGGCAACATCATTGACGCCAGTAGGACCATGAAAAGCGCCGCCACGGCCACCGGAACGAGCCAGGACACCCGGCGCTCCGGCGGTTTGGCATATTCCCTTGGAGCCACGGTTTTGAAACGTTGGAGCAGTTCCTGTCGGCGTTCGTCGCTCAACTTGAGCGCCGTCTGTTCGGCGGACGGCTGGGTTCCCGGGGTGGTTTCGGTCTCGCGGACAAGCTTGATAGTTTGTTTCAGCCGTTGGTGAATTTTCGCCAGTTCAGGGTCTCCGGCCATGACATGCCTTAGGAAGGCGGCTTGGTCCGGTGGCAGCTCGCCGAGCAGCAGTGCGGTAAGGCTTGCCTCAAGAGCCTGGCGCGGATCTATGGGAGAGTCCGGAGTCATTGCGGAGTGAAAAGTGAAAAGTGAAAAGTGAAAAGTGGCCTCATGGCACAATCCCATTCTTGGCTAGCTCCGCGGCGATGGCTTTGAGCGCGTGGTGCAGGATGTAGCCCACATTGCCCACGGTCAGGCCGGTGCGCACGCTTATTTCTTTGTAGGAAAGGTTCTCGTTGAACTTAAGCCGGATCAGTTCGCGGCCGCGCTCATCGAGCGCGTTGAGGCTGAGGCGGACCAGGCCGATGCCTTCCCAGCGGGCAATTTGTTCATCGGGCAATGGCTGAGGGTCGGCTGTATCCGCCGACGCCGACGTCCCATCCTCCTGCGAGCCATCGAGGGAGACGAGCTTGCTGGCCTGGCGCCGCTGGTTCAGGGCGGCGTTGTGCACGGTCCGGTAGAGCCAGCGCCGGGGCTCGCGCACCACCTTAAATTCTTCATGTAATCTCATGAACGCTTCCTGAACGACGTCCTCGGCTGGGCCGCGTTCGCCCAGCAACCGCAGTGCATAGCTCAATAGCGGCGATTCCAGAGCACCAAATAGCTCTTCAATCGTTTCCGCCCGCGGCGGCCCGGCGCTGGTTTGGTCTGGTCGCATTACGGCCATGTTCGGCAATTCTCGTTGCTAGAGACTCAATTCAGCCAGCCGCCGGGCGCGTTGTTCGCAAGAGAACATCGTGTCGTACTTTATTTGACACCGGACAGCACACTTTCTTAGACGGAATATGGAAATAATTGCTCCTGGAGGGAAATGCCTTGCGGATCCGGGGCTTTGGGGCCAGGCGGATCTCACGCTTTACTACCCCGAACTGGCCGAGGTAGGAAGGGCGCGTCCGTCATCGCCCCGCGAACACGTCACTCCCTCCAACCCACGGCGCACCAAATGACTATATTCGGGAATGTAGTTTTTCTGCGCAGACTTTTGTGGTTCCAAGTTGCAAGTTGAAGGTTCAAAGTTGGTTGCGTCAACTTGCAACTTCCAACCTTCAACCTAAAACGGAGCTCGCCGAGAGTTTCGTTCCGGCTACGGCGGCCCGGGGACACGCGCGCCCTACTTCACGGCACGAGCGTAGCCCGGTAGTACTGCGTGGGAGGCGGATTGGTGCCGGTCTGAGTGATAAAAACCAAGGTGCCAGAGCCGTAAATCAGGTCCAGGAGCGGTCCGGTGGTCCAGTTTGAAAGATCCGCGCTGGAGTCCAGAGTGAACTCCTGGTCCGGCACTCCCGCTACCAGGAAGATGTTCTCGCCCGAGTTTTGCGAATAACTAACGAACGTTGGCGGAGTCAGGTTGGGAATAATCTGGCTGCGCAGAATCGAGCCTTCCAACCCCACCACGAGCAATTGGCCGTTCTGGGTCGCCGCGCTATAAAGCGATTGGCCGGTGATGATTCCGACATTGGTCCAGTTCACAAAGTTGGTGCTTGCGAGCACGGTGCCGTTGTTGCCGACGATGTAGCAGGTGTTCGATACCATCACGGCGTCGTTGAGCCAATTGGTGGTGCCGCTAGCCACCGCCGCCCACGCGGCGCCGTTCGCGCTTTTCAGAATGGTCCCGTTTTCGCCAAGGGCCAAGAAGTAGCCGTTCAGCCAACGCGTCCGCCAGAGCCAATTGGTGGTGCCTGACGTCCGCCTGGTCCAAGTGGCACCGTCCGGGCTCGTGAGAATAACGCCCTGGTCGCCGGTGGCGACGAGCAGATTTGTGGACGGCGCCAGCCCCGACAGGTAATTGGTCGTGGGGACCGATAGCGTGGTCCAGTTGGTGGCATCGGCGCTGCGCAGCAGGGTGGCATTGCCGCCGGAGAGGAAGTAATTGTTGTTGTACGCGCAGGCTCCCGCGAGATCATTCGTCGTGGCAGCCGGCGGGGGCAGCGCATACCAAAGCACGCCCAGTGCGCCAACTAAGTTGGTAAAAAGCGTGCCATCAAGGTTGGTCACGATAACCGGAATGCCGGTATTTGGGCTAACGGCGAGGCAGCCGCGGTTTCCAGCCGCAACCAACAGGTTCGTGTCACCTCCCACACAGAAGAAAACGTTTGTCGTGGTGGGGCTGCGGACCGAGTTGGTCAACGGCACCGCTTCGATGCTCCAGTCAATGCCGTTCTGGCTGGTCAGAATACGGGTATTATCGCCGACCGCCACATAGAGGTCCTGGGCCAACGTCACCTGCCAGAGCCAATCCCGAGGAACGAGCGGATATTGTGGCTGCCACAGGTAGGCGCCGTTAGTGGAAATGCTGCTCTGCACCATCATGCCGTCATCCCCTACCAGGCGGTAAGCAGAATTCGTGGAGTCCCACAGCGCGCTGTAGTACGTCCAGGCGGGCGCCGGCGACAGGCTCCCGAGCAAGCTGAGTTGGTCGGACCAGTTGGTCGCCGTCGTCCCCAACCTGACCACATTGTCTCCCGCCAGCAGCCCGGTGCTGTCGTTGGCGGCTACACTGTAAAAAACGTTTGTGCTGAGAATCCGGTTGAAGGGTTGCCACGCCGCCCCGCTGTTGGTGCTATAGAATGCCCTCCCATTGTCAGTAACGGCCCAGAAACCCGTATAGGGAAACGTGCTTATCGCGTTCGTGGTCGAGACCCAGGCGACATGCGTCAAATCGCCGCTGACGCCGTTCGCACGGTAAGTCCAGGTAGTCCCGTCGCTGCTGGTGGCCACATAGCCGTTCTCGCCCGTCGCCACGAAAACCCCCGCGCCCCAGGCGACGTTCAAGAGCCAATTCGTGCCGAACTGGTTGTGAGGCGCTTGCCCGCGGTACTGCCAGCTCGCGCCGTCGCTGCTGGTGTAAATGACCGCCTCATCCCCCACGGCCACCAGGAGGCTCGGTGAGGCCGCCAAATCCACCAGCCAGTCAGGGCTCCCCAGGGATGTCGCGGTGAAGTTTACGCCATCATCCGAGTAGCCGACCGTCGCGTTGGCGCCAACAAACACAATCCGGCTTCCGAAGAATTTCACCGCCTGAAGCGTATTCGTGGTACCGCTCACCTGCGGCAGCCAGCCAAAGAAACTCTCTCCGGTATAAAGTTGACCCAGGTCGCTCACTTGGACGGAAACATTCCCGTCCCAGGTCATGTCCACGATGTTGTTTCCGTGCGGCAGTGGATTGGACCAGCGCCACGTGAGCGCCGAGCCGTGTGCCATGCCAAACAAAACTGCCAATAACACGCACCCGCCGCGAAACGCGTCCGTGAGGAGTGCTATGCGGCGCATATCTGTGCTTTCACTACAATGCTGCCGTCTCCAAATGCTTTTCCGGGTCCGCCGCTTGTGTTGGCAGCGCAAGGCGAAACGTGCACCCCTGGGGCGACGATTCCTTCAACTCCAACTCAGCGCCAAGATGCTTGGCCAGTTGCCGGCTGATGGCCAGGCCGACGCCGCTGCCGCCCGTTTTTGTTGAAACGCATGGCGTGAAAAGCTGGCCGGCCACCGCGGGCGGCAAACCCGGCCCCTCGTCCCCGACTTCCACGATGACGCGCCCATCGTTCTGAAAAATGTTGAGGCGAACTGTTTTCCCAGCCGGAGTCGCCTCGAGTGAGTTTTGAAGCAAGTTTTCCAGGATGAGCAGAATTAAATCCGCTTCGCGATTGGAGAGTATTCCCGCGGCGGTCACGCTGGTCTCGAGCCGCACCCCTGCGTTCTGGGCGGCTGCTTTCAGCCTGCCGGTCAGCACCTCCGCGAGTTCTGCCAGCGACACTTCGTAATCCGCCACCGATTCTTGTTCCTGCAACACTCGCACGATCCGCTCGATTAAGCTTCCCATCCGCTGCGTTGTCGCCACCGCGAGTTTCCAATCGGTGTCAGTTCCATTGCTTTGGCCGGCCGCACGATCCTGAACGAAGCTCCGCAGGCCGCCGAGCGGGTTCTTTAGTCCGTGAATGAGGTGAGAGGTTACCGCGCCCACGGCGGAGGTCTTCGCGGCGAGGGCCAGCTCGCGGTTTGCCTGGAGCAAATTCGTCGTGCGGGCCGCCAGCAGACGGTTGGCACGCTGGACTCGACGGAACGCCAGGGCCAACCCGGCAGCCAGGATGCTGCCGCCGATGCCGAACGCCAGCAACCCCTGAAGCGCCAGGCGCCGGTCGAGCTCTGCGTATTCCCTTGCGATACTGGTTCCGTTCATTAGAAACTGGGCCACGCCCGCCAACCTGGCTCCGCCTTCTTCGTGGAGGGGGATGTTGACCTCCAGAAGCGGTACCGGCGCGCTGTTCGTGCCCGCCAGCAGGTCCTCCTCCTCGAGCCGCGCCCGCGGGAGGAAATGACTGACCGGCCGCAACTCTCGCAACACGGCCAAATCCCCGACCTGCAAGCTGGCTTCAGTAATGTAAGCGGGCACTGCGTTAATGAACTGGCCCTCCGGTGAAAACAAACGCACGCCCAGCACGTTTCGCAGGCGTGAGATTTTCATCGCCAGTTGAAGCTGTTCACCGGGATCGTCAAGTGTGGCGACGGTTTCCTCGCTGCTCTTGTCGTCCAGGTATTGCATCGCCGCCACCGAGTCGAGGGTCTCCCCATCCCGGCTGGCCATCTGGGCGCGAATCTGCTGGCGCAGGCGCCAGACGGACCCGCCGATCGTGCCCGCCAGCACCAGCAGCGCGAGGCCGATCCCCGCCGCCACCGCCCAGTGGGAGCGGCCGGAGAGGCTAAAGGCGGCTCTGGACCACGGTCGCAGAACTTCGGACTTCATAGGTCGCCATCTTAGACGTTCGGGCTCACCACAATGGTAACATCCCTTTCGCGTCTTGTGCTCAAAATTCCCAGCTCCCTCCACCCATAATCACATTGGCTTTGTATTCGCTGCTGGGATCATTCGAGAGAGCCTGTTCGTGGTCGAATGACGCAAACAGCTTCAGGGACTTGTAGAGTCGGCGTTCCGCCCGCACCGTGAAGTCGACGGTGGTTAGGTTAAACGTTGGGCCGGATGGCGCGCCAATTGTTTGCACCGGGAAATCGTAATAGGACACCCCGGCGCTGCCTTTGATTTCCCAGTCCTTGGTCCGAAACCGCAGCTCCTGCGACAAATAATATCGGTCGTAATTGAAGTAGCCACCCCCGTTATCTGAGTCGGAATTAAACCCCGCTCGGGTGGTTGAGGCCCAACGCCGTTTCAAATCCCACTCGTGCTCCCATTTGAGTTCGAACACCTGGCGCCAAACCGCCAGCGTCTTGCCGGCCAGCTCGTTGCCGTCACGGTCGCGCGCCAGCCAATGGTCCTGGGGTATATAGAACTCGCCAAAAGTGATCGCGAATTCCGAGTGCTGGGCATAATGGCTTCCGAGGATCATTTGCAGACCATATTTCCAATCGCTATCGAGCGGCTCTTGCCACCACTCCCGCGTGATGGGCGCTTCGAACTGGAGCCAGAGGTTCGTGTCGAAATCCCGCCTGATATATGGCCGAACCCCGAGCATGTTACCCTTGGCTTGCACCGGGTGAATCCCGCCATTCAGGAGCAACTCCGCCAACACCTGGTCAACATAAACATACCTGACCTCGGTCCCCCCTTGCCATTCGCCGCCGATATACTTTTGCACCCGCGCGCTGGCCAGCCAAAGGTCCTCGCCCTTGATTCCGTCGGGCGCCCTCCAATAACGCTGGTCGTCGCCCGTGATCGAGAAATTGACCTCCGGTCCATCCAGCGGCACGCGGAAGATCGTGAGGTCGAGCCCGCTGGCGAAGAAACCACTGCCTTGCGCCGTTGAGGGGCTCAGCGCCACGTTGTCTTTGTAACCCAGACCCGCCCGCACAACGATGTCTTTGTCCCACAACATCGACTCACTCCACAATGAATGCCCTTCCGGGATCAATTCCAGTCCGTTGGTCGACACGTCAGCATCCGCCTTCGCCACCGCGGCCCCCATCGCGAGGCACATGACCGCAACCTGAAGAACCCGGGTCACGACTGCCGGCGCCCAGCAGCTCGAACCGCGAAAAAGTGATGGGACGGGCGTCTCGCCTGCCACGAGGGCTTCCTGCCCTCGGACCCAACACGGGCGCAAGGCCCGCCAGGACAGGCGGGACGCCGGTCCCATCACTATTTTCGGAAGGACACCCTCAATCCGGAACCACAAGTCCGGTAAAAACAACCAAGCGGCCCTTACGGGTCGCTTGGTTTGAGGTGTGCGAGCTAGTTGATTCTTTCCAGCGGTCAGCCCGGGCCTTTCTTACTGGCCATGATGACGGTGGCCGCCTTCATGCGAGGCATCATGCGCCGCATCGATTATCCGCAAGAATTCCTGGTGGCTGATCTCGCCCTTCAGCTTCGCCAGGTCGGCCCTCAGGTCCTGCCGGAAGGCCTTCAGGTCCGCCAGGAACTCCTGGCGATTGGCCTGCAGTTGCTCCCTGATTTCCTCACGTTGCTCCGGAGTCGTCGCATGGCGCAGCTTAATTAGCAGCAATCGCTGCTGACGCAAAAACTGGTCGCGCTGCTGATCGAAATTCAGAATGAGCGTCTTGACGTTGTCAGGCACTCCCTTCAGGTCGCGCAAGAGGTCTTTATCGTCGCGATCCTGCGGCACCACCGTCGGAGGCGTGGTCGCTTGCGCCATCACGGCGCGGGGGCATAGCAAACTTATCGCCGAAGCACCAACCATCGCCAGAATTCGTATCTTCTTCATATGTCTCTTCACTTTTCTATCCTACCGATTCAATCTCGGTAGCCCGCTAACAGGATTCCTCTTTTGCACGTCCTGTGCCAGCCCTTCACTCGATGTCACAAATGACTTATAACCAATGACATTCGATTGAAAGGCTCCATCCGGCGACAATCTCCTCCTCGATAACCTGGGGACTTTCACCCAATCCCGCTCCCACCGCTTCGGTTGTTTGGGTGTTCTCCCCCACACGCATCACGCAACACGCTCCGCTCTTCACGCTCCCGGCTCCCCGTCCCCCGTCCCCTTCAGTCGATACCGCAAGTAATCCCTCGATACTCCCAGCAAGCGGGCGGCCGCCGAAACGTTGTTGCTGCTTTGCTTCATCGCATGCTCGATGAGCAATCCGATGGCGGATTCGAGCGAGAACCCCTGCGGCGGATAACGGAAACCCGGATTGAACCAGCCCGTCTCAAGCATGGGCGCCCCGGTATCAATGGGCGTCTGCAAATGCTCGAAACTCAACTCCTCGCTCTCCTCGAATACCAGCGCTCGTTCCAACTCGTGCGCCAGTTCGCGCACGTTGCCAGGCCAGCGGTAGGCCAGCAGCCGCTGCCGCCCAGCCGGAGTGATGTTCTTCACCATCACCCGATGACGCCGGCACAGGCCGCGCATCAGCAAGTCGGCGAGTTTCAAAATGTCTTCTCCCCGCTCTCGCAACGGCGGCAGGCTAATCCGGTAAAGGTCCAACCGATGAAACAAATCCTCGCGAAACTCACCTCGCTCGACCAGTTGCTTCAGCTCGCGGTTGGTGGCCGCGATGACCCGCGCGTCCGTAGCGATCGGCTTGTTGCCGCCCACGCGCCGGAGGCTGTGGTCTTCGATGACCATCAGCACCTTAGCCTGCAACGCCGGCGAGAGGCTGGGCAGTTCGTCCAGAAACAGCGTGCCGCCGTTCGCGGCCTCGAACAGGCCCATTCGGCTCGTGCGGGCATCCGTGAAAGCGCCACGCTCATGGCCAAACAATTCCGACTCCGCGAGCGCCTCCGGCAACGCCGAGCAGTTGACCTCGATCAGTTGTTCGCCGCCGCGGGGCCCTTGTTGATGCAGCCAGCGCGCAATGGTCGTTTTCCCGGTGCCGGTCTCGCCCTGGATTAACACAGGCGGCAACGGCCCCTGCATGCGCCGGTCCGCCGCCAGGACCTTCTGCAACTGCGCCTCGAGCCCGGCCAGCGCAGGTCCGAAAAAAAAGGCCGACTGTTCCTCCCGCCGATGCTCATCGGCGCGCGAGCCCTGTCTGGCCCGGCGCGCCCGCTGGATCACGAGGGGCAGTTCGAGCGGATCGAACGGCTTGACCAGATAGTCCAGCGCTCCCAGCTGCATCGCCTGCACCGCTCCCGCAACCCCACTGTTCGCGGTCATAACGATAACACCGGTTTGTATCGGAAACACTTTCTCCGCGAGCAAATCAGTCCCGCGTCCATCCGGCAGGTTCACATCGACCAACGCAAAATCGAAGTTAAGGTCTGCTAGTAACTGCCGCGACGCGCTGACTGTGCCGGCCGCGGTGACATCGGCTCCCAGCCGCTCCAGGTTGGCGGTAAGCTGCTTGCGCAGCAACGGCTCATCTTCCACAACCAGTATCCCCAAACCAGCCAGAGTCTCATGGGTCATGCCGCGAATGATGTCCCGGCTCGGCGCAAAATCAAAGCGCAATGGGGACCCCGGTGCATCTCCATTTCTGCGCACTGTGTACGCAGATTAGTTCCCCAACCACAGCCGGTAAAACACGGACCCGGCCGTCGGATCGAAGGGCGCGACAAACGGATTCGAAATTAGCCCAGGCACCGTGCTCCAGTTTGTGCCTAAACCCTGCGTCAGCGGATTGGTCTGGGCCTGGAGAACCCAATTGGCGGCGCCGGTCGGCCAGGAGAGTTATATTGCGCCCGCGAACGGCTGGAAGGCAATTGTCGGGCGCTGAATAACCGTGACCGTCGTATCGCTGGAGGTCTGTACTTGTCCATCGTCGGCCGTAAGGCGAAGGACATAGGTGCCGCCCGTGGAGAAAGCGGCGGTGGCCGCTTGCACGTTGGCGTTGGCAAACGCAGCGGTGCCGGGACCGCTGACCTCGCTCCACGTGAGCGTCAGAGCGCCGGGCGGATTGGGCTGGCCATCATCGGTTGCCGTGCCATAGAGATTGACCCGGCCAGGCCAGACCACGGCCTGATTGCTGCCTGCGTCAACGTTTGGCGCCAGGTTGGCCGGGGGCATCGACGCCAGGGCCTGCACCTCGGCATCGCTCAGGAGGCGGCCATAAATACGCAAGTCGTCGATGCCGCCTTTCCAGGCTCGTGTTAAACCGGATTTGTTGCCGACGTAACCCGTGCCCGTATAGGGCGGCTGGGTGCCGGAAGGCGAGGTAACTGTAATCAGCGAGCGGCGGATGCCATTGACGAACAGCGCCGGCAAATTCGCGAAACTGCTCCGATCGTAGCTCGCCGCAACGTGATACCAGGCGCCGGTCTGAATGGTGTTTGCGCCGGAAAACCAATCGCCGTTGCCGGTGCTGTAAGTGGCGAAATCCAGGCCGTTCGAGCCCTGCCCGTCGAAACGGAAGAAGAGACGGTAACCAGGCGTATCCAGGATCCGCGGATAGGCGCTGTTGCCCTGCCCATCGGCGCGAGCCCACGCCGCGATCGTGAGCTGGACCGCGTCAGGCGAGGAGAAGGTCGCGGCGCTGTTGCTGCCATTGAAGTAGAGCGCGTTCGAGAGGTAGCCCGTGGCAAAGACTGCGCCGCTCACTGCGGCGTTGAGGTTGTTACCCGACGAATCGGAGGCGGCAGCGCCTCCCGTCTCGTCCATTTTCCACCAGGCAAGCAAGCCATTAGTGATGCCAAGATTAGGATTCACAACCACAGTCAACCCGACCCGGGTCGTCACGCCGTTATTGGCTGTGAACGCCAGACCATAAACGCCCTCGGCGTTGAAACTGGCCGTGGTGCTTAGCGCGTTGGCGTCGGCGAAAGTGGCCAGCCCGGGACCGCTGGCCTGGCTCCAGGCTGTCGTGAAAGCGCCGGGCGCGTTGGACACCGCAGCCGCCAATTGCAAGGCGTCATTGGTGCTGTTCAGAAACACGATGGAGGAGGCTGGCCTTAGGATAACAGCCCGCAACGGAGCGAGCCAGGTCAGTGAATCGCTCACCTGGATTGCTCCTTTGGTGCCGATGGCCAGGACGCTGTTGCTCCCGGCAGGCAACGTGAGCGGCCAGGTGAAAATGGAATTTGTGTTGGTTCGGCTGCCCTGAGAGATGCCGTTCAGGAATAGTTCAACCGAATCGCAATTGGCATAAACCTTCGCCGTGATCGAGTTGGTCAGCCGATTCGTAAAGGTGTGGCCGGTGATGTAAACCATCGGGTTGGTTGTCCAGTTCGCCTTGTACCAGTAAAAGGCGTCTTTGCGAATCTGGCGGTCGTAGGTGACGAGGCCCTTGTCGTTGCGGCCGGGAGTGTCCCCTTCGTTGCGGCCATCGGAGGCGAAATCAAAAAGGTTCCAGACGAATTTGCACCAGAGGAACGGCCGCTGTTTCATCGCCAGCCAATGCGCTTCGTGGAAGAGATTCTGGTATTCTTCCGGATGGTTCGGTCCGGCGTTGGCGGGCTCAGCGACCGGGTCCTCGCTGTGCTGCCAAACGCTGGCGCCCGCGCCGTATTCGCTTACCCCGATGTTGCGGGTAGGATAATTGGAGTGGATATTATCGGCCCACGGCGCGAAATCGGCGGTCGTTCCGCCATACCAACCGTAGTACTTGTTGAACGCAACGACAGTCGGGAGCCAGTTCAACGCCGCGCTGTTGCCCCGGTTCGACGCGGCCGTCGATGGTCGCGTCGGGTCCTCCTGGGCCGCCGTCTGCGCCAGAAGGCTGACAAGGTTCGTCGCCGAGCCCGTCTCTTCATTGTACATGCCCCAGCACACAACCGACGGGTGGTTGCGCCGCTGGTGGATCAGTTCCAGCAGTTGCTGCTGCTCGTTGGTGTCAAACGCGCTCGCAGCGGTGATGCCATTGATCAGTGGAATCTCGCTCCAAAGGATGATGCCGTTTTCGTCGGCGAGCTGGTAAGTATAATCGTCGTGCTCGTAATGAGACAAGCGTACCGCCGTGGCGCCGATTTCTTTAATGAACAGGAAGTTGGTGGCCCGCTGCGCGTTGGTGAGGGCCCAGCCGCAATTGAGCCAGTCCTGGTGCATGCTCGTGCCGTGCAAGTCGTAGTAGCGGCCGTTGAGGAAGAAACCGTTCGTCGGGTCGATGCTGAAGAACCGAAACCCCAGGGGCTGGCTCACCAGGTCGGTGACGTTGGTGCCATCGCCCAGCTCGACGTAAAGCTGGTAAAGGTAGGGGTCGTTGCGCCCGTCCCACAAATGCGGGCTCGCCACCGCAGTGCTGGCGACGACGTTCGAAACCGTGCCGGCCGGTATCGTGAAGATGTTCGTCAGCGTGGTCACGAGGTTGGTGGCCGCATCCGCCAGCACGACGCGCACCACGGCCAAGCGCTCGACGCTGTCGCTGTTTGGGACCACCGTCGTAACCTGCAATCCGGCCGACGCGGCGCTCACGTTCGTGGCTTGCCAGTACACGCCGGGCGACCCGTAGTCGAGCGGCGAAATGCTCACAGGGTCGGTAACCAGCAGGTGGACGTCGCGATAAAGCCCGCCGCCGAAGGTGAAATCAGCCGAAAGCGGCGGGATGTTCGTGTTCGCTCCATTATTGACCTTCACCGCGATGACGTTGTCGCCGCCTATATTCACGAAGGCGGTCGCGTCAAAAACAAAAGCCGCGAACCCGCCCTGGTGCTCCCCAAGATAGTTGCCGTTCAGCCACACATCGGTGACGTAAAACGCGCCGTCGAACTTGAGAAAGAAACGGCGGCCTGCGTAGCTCGGGTCCACCATGTAATGCGTCCGGTACAAGCCGATGCCGCGATAGTAGTTATTCCCGCCATCCTGGCCGTCAAGATTGTTCCAGGTGTGAGGCAAGTTCAGCAGCGTCCAGGTCGAGTCGTCGAAGCTGGTGGCCTCGGCGCCGGTGACGTCCTGGCGGATAAAGCGCCAGCCGCCGTCCAGATTCAGGTCTGCGCGGTAAGTGGCGGGCGGGACATAAACCTGCGCCGGCAGGCTCAGCCTCAGGCCGAGCACGAGCAGGGGACCGACGCGCCAAAGGGCGGACGAAGACCGAGCGCTCAACATCCGGGTGGAATCGGCAATCTTCATGGCTCGCACTTTACCTGTACCACCGTTTGGCGTTGCTTCAACCGGTATGGCTGTAGAGGCGCGGGCGAAGGCTCCCTGGGCGGGCGAGCGTCCCCGCTAGCCCCATTGCATTCCGGCCGCTCCGCTCTATTATGCCGCCGATGTTTTCGCAGATTCGTTCCGTTCACTTCGTCGGCGTTTGTGGTACGGCCATGGCGTCAGCCGCCGCCGCAATGCAGGAAAAAGGCGTGCAGGTTTCCGGCTCCGACCAGAACGTCTATCCCCCCATGTCCACGTTTCTGGCGGATCGCAAGGTCAACGTCATTCCCGGTTACGCCGAGCAGAATCTCGCGCACCGGCCCGACCTCGTCGTGATCGGCAACGCGATTTCCCGCGGCAACCCCGAAGCCGAGTATGTGCTCGACCACAAACTCCCCTACTGTTCGCTGCCGGAGCTGCTGAAACATTTTTTCATCCGCGGCAAGCGCTCCCTGGTCGTCACCGGCACCCACGGGAAGACGACCACCACGTCGTTGCTGACCTGGGTCTTCGAGCATAACGGGCTCAACCCGAGCTACCTCATCGGCGGCATCCCCAACAATCTCGGCCAGGGCGCGCGCTTCACCGACAGCGAATGGTTCATCATCGAAGGCGATGAATACGACACCGCCTTCTTCGATAAACGCAGCAAGTTCGTCCATTATCTCCCCGAGGTGGCGATCATCAACAACCTCGAATTCGATCATGCCGACATCTTCGCCAACCTCGACGCCGTCAAGACCGCCTTCAAGTTCTTTATCCGGTTGGTCCCGCGCAACGGCTTGTTGCTCGCCAATGGTGACGATGCCAACCTCGCGCCGTTGCTCAACGTCACCCATTGTCCGGTTAAACGCTTCGGCCTCGACGAAGGCAACGCCGTGCAGGCGTTCAATATCCGCTACGGCCCGACCGCCACCGAATTCGAAATCCCCAGCTTCAAGTTCCATACAAATTTCGTCGGGGAGCTGAACGTGCGCAACGCCCTGGCCGTCATCGCGTGCGCCAAACATTGCGGCCTCAAGAACCACCAAATCCAATCCGCCTTCGACACTTTCAAAGGTATCAAGCGGCGCATGGAAATCCGCGGCATCGCCGGCGGCGTCACGGTGCTCGACGATTTCGGCCATCACCCTACCGCCATCCGCGAAACCCTGCGCGCGCTGCGCATCAAGTATCCGCACCAAAAACTCTGGGCCGTCTTCGAGCCGCGCTCGAACACCACGCGGCGCAATGTCTTCCAGGCCGAGCTGGTCGAGGCCTTCGCCGATGCCGACTCGGTGGTGGTGGCGCAGGTCGCGCGGCTCGAATTGCTCGCCCCCGAAGAGCGCCTCGACCCCGCAAAGCTGATGCAGGACCTCAAATCCGCCGGCAAAGCTGCAGCCTATCTCCCCGACGTCGAAGCCATCGTCACGCACGTGGCGAAAGGCGCCCAGGGCGGCGAAGTGGTGGTGGTATTCAGCAACGGCGGCTTCGGCGGCATTCATGCCAAACTTCTCGATCGGCTCGGACGAGGGTAGCGCAGATTCTTGCGCTTCCGAGTTGCCAGTTGAAGGTTGGACCCAACCTGCAACCTTCAGCCTTCAACCGCGCCCATACCCTGCGACGGAGGATACAAAACGGTGGCACCATTGTAATCGGCTCAACTGCGCCGCTGCGCCCGTCCACTTTGATCTGGCTTGCAACGGTTTACCCGTGCACAATCCACCCTGGTCGGCTGCCTGAATAAACCCCTGGTGGTGAGGTCTAACGGGTGTCTCGATCGTGTAATCGAACTTTTTATGAAAATGACCAATTTATTGGGCCTGCTCGCCGCCACTGTCCTGCCGCTGACGAGCGGATACGCGCAAGTGCCCGTCACCCCAGCTCCTGGCAATCCTGCCCCGGGGACCGCCGCTGCCGCCCCAACCGACCTCTCCGCTGGCGCCTCCGAAGTCGTCCGGCTTGCGGAAGCCGGCACCAGCGATGAGGTCTTGCAGGCCTACATCCAGAATGCCAATGGCCCGTTTGGCTTGACCGCCGACCAAATCCTTTATCTCCGTGATATCGGAGTCTCTCAGCCGGCCGTCACCGCGATGCTGAACCGGGATAACGCCCTCCGCAACCAGCCGCAGACTTATAATTACAATCAAACCGCCTACCCGCCGACGGTGCCGCCGCCGGCCCCGCTTGAGCCGGCGCCCGCGCCGGCCGTTGAGGCCGCACCGCCGCCGCCGCCCGTCGCTCAACCCGCGCCGGTCTATGTTTCCAGCCCGCCGCCCGAAGTCGCTTACTTTTACAATGACCTCTCGCCTTATGGCACCTGGGTGACCTTGGATGGCATCGGCTGGTGCTGGCAACCGCGTGTCCTGGCGATCAATCGCGGTTGGCGGCCCTACTGCGACAGCGGGCACTGGTTAAACAGCGATTCTGGATGGTTCTGGCAATCGGATTATTCGTGGGGCTGGGCGCCGTTTCATTATGGCCGCTGGCAGTTACACGACCGCTGCGGGTGGGTCTGGCTGCCGGACCGCGTCTGGGGACCGTCCTGGGTGGTTTGGCGCTCCGAAAGCGACCATTGCGGCTGGGCGCCGTTGCCGCCCCATGCCGACTTCGACGTCCGGCTCGGCTGGCGCTTCAACGGCGTCCGGGTCGGCGTGAATTTCGATTTCGGCCTCCGCCCTGATTTCTTCACGTTCGTTGCGATGAAGGATTTCGACCGCCACGACCTCGGCCAGCGTCGGCTGCAGCAGACTGAAGTCACCCGGATCTACAACCACACCACGGTCATCAACAATTACGTCGTGAACAACAATACCGTTGTCAATCGCGGCATCGAGGTGGACCGAGTCCGCGCCGCCACCCACACGCCGATGCGCCAGCTTGTCGTCCGCGATGTGCCCGCTGGGTCTCCCCAGATGCGTGGAGTGTCCGCCTCCCGAACCGAGGTGGCGGTCTATCGCCCGGAGCTCAAAGCGCCGGCGCGGCCCGTGAAGATGGTCGCGCAGAGAGTCGATGACCGCCACCCGGTCATTCAGCATGAGCCGGTCGCGGCGATGAACGTCCCGCGCCGCGCCGTGCCGGCCGGCAACGTGTCCGCGCCCGCCACTGGACCGCACGGGATGAAATCTGAATTCCCCGCGAATTCACCGCGGCCCTCCAATGACCACGGCGTGCCGCCAAATCCTCGCTCCCAGACGTACTCGGCTCCTCGCGATGTCCAGCCGGCCCCCGCAGCGCCCAGGTTCTCGGAACCGCCGAAGGCCGCCAATCACTCCCCCGCGCCTTATGCGCCCGCGCCCGCCCAGCGCTCTGAAACGTTCGCTCCTCAGCCGGCGCCAGAAGCCCAACCGGCGCGCACTCCGAACGTATCCAGGCCGCAGGAACCCGCCCACCTCTACCCCTTGCGCACGGGTGCGAGCTCGCAGCAGGAAAATGCTTCGCCGAGCCAGGGCGCCGTCTATCAGCCGAAAACCTATCATCAGGCGGCTGAAGCGCACTCCCTTCCCCCGGTCCAAAGGCCGAGCCGCCAGGACACCTCACCTTCTCAGCCGCAGAATTCGCACGACAACAAATCGCCCAAACAACGGGACCAATGAGCCGGGGCGGGCCATTTATGCCCGCAATAAATTCGCAAGCCATTTGGGTACAGGCTTACCGCACCACACCAGCCGCCCATTCTCGAAAACCGCGACCTTCTTGAAGGGATTCCGCAGCTCTTCGTTGTTGTAGGCCAGCACATAGGGTAGTTCGCGGACGGCCGCTTCCAGGTTGACGAGAATACGCGGGAAACGGGAAACCAGCTTCGCCAAAGGCACGTCGTGCCCACCTTGCGAAACACGCATGGCGACTCGTTCCTCGGATTGTTCAACCGTGGAAATCCCGATGAAACAAACTACCACGGTATAACCCAATTGCGCCGCTCGCTTCAGGAAGGCCAGTTTGTCGCCGACCGGATCCGAAAACACGGTTTCGAACACAAAACTCTCCCCTTGCCTGACCAACTCTTCGCGAAGTTCGCTGACGATCCGAGCCGCCTCATAAGGGTCAACTCCCATTCCGCGAGCGAAATCGTCCGCGTTGAGAAACCGCAGGCCGGCATGCCGAAGGTGAGCGTGATAGAACGTAGTTTTCCCCGCACCGTTCGGCCCAGCCAGCGCAACGAGCACCGGGCGCCGGTCGAGAACCGCAAAGAATGCCTTTTCACGCAAGTCTGCCGCCGTGCCGAGCGGGCGACCTTTGCGACCAGGCTTCACGCTGTTACGCGCCGGACAACGTGGAACTTGCGATTCACAAATCGGCCCAGCGTGTGTTTGCCGCGGGCCTCGGTCCTGATCAGCAAGCCGGGCGAATCCGGATCCGGCTCGTAGTGCGGATAGGGCAAAGACTTGAGATGCGCTGCCAACCGCTTACGACCCTCCTTGGAATCCACCGATTCGAGGCAGGCGGAAAGGGACTTTGCATTCCCGGCTTTGCACAAGGCGACCATTTGGTCGCCTCGCAGCAAAGTTTCGATCGCCCTCCCCATCCTGGCCCAGAACTCAATTTGGCCGGCGATGGACCGCTGGCTGGCTTCCCCCATCAGGCGGGCGTCCAGTAACAACGCGTCGGAGACCTTTACTGGTTGACTCATGCTGTAAGGGTAGCAAATTGCTACCCATTGTCAAGGAGCTTCAGTTTCATTCCGTACCGACTCAGTGGGGGCAGTCTCTGATTCTTACGCCTACGCGGCGTGCGCTCCGTTGCAGAACGGCTTGTTGTCTGACCGGCCACACCGGCACAGGGTTAGCCGATTCCGGACCTCATATTTCTCGCCGTCGGCCGAAACCACCGGAACCCCTCCTCTCACCCAGATTGGTCCGCTGACTTTCTTAGCCGTGTCCTCGATCAACCCAAGTGACGGTTCAAACCTCGGTTCAATGGGTTTGCGCGTCTTGCGGTCCCAGGCCACCAGCCTTCCGGCCGGACAATGCCCGGCCTCGTGCTCCACGAGCCGCCTGGCTTCGGGATTATCGGTTTGCTTAACCAGGTTCCAAACGCTGCCTTTCGGGTCACAAAAACGAGCGAATGCGCACAGGCTCTCTGCATCCGTGAGCAACATTGTCGGTCCTTCGATGGTCTCCGCTTGCTCGAGGTAAGGCTGCCGGCTGGCCGTTTCAGTGCCGTCGAAGTGAACCTTGTTATGGGTGCCGTCGCAGAACGGCTTGTTGCCGGACTGGCCGCAGCGGCATAGCGCGTACTGCTGCTGCACCGGGTATTTCTTCCCCTCCTCGTAATCGAGAGAATCGCCCTCGGCATTGATAACAATCATTTGCTCGCAGAGCGGCAGTCCGCCCGTTACCAGATAGGGCCCATCTTTTGTAATTTCGATTTGAGCTGGTCGTGGTTCGCTCTTTTTCATGTTGGTGGTGCAAGATATCACGCGCACGGCAATTGTCATGGCCGGCCTGGCCCGCTTTCACTGCGCCGACGCCCCCGCGATGCTCAACGTCAGCGTGATCTCGTCGGAAACCTTGTCCTGCGGCGCGCTCGGGTTGATTGCGAAATCGCTCCGCTTGATCGTGAAGTTGGATCGGATCACCAGCAGGTCGCCCTGGAGATTCGGCACGCGCTGGCCGAGCTTGCCTTTTAGGTAAGTCAGCTTGACGGGCGCCGTTAGTTCCTTGGCGACGCCTTTGATGGTAAGCGTCCCGCTGACATCGGCGCTGGTGCTGTCTCCTGTGGTCTTCACGTTCTTGAGTTCCTTGGCCTCGAAGATGATTTCAGGTTGCTTGGCCGCGTCCAGCCATTGGGCGCTGTGAAGATGTTCGTTCATTATCGGATTGGGCACACGCAGGGAGGCCGTCGTGACGACGATCTTCCCCTTGGTGGCGCCGGGATTCGAGGGGTCGAACGTAACGGACCCCGAAATGCCGTTCGCGCTGCCGTTGATCGCCTCAAGCGGCGCATCGAGTTTGAACACGGCGTTGTTCACGCCTTTTGGGTCTTTGAAGTCGAAAACCTGGGGCGCGGCGAAAACGCTGCTGCCCAGAGCGACGAGAGCGATTGAAGCGATGAGTTTCTTGGCCATATGGTGTCAATGGTTGATGGTTCAGCTTTTCCGTTGTTCTGTCGTTGTTGTTATCTACGTGTCGGATTTCGAAATATTAAGGAAGCTCCCGCCAGGATGCCAGCGCCGACGAGAGCGGCTGCGAGAAAATCAAGACCGGGGATGAACTGCTTCCTGTAAGTGATCCCTTCGAGGCCGGTGACATCGTCCACGGTTTTCACCGGCACCGAAGTCTTGGTCCAACCGCGCTGGGCACCCGCCGCCAGCCAAAACAAGCCGGCGGCGAGCGCAACCACCAACGCGAGAATTCGCAGGGCGCGCTTCATTGGTCGTGGTTCAGTTAAGGTCGAACAGCAAAACCTGCGCCGGTTTTGCCGCGGCCAACTCGAGCGCTCCCGGTTCGGTAAGCGCTGCCGCGTCGCCCCCCTGGAGTTTCTTTCCGTTCAGCGCCACTTCGCCCTCGGCCACGTGAACCCAGGCCTGGCGTCCCTGGGCCAGGTTATGGGTGGCGCGGTTTCCGGCGTCGAGTTTGGCCAGCCAGAGGTCCGCGTCCTGGTGAATCGCGATGGAACTGTCGCGGCCGGTTTTGCTCGTGACGAGCTGCAGCGTTCCGGCCGGTGCGTCCCGGAAAGACTTCTCCGCGTAACGCGGCGCCACCCCCTGCCGGTCAGGCTGAATCCAGATCTGCAGGAAATGCACCGCTTCGTCTTTCGCCGGGTTGAATTCGCTGTGCTGCACGCCCGTGCCCGCCGCCATATACTGCAGGTCGCCGGCGCGGATGACCCGGCCATTGCCCATCGAATCCTTGTGCTGCAGCGCGCCGCTCAGGACATACGTGATGATTTCCATGTCCCGGTGAGGATGCTGGCCGAAACCCTTCCCGGGCATCACCAGGTCGTCGTTGATCACCCGCAGGCTGCGGAAGCCCATCCACTCCGGGTCATAATAACCCGCGAAACTGAAAGTGTGATAACTGTCCAGCCAGCCGTGCTCGGCGTGGCCCCGTTCATTTGCTTTTCGAACTTTCATCATGGCTACACCGTGCCACACCACTTGCCGGGGAGGGAAAGATCATGTTTCTTGCCTTACCATAACTAAATGGCATGCTCGCGCTCGCATGGAACTGCGCCATCTCCGGTACTTCATCGCCGCCGCCCGCGAAGAAAATGTCACACGCGCCGCGCTCAAGCTTCACGTTTCCCAGCCCGCGCTCAGCCGCCAGATTCGCGACCTGGAGGACGAACTCGGATTCTCGCTTCTGGAACGCACCGCCAAATCGGTTCGCCTCACCGAGGCCGGCCGCGTGTTTCTGCTCGAAGCTCAGGCCGTACTGGACCGGGCCGATGAAGCCGTGGAAAAGGCGCGCGCGAAGGCCGGCCGGATCGAGGGCAAACTTCAACTGGGCTACGCGCCATCGCCCAGCGTCGAAATCCTGCCGCGGGTGCTCAGGAGTTTTCAGGCACAATACCCCGCCGTCCGCGTCATGCTCCATGACCTGTCGGCCGAAGAGCTGATTTCCCAATTGCACGAAGGAAAACTGGACCTGGCGCTGACTGTTCGGCCGCGAGGCAAAGCAGCGCGCGGATTGAATTTTGTGGAACTGGCGCGCTACCCGTGGTGTGTCGCCGTGTCGCCTCGGCATGCCCTCGCGCGGGCCCGGTCGCTGACTCTCGATCAACTCCGTTCCGAACCTTTGCTGGGCTACACCCGGAAGGATTACCCGGACTATTACAGCGAGGTCGAAGCGCGGTTCAAGGCCGGCGCGCGCAAACCCAGGTTCGCCGAGGAACACGACAGCGTCACCAGTCTCATAGCGGGAGTGGAAGCCGGTCACGGAATCGCCATTCTGCCGAGTTGTGTGAGCTGCATCGCCGGCCCGCGGCTGCGGCTGGTCCCGCTGCGACCGGCGGGCCCGCCCCTCATCGTCGGGGCCCTGATGAAGCAAAAAACCTCGCCCGTAGTTGAAGAATTCGTAAAAGCATCATTGCCAGACCGCAATTCTGTAGGAGACGACGTAAGGAGTCTCTGACCTCCTGTCCGAACCGCCCGAACCCAAAGAGGTAGGGCGCGTTGTCCGCAACGCGCCGCCACAATTGCCCAAGAGGTTCAACCGCGGATAACGCGGACTTGCCTCTTTGCGCTTCTTAGGGTGACCCCCCCCACTTTGTGGCTTTGACGGGTTTGAACCGGTTTGAACCGGTCTGATCCACCCTGAGCCGGGGTCCGGATGAGAGCGGCGTTTGCAGGCAACCAAGGCGCCCGCGTGACGTTCAATCACTGAGGCGGTGGCCGCCAGTCGAGGGAAGGGGAACGAGGCTATCGATGTGATTTTCATGTCGGTTTGGGTATTTGGTTCTCGCGTTTTGCTTTCACTATATATAGGGCCACAAAACGTGTTACAGGAACGGTTCGGAGTATCGACCACGGATTTCAGGGATTTCACAGATAGACGAAAAGAAATCCGCGCTATCCGTGCAATCCGTGGTTAAAACTCCTCCTCCTCGCCTGCCGGGCCGGAGCATAGCGCGAAGGCCAGTCCTCGTTCTCGTCGGTTGCTTTTTTGTCGCGCTACGAAATCCCCCCCCGTCTCCCCCGGCAAAAGTTGACCCCAACCGTTCCGCCGGCGTATCGTGGCGGCGTGAAACACGGCCTGTGCAAACCCGGTTCCCGGCAACCTTCCGGCATTAGATTGGACGGTTGCCAGGCTCGGCCACCACTTTCAAGCCGCGCTGCCGGTTCAGCCTGTCACAACAGACCGTGCGGGCCAAACTGACCTTTCACAAGGCATTGATTGTGCGTGGTGCTTCAACGCGTCCGTAGCTCAATTGGATAGAGCTTCTGACTTCGGATCAGAAGGTTGCAGGTTCAAGTCCTGCCGGACGCGCCAGTTTTGTATCGCATTATTACCATCAACAAAAACTCAATAGTTCACGTTTGTTTACGCAGGCCAGTCCGAAGCATTGCCGAGCCCCGATTATGGAACTGACCAAGCTGGGCTGGAACCCTGACCTCCATCAGCAATTCGCCCCCCACTATGCCAGGGGTCTGGTCCCGGCTCGCGTCGCGGTGGAGGATAAGCATTTCTTCCGCGTCTGGACCGCTGAGGCCGAGCTTCTCGCGCAAGTCTCCGGCAAGTGCTTGCACGAAGCTCGCCAGTCCAACTCAAAACTTCCCAAGGTCGGCGATTGGGTCGCCGTAAAGCTCGTGCCCAACGAGCAGAAGGCCCTTATTCAGGCGATCCTTCCGCGACGCACCCAACTCTCCCGCAAAATGACCGGCCATGGCGCCGCCGAGCAAATCCTGGCCACCAATATCGACATTGCATTCCTGGTGACCTCCGCGGACGCGGGTTTCGACCCGGCGTGCCTGGAGCAGATGCTCGTGGTGGCGCATGAAAGCGGCGCGCGCCCGGTCGTCGTTCTCAATAAAATCGATTTGTGCCAGGACCTTGACGCCAAGCTCGCCGCTGCCGCTCGTGTGGCCGGCGGAGCCTCCGTGCTCCCGGCCTGTGCCCTCACCGGGCGGGGTGTGAAGAAATTGTCGGAGCTCATCAAGCCCGGCGACACCGCCGTATTCATCGGCACGTCGGGCGTTGGCAAGTCGAGCCTCATCAACCGCCTCTATGGCGAAGACATCCAGGCCACGGTCGAAGTGCGCACCAATGACGCCAAAGGCCGGCATACCACTTCGTGGCGCGAGATGATTTTTCTCCCGCAAGGCGGCGTGGTCATTGATACGCCGGGCATGAGAGAGTTCCACATCTGGATTGCCACTGAAGGCTCGAAGCAAGCTTTTCCCGAGATCGAAGTACTCTCTCCGCGTTGCCACTTCCGCGACTGCTCACATACCAGGGAGAATAAGTGTGCGGTGCTCGAAGCCCTGGCCGCCGGCACCCTCCCGCGCGAGCGCTATGACAGCTTTCTCAAACTCCAACTCGAAATCCGATACCTCCGCGAAGCCGAAAAGCGTTCCGCCTGGAAAGCCCGTAAACAGAGCGACCGCGGGACCCGTCGCCCGTCCCGCCAGAAGGATTGAACCGCTCCTTAAGTTCAAAATCCGTGTTCATCCGTGTTTATCCGTGGTTTTAACTGCGATTTGTGCGACACTGGCCTGTGGATTCTCCATCGTGAACATCTCATCCGCCATTTTTGATCGCAGCGCGCCCGATTTGGATTCGTGTCCGGACGAGTCACTGCCGGAGTTCGCCTTCATCGGCCGCTCGAACGTCGGCAAGTCCTCCCTGCTGAACCTGCTCGCGGGCGAGCAGGGCATGGCCCGTGTCTCCTCCAGGCCGGGGTTCACCAAGTTGATTAACATCTTCACCATGAACAAATGCTGGCGCCTGGTGGATCTGCCTGGATACGGCTTTGCCCAGGGTGCCCGCAAGCACCGGGCCCGGTTCAACCAGGCCGCCGCCGATTACCTGGAGCATCGCACGAACCTCTGCCTGGTCTTTGCGCTCATCGAGTCCGGCCTCGCGCCGCAACAAATCGATCTCGAGTTCGTCGAATGGCTCGTGCGCCACGCCGTGCCCTTCGTCCTTGTCTTCACCAAGACCGACAAGGTATCCGCCGCCACCGTGCAGACCAACGTCGCCGCCTTTACGGCTCGCATTTCGGCCTGGTTCGAAAAGTTGCCCGCGGGGTTCACCTGTTCCGCGGAAACAGGCCAGGGCCGGCACGAATTGCTCGAGGTAATCGACGAGCAGATGACCGCAATCAACGCCGCGTCGAGCCGCGCACTGGTACCTGCCGAACACCCGGGCCCGCGCGTTCCACAAAACCGAAAACCGCGTCCCGACCTCAACCGCCCTTGGTGAGGTCGTGCCGATTGGTTGCCCTTTCGCACATCCTGATCCTCCGACCCGGCCAAAACAAATCCGTTGACAGAATTACGCTCTGTGTGTATATACACTACATGAAGAAACAATTGGACCTGACGTCCGTCGGGAACTGCACGTGTTTTAATGTCCGCCGGGTATCCCGGGTGATAACTCAGTTCTTCGACGCCGAAGTGCGGCGACACGGCATGCGCCCCACGCAAACGCCCATCCTTGGAGCGCTGCAGGCCAGGAACGGGTGGGGCATGGCCGAATTGAGTGAATGGCTCGGAATGGAACGTACTACCCTGTTGCGAAATCTTCGCCCTTTGCAGCGGGACGGCCTGGTGCGGGCAAAAGGTGGCGGACGAGGCGGCTATGTGGAACTTGAGATTACCGCAAAGGGGCGCGCCGCTCTGGCCAAAACGCTTCCGGCCTGGCGCTCCGCCCAGGACAAAGTCGTCGCGACCCTGGGAGCGGAACGATGGTCAACGATCATCGGCGATTTGGAAGACGTGGCGGCGAAGTTGAAGGGCCCATAACCGCAGCCAGAAGGAAGAGATTTTCAGAGACGTATAAGTGTATATACACATTAGATTACCGAAAGAATTCACACCTAAGCTTTTTTCGAATGACAGTCGTATCAACTCAATTCCTCAACAACGGAATCCCTAAAAGCTGAAGCAGACAATCAACACAAAACAACAAACCAAAAGCAAAAAGTATATGAACATGACAAATGAAAGTATGGGAAGCATCAACACAAACGTGACTTCGGAACTTAATCACAACCATTCGAGCCTGAGGTCGGTCGTTTCTGTGGCCTTGGCTCTGTGGTTCGGGCTTGTTTTTCTGCTGGGCGCCCAGGGGGCGTTCGTGGGGAGCGCAGGTTCGCCTCCGCTGCCGATATTCTTCGGTTTTGCAATTCCCCTGGCGGTATTTTTTGCGGCTTACTTCGGATCGGGCGCGTTTAGGGCCTTTGTGTTCCGCGCCGACCTTCGGCTGGTGACAGCGATACAGGCTTGGCGGTGGGCTGGCCTCGGCTTCCTTTCTCTCTATGCACAGGGTGTTCTGCCTGGACTCTTCGCTTTCCCGGCCGGACTCGGGGACATGGCAATCGGCGTGACCGCGCCTTGGATCCTGCTGGGACTAATTCGTGACTCGTCGTTTGCGGGCAGCAGACGGTACGTGATTTGGAATATCATGGGGATCGTTGACCTGGTTGTCGCCGTCTCAATGGGGACGATCTGTTCGGGCTTCCTGCCTGGGATTACTGGGAACGTCACCACGAGCGCGATGGCACAATTACCCCTGGTGCTCATCCCTGCTTATATGGTTCCTCTCTTTCTTATGTTGCATTTCACCGCTCTTTTCCAGGCGCGACGTTTCGCTCGCTCGGGGAAATCCACGCCCGCTTAATTTCGTTTATTATTGACGGTCATGACCAAACCTGTCGTAGTAGAAGCAAGCATCGCCACAAACGTAGTCGTTCGGCGGACTTTTTCAGCGCTGACGTTGTCCGTACGCCGGCATTTGAATCGTCGAGAGGAAGCCCTTCGTTTGGGGCGGGATTGTTCCCTAACTGTAAACATCGACAAACGGAGTCATGATTATGCGAAGGATAATTCTCTCACTAGCGGCGCTCCTGGGCGGGGCTTGTCTCGGTTCCGCAAGCGTTACCGTGCAGGGGTGGTGGCATTTGGACAGCAGCCAACCGATCACAGATTCGAGCGGGAATAACAGAGGTTTCGGAAGCGCGTTCTCCACGGCGCCTTCGACCGGCGGTGCGGTGGCGGCACAGGTTGTCAACAACGGTGCGGGCGGGCCATTGGATGGCACGGGTTACACCAGCACTCAATGTATTCAGGTGGGCGTCGGCGTGGGCGGCAAGCGCCAGAGTTCCATGTGGGGGATAGGTTACAACCCTCCGGCCCAGAATTACGGAATTGAAATCTGGGTCCTGCCGCAGGACAACGGCATCGCCGGCGGCAGCGGCGGCTGGATCTTCTCGTCAGGGCAATCGGGCGGTGTGGCGCTGCGCATCAACGCGCCGGGAACTGGAACACCATACATTGACGCCTTCATTCTTGGCACCTCGACTACGATTGGAAATCAGGCGCCGATTGACACCAACAACTGGATGCACCTCGCTCTCGTCAATGTCGGGGGCATCACCACCTTTTACACTAATGGCATCCCCTGTGGTCCGAGCGATACAAACAACGCCACCGCTTCGGCGGGCGACGTCTATATGATTAGCGCGCCGGGGGATAACCAGGCTTTTTACGGGTACCTGGATGAAGGCCGCATGTTCACTTTCGCCTCGGGCGCATTTTCCACCGGCGACCTGCTGCTGCGGCCGCCGGGTCCGCAGATCATCTCCCAGCCGCAAAGCGCGACGGTGTGGAACGGCGGCGCGGCACCCTTCGCGGTGGGAGCATCTTTCAATGGCGGCTTGGCTTACCAATGGATGCGCAATGGCACGAACGTTCCTGGAGCTGTTGCCCCCGGCCTGTTTCTGCCAACCGTGACCCCAGCCGACAGCGCCAGCACGTTCGATTGCAAGCTGACCAGCGGAGGTATCTCCGTTACCAGCTCGGTCGCGACCCTGACGGTCGTTCAAGCGAATCCTTCCAACGTTAACGCGTATCGCAGCCTGGTCACCAGCGAGCCCAGCCTGGTGGCCTACTTCCCGGTGGATGGCTCGACCGGCTCGGTGGTAACGAATGCGGTAAATGCCACCTATAACGGCACCCTCGAGCTGAACGCAACCTACGACGGCAGGACCAACCGCGCTTTTGGCGAGCGCGCCTTGTCTTTCAGCCTGGATGGCGACGTCCAAATCCCCAACAACCCGGCCTACGAATTCCCCAGCGGCAATGGTACTGTCGAAGCGTTGCTCTACCTGAGCGAGGCAACGGTAAGCGCTCCGACTTTTTTCGCTGAATGTTTTGACGCAAACCCTATCTATTATGCCCTGCAGGCCTCGGCAAACGGCAGTTTTCTGGTTTACACCAACAGCACGACCGGCCTCTCGTGGCCTGTCCCCGGGGGCCTGATCGGCCGATGGGCCCATGTCGCCTTCGTGTTCGATCACGGCACCAATGTCACTCCCTACTTCAACGGGCTGTCGCTCGGCTCCCAAACTCAGACCAGCTTCGGCACCTCGCCGGGTGGCCCGGCCTGGATTGGTTCGGTCGGGACCTCAACGGCCGATGGCCGTTGGGCCGGCACCGTGGATGAGTTGGCCGTTTACAGCACTGCGCTGTCGTCCGCCACCATCCAGGGCCATTATACCAAATTCTTCTATGGCACGAACAACGCGCCTCCGACCATTGCCAGCCAGCCAGGTTCCAAGACGATGCTGGCCGGCGGTTCGCCGACCCTGTTGGTCAACGTCGGCGGCGCCCTGCCCTTCACTTTCCAGTGGACCTCAAATGGAATCGCCATTCCCGGAGCCACCGGTCCAAGCCTGACGCTCCTGCAGGCCCAGACCAGCTACAGCGCGACTTACAGTTTGAATATTACCAACGTCTTTGGCCGGACCAACACGCAGCCGATCGTTCTGACATTCACGGCGCCGCCGGCGGGGTACGTCGGCAAGGTGATGAGCGATAACCCGACAGCGTTTTGGCGCCTGGCCGATACGGCGGGGCCCACGGCGGTAGACTCGGCCGGTCTCTATGACGGCACTTACAACAGCAGCGGCGTGACTTATAGCGCCGGCGGCTTCCCGGGAGACACGAGCGCCGGAGCTGCTTTCAACGGTTCTTCCGGCAGGGCGCTGGTCCCCAATTCTCCCGCGCTCAATCCCAACGGGCCGTTCACAATCGAGTTCTGGGGACAACTGGCGAGCTACGGCTTCTTTGTTCCACTCTCCTCCATGAACCGGCCATCCCGGGACAGCGGTTACGAGTTTTACCTCGATGGAAATGCGCCCGGTTATGAATTCCACTCCGCCGCAGGTGGCGGTTACAACATGATCACGGCCGATGACAATGTGCCGCCCAACGGAGCATGGTTCCACGTGGTTGGCGTTTGGGACACGACCAATATGTACCTCTACGTCAACGGCCAACTTGGCGACATTCAGGAGGATCCTCCCCTCCCGGCGGGTGTCGACAATTATGTCACGGAAGGCGCGCCGCCCTTCGTTCCCAACACGGCCAAGTCATTCTACGTCGGCTCCCGCAGCGACGATACTCATTACTATCACGGCGCGCTGTGTGATATTGCGTTCTACAGCTATGCCCTTTCGCGGACACAGATCACCAACCACTGGAGCTATGGCTGGGTGCCTTCGCAGGTGACCCAGTCCCCGGCGGGTGTCACCAATGTCGAGGGCAGCACGATCACGCTGACACCTGTGGTGGCAGGCGTGCCCAATACCTATCAATGGGTCAAAGATGGATCCAATCTGACGGACACGCTCAACCCGGTGGATAACACGCCCCATTATCCGAACGGAGTCACCAACCTGACGCTGACGATTGCCGAGTGCCAGCCGTCTGACTCGGGCCTGTACCACCTGGTGGTCACCAACCCGGTGGGGGGAAGCGTCTCGGCCAACGCGAAAGTGGTGATCCTGCCCGATACCAATCCGCCGGTGGTCAACTTCTCCAGCGGCCTGGCCACACCCAACGCCGCGGGGCCAACGCCCTTCCTCGTGAAGGTCGCTTTTAACAAGCGCATCGATCTGGCGACCGGCAGCAACCCGGCGAATTACGTCCTCAGCCCAGCCGTCGCGTTAAGCAGTGTCGTCCTCGCGGCCGACCTGCAGGCGGCGCCGTTTGGTGCGGACTGGCGGACCGTGTATTTGCTGACTGCCGGACTGACGCCTGGCCAGAAGTATTCGCTCACCGTAAGCGGCGTAAAGGATCAGGCTCAAACGCCCAACACGATGGCACCCGCGGTGATCTCGTTCCGGGCGCCGGTGTTAACGTCGGGAAAGCTGTACTGGGACTATTACTACCTTGGCAGCCCGGTGAACGGCGTGGTCTCGCTGACGAGCAGTCCGAATTATCCCAATGAACCTCACACGAACGACACCACCACAATATTCGACACGACCCAAATCACCGGCGGTGACCTCAACAACAACCCGAAGTTCGGTGCCTTTGGCGACAACTATGGCGACAGCCTCTCCGGCTTTCTCACGCCGACCGTCTCGGGGGATTACACGTTCTTCCTCGCGAGCGACGATGCTTCCTGGTTATTGCTGAGCACCGATTCCAACCCGGCGAACGCGGCGACGATCGCCCAGGAAACGGCCTTTGACAATGGGGTGTTTGTCGAACCGCCCAACCCTCGTGTATCCGCCCCGATTACGCTGGCGGCGGGAACTCACTATTTCATCCAGGCGCTTCACGCGGAAGGCGGCGGAGGTGATTTCGTGAAGGTTGGATGGCGTATTTCAACCGACACCACCTCGGCCACTAACCTGCCGCCGATTCAGGCCCAATACCTTTCCACCTACGCGTCCCTGCCTGCGCCCGTCTTCAATCCGCCGACCTTCAGCAGTGGTCAGGTGCGGATCTCCTGGACGGGAGTCGGAACATTGTACCAATCGACTGACCTTAAGACCTGGACGCCTGTTCCGGGCAATCCAAGCAGCCCGTACTCAGTGACCCCGGGCCTGGGGCCGCACCTGTTCTATCGCATCGTGCAGTAGCCCGGGAGTCTGGTTCCTTGCAAGAGACCGAGGTCAGCCTCGGTCTCCTTTTTGTACACCGCACATGCCCGCGAGCATAAGTTCGCCCCTGTGCGAGCGCAGCGAGCCAAATTTCAAGAGTCCTGAAAGGACGAAATATATCAGCCCAGCCAACGCCGTGGGTTCATGAACCAAAAAACCATCGCCAGCGCTGAAAGCGCGCTTCATGAATCATGAGCCAAGCCGTTGGTCTGCGACGGAATCAATTGGCAGGCAATTGGCCTGTTCGCGGTTACTCGCCAACCCCGAAACTTGAAACCTCAACCTTCAACCTTCAACCTGCACCCGTTCCCCGAGCAGCCTTGTGCTGACCGCGTAGGACCCGTTTCTGTCAGCGCCGCGGGAAATAGATGCGAGGGTGCGGAACCGACCCCCTTCTGTTGAGTCAAGGGAGGAGAATTCAGGCTCTCTGCTTTGGATTATAACTCGTCGCGGCCGGAACCTTTGTAGTCTGACCCGACAACCTTTTAATAGGAGACCGTTTCGGACGTCAGTCTATTCCCGGCGAGAGAAATTTTTCTCGGGAATAGATCTGGACTGGCAGCGGTATGGATGGATGAAGGCGTAGCCCAGTCGCTGCAAATGGAAACAATGAAAAATTAACCGGCAAACCATATGTCCAAATTCATCACACCATCATTAGCGCCTCAACCCATCGGCCACCTCAAGCGCGCGCGGGCTCAAACAACCATGAATGACCTCAACCGAAACCCCCGAGCATTCACGCTGATCGAGTTGTTGGTTGTTATCGCCATTATCGCCATCCTTGCGGCCCTGTTGCTGCCGGCGCTGGCCAAGGCCAAGGCGCGCGCGCAACGCATCAGTTGCGGCAACAATCTCAAACAAATGGGCCTGGCCATGAAGACCTGGGCGCTGGACAATAACGACCGATATCCAATGCTGGTCGGCAGCGCGGAGGGCGGCCCGCCTAATCCCATCATCAATCAGGCTGGAGGAAGCCGGACCGTAAGTGCCGGGTACCTTTACCAGGTTTGGGGTGTGATGTCGAACGAGCTGAGCACGCCGAAAGTGCTCGTCTGCCCGTCGGATGAACGTTCCGCCCAGACGAATTTCTCGATGCAGGTTGGGGACACCAGCACGGTCCAAAGCCAGTACTTCAATAACTGGGAAGTCTCTTACTTCCTGGGCGTTGATGCGTCGGAGAATAACCCGCAGATGATGCTCGCCGGGGACCGAAATATCTATGGTCAGGGCCCCGGCCAGGCGACATTGCCGCTTGCTTTCCCCAACAACGGTTACGGTGCGTTACAAAACAGCGTGGTGGCCTTGGGCAACACCTTTGCGGCGAGCGTGGCCACTCCTACGTGGACCGACAAAATGCACCAGAAGAACGGCAACGTGCTTCTAACCGACGGCAGCACCCAGGGGTTCAGTAGCTCCAGGCTCCGCGATCAACTCAGCAACAGCGGCGACCCGAACACCTTCGCTCCCGGACCGAACACTCTGGCCGTCCCGTGAACCACTAAAACCAGAAAGGGCACACACCCGTGAACAGTGAAAATGAGATGCATCACCAGTCCGATTGGGAAAGGTGCGTGATTTGCGGAAACAGCGTTGAGCCTGGCCACGGCGCTCTGCGTATTGACCATCATGGCAACACCATCAGCTTGTGCAATCCCGCCTGCCTGAGGACATTTGCACAAGAGCCGGACCCTTACCTTGCCCGCCTGGCAAAGAGAATGCGCGAGCAAGAGCTGCAGGAATCGCTGAAAACCGAGGGCCAGAGGTCAGGCCAGGACGAAGGATTCCACCCTGAGGCCGCGTATCAGGTACTGGGCGCTAAAAGAGCCATGGCCGCTCCGCGCTATGTTCCGCAAATTGAAGAAACTTGCTGACCAACGCAGATCAAAGGTGAGGTCGCAAACATGAAAGCCAATCCATGCTTCTCCATTTCGCTGCTGTTCGGTTGCATCTGGATCGCCTTCACAGCACAGACGTTCAGCGCCGATGCTTGTGGCGGCAACGTCAATACTTCGACGAATTTCTTGGGTGGCAACATGACAAACGCAGCCGCACCGACCGACCAAAAAACAATGCTCCGGAAAGGCATCGATTGGAAGGCTGATAGCTTGAGCAGAGCGGCCAGTGGCGCAAGGCCTCGCAAAAGCTTCAGGCTTTTCAGCGGGGCCTTGATTGGCGTTGGTGCATCTAACGAGAGCTTTCAGTGGCCTGACCGCCAGCCAACCGGCTTTAGTGACTTCCCAAGCAGCCGGAACTGGGCGGGGCCGGACACCAGTGGGCAACCGCGGGGCCTGCGGCTGTTTCAGTGGAGTTGGAAATGATCCACGGTGCCCTCGGTGATGAACACATTACAGATAGGCCCCGCGCAAACTGGTTGAGAGACAGTGAAATTAAGCTCCCGGGAATATTTTTCCCCGGCAACCGGTCTGGAACGCTGAACAGGATGAGAACATAGAGAGTTCATCGACGGCAGCGATTTCATTTCCGCCAACCGGCGCGCGATCGAAGTCTGCAAAATAACCACCAGCAACAAACTGCATCATACGCAAAACACGCAATAACTATGAGAATGAACAAGAGCAAGAACACGTTCACCACTGCAATACTCACTTTGCCAGGCCAGAGCCTATGCGCGTTGGCAATGCTGATTGGGCTGGCCTGTATGCCTTCAGCCGCCCTGTCGCAGCAGGACAAACCGAATCATTACCAACAGGTCAATCTCGTATCCGACCTGCCCGGCGTTGCCTTGCTGCAGGACACCAACCTGGTCAACGCGTGGGGCACGTCCTTTAGCGGCACCAGCCCGTTCTGGATTAGCGACAACGGCAGCGGCCTGGCCACCCTTTATGCCGTCACCAACGACTCTGGTGGCCTGGTCCACGTCAGCAAGCTCGGCCTTCAAGTGGCTATCCCGGGAGACGGCACCCCCACCGGTCAATTGTTCAACGGTACGGGCGGATTCAATGGGGATCTCTTCATTTTTGCCAGCGAGGATGGCACTATCTCAGGATGGCGCCCCGCCCTCGGCACTGCGGCGGAGACGCTGACGAACCGAGCCACAGCGGTTTACAAGGGCATCACCCTCATTTTGACTTCCAACGGGCCCGTGTTGCTCGCCGCCAATTTCCGGGAAGGAACTCTCGACGCCTACTGCACCAATGCGTCTGGCGTAGCCTTGGTGGCTCAGTTTTCCGATCCGAACGCGCCGGCAGGCTATGCCCCCTTCAATGTCCGGTCGCTTGCCGGTGTGGTCTTCGTTACCTTCGCCAAACAAAACGACGCCAAACATGACGATGTTGCCGGTCGTGGACATGGCCTGATCGATACCTTTGATCCCCAAACGGGTGCATTCCGGCGATTCGCCACCGGTTCAGACGCCGGCGGACCGCTCCACGAGCTCGACTCGCCCTGGGGCCTGGCGCTCTCACCCATCACCTTCGGCAGACACGGCGACCAGTTGCTCGTCGGCAACTTCGGCCGCGGCACGATCATGAGCTTCGACGCCACAGGTGAATTCCGGGGGTTGCTCAAGGGCGTTGATGAAGGTCCAGTGGTTATTGACGGCCTGTGGGCTCTCACCTTCGGGAATGGCGCCAGGGCTGGAACTCCCGACACGCTCTTCTTCACGGCAGGTCCCGACGGCGAAAGCCACGGTTTGTTTGGCAGCCTCGCCCCGGTAGCCCAGCGTGAGAACGAAGGGGACGAAAATGACGACGATTAACCCTTGCTCCTTAAAGTCGTGAAAAACGCGCTTTCTCGAATCAGGTTCCTGCCAGTTCTCGGCGGCGCGTGGCTGCTCGCTTTCGCCGCGCTGGCGAAGTCAGATTCGGCTTCGCAAATGGAGCCGCCCCCCAGGCTCCCTTATGGTGTCGCCGACGTTCTCAAACTCAGCCAGGCAAAGGTCGGCGATGACATCATCTCGAGCTACATCCAAAACTCCGGCACGGTCTATAACCTCGCTCCTTCGGATATTGTGTATCTGAAGGAGCAGGGGGTTTCCGAGCGCATCGTGAACCAAATGCTGGATCAGCGGAAAAAACTGGCCGAGACCGGCGCCCTGCCGTCGGCAGCCGTGGCTCAGTCTCAACCTGCTTACACCAACGCCGCTGTGCCTGCCCCAGCGCCGACTTTCGTTGCTCCTGAGCCAGGTTATGTCCCCTCCTCATCGGTCTATGTCGTCCCCAATCCAGCGCCTGCATACTCCTATTCCGGTTACTCCCCCTATTACTACGGGCCCTATTATGGCGGGTACTATGGCTACCCGTACTACTACCCGTTCTTCGGCTTTGGATTCGGCTACGGGCGCTATGGATATTACGGCGGTTACCGCGGTGGCTACGGCGGTTACCGCGGTGGCTACGGCGGTTTCCACGGTGGCTACGGCGGTTTCCACGGTGGCTACGGAGGTTCCCACGGTGGCTACGGAGGTTCCCACGGTGGCTACGGAGGTTCCCACGGTGGCTACGGAGGTTCCCACGGCGGCGGCCATCGCTGATTTCTAGTGAGTCGGAGCAGTCTTCACCTTTGAAAGCTCGGCATGTGCCGGCCGATTTAACATCAGTCCAATTCCCAGTTCGCAGCAGCACGAGAGACATTATGAGGAACCTTCACCCGCAAGTAAAAATACCACGCTGTGCCCGCTGCGGTTGCGGTTGCGGATTTACCCTGATCGAACTGCTTGTCGTTATTGCCATCATCGCAATTTTGGCGGCGCTGCTCCTGCCATCATTGAGCCGAGCCAGGCAAAAGACTCAGGGCGTTTATTGCATGAACAATACCAAGCAAATGATGGTGGCGTGGACGCTTTACGCCACGGACAACTCCGACAAGATTGTTTACAATCGGGACGGAACCGCTGTAGGACAAGCTCAGGGCGACGAGGCTTGGGTGGCAGGCTGGTTGGACGATACAGCCGGTCAACCCTTTGGGTGCAACACCAACCTCGACATGTTGGTAAACCATGACAAATACCCCTACGGCGCCTATCTGGGGCCTTACATCAAAAACCCCGCGGCTTTCAAATGCCCGGCCGATCACTCAGTGGGGATTTTTGGCAGTGCCAGGGTGCCCCGCGTGCGCAGCCTGTCGATGAATAACTTTGTCGGCAATGAGTCGCGCAAGTGGACTGCCCCTGGTAACCCCAAATACGCGCTGAACAAAAAGACTTCCGACATCAAGGCACCTACTGACTTGTTTGTATTCCTCGATGAACGCGAGGATAGTATCAACGACGGCTGGTTCGCGTCAGATCCTGATACCCTGTGGCAACTCATCGATTATCCGGCCAGCTATCATGGCAACGCCGCGGGTTACTCGTTCGCCGATGGTCACTCCGAGATTCACAGGTTCAAGGACCCCCGCACGATGCCAGCGCTCAAACCTGGGCAGTTGCTGCCGCTGAACCAGAATCTGCCCAACGATCTCGACATCCTCTGGATGGCCCAACATGCCGCCGGCGTCAGCACATACCCTTAAGTCGATGTTGGGGACAATCGTTCCACCAACGCGCTGCCAGTAAACTTTGAAACGACCAACAGCTTCGATAATTGTTATGTAAGGAATTCAAGGCCCTCGCCCGCAAGGATCCAAACGAGCGGGTTTCGCTCATCGCGGTGAGTTAGGCCTTCGCAACAAACCTTATGCTCCAACCTCTTCGAGCGAAGCCTAAGCTGGGCGCGGGCCGGACGACACGAGGGGGCCAAAGGGTCTGCTGTTCTCTTTTGGCGTAACCATTCAAATGAACCACAGCGGTGCGAAGGGCCTCCCCGCAGGGATGGGTCAATGTTTTGTGTGCGAAGGGTCCATCGTTCGCGACGGTTGGTTCGCGCAGGTCAAACACGGAAATTGGACCATCCGGCTGTGCTGTTTGCAGTGCTCTAAGCTCTTCTACGCTCAAAGGTTGCCTGGGCTTCGCCGAGTGGCATTGCTGGCGGCGCTCCGCTCTCTTGCGTGGCCCCGCCAAACAGACGCGCGTTACAATCCGCCTTGATAATCAATTCTGTGTTCCGCGAGTTCTTTGAAGTGCGGTCAGTTCTTCACCTGTGGCGGTCGGCTCCTGGGGGATCATTTGTACCGGGGAAGTGTTGGTCTCAAAATACCCTTTGCCATCGTTTTGTGCTATTGTTCCGGGGTCACAAGCGAAGGCAATAGGAATAAGCTGCCCGCGAGCATAAGTTCGCCCCTGTCCGAGCGCAGCGAGCCAAATTCAAGAGTCCTGAAAGGACGAATTATATCAGCCCAGGTGATACGGTGGAAGGCTGAACTTTGAGCTCTCGGGCCAGGGAAAAAGATTATCCAACTCCGGATTGGTCGGGATTGGTCAGGACTACGCGGGATTGGTCGGCCTGGCTGCCGACAGGGTCGCTGGGGGAATTTAAGTCGCGGTTGCCCGCGGTTGGTCGCGATTGGCCGCGGTTGGCCCAAGTTGAGAAGAACGCTTGTGTCAACTTTCCAAAGTTGACAAAACGTGAGGTTGTCAACTTTGGAAAGTTGACAGTTGACGGGGGCGTGATGGGGTTTTTCTTTTCTCGCGAGACGAGGGGGACTGCGAGAGTTGACAGTTGACAGTCGACAGAAAGTGGGTGGCAGCCCTGTTTTACCGAGGATTTTGGCAGTTTCGAAAGTTGACAGAGGGTGCAGTTGTCAACTTTCGAAAGTTGACAATTGACAGTTGACAGGGGTGAGGCGGGGGCGTGATGGGGTTTTTCTTTTCTCGCTAGGGGAGGGGGAATGCGAAAGTTGACAGTTGACAAGAAGTGGGTCGCAGCCCGGTTTTACCGAGGATTTTGGCGGTTTCGAAAGTTGACAGAGGGTGGAGTTGTCAACTTTGGAAAGTTGACAGTTGACAGGGGCGGGGCGGGAGAGTGATGGAGTTTTTCTTTTCGCAGGCGAGGGGGTATGAGATGCGTGGGCTGGGGCCGTGTGCCCTGTGGTCACGTTCCAACCCTGGAGCTGAAGCTTCGCTGCGAGAATCAGCTGCGCCCAGCCCTTCCGCATTCGAAACCACTGAGGGACGAGCGGGGAGAGGGAGGGGTGAGGGGCTCGGGACCACACCACGCCGCCAGCCGCAGACGTGCGATACGCCCAAGACGAACCAATCGCTTGACGGCCATCAACGCCGCGTCGAGCCGGGCACTGGTACCTGCCGAACACCCAGACCCGCGCGTTCGACAAAACCCAAAACGGCGTCCCGACCTCAACCGCCCTTGGTGAGGTCGTGGCGATTGGTTGCCCTCCCGACGAAGGATTCCCGGACCGGCTTTTATCGCCCCGCAGCCACTGACCGGGTCATTTCAGCCGGGCGAGTCGGAGATGAAGCGCCCGTCGCTCTAGGTCCTTCGGTGAACTTGCAGCCTTCTGACATCCCCAGACAGCCTTTTGGTGACCGCGTAGGACCCGTTTCTGTCAGCCCCGCTGGAAAACAGATGCGAACTGTGCGGAACCGACCCCGTTCCGCTCCAAAATCGTGCAGCCAAAAAGACCACAAAGCAACCGGACCAAAGTACGATTGACGAAACCGGCAGAATTGCCGACGATGTCCTGCCATACTCAGCATAACTCGAGGCAATTATGAGAAACCCGCCCCAGCGCCGCAGGCTATTGGGCCGCCGACGGTTACCTACCGTCCGTTGCGCCACGGTACCGCCGTTGCCCTGAATTCCCCGTTCCGCCATGCCCAACAAAAATATCCTACTCATCGAGCCCGCCTACAAAAACAAGTATCCACCGCTTGGGCTGATGAAAATCGCCCAGTACCATGGGCCCCAAGGCAAGCGCGACCGCGTCAAGTTCATAAAGGGACTTGACAAAACCGTTCTCGACACCTGCTGGGACAGAATCTACGTCACGACTCTTTTCTCCTTTGAGTGGAAGAAAATTTCCGAAGCAATCGACTTTGCCATCCTCGCCGCCGGCGGGCAGTCCAACAATGTTTTCGTGGGCGGCATAGCTGCGTCACTCATGCACGACTCCTTCGTCCAGGAAAAGCGCTGGGCAGGAGTCCGCTTTATCAAAGGCCTGCTAAGCCATCCTACGCGAGTTCGTTCAGAACGCCTACGACGCACTCGGCGACCTGCGCCGGCAGGAACCGACGGCTCACCTTGAACCAGTCGAGATCACGGTTTCAGGACCGTCGGTCATCATAGCCGACAAAGGGCTTGGGATGTCTGATGAGACCATGCGCCGTTACCGGTACCTGGGCTTTTCTGGAAAGGAAAGGGGAACTCACGCCGGCTTCAGAGGCATTGGCAAGTATTCCGCTGTAGGAGTGTGCGACAAGCTTATTGTACGCTCCTCAAGGCGAGGGCAATCCAAAAGTTACCAGGTTGTGATCAACGCAGCCGAGATGTTTCGCCGATTGCAGCAGGAGAAGAATACACCGCTTGAAGACCTGCTGCGGGAGCACAGCCAGTTTAACGAGCGTGCTGAGGATGCAGAACGCCACTACACCTTCGTCGAATTGCATGGCATCCATAAGGACGCCTTGGAACTTTTAGATGAGAGCGTGGTTAGGCCGTACTTGGTCCGGGTGGCCCCGCTACCGTTCGACCCGGCATTCACTCACGCCAATGAGATTCGTGACCGGCTGCGCCAGGTGGTTCCGGGTTTTTTGGAGGTAAGGATCCTGCTAAACGGGAAGCCTATTTACAAACCATTCTTGGAAAACTGCCTCCGCCCTGGATATGAACTCATCTTCGCCGCCGACGCCTCGACTGAACCGATTGCATTCGCATGGTATTGTCAGAACGCAGGTAAGGGCCAATTTCGCGAACCCGGCGACGACGGGACCAAAGGGCACCGTCACCGCGACAGCGGTCTGGTTTACCGTGCTTCGAACTTCGCGGTGGGCGACGGCAATCTGACACGCAAGACGCTGTGGCTAACCACACCCGAACGCGCCTTCTATTTTTTCGGCGAGATACACGTACTCGATCTAGGAGCCACCCCGACCTCCGACCGAGATAATTTCGAGGACACGTCAGCCAGGGGCCGCCTATTTGAACGTTGCCGAACCATCGCAATTGCCCTTAGCTTTGAAGCCGGCTTACAGAGCCAGCAGCAGCGGTTTGGAGAAGTGGTCGCCGGCGGGGCCAAACTCGTGGCCGAGACCGAGGCCACACTCCAAGCAGGCGCTCTTCCGGCAGAGCTAAAGGAGGACAAAGCCTTTCAAGTTCAAAAGGTTCTTGAGGACGTCGCGAAACGGCTCAAGCAATCCAGCCGGTCCGAGCGCAAGGACAAGAAAGTCATACGCAGGGCGAAACAAGTACTGCAGCGCGCTGAGCGTCTGAAGCGAGCGCTTAGTGCTCACCGCGGTGGCCATTATGTTGTTGTGGACATCGCCAAGGAGCTGGCGATGGAGCCGAGAACAAGAGCTATTTACGAAGCCATAATCTCGGTGATCCGCGAAGAGTTCAGAGATGAGCCAGGGAGATTTGAGGCGTTGATTCGGACAATCCATGAAGCCTTGCGAAAGGGTGTGCCGTGTTGAAACGGCCGCAGAAATTCACATCCAACAAGCAGGTGGTACGCGACCTTCAGTGCGAGGTCATTCGTCAGCGGTTCGCGAACCGGCTTGGCAGCCTCAGCTATTTCGGCTTGCCCTCCTCTTCGTTGGAGGATGTGGCCCAGTGGTCGCCACTGCTGCAGCGGATCACTGCCGTGGAGCGTGGCGAAACGGGCAAAGAATGGGAAATACAAAACGAGCTGCTCACGAACGCCTTCCGGCTCGGATTTTCCCGAAAGCTAACTCTGCTTCGGGGGGATATCGACAGCGTCCTGATCTCTGACGTGGACTCTTACGGGAACAAACCGTCCTGGCCATATGACATAATTTCGTTGGACTACTCCGGCGGACTTTTCTATCAAAACCAAGGGGGGCAGTTATGCCGTTTGGAAGCCATCAAAAAGGTGTTTCAACGCCAGGCGGCAAGCGGAACAAAAGAGTTCTTGTTATTCCTATCCTTCAATCTCGACCACATTGACCAGCACGAGGTAAATGAGTCTCTGAAGACCATACGACGCGACCTGGTGCGCTTCGGCTATGGTGCGGACCAGGTGATTGAGAGCTATCTCAAACACCCGAAGGAGCAGGCTCGCCTGAAATTGTACGTTATGAATCTGGCTGCCCGGCTTGCTGCGCAGGAAAGCTTTGATTCCGAGTCCGAGTCGCCGATTTTTTATCTGGGCAACAGAGACACGCAGATGATGGCATTTCGGTTCTACCTAAAGCGCTCATCCCGCACGTTCACGCCGCGTTCTCCAAAAGAGCGATTAAACCAGCTCGTGAACCGGCGAATGATCGAAATCGTGAATGGAAAGCAAAACCCCACCAATCTACGTCTGCCCCTGATTAAAGCGGAACGCCAGGGGGAGAAGTGACCAAAACACCAAGTTATGAAAGCTCTGCTCCTCAAACAAAATTACCGGACCAGTTTTCCGAAAAGCCGACTTGAACGTCGTGGCCAGCGGGCTAATCCCGCTTGCGTGGCATTCCCAGGGGACGCACCCCCAACCCGTCCCACCAGCGCAACGACGGGCAACGGCCAACCCGCTTCACCATTACGAATGCCGGTTCAAGACCGGCCAGCACCAAATCAACTATGCAACAAGGAAAACATACACTGGTCCCGATAGATGAGATAATCTTAGACAAATCCAATCCGCGCATCGCCCTCTGGCTCGAAATGTATGAAGGAGAGCCGACGCCCGAGCAGATCTATCAGGCACTGGGGGCAGGGGTTGACGACAAGGAAGGCCAGGGAGGCACCAAGTTCAGCACCCTCAAGAACTCCATCCAGACCAACGGCGGCATTATCCAACCGGTCATCATCAACACGCTGTCAAACAGCAAAAGGGTCTGTATCGAGGGGAACACCCGTGTCTGCCTATACAAATCCTTCCGAGACCAGAAGGTCAAAGGTTCATGGAGCAAAATCCCAGCTATCGTTTACAAGGGCCTGGATGACGAGGCGGTCGATGCAATCCGCCTACAGGCCCACCTTGTTGGTCCGCGCCAATGGGACCCCTATTCAAAGGCCAAGTACCTCACCTACCTCCGCAACAAGGAAAGGATGCCGTTTTCCAGACTGGTTGACTACTGCGGCGGAAGCCAGAAAGCCGTGATGGAGAGCATCGACGCCTTCGCCGACATGGAGGCTTACTACCGCCCGCTGTGCGACTCCGAGGGCGATTTCGACCCACAGCGCTTTAGCGGCTTCGTCGAGCTCCAGAAAAACAACGTCAAGACGGCCGTCGGCCAAGCTGGCTATGAGGTCTCAGACTTCGCCAAGTGGATATACGACAAGAAAGTATATCCCCTGGCCACCGTCCGCTGGCTCCCAAGGATTCTCAAGGACAAGAAGGCTACCAACGTTTTTCTAAAAAAAGGCGCGCTTGAGGCGATCAAAGTGCTCGACCGCCCGGACCTCAGCAAAGCACTTCTGGAAGCCACACTCGCCCAGCTCGCACAGGCGCTGGCTGAGGCAATTAACAAAGTCCCTTTCGCCCAGGCCAAAGAGCTCGAAAACGACCCGACCTCCGACACCAACCAGGCACTCCTCGAAGCCCAGGACGCCCTCAACACATTCATCGCTAGCATCCAGCCCAGTGAGTGAGACCATGGCCCATACGCGGCTTGTCGCCGTCATCGTGAGGTGGCTAAAGGCCGAATACCCGACCACACGCGGGCTCTGCCTCTTCTGCGATTGCCCACCGGTCCTTGAAACCGAAAAACCGGCGCCCATCGAAGGATTCTTCCCTGACGTGTGTGCAATGTGCACGCCGCCTGCCCTCACCCTGATCGGCGAGGCAAAGACAGCGCCCGACCTCGAATCACAACGCTCCTATAACCAATTCCTGGCATTTCTTCGCTTCCTCGCGGCTCGACCTAAACCCACACTGGTCGTCGCGACACCTTGGCAATCAGAATGACCTTATCGCACATCGCTGCTAGGCGTCGGGCGTTGATTGCGTCATCCTCGATGAAAACGCGCAATACCCCATCTTGCGCGTGAGCAAACCGCGTATCCTCGCTTGAAGTCCTCTCCTCTACAAAGATATGATCGAACTGGAATCCGCGGCTCAAAAGCCAGTCACGTGTAATCCGTTTCATTGACCTCGCGAGACCAAACTCGCCTTTCCACCTGGCCTGGCACACCTCCAGCTCCTGAGCAGACAACCCCCTGTAATCTGGCCACGGCCTGTGCGTGTACACTCGGATTTGAGTTCTTGGGAACAGACGCGAAATGGCTTGGATGCCGCTCAAGGCGTTTGGATCGACTGGCATTTGGGTCCAGTACTCTGGGTCGTTGAAAACAGTCACTTCATCCCGCTTAGTTATGTTCAGTCCTGCACACTTCCGAACAGGAAGGCATACTAGGCCCTCGGGTTTGACCTCCTTACCGGTGTGCTTTCTCAGAAAGGTCACAAACTGCTCCCGGTGCATATTGAGCACGCCATCTATGTCGATTCCTATGGCCTGACTCTGGAGGTAGGTCCTCTCCCGATACACTGCAAGTCTCCAATAAAGGACCAGGTTCCCTCCCAGGACAATTAACAGGGTCAACGAACTGGCGGCCCATGGCTTGATCACCCCGTTAAGCGCTACAATCATGTCCCCGAAAGGTGGCGAAAGGTAGGCCGTGTTTCCCTTCATTAGTAGGAACACAGCAAACCCAGAGTAGGCGGCATTAATGAAGGCTGCAGCCAACGCCACCCACCCGAAGTACACCGCGCTCGAATAAGTCGGCTTGCTCGTGGTGATCGGTAAGACCCGCAACGCTGACAGCTCGGAAAAAGATGCGCCAGACCTCCGGGCGAAGTAGCCCCGAATCCCGTTGACCTGGCGGGCGTACAGCACCTGATCGAACCAAAGATTCGACATGTAGCACAGCACCAATGTCCCTATTAACGAGACGCCCAGAAAGGCTGCCCCACCTGCGAGCTTCAGTGCCGGTACGTCGTTTTGGTTGACCTTCTCGGAAAAAATCAGGCCGAAGAGCGACAGCGGAAGACCCGCGATGAGCAGATAGTGCTTAAAAAAACTGGTTAGAGTCTCGACAGCCTTAAAGTAGGCTGAGGCAATTTGCTCATACTCCACCGAAAGGAACTGCCCGTAAGCGGACACCGGGTCTCCACCCTTAGCAGCCGCCTTAAGGTTGTCGGGAGTTGCTGATTCCATTGGATCGTATCATGCGCAATGGTTAATGTACTCGACAAGCATAAAACCCTGAGCACAAGGACCTGCGGTCACGACGGAACGCGGCTGTTTGTTTAACGCTATGTGGTGCCCATTGGCGGCGGCTTCGAGAATTGGCCTGTCCAGCGAGGCCCCCGGCAAACGAGCCGGGAGAGGTTTCACCTTGCGAGGGGCCTTGGTCGAGGCCAGGCTCGTCCCCTTGACGGGCCTGCTCCGCCTCGGATTGGCGGGCCGCACTGCGACCCCGAACACTCGACCGGCGGCGAAGGCCCAAGGGAGTTGAGGGTTGCTAGTTGATAGAGAGTTGGAAGGAAACCTATTCCTGGTTTCGGCGGCTCCGGCGGCCGCTCGAGCAGCGGCCGGAGTTTCTGGTAGATGTCGCTCAGTGCGCCACGGGAAAGTGTCAGCCCATAGGATGCTTCATTTCGGTTTGCAAGCACAGACCGAGGTATGGCGTGGCCCCGTTTCGGGTACCCGAGACCGATTTACCGCCTCAAACCGCCGCCCCAGCCGCCCGGCTGGCTCCGCGTGGATCGTCTCCTGGGCGAGAGGGGGGATTCGGATTTTTTACGGCGAAACGACGCGGTAAAATTGCACGTGGTTCGTGGCCGACGAGTCCGTGAACTGATATTGACCCGAGGAGATTTCAGTGACGTTGCCCAGCGCCCTCCAATTGATCAGCGGCAGCGAGAGGTTGGTGGAAGTCAGCGCCGTAAAATCGGCGTTCGGAGCATTGGTGAAGGCAAATTGAAGTTCATTGTTGAATCGCCTGACATTTTTCAGCACGGGAGGGCGGCTGGCCGGCGCACTAAATTGCACTTCGACCGCGCCGATGTCCACGTGTGCGCCGGACAAGCGCGGCGAAGGCGCGGGTCATAGCTCAGAAAGTTCGTGACCGAATCACTACCGGCGTCAATGACCGGTGAACCCGACAGCGGCGACATGGTTTGCGTGGGGCCGCCATTATTGCCCAAAGACGCCAGCTTCGGGTCGCCGCCAATAAAATTGTTCACGCCGGAATAGGAGCCCGCGATGTCCTGGGCACCGGGCGCCGTGTTGCCGGCGACGATGGTGTTGGTCAGCACCAATCCATCATGGGGCTATCGCAGTTCGCAGCAAACGGCCGGCATCTACCACGTCCTGCTGGATCTGGCGACGTTGAAAAAGGAGGTCGCCCGAATCGCCGGGGGCAGGCTGCCCGAGAACAAAAGTCGCCGCCCGGATGGGAGCCGAAGCTCGTTCATCGCGGAAATGCTGGTTGAGGCAGGGCAAGGCATCAACGCAGGCGGGAGTTCGTACTTCATGACCGGCAGAAGCCTTAATGGCATTTACAGTAAATACTCAACATTATTTACTAGAAACACATATGTTTACTGAGCAGTAAAAATGCCAGTTTTCAGTAAATATATATGATTTCCATCACAAAACCCAATGGACTCGTGAAGGTTGGCGCAGCTTCCACCAGGCCAGGCAAGCCCGCGGGGCGGGGACGGCCACGTCCCCGGCGGCTGCATTGTCTCGGATCCAGGGGGATTCCACCACTCCACCATTCCATCACTCCACCTCTCCATGACCCGCACCGGAAACCAATTCTTGCGACTCTTTGTGCCTTTTTGTGGCCAAAACTTTTCGGCGAGGCAGGGACGGCCACGTCCCCGGCGGCTCCGAAATGGGGTCCCACACAATCGCACGTTGTTCAATGGACTGCCGACCACACCGAGCGCCCGGTCGAAATGCTAAAGGCGATGCAGTCAGGACACCACTCCACCACTCCCCGTTTGTTTGTTTTCACACTCCGACGAGCTTCTTCCTCACGCGGTAAGGCAGGGCGTCTTCTTTGACATGGAAACCTATTCCCGGTTTCGGCGGCTCCGGCGGCGGCTCGAGCAGCGGCCGGAGTTTCTGGTAGATGTCGCGCAGTGCGCCATCGTGCAGGAGCAGGGTTTTATCAATTTCAGCGAGGCGTTTGAGAATGGCGGCGTTGGCGGCGAGGTCCTCGCGCATTTTGACGAAGGCGCGGATGATGTAGACACTCATAGCCACAGCGCGGGGGCTGTTAAGAATGTTGGCCGCCATGAGGGCGCCATGTTCGGTGAAGGCGACTGGCAGGTAGCGCCGACCACCATGCGATCTTGAGGTCGCATTTTGCGACCTCAAGTTCCGGGCTGGTTCTAAGGTCACAATTTGTGATCTTAGAGTTGCCCACTCGCCCTGCGAAAGCTGGAAAGCGAAATCTTCGGGGAACCTACCGAGGTTCCGGCGGTATTGCTCATTCAGGCGCTTTGTAGGCACGCCGTAAACGGCAGCCAGATCGTTGTCGAGGATAACCCGTTGGCCGCGGATGGAACGAATGAGCCGGGTGATATCGCCGGCAGAGATGATTTCAGCTTTGCCGCTCATCGGCAAATGGCCGGAACCGTTCTTGAAGTTTCAATCCATTGGCCGATGCAATCTTGCGGGGGCCTGGCTTTGGCAAACTCGGCCAGGCCCAGTTTTTTCAGCCTCTTGCGCGAGAGCCGGGGCCGCCGTTTGCGCCGGGCTTTGCGGCGCGGCTCCAGCGTTTCCCACAAGCGCTCGTCGGCGTTGAACTGATCCACGAGCCGCTGGGTGAAACGCTTCTCGGGCGGCAGATTGTAATATGGATTCATGGGGCCATCCGTTTTTATAGTTTCTCAGGTTCTCTTCCCGCTTCCAACGAAGGTTGACATTAGCGGACGGAGCGAAAATGTGAAGGGGAAAGTTTTGTTCGCGAACGAGGCGGAGGAATGAAGGCCGATCCGGTTGCGCGCGCAGAGAGGGCAACGATAGTACTCCTTGGTTGCCTGGGGGGAGAAGGAATGTTATCCGGTTGCAGCCATTCAAAAGGCGCAGTGAGCTTAAGGAACCAACCGTGAGTGCACCGGACGCTAAGCGCTGCAGGTTCGGAGGTTTGTCTAACGCTATGTGGTTCTCGTTGGCGGCGGTTTCGAGAATTGTCCCGTCCAACGAGGCGCCCGGCAAACGAGCCGAGCGAGGCTTTTCCTTGCGACGGGCTCTGGTCGAGACCAGGCTCGTGTCCTTGACTGGCATTCTCTGCCTCGGCTTGGCGGGCTCCAGCACTCCAGCACTCCATCACTCCACGACTCCATCACTCGATCCGCCCGCCCACCGGTCCACGCTCTGCTACACTTTTGCGCCTGCTACACTTTCGCACCTGCTACACTTTCGCACCTGCTACACTTTCGCACCTGCTACACTTTCGCACCTGCTACACTTTCGCACCTGCTACACTTTTGCACCTGCTACACTTTTGCTGCTACGTTTTTGCTGCTCCACCTTGTCTATTCACAAACAACTGACAATTAACGACTTACGCGATTGCTACGTTTTTGGCTACACTTTTGCATTTCCCAACCCCTGCCCGAAGAAAGAAATTCGCCGCCTAACGGATAACGGATCGCGCCACCGCACCGTCAGCAAAACAAACATTCCACCGGCCCGCCCTAACGGATAACGGATGGGCCTAACGGATAACGGATCGCATCGGCGCGCCCTCCAGGAAAGGAACACCCTGCCCACCAACCGCTTGCGCCGACCTAACGGATAATCCTAACGGATAACGGATCGCACCAACGATCCGTCAGAAAAAGAAACACTCCGCCGACCCGCCCTAACGGATAACGGATGGGTCTAACGGATATCGGATCGCATCCGCGCGCCCTCCAGTAAAAGAACACCTTGCCCGCCAACCGCTTGCGCCAACCTAACGGATAATCCTAACGGATAACGGATCGCACCAACGATCCGTCAGAAAAAGAAACACTCCCCCGACCCACCCTAACGGATAACGGATGGACCTGACGGATAACGGATCGCGCTACCCTCCCGCGTCACCATCTTGGTAGGGCGCGCTGTCCCAGCGCGCCGCTCCGCCCCTTGTCAACTGTCAACTTTCGAAAGTTGACAACTTCACGCTCTGTCAACTTTCAAAACCGCCGAAATCCTCGGTAAAACCGGGCTGCGACCCACTTCTTGTCAACTGTCAACTTTCGCAGCCCCACTCCCCTCGCGAGAAAAGAAAACCCCATCACTCCCTCGCCCCGCCTCTGTCAACTTTCCACCTTTTTCCACCTTTTTCCACGTTCTTCCACCTCGGGCGACCCAATACCCCCGGAATCTCGACCTATCTCGACGTAAATTTTCCTGGATTATCACCCTCTTCGCGCCTTCTCGTGCCTTCTTGTGGCCATCCCGTCCTCATCCGTGTCATCCGCAGCCATCTGCACCTATCTGCACCCAGGTGCACCCATGTGCACCCTTGTCTCCTGCCGCATATTGCCGCCCCGCCCCTGACCTCCGCGCTCTGTAGTCCTGTAGTCCCGTGGTCCCGTGGTCCCGTGGTCCCGTGGTCCTGTAGTCCTTTCCCTTTTGGCCCCGATTCCCGAAATTCGCGGCTTCCCGGTAACCGACCGCTCAGATTTCGGTAACCCGCCGGTAACCGCTCGGTAACCCACGGTAACCTACGGTAACCCGTGGTAACCGTACGGTAACCCATGGTAACCGATGGTAACCGATGGTAACCGATGGTAACCGATGGTAACCGATCCAGCCTGCGGTAACCGTACGGTAGGTGGCCGGTAGGTCCTGGTAGGCTGTGGTAGGCTGTGGTATGTTTCCCCGCTTAGAGCGTGGGAATCCCCTTTCTCTGTAGGAGACGACGTAAGGAGTCTCTGACCTGTCCTCAAATGGTGTATGCTACGGCGGATTTGGAACTCCTTGCGGTCTCCGGCATCCTCAAAACACGCCCTGAGCCAGTGCCTGGTCCACAACCCGTCTCTACGGCCACGACCACGCGGACGGAAACCGCAGCCGGTAATACTGTTCCGCGCCGGACACCGGCACCAAAAGCCGCTGCGACACATTTGTGCTGTTCATGCCTTGGATTGCTGTCCAGTCCAAAAAGTTCGTGCTGGCCTCAACGAAACCATTCCTCCCCACAGGGACATTCGCCACGTCCAGTTGGCTGGCGCCGTTGACCGGCGTGAGCTTGCTGAAGTTCACGGGCGACATGAGTTGCTGGGCCACATCCGCCACCCGCGCATGACCCATGGCCGTCGGGTCCAGGTAATCCCAAAACAGGTAGTTCGTGCCCGGGCCATTCAGCGACTTATCCGCCAATGAAGGGTCATTGATCGCGTCGATGCCGGGATTGACCATTCCATAGTTGGCGGGGTGCGCTGAAATGTCGTCGAGCAGGGCAAAAAGGTCCGGCATGTAAATCGTCAGGCCGGGCAGCGTCGCCCTGGCCTGGTTCAACTTGGTGACCAGGCCCGTGTTGAAATCCATCACCCTTTGGCGAACGAAGCTCCGGTCGGTATTAGTCAAATACGCGTAGTACGGCGCTTTGGAGACGTCCACGGCGTTGGGCATGAGCAGGGTGCGGGCGCCCTTGGCATAAAGCGTTTGGATGGCCCGCAGGTGGTTGGTGAGCGACTGGTTGATGAGGGAAGTCCACGCGGCCAGGCTGCCGTTCGTTGTATAAGGGGGGTCGACCTGATTCAGGTCATAGACGAAATCAGCGTCGCTGACCCACACGATAAACAGCGCAGTGCTCGCATCCGGCGGCGCAGTGAAGCGGTTGACGTTCGTGACCAGCTCGCTGCTGTAATGACCGAAATAGGACCAGTTATTCGTGGGGATGTACGCCACCCCTTGCCGCTGCGCCAGCACCTCCACCCACACCCGGCCGTTGCAGAACCGGTGCCCGTAATACAAACTGGCCACCGACGGGTTGGTGTTGTTGGTCGTGGTGGAAACGCCGTCCCCAAAAATGTAGAGCGATGTCACCATCGCGGGGGCCGAAGCCACGAACCCGGCAAACAGCAAAACCCCCACGATAAAGGGCCGCCTGGCGCATCTTTCGGACCGGCCCTCCGGGGTAGCGCAGATTTTCAATCTGCTGTATCGCAGAATTCCATTCCGCAAGGCTTCGAAACCGCCAGGCGTTCCCGAGGATTCGAGGCTTGGCGGATTGGAAATCTCCGCTCCGGCAAATTGAAAATCTGCGCCACCTCCATTGGTCAGCGAAAACCTTCTAAGAACGCGAAATGCACACATCATGAAGCGAACCAACGCTTTCATATTGCCACTCTGCATCGCGCCCAACTAAAGTAAAGCCGTTTCCAGGCGGAATGAGCCATCATGAACTCGCGCGATGCCATCAAGCTTTTCCTCGCGGCCGCTTTTGGAGGTGTGCCCTCGGCGCTCCTGGCCAACGGCATGCGCCTGGCCAGCCAGGACGGCTTTGCCACCGCCCGGGGCGAAGCGTTTACCGCGACCGCGGATAATCCTTCCGCCATTTACTACAACCCCGCCGGCATTACTCAACTCGAAGGCATGGCTGCCCGGGCCGGCATCTACGGGATCTACCTCGACCCCAGCTTCACCCCGCCGCCACCGGCAAACACCAACACCTTTCACATTGACCACAAACTGGCGGCGGCGCCCCAGTTCTTTGCCACGTACACCCCGGAGAGTTCGCCGCTGAGCTTTGGAGCGGGGATTTATGCGCCTTACGGGGCCGGCATAAGCTGGCCCCAGGACACGGGCTTCCGCGCCGTCGCCACCGAAGGCAAACTGACCTATGTGACTCTCAATCCGGTCGTCGCCCTGAAACTGGCGCCCAATTTTTCCATCGCCGGCGGCATGGCGGTCAACTATGCCAACATCAGTTTGAAACAGGGTCTATTGCGCACCGAAACGCCCTTCGCCAACATATTCCAGTTTGCCGGTGAGGGATGGAGCGCGGGATACAACCTGGGCCTGCTCTGGCAGCCGCACGAAAAAATCTCGCTCGGCGCCTCTTACCGCAGCACTTCCATGGTGCGAACGAAGGGCCACACCACCATCGAGCAACAGCCCATTATCGCGGCCACCGAAAGAGCCGCGCAGGCGGACTTTACGTTTCCATTAAACGCGATTGTGGGCATCTCGTACCGCCCCACGCCGAAATGGAACCTCGAGTTTGATGCGGATTACACGGACTGGAGCAGCTTTGGAACCGTAACCATCCAACAGGAGCCCCCGCCGTTCCCCGTCAAGCAAAACATCCCCGTGACCTTAGACTGGCAGGAAAGCTGGACCTATAAGTTCGGCGTCACGCGGTATTTCGAGGATCGCTGGCATGTCAGCGCCGGCTACGTGTTCAACGAGAGCTCCGTTCCTGATGCCTTTTATACTCCGTTGGCGGCGGACCTCGACCGGCACTTCTTCAGCGCCGGCGTCGGGTTCAGGGGCCGGCGCTACGATTTCGACCTCGCTTATCAATTCGGTTACGGCCCGCCCCACACGGTCACCGGCAGCACTCCTTCGTCAACCCCTGCGCGATTCGTCGGCCAGCGAGCCGATGGCACCTACGATTTCCTCAGCCACGCCGTGCTCATCACCGTCGGCCTGCACTTCTGACCCTCGCATCCTCGATTAAGTCGAATATTTCCCCGGAGTTGTTCGTCGTCCCGGATGCTTCGCAGGACGCGCGATTTGCCGCCAACCCGCTGGTGGTGGGTGAGCCACACCTCCGGTTTTACGCCGGCGCTCCCTTGACCGCGCCGAACGGCCATATCCTGGGAGCGCTGTGCGTCATGGACCGCGTGCCGCGCCAACTGAACCGCGACCAATTGGAATCCTTGCGCATTCTGAGCCGTCGCGTCATGGCTCAGGTGACATTGGGAAAAAATCTACAGGACTTGAGGTCTGAAACCTGCATTCCCTGCCGATGCCACGGAGTCGGGTGCGCGACACCCAAAGACTTGGAGCGTGTTTTGAAATCGCAGGAGACGACGAAATGGGTCACAAATCATCAGATCCCTTCCGCGCTCTTCACCACTTTTCAGCGTGCACGTATTCGCTGCGGTAGCGGGTGCGGGCTTCCGGTTGCTCGCCGGGATGGCCCAGAGCAATGACGGCCATCGGGATAATCGCGGCCGGCAAGGACAACATCTGTTTGACCTGGCGCACGGCATCCTCGCCAGGATGGACGCCCACCCAGCAGGCGCCGAGGCCGAGCGCATGAGCCGCCAGCAACAGGTTTTCCGTCGCGGCCGAGCAGTCCTGCAGCAAGTAACTCAACTGCCGGTCCAGGGCCGCATCCAGGTCGCCGCAAACGACAATCGCCAACGCCGCTGTGGCCAGCATCTTGCCTCCGGGCAAGGCCGCGGTCAGCTCGGACAGCGTCCGCGGCTCTCGAACGATCACGAAACGCCAGGGGTCTTTGGTCATCGCCGAAGGCGCCGCCATGGCTGCTTCCAGCAGTTTGGTGACGGTTTCACCGGTCACGACGCCCGGCGAATAAACACGAACGCTACGCCTCCCGAAAATGAACCCTAACGACTCATGGCTCATGCTAATAATTTGTCTTGATGCTGATTCGGTCTCGGAGCCAGACATAATCGGTGACGGCTTCTGGTCAGTTGCAGCAGCGCAAGTATTGAATCTGGTCGCGTCCGGGTCAATGGAGAAGCATAGGGCTAATGGGCTGATGCGATTCAGGCTTGAATAACAGCGCCGTTTGGAGCGTTATTTGCAGGCGCGGGCTTCGCCCGGGTAACTACACCGGGCCAGCTCCAGCCATTAAAAACACAACCATCCCGGGACCTTGGAGATTCAGATGAAAAAAGCTCTCAAAAACCTGTTCGTTTCATGTTCGCTGGCTGCCGCTCTTTCCAGTGGCGCCTCCCTTTACGCCGCGGACACTAAATCAACAGCCGACGCCACAAACGCGAGCAAGGCCAAAGAAACCACCGAGATAGGCAAGACCAAGCGCGACTGGTACCCCTTTGGCGGCATAGTCGCCTCGGTGGACAAGCAGGCCAACACCATCTCCTTGAGGAAAAAAAAGGGGGAACGTGTGCTAAACCTCGACTCCAAATCCCAGCTCGAAATCAATGGCAAACCGGCGAGTCTGGGCAGCGTCAAAGTGGGCGATTACGCGCACGGCAAACTGCACAAAGACAGCTCCGGCAAGGAAGTAATCACCGCCTCCAAGTTCGATAAAGAAAGACCGAAGTGAAAACCGGGGGCGCTTCAGCGCCCGATTCCCAGCCGGTTTGCCAGTTTTTCCGGCAGGCCGGCGAGCCGGATTCTCTGCTGGGCCGCTTCGACCTCGTAGGGAATGCGCCTCGGGGTGATCACCCTGTCGGTGTGGTCGTAAATGAAATAGCTCGCTCGCGCATCGTTGTCGCGCGGCTGGCCGACGCTACCGACATTGATCAGATAGCGCTCATTGGGACGCAGTCGCATCTGGCAAGGCGGGACCATCATAACATGGCCGTCTGGTTCCATCCAGAACACCGCCCCTTCATGCGAATGGCCGATAAAGCAGACAGGTGTTGGCATGTAAGTGAGCACCGGTGCCGCTTTGACCGGGCAAGTCACATACGTCCAATCCCCGGCATCGAGGGGGCTCGAGTGGGAAATGGTGATGCCGAGTTCCTGTTCGACCAATACCATTGGAAGTGTGTCCAGCCATTCCCGGTTGGGAGCCGTCGTGTATTCGCGAGACCAGTAAACACTAATCGCGGCAATGGGGTTGAAATAACCAGGCGTAAGCGGCGAATCCACGCCAATCGCCGCGTCGTGATTACCCTTGACGGTTGGAATCTGTTTCTCCTGCAATGTCTTACAGCATTCGTTCGGGCTGCCCCCGTAACCGACAACATCGCCGCAACAGTAGAGTCGTGAACAGCCTTGGGCGCGGATATCTTCGAGGACGGCGTTCAGGGCCTCAAGGTTGGAGTGGATATCCGAAAAAACGGCGATTTTCATAAGCGAGCGAGTAGTTTCTCGTTCCTCTGCGGGGAGAAAGGGTGAATCCGGCCTGCTTTTCCTGGTGCTCTGTTATTCACGATATCTGTTATCAGCCGTGAGGGCAGCAGGATTCGAGCCGCGAAGCACTTTTTTTCGGGGATGCAGTCGTTTTGAGACACCCAGGCCGTGGCGAGTGTACGGTAGACAGTGGGGACTATTACGGAGGCTATTCACCGGGGCGGCGGCGTCTTGGCGGAAAGGCTACAGGCCCCTCGAGTATAAAAGATAAAACGGGAAAACGCGCCGGTGAGAGGATGCCCGCGAGAACGCCATCGCTGCCAGTATCGAACTAATGGAGGCTCGTGGAATTCCATCCTTGTCACGTGCTCAACGATGAATAATATTCATTGTCAACCGTCCTAATAACTAGTGCACCCGCCGTGCGCGCCCCGCCGTGCCGGCTTCGGGCCCCGTCCTTCAGCGTTTATGGGTATTCGCATCTTTGAGCCGAGAATCCGGCGCCCCGTTTCGAGGGCGAGGGGCTCCTCAGTTCTTCTCGCGCTCGTTTTTGCCGTTCCCAGGTTCTCAGCTCAGGCTGCCGAGCCGGCAAACACCAGCCTGCCGCCCGTAGCACAACGGCCTGTCGATTTCGTCAAGGACGTTCAACCACTGCTCGCGGATCGCTGTTATTCGTGCCACGGACCTGACAAACAGAAAGGGCAGTTGCGGTGGGATTCCAAAGCCAGCGCCTTCCAAAACGGTGACCACGGGCCGCGCATCGTTCCCGGCAACAGCGCCGCCAGCCGGATGATTCAGCTCGTCGCCGGCCTGGAGCCCGACACGGTAATGCCACCCAAAGGAGAGCGTCTGACCACGGCGCAAATCAGTTTGCTGCGTGCCTGGATCGACCAGGGCGCGACCTGGCCTGAAACTGCCAGCGTCAAAGCAGACGAGAAACGCAACCATTGGGCTTTCAAAACACCAATCCGGCCGGCGGTGCCGGCGGTGAAAGACAAAAGGTGGCCGCGCAACCCCATCGACAACTTTGTCCGCACAAGGCTGGAAAAGGACAAGCTGAAGCCCGCGCCGGAGGCGGACCGAGCGACGTTGATTCGGCGGTTAAGCCTGGATCTGACGGGCTTGCCCCCGACGCTGGCCGAGGTGGACCAATTCCTGGCGGATCACACGCCGGACGCCTATGAGCGGCTGGTGGAGCGGTTGCTGGCTTCGCCTCATTATGGCGAGTTGTGGGGCCGGCATTGGCTTGATGCAGCACGCTATGCCGACACGAACGGATACGAGAAAGACCGCCCGCGCTCGATTTGGCCTTACCGCGACTGGGTCATCGAGGCGTTCAACCGGGACCTGCCTTATGACGAGTTCATCATCGAACAATTGGCGGGAGACTTGTTGCCGAACCCGACCACCGAGGAGCGGGTAGCGACGGGCTTCCTGCGCAACGCGATGTTGAACCAGGAAGGGGGCATCGAGCCGGAGCAATTCCGAGTCGAAGCGCTCATCGACCGCATGGACACGCTGGGAAAGGCCTTTCTGGGTCTGACCATCAATTGCTGCCAATGCCACAACCATAAGTTTGACCCGTTCGCACAGACCGAATACTACCAGCTCTACGCCTTCCTAAATGAGGATGACGAAGCCTTCATGGAGGTCCCGACTCGGGAGCAGCAACAACAGCGCCAGGAAATCCTCGCGCGGGTGCACGAGTTGGAGGACACGGCACTGCACACCAACACCAACACCAACCTCGCCGAGCGCATGGCGGCGTGGGAAAAGAACCTGCCTGAATCAACCGGCGACTGGGTCGTGCTCGACCCAAGCGAGTGGCTGAATTTCGGCACCAAATTCGAAAAGCAGTGGGATTTGTCGATGGTGGGCGGCGGAGATTTGCAGACCGGCGACACGATGCACCTCTGGATCGACACGACCCTGACCAATATCACCGGATTCCGTCTCGAAGCTTTGACCAATGCCAACCTGATGTATGGTGGTCCGGGCGAAACGGGCCACGGGAGCTTCCTGCTCAAGGAATTCAGCGTGAAGGCGTGGGCGATGGAGAATCCGGCCGTCACGAACGAAGTCAAGTTCCGCCGGGCGGTGGCGGACGCGGAGGCACCCGGATTTGGCGTCACTAATGCGATCGACGGCAAGACTGACAAAGGCGGGTGGACGCCGACGCTGACGCCGGACGGTCGCAACCAGAATCACTGCGCGGTATTCGAGTGTGCGGAACCGATTGGATTCCCGGGCGGAACGCATCTGGAAATCACGCTGCACCAGACGTTTGATTCCGAGACCAAGCTCGATTGCCACTTGCTGGGAAGTTTCCGTTTGAGCGCGACGACCCATCCGGCACCCCTCTCGCTCGACCCGCTCACCGCAGAGCAACGCCGGTTGCTCGCGATCGCGCCGGAGCAACGCTCGACCGAACAGCAGCGCGAACTCTTCAACGTGTTCCGTCGTTCCGACCCCGTGTTTGCCGACCTCAATAAAGAAATCGACCAGGCGTGGGCGAAGTGGCCGTACCCGCCCACCACGATGGTCTTGCAGACACGGGCACACCCCCGCGTAACGCACGTTTTCAAACGCGGCGACCGACTCCGGCCCGACGAGGAAGTCACCGCCGCCGTGCCCGCGGTGCTGCATCCTTTTCCGGCGGGAGCGCCGCGGAACCGGCTTGGGCTGGCAGAATGGATCGCCGACCCGCGGAGCCCGACCACGGCGAGAGTGATCGTCAACCGGATCTGGCAGGCGTACTTCGGCCAGGGGCTGGTGACGACGCCCGAAGATTTTGGGACGCGGGTGGAAGCCCCATCCCATCCCGAACTGCTGGATTGGCTGGCCTGCGAGTTGATGGACCCAACCATCCAATCCCTGGACTCCACCCTCCGCACTCCGCACTCCGCACCCCCCACTTCGCCGCGCTGGAGTCTCAAGCATATCCACCGTCTCATCGTGAGCTCGGCAACTTACCGGCAGTCCTCGAAAGTCCTTCCGGAAGTGTATGCCAAAGACCCGTATGACCGGCTGCTGGAACGTGCGCCGCGGGTGCGGGTGGAAGGTGAAGTGGTCCAGGACGTCGCGTTGTCGGTGAGCGGTCTGCTAAATCCGAAAATCGGCGGGCCGAGTGTGTTTCCTCCGATTCCTGGCAATGTAGGCGACACGTCCTATGGGGGCTTTAGTTGGCCCGAGACCAAAGGTGAAGACCGCTATCGGCGGGGTCTGTACACGTTCTGGAAAAGGGCGCTCCCATTCCCGGCTTTGTCGGCGTTCGACGTGCCGTCCGGTGAGAATTCCTGCCCGCGCCGGGTGCGGTCTAACACCCCACTGCAGGCTCTGACTACGCTGAACGAAAGAACGTTCGTGGAAGCGGCCCAGGCGCTGGCGTTACGCGTGTTGAAGGAAGGCGGAGCCGACGACCCCTCGCGTGTCCGGTATGCCTTCCGGCTCTGCACCAGCCGCCAGCCGACGCCAAGCGAGTTGGAATTGTTGCTGAACTTCTGGAGCGAACAATACGCCCACTTTGAAAACAACACAGCCGGGGCAGTTAAAGTCGCCGCTCCAGACGTCGCGAACCTGCCCGCGGATGTCAACCTGCACAAGGTGGCCGCCTGGGCGATGGTGAGCCGGGCGCTGCTCAACCTTGATGAAACCGTCACGAGAGAATGAATCTACAAAACGAACTACGAGCTGAATACGGCAGACTGGTCACTCGCCGCTGGTTTTTCCGCCAATGCGGGGTTGGTCTGGGGTCGATCGCCCTGGCGTCGCTCCTTAAACCGGAGGGCGCCATGGGCGGCCCGGCGCCGGCATTGCCTCGTCCGCTGGCGCCCAAACAGCCCCATTTCCAGGCCAAAGCCAAACGGGTGATTTATCTCTTCATGGGTGGCGCACCCAGCCAGTTGGAGTTGTTCGACAACAAACCAATGCTCGCCAAGTATAATGGCAAACCGGTGCCGGCGGAGGTGGTCATGGGCCAGAAGTATGCATTCATCAAGCCTGACGCTGCTCTCTATGCGACCGAATTTAAATTCGCCCGGCACGGTGCTTGTGGAGCCGATCTCTCCGAGGCGCTGCCCCACCTGGCCGAGGTGGTGGATGATATAGCGATCGTCAGGTCGATGACCACCGACGCTTTCAACCACGCCCCCGGGCAGGTCCTTATGCAGACGGGATCGAGTCAGTTTGGCCGCCCTTGTTTCGGTTCGTGGGTGCTATACGGCCTGGGGAGCGAATCGCAAAACCTCCCGGGCTTTGTCGTGATGAACTCCTCGGGCGGGTTAAGCGGCGGCGCGGCGCTTTACGGCAGCGGCTTCCTGCCCACTGTGTACTCGGGCGTGCCGTTCCGAAAAACTGGCGACCCGGTGCTTTTCCTGTCCAACCCGGCAGGGATCACCGACACCATGCAGCGCCGGACGCTGGACCTGATTAAAGAGCTGAATGAGAAACATCTCGGCGTGGTGGGCGACCCGGAGATCGCGACGCGGATCAACTCGTTTGAAATGGCGTACAAAATGCAGAGCAGCGCGCCGGAGCTGATGGACATTTCCAAGGAAACACCCGAGACGCTCAAGCTGTATGGCGTGGAGCCGGGCAAACCGTCCTTCGCCATGAATTGCCTGCTGGCTCGGCGGTTGATCGAGCGGGGGGTGCGATTCGTTCAACTCTTCCACGAGGGCTGGGACCATCACAGCGAGGTGTACAAAGGGGTGAAAGACCAAACCGGACACACTGACCAGGCCAGCGCCGCGTTGGTCAAGGACCTGAAACAACGAGGATTGCTGGACGATACGCTGGTGCTTTGGGGCGGTGAGTTCGGGCGTACGCCGATGGTCGAGAGCAATCCGGACGCCGGACGCAAGCTGGGCCGGGATCATCATCCCCAAGCGTTTACGATTTGGCTGGCCGGTGGCGGCATCAAACCGGGCATCACCCTGGGCGAAACGGACGACTTCGGGTTCCACGTGGTGAAAGACCGGGTCCCCGTGCACGATCTGCACGCGACGCTGCTGCACCTGCTGGGCTTTGACCACACCCGCCTGACCTACCGGTTCCAGGGCCGTGACTTCCGGCTGACGGACGTGGAAGGGGAGTTAGTGCCACAGTTGCTGGCCTGAGTCGGAGCGGGGACGGCCACGTCCCCGTCAAGCGGGTGGTTCGCCAACACGTTCGGGGACGTGGCCGTCCTCGCCCCGGCCGCCTGGTGGATGGCCCGATTGTCAAGGACCTGCTCCACATTCGCTTGCCAAACGGCGCGAACCTGAAAATTATGAGGCGTCTGACCCGATGCTTCCTGGCCGATACCGGCGCCTGGACCGGAGCCGTGAACAAACCCGCGGCGGGATGCGTCAGAGCAAAACGTTAACTATATTCATGAACACATTCACTCGACGGCAGTTTCTCAAACACACTTCTTTCGCGGCCGGCACCGCCGCGATGGCCTTCCCTTTCGTGGGAACCGTTCTGGGCGCCAACGAAAAGGTCAACATCGCTTGCATCGGCGTGGGCGGCAAAGGCAACAGCGACAGCAGCGACGCCGCTCGTTGCGGGAGCAACATTGTCGCCATTTGCGATGTTGATGCGGGCACGCTCGACAAGAAAGGTCAGCAATTCCCCAATGCGAAGAAGTACAACGATTACCGGAAGCTGCTTGAGGAGATGGATAAAGAAATTGATGCGGTGACGGTCTCAACACCCGACCACAATCATGGCGTGGCGGGCATCCGCGCGATGAAGATGGGCAAGCACTGTTTCTGCCAGAAGCCACTGACTCAGACGGTGTACGAAGCCCGGACCATGCGCAAATTGGCGGGAGAGAAGAAGCTCGCCACTCAGATGGGCAATCAAGGCAGTGCATCGAGCGGGTTGCGCCGCGCCGTCGAAGTGGTGCAGGCCGGAGTTATTGGCAAGCCGCACGAGCTGCACGTTTGGAGCAATCGGCCCATCTGGCCGCAGGGCCTGGAGCGCCCTGGCGGTGCGGACCCCATTCCCGCTTCCCTGAATTGGGACAGCTGGCTGGGCCCGGCCGCGGCGCGGCCGTTTAAGAAGGGCGTTTATCATGATTTCAAATGGCGGGGGTGGTATGATTTCGGCACCGGCGCGCTGGGCGACATGGCCTGTCACACGGTGAATATGCCGTTCCGCGCCTTGAAGCTGGGCTACCCGACGGTGGTCGAGTGCGAGATTGCGTCTCGCACCTATCCGGAAACGTTCCCGAAGACCGCGCGCATCCGTTTCGAGTTTCCCGAGCGCGAGGGCCTGCCGCCGTTGAAATTCTGGTGGTATGACGGCAATCCCGACGACCCGCTCAAGCCGCTACGGCCGGGAGCCGGCACCGCGAAAGAAGTGATCGCCACCATGGGCAACTTACCGGTAAGTGGCGCGCTCATTATTGGCGACGAGGGTAAATTGTTTTCACCGGACGATTACGGAGAAAGGTTCTTCCTGGCCATGAAAGGCCAAGAGGAGTTCAAGCCCGGGGCTCAGCACGAGGCGGCCAAATCGGTACCAGAGAGCATTCCGCGCTCCCCGGGCCACATGCAGGAATGGATCCGCATGATCAAGGAAGGCACTCCCGCCTATTCGAACTTCGACATCGCCGCTTACCTGGCCGAGGTCATCCTGCTGGGCTGTATCGGCCTGCGGATGGGTGAAGGCGTTCGTATGGAATGGGACGGGCCGAATATGAAATCCACCAACTTGCCGGACGCCGAGCGGTTTGTCCGACGTCACAACCGGTCAGGTTGGGAAGCCTAACGAGGCACAAGAAAGAAAAGCCCCTGAAAGTAGGGCGCGTTGTCCCCAACGCGCCGTCAGGTTGTTTCAATCGCTCGGCCCTGATTTCTGCCGGCTGTTTGAGGACAAACGGCCCTACCCGCGCGACGGCACAGCTCGACCGGACATGACGACCACCGTCCGAGCCTTATGGTCGCAGGAATCTCTTTATTTGGGGTTCGAATGCCCGTTTACGAAACTAACGGCATTCCAGCCCCCTCAATCCGAGCACAAACGTTTCGATTTGACGCAGGACGGCGCCAGCCTTTGGGACCGCGATGTTATCGAGGCGTTCATCGGCACCGACCCTCAGGATCCCGCACGTTATGCAGAATTCGAGGTCGCGCCGACTAACGAGAGGCTCGATTTGCTGGTGGCTAATCTGCAGGCGAAGGACTTTTCGTGGAACAGCGGGTTCGAGTCGGGCGTAAAGGTGGACAATACACGAAAGGTGTGGACCTGCGAAGTGCGGATCCCGTTGACGTCTCTGGGCCTAACCCAGCCCTCCCCGGGCTCCGAGCTGCGCGCCAACCTTTTTCGTTCCGACCGGGCCAATCACGCTTCCCTGGCTTGGCGGCCTGCACTGGCGGGCACGTTCCATGTCCCGCAGCGATTCGGGGTCATTCAATTGTCGCAATGACCAAAGAAAAGGCGGCCCGGTTTTCCCGACCGGGCCGCCTGACCCAACCTGAACCAACTACCATGAAAAGTGGAGCGGCGTCTTGTCTAAGCCGCCGCCCCTAGGCAGTTTATAACAACCCAACACAGTTGAGACGCGCCATTTACAGACTTTATTCAAGCGCGGCTTTATCGTCTTGATAAAAGCCGGGAGGGCGGCAATCTAGCCCCGGAAGCTTATGACGCCGCCTGAACCCCCGACCCCGGACGCAGCCCGGCCAGAAAACCCGAAGGCTGAGGTCAGGAGCGCCTGGGCGGTGCCCGTCATGTGGATGGTGATCGTCCTCATCGTGATGAGCGGAGCGGTGTATGTTTTCAAATCTTGCCGCGACCTGCCGGTGCAAACCCTCGAAAAAACCGGCAAACTGGTCAACGAGGTCGGCCAGCAACTCGAAAAAGTGGCGGCGGCCTTTACCCGGGGCAGCATCACGACCACCTTTACCAGCTACGCTACGACCATCAGCGGCAGCCAATACCTGCAGTTCGCCACCCTGTCGCAGCAGGAGAGCTTCACCCGCAAGGACGAATCAAGCACAGGTTTCGGCTATATTCCTTTGCCGGATGTTATCGTCGAGGCGAGCGCTCCGGTGACCTACACCTACTACCTTGACTTGAACGCGCGCTGGGATTTCCGCCTGCAGGATGGCGTTATTTATGTCATCGCGCCGAATATCAGGTACAACAAGCCTGCAGTGGACGTTTCCCGCATCACCTATGAAGTCAAAAAAGACAGCTTGGTTCGCAACACAACCGAAGCGATGGACAACTTGAGGAAATCGATCACCTGGCTGTCGTACAAAAAGGCCGAAACCAATATCGGGCTCGTCCGCGAGACCGGCCGCAAGCAGACCGAAACGTTCGTGCACAACTGGCTCGCCAAGAGTTTTGCGGATGGGAAGAATTATCCAGTGAAGGTCATATTCCGCGACGAGGCGAAAGGCCGGGAGAGCGGAATTTTGCCCAAGGGCGAGCAACCTTCCGCACTTTCCCATTGAGCCGGCTGTTGTCGGCGATTAGGTTTTGCGCACCATGAACGTTTTTGTAACGGGCGGCGCAGGTTACATCGGCTCGATCTGCAGCGAAGAGCTCCTCAATGCGGGGCATACGGTCACTGTGTATGACAATCTCAGCGAGGGGCATCGCTCGGCGGTGGACCCACGGGCGCGGTTCGTTCTCGGCCGGCCGGAGGAGGAAAACAATCTGTTGCAAGCGGTGCGGGAGGCGCGGCCCGAGGCGATTTTGCATTTCGCTGCCAACGCTCTGGTCGGCGAATCGATGGCCAACCCCGGCAAATATTTTCACAATAATGTCGCAAACGGGCTCAAATTGCTCGAGGCCGCGGTGGCGGCGAAAGTGAAGAAGTTCGTGTTCAGTTCGACCTGCGCCACCTACGGTCCGCCGGACCGCGTGCCGATGACGGAAGACCTGCCGCAACGTCCGATCAATCCGTATGGTGAATCGAAGCTGATGTTCGAGCGGATGCTACATTGGTATCACCAGTTGCACGGGCTTGAGTTTGTTGCCTTCCGGTATTTCAATGCCGCCGGCGCCACCGGGAAATATGGGGAGCATCATCGCACCGAGACCCACTTGATTCCGAGCGTGCTGAAAGTACCGCTCGGTCAGGCCAGCCAATGCGAAATCTACGGTGCCGATTATCCTACGCCGGACGGAACGTGCATCCGGGATTACATCCACATCGTCGATTTGGCGCAGGCGCACATCCTGGCGCTGGAACCGGGCAAACAAGGTTTTTTCAACCTTGGCAACGGGGATGGCTACTCGGTGCGGCAGGTTATCCAGATGTGCGAGAAGGTCTCCGGGACGAGAATCCCGGCGGTCGAAAAACCGCGCCGCCCCGGCGACCCGCCCAAGTTGGTTGCATCGGCAGCCAAAGCGATCCGGGAGCTGGGCTGGAAGCCGAAGTATCCGAAGCTCGACGACATTGTTGCCACGGCATGGACCTGGCACAGCCAGCATCCGCAAGGGTACCTGGATTGAGGGGCGGGGACGGCCACGTCCCCGGCACTGGAATCGTCCGAGTCGCTTACGGGCTGCGAACAAAGATTCGCGCCCCGTCCGTCGCGAAGCGTATGGAGTGCGCCGGCAGAGCGCAGCGGCGACGGCGCTTTGGCGTTCAGCGAAGCCGTTTTGCTCGTTCGCCTTGCCGTTTTGTTCTTACCGCCTCAACCCAAAAGCGAAAGCTGTGTCGCGCTTTGCTTGCCACCGCATTCGCCCGCAAAGCGGGACTTCGCACAGTTCGCTTGCGCTTTTGCCGCGCTGCGACTGCCATTCCGTTGCGACCCCCGGGGACATGGCCGTCCCCGCCCCGTGCAGCTACGGCTTCAACACGATCTTGCCTGAGAGGGCGCCGGTCTTCTGAATCGTGCTTGCTTCCTGCAACCGGTGCGCTTCGGCCGCCTGGGAGAGCGCCAGGACGCGGTCGATCCGCGCCTTGAGCTTGCCCTCGGTCAGCCACCGGTTGATGGCGTTGGCAGCGCTGCGCATCACGCGAGGGGTTGCATTAAACATCGCGAAGCCGTGCAACGAGCAGTCTTTCACATAGAACGGACCCACCGGCAGCGGCGGGCGCGCGTCGCGTCCCGCCATAACGATCATGCGTCCGCGCATGGCAAGCAATGGAATGGTACGCTCGAAGTTGGGTTCGCGCAGCGTTTCCCACCAGACATTCACGCCTTTAGGCGCGAAATCCTTAATCGCGGCGTCCACGTCCTGAGTCTTGTAATTGATGGCCAGGTCGGCGCCGAGTTCCCGGCAGAGCCTTGCTTTTTCGTCGCTTCCGGCCGTCGTGATGACGCGTGCGCCAAGAATCTTCGCGATTTGGACCACGCTCGAACCGACGCCGCCGGTCCCGCCGTTAACGAAGAGAACCTCGAGCGCGTTGACTCTGGCGTCCCGTACTAGGCCGAGATAGGCTGTGATCGCAACCAGGGACACCGCGACCACGTCCGCATCGCTGACGCCGGCGGGGATGGGATTCAACCAGCGTTCGTCCACCGCCGCCAATTCGGCGAAAGTGCCCGCCCGCCCTTCGACGCCCTGGCCGGTCGCCCATACCCGGTCGCCCGTCTTGAACTGTTTAACCCCGGAGCAGGTCTCCACGACAGTGCCTGCAAGGTCCCGACCGAGGATGAACGGGAAAGTAAGATGGCCCGGGATGCTGCCGCTCCGAACGTAAGTGTCAATGGGGTTAACATCAATAGCGCCGACCTTAACCAGGCATTGCCTGCGGCTGGGCTTGGGGTCGGGCAGCTCGCCGTAGATGATGACGTCAGGCGGACCGGTTTGGTTGATAAAAGCGGCTTTCATGTTTTACGATTTACGCAGGTTAACTACTTCGAAGCGTAAACCGCAAATCGCAAGTCGCAGCCGCAGAGACCTGAAGGCTCCTGTCTGTTGCTACAAGTTGAGCCTCCTTGCGCCAGTTCCTGCCATGATCGGCACCTTGTTAACGGCCCTGCCACGCATCACGAATCCTGTTTCTAACTTGCGGACGTTTTAGAAACTTATTATCCACCTGCTATGGACTCGCGCGAAGCGTTGGTGGCTTTGAATCTCATTGAAGGCGTCGGGCCAATCCGCGTGCGGCAGTTGCTCGAACACTTCGGCGACCCGCCGGCGATCCTGCAAGCGTCACGGCACGAACTGCTGAGCGTGCGGGGCATTGGCGAAGACACCGCCGACGCCATCGCCGCGTGGAAAAAAACCGTTGACCTCGGAGCCGAACTCAAGCGCATTACCGATTTCGGGTGCCGCATTGTGGCCCAAACGGATTCCGATTACCCGGAGCTGCTGCGCCAGATTTACGACCCGCCCATCGTGCTTTACGCGAAAGGCGAATTGCTGCCCAAGGACAAAAACGCGGTCGCGATGGTCGGTTCGCGCCTGACGACACATTACGGCATCGAGGTGGCCCGCAAGCTGGCCTACCAACTTGCGTACCTCGGCGTCACGGTCGTAAGCGGCGGCGCGCGCGGCATCGACTCGGCGGCCCACCAGGGCGCGTTGAGCGCCAAAGGCCGCACCATCGCAGTACTGGGGACCGGCATCAATATTGTGTGGCCGGCCGAAAACCGCGAGATGTTCGAACGCATTGCGGCCAACGGCGCGGTAATTACCCAGTTCCCCTTCAACCGGCCGGGCGACAAACAGTCGTTCCCGATCCGCAACCGCATCGTAGCCGGCATGACTTTGGGAACGGTCGTGGTTGAGGCCAACCTGACCAGCGGCGCCCTTATCACCGCCAACTTCGCCAACGAATACGGCCGCCAGGTCTTCGCGGTGCCCGGACGCATCGATTCTCCTCGAAGCAAAGGCTGCCACGACCTCATCAAAAAGGGCGCCAAGCTCTGCGAAGGTGCGGAAGACATTTTAAGCGAGTTCGAGTATCTCTTCCCGGCCAGCAATCGCCCGCCTTCCCCCGCCGAAACCGGCACGCTGCCCGCGATCGAACTCTCCGAAAACGAGCAGAAAGTCTATGACACGCTCGACCACGAGGAGGTCAGCATCGATGACGTGATCCGCAAGAGCGCGCTGCCCAGCTCCGCCGTCTCCGTGGCGCTCCTCAGCCTGGAGATGAAGCGTTTGATTCGCCAACTGTCCGGCAAGCTCTTCGTGAAGAACCAATAGGCCGTTCCGGAGCGCCGACTTGCAGTCCACACGAATGACTGCAAGTCGGCGCTCAGCTCGGATCGAACAATGGGCGTTCTCCCTCGTGCTGGTCTCCTAACCGCCCACGATTTCAAAAATCTCCTCGCCTCGCGCTGTTGATGAAATTTTAACATCTGCGGCTCTCCTTTTGATTATGGCCCGGTCCGGAATGGGAGCACCTTTCCCCGTCAACAAGAATGACTGGAAACGAATATGACAGACCTTATCTATATCGCCGTCGTGGTGCTGTTCTTCGCAATAGCGGGCCTGTATGTCCGTCTCTGCGAGAAAATGTGAGGGTTAGCCTATGGAAAACATCATCGTCGGCATTGTTGCCTTGTTGCTGTTCATCTACCTGCTCGTGGCCATGATTCGGCCGGAAAAATTCTAAGGGGACCACTATGCGTTCGATTGACTGGCTGCAACTCGCCTTGTATGTGGGGGCCGTCGCCCTCATCACGAAACCGATGGGGCTCTACCTGCTCCAGGTGCTGGACGCCAACGGCCGGACCTGGTTCGATCCTGTGTTTAAGCCTATAGAGCGGCTCACTTATAGGGTGATGGGAGTCAAGTCCGAAAAGGAGCAGGACTGGAAGGCATACACGCTTGCCATGCTGCTTTTCAGCCTGGTGAGTTGTTTGTTCACTTACGGGATCCTGCGGCTGCAGCATCTGCTGCCGCTTAATCCCCAGGGATTCGGAGCGCTGCGCCCGGACCTGGCTTTCAACACGGCAACCAGCTTCACCACTAACACCAACTGGCAGAGTTACACCGGCGAATCGACTATGTCCTACCTGTCGCAAATGCTCGCCCTGGTAATTCATAACTTCGCCTCGGCCGCCGTCGGCATCGCCATCGCCGCAGCACTCGTGCGCGGCATCGCCCGGCATTCGACCGAAACACTGGGTAATTTCTGGGTGGACCTGGTGCGGACGACTTACTACCTGCTGCTGCCTATCTGCGTCGTGTTTGCCGTCTTCTTGGTCTCGCAAGGCATGATTCAAAACTTCAAGCCCTACACCAGGGCCAAACTGACTGAGCCTTTCACCATCCAGGTTGCCAAAACGGATGATAAAGGCCAGCCGGTTACAACGAACGTCGCCGTAATGGTTCAAGCGCCGAAGTTGGACGAAAAGGGCCAGCCGGTGATGACCAATGGCGTGGCTGTGACGGTGGATGTGCCCAAACTCGACGAAAAGGGCCAACCCGTCATGACCAACATGCCGGTCATGGTGGACCAAAAGGTGGAGGAGCAGGTGATCGCGCAGGGCCCCGTAGCTTCGCAGGTCGCCATCAAAATGCTGGGAACCAATGGCGGCGGTTTTATGAACGCCAACGCGGCGCATCCGTTCGAAAACCCGACTCCGCTCTCCAACTTTATCCAGATGTTATCGATCTTCGCCATCGGCAGCGGACTGACCTACTATCTGGGTCGGATGGTCAAAAACCAGGGGCATGGCTGGTCCGTGTGGGCAGCAATGATGGCTTTATTCCTGGCCGGCGTGTTGTTGTGCTGGTACTCGGAAGCGGCGGGCAACCCGATCCATCAGCAACTCGGGGTCGCTGCCGCCGGCGGCAATATGGAAGGCAAGGAGGTTCGGTTCGGCATCTTCAGTTCGGCACTGTTTGCGACGGTCACCACTGATGCCTCCTGCGGCGCTGTCAATGGGATGCACGATTCCTTCACGGCGCTGGGTGGTTTCGTTCCGTTGTTCAACATTCAGCTAGGCGAAATCATCATTGGCGGCGTGGGGGCCGGTCTTTACGGCATGCTCGTCTTCGTGGTGCTGGCGGTTTTCATCGCCGGCCTCATGGTAGGGCGGACCCCTGAATACCTCGGCAAGAAAATCCAATCCTACGACGTGAAAATGGCAATGCTGGCCTTACTGGTCCTTGCCGTGTCAATCCTTGGGTTTGCGGCCTGGGCTTCAGTGAGCAAGTGGGGCTTGGCTGGCTTGAACAACAACGGTCCGCATGGCCTGAGCGAGATCCTTTACGCCTACAGTTCTGCCAATGGCAACAACGGCAGCGCTTTTGCCGGCCTGAACGCCAACACCCCGTGGTTTAACACCACAATCGGCCTGGCAATGTTGGTTGGCCGCTTTTTGATGATTATCCCGATCATGGCCATGGCCGGCTCGCTCGGACGGAAGAAAATTGCGCCACCCAGCGCCGGAACATTCCCGGTCGCAGGGCTTACCTTTGTGGTCCTGCTCCTGGGTACGGTCCTGCTCGTCGGGGCCTTGAACTTTCTGCCAGGCCTGACGCTCGGCCCGATCGTCGAGCATTTCCTCACGGCGCAGGGAAAACTGTACTAAGGTTTTATGACTCACAAAGCTCCCTCTCTTTTCGATTGGAACATCGTCGGTCCGGCGGTGGGCGACTCATTCAAAAAACTGGACCCGCGGTTGATGGTCAAGAATCCGGTAATGTTCGTCACCATGGTTGGCGCGGCGCTGACCACGGTGGGCATCCTTACCTGCGCCCCGGCCGAGCGAGGGTTCATTGTGCAACTGGCCATCTGGCTCTGGTTCACGGTCCTGTTTGCCAACCTCGCGGAGGCGGTCGCCGAAGGCCGAGGCAAGGCTCAGGCCGAGAGTTTGCGCAAGGCTCGCAAAGATACGATCGCGCGCCGGCTCAAGGATGGGCGCGAAGAAAAGGTGCCTGCCCCTCAGTTGCAGAAAGGGAACCTCGTGGTTTGTGAAGCCGGAGACACTATCCCGGCAGACGGGGACGTGGTCGAGGGCATCGCCAGCGTCGATGAATCGGCGATCACAGGGGAATCCGCGCCCGTCATCCGCGAGAGCGGCGGCGACAGGAGTGCAGTGACCGGCGGCACGCGCGTCATCAGCGACCGCATTGTCATTCGGGTCACACAGGAAAAGGGACAGGCTTTCCTGGACCGAATGATCGCGATGGTTGAGGGTGCCCGGCGTCAAAAGACTCCCAACGAGATCGCGCTGACGATCTTGCTCGCGGCCCTAACGTTCATCTTCCTGCTGGTTTGTGTAACGCTCAAACCTTTCGGCATTTATTCCGGGGTGGTTTTCTCGGTGCCGGTGCTGGTCGCATTGTTGGTTTGCCTGATCCCCACGACGATCGGCGGTCTACTCAGCGCGATCGGCATCAGCGGCATTGACCGGCTCATCCGGCGCAACGTGATGGCTACCAGCGGCCGGGCCGTCGAGGCCGCGGGGGACGTGGACGTCTTGCTGCTCGATAAGACCGGCACGATTACCCTGGGCAATCGAATGGCCACAGCCTTTATCGCCGCTCCAGGCATCAGCCCGGACCGGTTGGCCGACGCCGCGCAACTGGCTTCCCTCGCTGATGAGACTCCCGAAGGGCGCTCGGTCGTGGTTCTGGCGAAACAGCTGTTCAACTTGCGTGCCCGTGAATTGGCCGAGCCCCATGCCAAATTTGTGCCGTTCACCGCACAGACACGTATGAGCGGGGTGGATTTCTTCGACGACTCAGACAAATCAGGCCCCGAAACTATGGCGGCCAGCTCTGGGGGTGGAGTAGCTGTGGCTGCTCCGCCGGCGGCACGGGCAACTCGCAGCATCCGCAAAGGCGCGGCGGAGGCCATGCGCGCTTTTGTGCATAAATTGGGGGGTGAGTTCCCCGAAAAGGTCAGCCTGACGGTGGAGGAAATCTCCCGCTCGGGCGGCACACCACTGGTCGTGGCCGAAGGAGCCGAAGTGCTCGGCGTGGTTCAGCTCAAAGACGTGGTCAAGGGCGGCATCAAGGAGCGGTTCGCTCAACTGCGAAAGATGGGCATTCGCACCGTGATGATCACGGGCGATAACCAGCTCACCGCAGCGGCGATCGCCGCTGAGGCGGGTGTCGATGATTTCATCGCGCAAGCCACGCCCGAAGCGAAGCTGAAGCGGATTCGTTCCGAACAGGCAAGCGGTCACCTGGTCGCCATGACGGGTGACGGCACCAACGACGCTCCCGCGCTGGCCCAGGCCGATGTGGGCGTGGCTATGAACACCGGCACCCAGGCGGCGCGCGAGGCCGGCAACATGGTGGACCTGGACAGCAATCCAACCAAACTCATCGAGATCGTCGAAATCGGGAAGCAGCTTCTCATCACCCGCGGCTCACTGACAACATTCAGCATCGCCAACGATGTCGCCAAATATTTCGCCATTGTTCCAGCGATGCTGATGGCCACGTTCCCGGCCATCGCGCCGCTCAATATCATGAACCTGCACAGCCCTACCAGCGCCATTCTCAGCGCGGTGATTTTCAACGCGCTCATCATTATTGCGCTCATCCCCCTGGCATTACGCGGCGTGGTGTACAAACCCATCGGCGCGCTGGCGATTCTCCAGCGCAACCTGCTCATTTATGGGCTGGGAGGCGTCATTATACCCTTCATCGGAATCAAACTCATCGATCTCATCATCGTCGCTCTGAAACTCGTATGAAAACATTCCTTTCTGAAATGCGCAGCGCCATCGTCGTGACTCTGGCCCTCGCGGTGGTTTGCTGTGGACTTTATCCGCTGGTGGTGTTTGGCCTTGGGCAGGCGCTGTTCCACGGCAAGGCGAACGGCAGCTTGCTGCTGGACGCCAATGGGACAATCCGGGGTTCGCGTCTGCTTGGACAGCAATTCACCGGGGACAAATACTTTCACTCGCGCCCCTCCGCCGCCGGAAATGGCTATGATGCCACCAGTTCGGGCGGCAGCAACCTCGGACCGACGTCGCAGAAACTGCGCGATTCCATCGCCCAAAATGTCCTGGATTACCGCTCGCAAAACGGCCTGACCACGAACACCCCCGTGCCTGCCGATGCCGTCACCGCCTCCGCCAGCGGCCTGGATCCGCAGATCAGCCCCGAGAACGCCGATCTCCAGGTAGCGCGCGTCGCCAAGGTCCGAGGGCTCGCGCTCGAAACGGTGCGAGCCCTCGTTAGCCGATACACCGCCCATCCCGATTTGGGGATGCTCGGTGAGCCTGGAGTCAACGTCCTCGAATTGAATCTGGCACTCGATGCAGCCGGCTCCACCTTCGCGCCGACACCCTTGGCTCAATCGCCATAAAGTGATCGTTTGGTTCGTAATCATTTTTGATGCGAATTTAACGGCTTCACTCCTCCTTTTTATTACCTTCTGAAGAAACCCCGCGCGATGCTGTGAGCATGAATCACACCGCTACGCCGCTTCTGGACCGACCGGCACCCCAAGCGGAGGCCTGCCCGACACCGCCCGAGTACCAGGATGAGCTGTTGATCGCAGCCGATGGCCGAGCTCCAAAACCGCCGGAACCGGAACATGAATTGGTCGAAAGAAAGGGCCGGCCTCGCGAGAGGGCAATCAGGAGAATTCTTGTGCCCACCGATTTCTCGGCTGCTTCGAGAAAGGTGGTTGAGCACGCCGTGGCTATCGCAAATCAATGCAACGCGGCGCTCACAATTCTACATGTAATCGACATCAATGCGCAGGCCGCGCCCCAGCGCTTTGGAAGCGCCCAGGATTTGATGAATCACCTCTGGACCGAGGGTTCCGCCCGGATGGGTCAATTGGCTTGGTCGTTGTGCGGTCAGGTTGAGGCTCAGACGTCTGTCCAGGAGGGATTGCCTTGGGAAGAAATCGTCGAACGAAGCCGCGATTTTGATCTGATTCTCCTGAGCGGGAGCCGAGGCCGTAAGCGCTGGAATTTGTTTTCAAAACAGACGGCTCGACGCGTGATCGAAAATGCTGCCTGCCCTGTCATGGTGGTGGGTGACGAGGACTAGGTTAATGGTTTTTTAACGCCATTGGCCGCTCATTTGATTACCCCGACTTCCTTTTCCGGGCGACGATTCGGCGCATGAAAACCAATGAGGCCTCTCCTCTCGAGCAGGTGGCCAGCTGCCGCAACGTGGCCGAGCATCACGACCCGGTGGATACAGCGGGTGCCCCATTCCAGCCGGGGCACGTGCTGGATGGTCGCTTTCGGATCAGCGAGATCCTGAGCCGCAGCGGCATGGGCACGGTCTTCAAGGCCGAAGACACACAGAACGGCAACCAACCTGTGGCGCTGAAAGTCCCCCACCTCGAATTCGAAAGTGACCCCAACTTCTTCTCCCGTTTTCAGCGTGAAGAGCGGATCGGCCTGGAGCTCAACCACCCCTTGATCCTCAAGTTCATCCCCGTCGAAAACAAGAGCCGGCCTTACATCGTCACGGAGTATCTAAAAGGCTGCACCCTGGAGCACCTGCTCAAGGCCATGCGGCCTTTGCCGGAAAAGGATGCGCTCAAGATAGCCGGCCTGCTCTGCGAGGCGCTCCAAGCCATGCATGATCACGGGGTCATTCATCGCGACCTCAAGCCGCAAAACGTAATGATCTGTTGCGACGGGACCATTCGGGTCATGGACTTTGGCCTCGCGCGCGACGACGTTTCGCGGCGAATCACCCGCGTCGGCAACTCGACCTCGATGGGCACTCCGGATTACATGGCGCCGGAACAAGTCAAAGGTAAACGCGCTGACAAGCGCACCGACATCTACAATCTCGGCGCGCTTCTATACGAGATGTTGACTGGAGTTGTTCCCTTCCAGGACGACAATCCCTGGGCCGCGTTGAATGCCCGCGTGACGGGCGACCCCGTGGCGCCGCGCAAGCTTAACCCCGACCTTTCTGCCCAGGCCGAGGAAATCGTTCTCCGCGCGCTTCGGCGCGAACCGGCCGAGCGTTATGGCAGCGCTGCAGCTATGAAAGCCGAGATTGACACTGTCGACCAGGTGCGCGTCACCGGCCTGGCCGACCGCTTGCAGGAGCCGATGCCCTGGGCACCGCGCCTCTTTCAGCGTCCTTGGGTAATCGCCACGGCCATGCTGGCGCCGTTGTTGGTCGGAATTCTGATCCTCTCCTTCCTTTTGCTGCGCCGGTAGAACAACGCCTTCGTTTTTAATGTCATTTTAATCGTTTTAGCCACCTTTTTTATTATCTCCGCTATTAGGTTTCGTGGCAGTGTCACCTCACGAAAACCCGACACCCCGTGGACCACCGCGAGTCGCCAGTCCTGTTTCGCATTCGCGACGGTATGGGGAATCTCGTTTTCCTGGCAGCCTAAGTCTGGCTTCCTTCCTGAGGCCGGATGCGGGGGAACCGAATTCCCAGGCAACGTCATCCCTGGGGCGGGGCGAACGGCGCGCTGAACTCAGCGCCTAGGCCACTTTCAAGGCCGAGCCCGTCAGCTAACCTCGTCGGCAATTGGAAGGGCGACGCTTCAGCCCCGTGGCGCACACGGGTGACCGGCTCCCCAGACATGAACTACCGCTCCTCTAGAGCGCGGACGAGCTTGCGCTCATCGAACGGCAGAATGGTTGAGGCAGACAGTCAGCTGTTGGCTTCCGTCTATCAACCATCGACTGACGACTATCAACTCTTTGAATGGCTGAAAAAAATCTAGGCAGCAGGTTAAAAACGGCTTTGATCGGCAAATCGCGCGATCTTTCAGACCGTAACGTTTTCCATAAGCTTTCCCTCATCGCATTTTTTGCCTGGGTCGGCCTGGGGGCGGATGGACTGTCCTCCTCTTGCTACGGTCCGGAGGAGACTTTCAAGGCGCTCAATGGCCATATTTACTTGAGCCTCATCGTGGCGGCGGCGGCGGTTGTGACGGTGTTTGTCATCAGCGCAAGCTATTCTCAGATCATCGAGTTGTTTCCCAGTGGTGGCGGCGGCTACTTGGTCGCCAGCAAGCTGCTCTCGCCCACCCTGGGCGTCGTCTCCGGTTCGGCGCTCCTGATTGATTACGTGCTGACGATCACCATCTCCGTCGCCAGCGGTGCCGACGCGCTCTTCAGCCTCATGCCCGCTGGAGCCTTGCACTACAAATTGCTCTTCGAAGCCGTGGGGGTTGGCATGCTTACCTTGCTGAACCTGCGCGGCGCGAAAGAGGCCGTGCTGCCATGGGTTCCAATTTTTATCACCTTCGTTGTGACGCACGCCTTTGCTATCAGCTATACCGTATGGACCCATCTCGCGAACCTCCCCGAGGTTTGGCAGCACGCCTCGGCGGACTTCGCGGCTTCCCATCATAGTCTCGGCTGGCTGGGCATGGCGCTGCTCGTACTGCGCGCCTATAGCATGGGTGCGGGCACCTACACCGGCATCGAGGCGGTCAGCAATGGCCTGCCGATTCTGCGCGAACCGCGAGTGCAGACGGGCAAGCGCACGATGCGTTACATGGCCATTTCCTTGTCACTGACCGTCGCCGGCCTGCTCCTCGGTTATTTGCTATTTCGCGTCACGCCGCAGGAGGGCAAAACGCTCAATGCCGTCCTGTTCGAGCGGCTGACGGCCACCTGGCCGCACGGCGGCGCCTTCAGTTTCATCCTGGTCACCCTCGCTGCGGAAGCGGCTTTGCTCTTTGTTGCAGCTCAGACCGGCTTCCTCGATGGACCGCGCGTCCTTTCCAACATGGCGCTCGACCGCTGGTTTCCGTCGCGCTTCGCCACGCTCAGCGACCGCTTCGTTACCCACAACGGCATCGTCATGATGGGCGGCTTCGCCCTGCTCCTCATGCTCGCCACGCGCGGTTCGGTGGATTTGCTGGTGGTGCTTTACAGCATTAACGTCTTCATCACGTTCACGCTGTCACAACTGGGCATGGTTCGCCATTGGTGGCAGGAGCGCCGGAACGTGGCCCGTTGGAAAGCGAAGCTCGTGATTAATGGTGTGGGGACCGCCCTGACAGCGTTCATCCTAATCACCCTGAGCGCTCTCAAGTTTTTCGAAGGCGGCTGGATTACACTCTTGGTGACTGCCTTGCTTGTTGCCGCGGCGTTTCTCATCAAACGCCATTACAACCAGACCTCGCAGGACCTGCGCCGTCTGGACGAGCTGGTCGGGGCTGCAGAACTTGGCAAGCCCAGCCAAAGCGCGGCCGAAACAACGCCTGCCCTGGTCCTTGATCCCAAGGCCAAGACGGCCGTCGTTCTGGTGAACGGGTTCAACGGGCTCGGCCTGCACACTTTATTTGGCGTGCTGCGCATGTTCCCCGGCCTGTTCAAGAATTTCGTCTTCGTGCAGGTCGGCGTGGTGGACGCGGGAAATTTCAAAGGCGCGGCCGAAGTGGACAACCTCAAACGTCACATCGAGGAAGGCAACCAGCGGTATGTGACCTACATGCGTTCGCATGGTGTCTACGCTGAAGCGGTGGCGGCCATAGGCATCGACGTCGTTCAGAAGGCGAGTGAGCTCGCCCCGACAATCCTGGAACGCTTCCCCAATGGGATCTTTTTCGGCGGCCAGCTCGTGTTCCGGCAGGAGACCTTTCTTACCCGCATACTCCACAACTATGCGGTGTTCGCCTTGCAGCGGCGGTTCTACCAGCAAGGGCTCCCACTGTTGATTCTGCCGATCCGGGTCTAAGTCAACACCCCACATTTTCTCATGGCGGATTACTCGCCTCCGATTAGACTTCCTTTATGACCGAGCTGGAGCGCCCCGACCCTGATGTGCTGCTCGCAGCGCTTCAGAAAGCGGATGCCAAAACCAGGCGCGGCAAACTCAAAGCGTTCTTCGGCATGGCGCCGGGCGTGGGTAAGACGTACGCGATGCTCGAAGCTGCCCGCCGCGAATTGGCCGCCGGCCGGGACGTGGTCATTGGATACGTGGAAACCCATGGTCGCAAGGAGACCGACGCGCTGGTGGAAGGTTTGCCCATTATCCCGCGCCGGACCATTGAATATCGCGGGGTCACCATGACCGAAATGGATCTGGATGCCGTCCTTTCGAGGCATCCGCAGCTCGTGCTGGTCGATGAGTTCGCACATACCAACGTCCCGGGTTCCCGCCATCCGAAGCGTTACCAGGACGTCCTCGAACTCCTCGAAGCAGGCATCGATGTTTTTACGACTTTGAATGTCCAGCATGTTGAGAGTCGCGCCGAGGCCGTTCGCCAAATCACAGGAATCGCAATCCGCGAAACTCTGCCCGACTCCATTCTCGACGGCGCGGAATTTGAATTGGTGGACCTTCCGCCTGAAGAACTCCGCGCCCGCCTGGCGGCCGGAAAGGTGTACGTGCCGGAGGCCGCGAGGGCGGCGCAGGAACATTTCTTCCGGCCGGGCAACCTGTCCGCATTGCGCGAACTGGCTCTGCGGTTCGCCGCCGAGCATGTCGGTCAGGACGTGCTGGCTTACCGGAAAGCCCACGGTGTCGCCGATCCCTGGAAGTCGGGGCAGCGCCTCCTGGTGGCTGTCAGCGCCAGTCCCACCTCCGCCTCTCTGGTGCGCTGGACCAGGCGCCTTGCGGGTGAACTGCAGGCGCCCTGGCTGGCCGTGTACGTCGAGCTGCCGCGGCCCTTGAATGAGGACGAACAGACCCGCCTCACCCGCCACCTCGCGCTGGCCCGGGAATTGGGTGCGCAGGTTATCACCACTGCGGATGCCGACGTTGCGCGGGGCCTGTTGCGCGTCGCTCGGGAGCAGAATGCCACCCAACTCGTGCTGGGCAAACCAGTCGGTTGGCGGGCCCTTGACTTGTTGCGGGGCGGTTCTCTGCTGAATCGCTTGATCCGCGAAAGCGGCCACATTGATATCCACGCCGTCAGAGCGGAGGGTGAGTCCCCTCTCCTGCGGCGCCCCGCCAGTCCGCATCTCACTGCCGCCGACGCCCGAAGTTACGGCCTGGCCCTGGGGGTCGTAGCCGGCGTCACGGCCTTGAATTCGATCCTCCAGCGTTGGCTGGGAAACCAGCCAGTGGCTCTGATTTATTTGTTAAGTGTCGTCGTGTTGGCGATGTTCGTCGGCCGGGGGCCCACCCTCGCGGCGGCCACGTTGACGGCCCTTCTGTGGGATTTCTTTTTCACCGAACCGCGTTATAGCTTTCGCATCGTCAATGCCGCCGATGCGCTGATGTTCGCCACCTACTTCGTCATTGCCATCGCGATGGGGCACCTGGCCGCCCGCTTGCGCGCACAACAAGAGGCCGAACGCCGGCGTGAGCAGCGCGCCACCGCACTTTTCCTCCTCACCCGCGAACTGGCCCAGGCCACAGATTTCGCCGACCTCCTGGCGATCGTTATCCGGGAGGTGGGTAAAGCCGCCAGCGCAGAAGTGGCCCTCTCGCTGCCCGAGGAAGCCCGTGACGGTTCACTCACCACCTACTTCGCCAGCACCTGGTCCCTGGCCGAAAAGGAGCAAAGCGTCGCCTCCTGGGGGTTTCTCCACCGGCAACCGGCCGGCCGCGGGACGGACACTCTCCCTTCCGCCGACGGCCTCCACCTGCCGTTGATGGCGGGAGGACGCGCAGTGGGCGTGCTGAGCTTGCGCTTTCGCGGAACCGCCGAGCTCACCACCGACCAGCGCGACCTCCTGGACGCCTTTGTCCGGCAAATCGCGCTGGTCCTGGACCGCCAACGGCTCCGCGACGCCGAGCAACAGGCGAAACTCGTCGCTGAATCCGAGCGCCTGAGCAAGACGCTCCTGAACTCGCTCTCACATGAAATCCGGACACCCATCGCGGCCATCACGAGCGCGGCCAGCAACTTGAGCGATCCGAACGCCGCCGGCGAGTTCCAGCAAGCGATGGTGGATGAGATTCAGCAGGCGGCGCGGCGGCTCAACCGGCTCGTTGGCAACCTCCTGAACATGACTCGCCTGGAAACCGGCCACGTGAAACCCAACCTCGATTGGTGCGACGTGGCTGACCTGGTCCAGGTCACCTTAAAGGATCTCGAATCCGACCTGGCCGGCCATGAGGTAACCTCGCAGGTGAGCGCGGGGCTGCCCCTGGTCAAAATGGACTTTGTGCTGATGCAGCAAAGCCTCAGTAATCTGCTACTGAACGCTGCCCTGCACACGCCTCCCGGCACCCCGATCCAAGTCAGTGCTGTGGCGGAAGCCGGCGCGCTGGTTTTGACTGTGGCCGACCGAGGTCCGGGTCTCCCAGCGGACGTCCTGCCATTCATTTTCGATAAATTTTACCGCGCTCCGGCGGCGCCGGCTGGCGGCACCGGCCTGGGCCTGGCCATTGTAAAAGGTTTTGTGGAGGCCCAGGCCGGCCAGATCGAAGCCGAGAACCGGTCCGCCGGCGGCGCCAGCTTCACCATCCGCCTTCCGCTGGGCAAATCCCCGCCTGTGCCTGCGGAGGTAAACCCCTGACTTTCACATGACTGCTTCCCAACCACTCAAACCCACGGCCTTGGTCATCGACGATGAGCTCCAAATCCGGCGGCTCTTGCGGGTCTGCCTGGAGGCCAACGGCTATCGCGTACTGGAAGCTGCGACCGGGCAGGAGGGCATCACTGAAGCAGCTCAGCGGACACCCGACGTGGTGATCCTCGACCTCGGTCTGCCGGACATGGAGGGCGTGGCGGTGCTCAAGCGCTTGCGCGAGTGGACCAAGGTGCCGGTCGTCGTCCTCTCGGTTCGAGACCGCGAAGAAGACAAAATTGCCGCGCTGGATAACGGGGCGGACGACTACGTCACCAAACCGTTCGGCACCGGTGAACTGCTGGCCCGCTTGCGCGTGGCCGAGCGGCATGCGCTCCCCGCGGCAGAAAACGCCCTCTTCCGCGCGGGTGATCTGGAGGTGGACCTCACCGCCCGCGTCGTAAAGCTCAAAGGCCAGGAAGTCAAACTCACCGCGACTGAATATTCGTTGTTGCGCTTGTTTGTGCGGCACGCCGGCAAAGTGCTCACCCACCATCAGATCCTCAAGGAAGTGTGGGGGCCAAATTCCGTCGAGCAAACCCACTACTTGCGGGTCTATATCGCGCATCTGCGGGAAAAACTCGAAGCCGACGCTTCAAAACCTCGTCTGATCGTCACCGAGCCAGGCGTCGGCTACCGCCTCCTGACCGAACCCTGACCCAGTCTCAACGCCGCTGTTACGTTTCGCGTCTTAAGTTTTGGCCTTGTCACGCCCCAAAACCAATGGTTGCCACAGAGCTCACCAGCGACCGGCTCAATCCGTGTAATGCGCGCAATCCGTGGTTCAGTCAGTCCAGGAAAACATTTTTTTGCGACCTTTTGCCCCATTTGGTGGCTAAACCTTTCCCCGCCGCCGTACAATCCCAACCATTCCGAGTATTCCCCTCAGGATACTTTGGGACGGTTGGGACGGTCCGGGACGGCTGTGGGACGGTTGCAAGAGTGAGAATCGCCCGTGTTTACCGGCCTTGGGACGGTGGGACGGCTGTACACCCCCAAACCACCCCCCTACCCCCCCTCGTTCTCGTTCTCTTCCTCCCCCTCCTGCGACCAACTTCGACCAACGGCAACCACCTTTCCGCATCCGTCCAAGTGGCGCGGCATGGTCCAGGCGCTTTTTCAATTCCTCCTCAACAACCCAGCTGCAGCCATCTGCACCTGTGTGCACCCTTGTGCTTCGGCGGCTGGTCGAAATTGCTCGCCCCCCAGCTCCCGATAGCTCCCGCTCCCAGCTCCCGATAACTCCCGATAGGTCCCGCGAGCGCTTCAAAAACCGTGATCCATCGGCACCTATCGGCACCTACCGGGCCCCGAATTGAAATTTTCTCGGATTATCACCGCTTTATGCCTATTCGTGCCTTTTTGCGGCCATTCCGTTCGCATCCGCGGTCCATCCCGTTCCCGCGCCCGGTATCGCCTCCAACCTGCGACTAACTGCGACAAACTTCGAGTAACTTCGACTTAAATTCCCCGACCACCCTGGGTCCAAACGAAAAGGCGCAGCCAGCGGAGGCTGCGCCAACAGAAAGGTTAGCTAAATTACAGTGAAAAGATAGCACTCTGGACCACCACGGTGCAATCCGGGGCCGGCCCGGAATTCAAGCCGGGGATTCACCGGGGCGACGACAGGGGCACACGGCCGGTTGACGTCGTCACGGGGAGGCCGCCGTTCCCGTGCCGATGAATATCCTAAAGTATCTGCACGCTGTGTGGCGGACCCATGGCCTCTGACCGCTTGTTGCTCCCGTGCGTGAACCCCTACGACTATGACGGAGGATGGAGAAGCGCCTGGGCATACGCGCAGATCAGGGGGTGGGCTTGGCCGTGCAGGGCGGACCGTTCGGGTTGAAACAGAGTCCCAATGAAGAAAGGATGCTCCGCCAATTCAAAGACCCGCACCTCGCCGCCGGCGTCGCGGCCGGTAAAGCGCAAGCGGCCATCGCTGAGCGTGGCTTCGTACCTCGGGTTGAGGCCGTAGCTGCAACGGTAGGGCTCGGTAATTTCGGCGCGGCCATAAATCTGGCGGATACGAGACCCCTCCTGCAGTACGATGCGGTCCTCCTTCTCGACGAGCGAGCAGACCAGACGAGCGATGAGCGGCAGGCTCGAAGCGGGATCAGTCTCGGCATGAGCGGCTTCGGCGATACCCCTGACGTTGCGGGCGTATTCCAGCAGCGCGTGTTGGAAGCCACCGCAGGTGCCGAGGAACGGCACTCGGTTTTGCCGGGCGTAATGGATAGCGGCCAGGGCGCCCTCCATGCTCGCGTAAGGGCTGGCCGGGACGCACCACAGGCCGGCAAAAGCAGCGAGTTGTTCTCCTGCATTCTGCGCGAGAGTGTGCGTTGGAAGCCAGGTTGGCTCGACGGGTGGACAGCCGAGAAAGCCGGCCGCCAACGCCAGGGCCCGCGGGATGGCCTGGTGGGCCGGTACGTCAGGGCTATAGTCGCCGATCAGGCCGACGCGGAGTGGTTCCATGAGAATCAGAACGGCTCCGAAACATGCCGGCTCCCACGGGATTTCCGCCCGGTGCCGTCTCGCTTTCCTGGGTTGCCATAGCTCAAGGGTTTGGCGGCGCCGGCCTTCGCGCCATCTGCCGGCTGGCTGCCATCCATGGCCCGTTTCAGCTCGCGGATTTGGTCGCGCCGGAGCGCGGCTTTTTCGAATTCGAGATTGTTTGCCGCCGCGAGCATTTCCTCTTCGAGTTGTTTGATGGTCTCACTCAGGTCCAGGTCCACACCCGACTCAGCCAGGAAATCATGGGCCCGCTCGTTCGTGTCCCGATGCGAAGAGAGGCTTTCCTCGACCGCGCGGCTGACGCTTCGCGGCGTAATATGGTGCGCCTCGTTATAAGCGAGCTGCTTGGTCCGGCGGTAATCCGACACGGCCAGAAACCTTTGGATGCTCTGCGTTTTGACATCGGCGTAGAGAATCACCTCGCCCTGGAGGTGGCGCGCGGCCCGACCGGCCGTCTGAATGAGGCTCGTTTCACTGCGCAGGAATCCTTCCTTGTCTGCGTCCAGGATGGCGACCAGTGACACCTCCGGCAGGTCAAGCCCCTCGCGCAGCAGGTTAATGCCGACCAGCACGTCAAAATCTCCTCTCCGCAGCGCGCGCAGGATTTCGACGCGTTCGATGGCGTCAATCTCGCTGTGGAGGTACTGCACCTTAATGCCAATATCGCGCAGGTAATCGGTCAATTCCTCGGCGGTGCGCTTGGTCAGCGTGGTCACGAGCACGCGCTGCTTTGCGTCGGCCCGCTGGCGGCATTCGTTAATGAGGTCGTCGATCTGGCCTTGGAGGGGTTTCAACGTGACTTTCGGGTCCACCAGGCCGGTGGGCCGGACGATCTGCTCAGCGACGTGGCCGCGCGACCACTCGAGTTCGCGCGGGCTGGGAGTGGCGCTAAGGTAAAGGGTCTGGTTCTGCAGGCGCTGGAATTCCTCGAAGCTCAGCGGCCGATTGTCGAGCGCGCTGGGCAGGCGAAAGCCGTGCTCGACCAGGACGGTTTTGCGGGACCGGTCCCCCTCGTACATGCCGCCAATCTGCGGGACGGTCACGTGCGATTCGTCGATGACCAGCAGGTAGTCCTTCGGGAAAAAATCGAAGAGCGTGAACGGGCGCGAGCCGGGCGCGCGGGCGGCGAGATGGCGGGAGTAATTCTCGATGCCGGAGCAAAACCCCATTTCCTCCATCATTTCGAGGTCGTATTCGGTGCGCATCTTGATGCGCTGGGCTTCGAGCAGCTTGCCGTGCTTCTCGAACCACGCGATGCGCTCGCCCATTTCCTCCCTGATCGCCAGCAGCGCCGGCCGCAGTTTCTCCGCCGGTGTGACGAATTGCTTGCCGGGGTAAATCGTCACCGCCTCAAGCGGCTCGCTCTTGCGTCCGGTCAACGGCTCGAACCGGGTGACGCGCTCGATCTGGTCGCCGAAAAACTCCACCCGCAGGCCGTCTTCGCGTCCGGCAGGGCAAAGTTCGACCGTGTCGCCGCGAACGCGAAATTGGCCGCGCGTGAACTCGACATCGTTGCGCGTATACTGCAGGTCCACCAGCCGGTGCAGAAAATGGTCGCGAGCCATCTCCTGGCCGGTGCGGATGCTGATGACCATCGCTTCATAATCCTCTTTGCTGCCGATGCCATAAATGCACGAGACACTGGCGACGACGATGACATCCCGGCGCGAGAAAAGAGCGCTCATGGTTGAGAGCCGCAGCCTTTCGATCTCATCGTTGATGCTTGAATCCTTCTCGATAAACGTGTCGGTGCGGGGAATGTAGGCCTCCGGCTGGTAATAATCGAAATAGCTGACGAAGTACTCGACCGCGTTCTTGGGGAAAAAGCTCTTGAACTCGGCGTACAGCTGCGCGGCGAGCGTTTTATTATGGGAAATGACCAGCGTGGGCCGGCTGACGTTTTTGATGACATTCGCCACCGTGAAGGTCTTGCCCGAACCGGTGACCCCCAGCAGGACCTGGTGGTTCGCTCCGGCCAACAGTCCGTCCGTCAGCTTCGCAATGGCCTGCGGCTGGTCCCCCGCGGGTTGGTAGGGCGAGACAAGTTCAAACATGGCAGCCCAAGGTACGGGCAGCGAGGTAAGTCGTCAACGAACGGGGCGGGAATTCACCCCGCTTTGAGCCGCTTCTTGGCCCACTTTCGCGCCTCAGCCGGCGTCTTGAGCTCATCGGCTAATTGCTTTTCCCGGATTTCAGCCAGCAACGCGCCAAGGGCCGGGCTGGGTTTCATCCCCAGCGCGATCAGGTCGTCACCTTTGAGCAACGGCGGGTGGATTTGCGGTTGTTTGTCCAGCTCTTTTGCCTGCTCGACCAGGAAATCATGCACGTCGAGGCGGCCGTGTGAACCGACGCAGTCGAGGCGGTGAAGTTCGAGCTCGAGAGGAAAGGTAGGGCGCAATAACATCCGGCGGAGCGTGGATTTGCGCATTTCAGGCGCATCCTTGAACTGCATGTGATAGCGGACGGCTTTTACCACTTCCTCGATTTGTTTTCGCGGAAACCGCAGGCGTTCGAGGATTTGTTGAGCCATCTCCGCCCCAATTCTTTCATGGCCATAGAAGTGGATGCTGCCGGTGGCGCGGTCGCGTGAGGCGGTGACAGGTTTCGCCACATCGTGCAGCAACACCGCCCACGGCAGCGCGGGGTCCGCGTGCGGCGGCAGATGCTTGAGCATCAGCGCGAGGTGTTCGAACACGGTCCCTTCCGGGTGGAAATCGGGCGATTGTTCGCAGGTGACGGTCGCCGCGATTTCCGGCAAAACCTGCTCTAGCAAGCCGCTTTCGCGCAACAACACGAGCCCCCGGGCGGCGTGGGGAGGGCTGAACAGTTTCACCAGTTCCTCGCGGATGCGCTCGGCGCTAATTCCTCGAATTTTCGCGGCCGCCGCCGTCACGGCCTCGAACGTGCCTGTGTCGATTCTAAAACCGAGCTGCGCGGCAAAGCGCACCGCCCGGAGCAGCCGCAGGTGGTCTTCGGAGAAACGCTCCGCAGGATTGCCGATGGTGCGGATGATCCTGGCGCGCAGGTCGGCTTCGCCGCCGACCCAATCATGAAGTTGCTTGCCGACGGGGTCGTAGAACAAGCCGTTGATGGTGAAATCGCGGCGCAGCGCGTCTGCCTTTGCATCGCCGAAGCTTACCTGCCCGGGGTGCCGGCCATCCTGGTAGTCCGTCTCGGCTCGGAAGGTAGCGACCTGGAACTGGTGCTTGCCTTCGACGACGACCATGACGCCGAACTTGCGCCCCACGGCGATTGTGCGACGGAACAACTTTTCGAGCTGCTCCGGCCGCGCGTCGGTGGCGATATCGTAATCTCCGGCCGCGCGGCCGAGCAGGAAATCCCGGACGCAGCCCCCGACCCAAAACGCGGCAAAATCGGCTCTCTGCAGGCGCCGCACAATTTCGGTTGCCTGGTCCCGCAAGACACTTGGTTGCGCTTTGACCATGCGGCAGGATTTACGGTTTACGATTTACGAGTCTCACGACGATTCGCGTAGGACTCGTAAATCGTAAATCGTAAATCGTAAATATTAAAGGTTACTCTCCCCAAAGTCGTCGCACATGTTCGGCGCCGCTCCTGACCTGCTCGACGGTCAAGGAGGGGCTGAATTCGAAGACCTTGATATGCTCCCGTTTGACCAGCGGCTTGAGGGCGCTGAAATCAACCGTGCCGGAGCCCGGTGGGCAATGGTCCCGGCCAGGGAACTGCACGTCGTGAATGTGAAAACCGAAGAGCCGCTCGCGCAAGGACTCCAACTGCATGAGGTGCGGGATAAAGCCGAGGTTCTCTTTGATCTGCGCATGGCCCGTATCGTGCCAATAAACGAGGTTCGGGCTGGCTAGCTCGCGGAAGAGAAACTGAAAATCGCCTTCGAACGGCAGTTCTTCAAGCGCCTGGCGGTTTTCAACACCCAGCTTGATGCTCCGTGACTCCGCTTCGGGCAGCAGTTTTTTCAAAGTCTCTTTCACCCGTTCCAGGAACGGCTCTTTCTTTGCCTCGCGCTTTGCCTCCAACTCGGCGCACAGCTTCTGGTATTTTGGGGTGTCTCTTTCCTGCCGGCCAACCATTTCGAGCAGCTTGTCGGTGTAGTTCCGGATTTCGACGCTCCCTAAATGCAGCACAACCAATGGGGCTTTGAGCCGCTCCGCCAGTTCAATGGTCTTGAGCGTATAACGCAGCGCCAGTTCGCGCTCCCGCGGCCGCTCGGCGGAGAACTGGTACAGATTGGGGGCCGAATTATTCACCCCCATCGGCAGGGGGCAGAAATTGTGCAGGCTGGAGATTTTGATCTCCCCGGCGTCCACCGCCTCGAGGATGCCGGGGAGCAGGCTGATCCGCGTGCCGTGGCTCAGCTCGGCATATTCGAAACCCAGCTCCCGGATTTCACGCAGGAGGTCGCGCCCGTCGGTGTGGCGATGGGAATTCCAGCAGGTGGATAACGAAAACATAAAACCGGGCTAAACTTATTTTCGGTCAAAACTCTTTCACTCCCTCGCCAGGGACTTTGGGACCCGTCCGGCCGCTATGGCCGGCGCTCCTCTTCAGTCAGGCCGCTGAGGGTATTTTTCCGCCGGACGTTGTCAATCGGCAAATCCGGCCCATTCCCTCTTGATCCAGAAGGTCGGAACCGGCCTACTGGCGCTGGCACCGCGAATGAGAACCCCTGCATTATCCTCCTTGGGGCGACGCACGAAAGCGCCGCCGGTTTCCTGGCTGATGGCGACCGCTCTCGCGAAACCGCACCTGATCTCACTGGCGGCAGGTTTTACGGACAATGAATCCCTTCCGGTACGCGAGACCCGCGAGCTGCTTTCGGAGTTGCTGCGCTCGCGCCAGGCGGGCCGGGTCGCCCTGCAATACGGCACCACTGCCGGCGACCCGTTGCTGCGGCGGATCACCGCGGAGCGTTTTCGCTTGCTGGATGGCGTTCGCGAGCGAGCGCCCGCTTACTCACCGGAGCGGATGGTTATTACCAACGGCTCACAGCAGATGCTTTACATGGTAACCGAAGCGCTGTGCGACGCTGGGGATCTCGTGCTGGTCGAGGACCCGACCTACTTCGTTCTGCTGGGCATTTTGCAGAGCCACGGGTTGGGCGCCCGCGGCATCCGCCTGCAGCGCGATGGCTTGGATTTGGTGCACCTGGAAACGGTCTTGCAGCGGCTGAAACGAACCGGCGAGTTACGCCGGGTGAAATTGCTGTATGTCGTTAGCTATTTTCAGAACCCCACCGGGACCACCACCACGTTCGAGAAAAAGGCCGGCGCGCTGGAACTGCTCCGTCATTACGAGCGCGCGGCGGGCCACCCGATTTATCTGCTCGAAGACGCCGCTTACCGGGAGCTTCGGTTTGGCGCTACCGACATAAAATCTGCGCTGGCCGTTCGGGGCTATAGCGAACGCGTCGTTTGCACCGGCACCTATAGCAAGCCCTTCGCCACGGGTGTCCGCGTTGGATTCGGCCTGTTGCCCGAACCGCTGCTGAGCACGGTGCTGCGCATCAAAGCCAACCACGATTTTGGCAGTTCCAACCTGCTGCAGCACCTGCTGGCCCGGGTCATTGCTTCCGGGCGATACGACGAACACCTGGCCAGGCTCCGGAAGCGATACTTTCGCAAAGCTCGGGTGATGCTGACAGCCATGAAACAGCACTTCCCGGCGGCGGTTCATTGGGAGGAGCCCACAGGGGGACTCTATGTCTGGGCGCGGTTGCCGTCGCGCGTGAAATCCGGAATCGAATCAAAACTCTTTCAGGCATCGCAGGCCAAAGAGGTAATGTACGTGCCCGGCAAGCTGTGTTACGCGAAAGACCCTACCCGCCGCGAGCCAAACCACGAGACGCGCCTGAGTTTTGGCGCAGCAACCGAGCCCAACATCCGCGCCGGCATCGCCCGGCTCGGCGAGGCGATGGAGGAATTGTTGGATTAAGATCACCCCGGCGGCCAGCCGAGCGGTCGTCCGCCGAGGATATGGCAATGCAGATGCGGCACGGCTTCGCCGGCGTCGGGGCCATTATTGAACACGAGGCGATAGCCGGACTTGGCCAGGCCCAACTGAGTGGCCACCTCCGCCGCTTTGAGCATTAGATAGCCCAACACCTCTTGGTCTTCCGGTTTGGCCTCGCCCACGCGGGGAATGGGCTTCTTCGGGATGAGCAACACATGCGTCGGCGCCTGCGGTTTGATGTCGCGGAACGCCAGCACCCGATCGTCTTCATAGACAATCGTAGCGGGAATTTCCCGGACGATAATCTTTTCAAAAAGGGTCTTGCTCATGGTGAGGAAAACTTGGGGTGGCCACGTCAACGCGTCAATGCCGATCTGGGGGGCCAACGAGATAGAGGGGCGAATAATGGGGTGATGAGGCTCAGCAGTACTGGAAAGACGAGAGGTTGGAGTGTCCGACTATTTGGGCACCGGTATTGGAACACTGATCATCCGACACTCAATAACCCTGTTCCGCTGCCTCCCTCCACCACTCCAATACTCCAAAACTCCATCATTCCGCCCCCCGCCCTTCCCTCCGCTTTACACCCGGGTACAGGTCTGGTACCAAACTGCGCGTGCGTTCTAAGGTTCTTAAAGACATCACTCGAATCGTAGTGAAGCTCGGGACCGGCGTCCTGACCGACAGCCGGAAACAGCCGGACCTTGCGCAGATGGAGCAGTTGGTGGCGCAAATCGCCGAGCAACGCAGGGCGGGCAAGGAAATCGTCCTGGTTTCGTCCGGAGCGGTGGGCGCGGGTATGGGGGTGCTTGGGTATGCGCGGCGGCCGGACGACCTCGCGGAGCTGCAGGCCTGCGCGGCGGTTGGGCAATCCCGCCTCATGGCCACTTATGAGAAACTCTTCGGCGCTTTCGGGCTGTCCGTTGCTCAAATCCTGCTGACCCATGACGACCTCGAGCACCACGAACGCCACCTGAATGCCCGCAACACGCTGGTGACGCTCCTGCGCCTCGGCGTGATCCCGATCATCAACGAAAACGACGTCGTTTCCTTCACCGAGCTTAAATTCGGCGACAACGACAAGCTTTCGGCGCTCGTTGCTTCTCTGTTGCCGGCCGATCTATTGGTCGTCCTGACCACCGTGGATGGCGTCATCGAGAATTTTGGCAAAGCCAATCCCAAGACGGTTTCGACCATTGAACGGGTCGACTCCGCGCTGGAAAGAATCGCCGGCGGCACGAGCAGCGCCACGGCGGTCGGCGGGATGGCCTCCAAGATCCAGGCGGCCAAGATCGTGGTGCGCTCCGGGATTCCGCTGGTGATCGCCTCCGGGAAGAAGAAACAGTCGCTGGCACGCATTGTGGCCGGCCAGGAGGAAGGAACGCTGTTCGTGCCCCATCCGACGCGGCTCCAGGGCCGCAAACGCTGGATTGCGTTCTTTCACCACCCGCAAGGCGCGCTGTTCGTCGATGCCGGCGCCAGAAAGGCGCTGCGTGAGAACGGCAGGAGCCTGCTGCCGCCCGGCATTGCCCGATGCGAGGGCGAGTTCGCGGCCGGCGATGTGGTTCGGATTTGCGATTTGGACGGTACCGAGTTCGCCCGCGGCATCGCCGGGTTCAGCGCCGGAGAAATCAAGGCGCGGCAACTCAAGCGAGTCGAGGTCGTGCATCGGGATAACCTGGTGATTCTATGAACCGGCGACCCGCCATCGCCGACCTGCTTCGCATCATGGCCCGGCTGCGGGCGCCCAATGGCTGCCCGTGGGACCGTGAGCAGGACCACCGGACCTTGCGCTGGCATGCGGTCGAGGAGGTGTACGAGCTCATCGACGCAATCGAAGCCTGCGACGATCATGAAATGGAGGAGGAGTTAGGCGATTTGCTGCTGCAAGTGGTGTTTCACTGTCAATTGGCGAAGGAGCGCGGGGCGTTCGATTTCGAGCGGGTCGCACGCCATATCGCCGACAAACTGATTCGGCGTCACCCGCACGTGTTCGGCGACCTCAAAGTAAGGGACGTGGACCAGGTCTGGGCAAACTGGGAGAAAATCAAGAAGGCGGAGAAACACGGCACGCGTCACGCCCGGCCTTCCGCGCTGGACGGCATCCCCAAACATTTGCCGGCGCTGTTGCGGGCGGAAAAGCTGGTGAAAAAAGCGCGCCGAGCGAAGCTGGCTTCCGAGTCGCCGCGGCGCAGGCTCAGCCGGGCGCAGTTGGGAAAACAATTGTTCGATTTGGCGCGCTACGCCCAAAGCAAAGGCTGGTCCGCCGAGGATCTGCTCCGGAGCGAGACCCGGCGGCGAGAACAAGCCTGGCGCAAGCGCGAGCGACACTCGCCAGGTTCGCGGTAACCTTGATTTGACGCAAAGGCTCAGCACAGGCAAGCCCCACTCGGGAGGCGCGCCTAATCCTTCGAGCCCCTGCAAACGCAGTTATCCCGCCAGCGTTGAGTTGATTTGCGGCTCCGCGTTAATCTGCCGGACAACCCGCTCGACAAGCCCTGAAATTCAATTAGTTTCCTCGCAACAATTGCTTATGACCGACCCCCGCTACACCAAATTGGCCAAGTTGTTGGTTGAGTACTCCACCGCGCTGAAGAAAGGCGACCACGTGCTGTTCGACCTGGCCGACGTGCCCGACGAGTTCGGCGTTGAACTGGTGCGGGCCGCGCGTGCGCATGAGGCGGTGCCGGTCGTGGCGGTGCGGCACACACGGCTCAACCGCGAGCTGCTGCGCGGCTCCAACGAAGCTCACGCGCGCCTGGAACGCGACCTCGAACTGTTCCGCATGAAGAAAATGCAGGCCTACATCGCCGTGCGCGGCAGCGCCAACGCCAACGAGAATGCCGACGTGCCCAGCGACCGTATGGCGCTCTACTCCCGCCTGACCCGTCCGGTGCTGAATCACCGGGTCAACAAGACGCGGTGGTGCGTCTTGCGCTGGCCGTCGCCCAGCATGGCCCAGAGCGCCTCGATGAGCACCGAGGCCTTTGAGAATCTCTACTTTGACGTTTGCACCATGAATTATCGCAAGATGGCCCGCGCCATGGTGCCGTTAGAGCAGCGAATGAAGAAAGCGGACCGCGTCCACCTCAAAGGCCCCGGTACCGACCTGACATTCAGCATCAAGGGCATCGGCGCCAAAATGTGCCGGGGCGACCGGAATATTCCTGACGGCGAAGTTTTCTCCTGCCCGGTCAAAACCTCCGTCAACGGACGCATCCAGTTCAACGCGCCCACCCTATATTCGGGAACGAAATTCGAGAACGTCCGCCTCGAGTTCAAGGACGGCAAAATCGTTCAGGCCACGTCGAACAACACGAAACGGCTCAATGAAATCCTCGATACCGACCCCGGCGCGCGCTACATCGGTGAGTTCTCGTTGGGCTTCAACCCCTACATTCTCAACCCGATGTGCGACATCCTCTTTGACGAGAAGATCGCCGGGTCGCTGCACTTCACCCCGGGACAGGCTTACGAGGAGTGTGATAATGGCAACCGGTCGGCGGTGCATTGGGATATGGTGTTGATTCAACGGCCGGAATGGGGCGGCGGGGAGGTTTGGTTCGACGGCGAACCCATTCGCAAGAACGGGACGTTTCTGCCCAAAGACCTGAAGCCGCTGAACCCGGCAAATCTGAAGTAGGGCCTTCTACTTCTCTTCCTTCAGCACGGCCATGAATTCCTTGATCGCTGGCGAGAGGACTTTGTTCTTCTTGTAGATGGCCGCCAGGGGCCGGAAGTACTCGCCGTCATCGAGCGCCACCTGCACCAGGGTTTGCTTCGCGACCTCCTGGAGCACCGTGCCCTTGGGCACGATAGCGACCCCGGCGTCGATCTCCACCGCGCGTTTGACGGTCTCGATGTTGTCGAACTCCATCACGTGGCGGACCTGGACGGCATGGTCCTTGAGGATCTTGTCGAGGGCGCGGCGGGTGGGGATATCGGGTTCGAACCCGATGAAATTCTGGCCGGTGAGGTTCTTGAGCTTGAGGGTCTTGCTTTTGGCCAACGGATGCTGCGGGTGGCAGATCAACACCAGTGGGTCCTTGCGCAGGGGATAGATCTCCAACTTGCTGTCGCGAACCGGGTAGGCGACCAGGCCCAGGTCCACCACATTTCCAATAACGTCATCATACACCTGGTTGGCGCGACGGTATTCGACGTGCACATTGACGGTGGGGTAAGCCTTGAGGAACTTCTTGATGTAGGGCGGCAAGTCGTGGAGGCCGATGCTGTAAATGGTCGCGACGCGGATGGTGCCGGAGATGATCTCCTTAATCTCCTGCAACTTATTTTGCAGCGCGTCGAAGGTGTGAATGACCTGCTTGCTGTAGTCGTACAGCACCTGGCCTTCGCGCGTGAGACGGAAGTGCTTCTTGCTGCGTTCGATCAACAGCGATTTGAAAAGCCGCTCCAGCGAACTAATCTGCTGGCTCACAGCTGACTGAGTGACCTGGTTGATCTGCGCGGCCTTGGTGAAACTCTCCGTTTCGGCCAAATCGCAGAAAACTTTGAGGCTCTCGATTTGCATAAGCCTGGTAAATACCGTATCGGGCAGAGTCAGTCAACTAATGTTTTCTTAAACGGGAGTTCAGATGCACTATCCGCCCGGCCTGCCGTGCGCTTCCGGCTGGCCTCCCGGCCGGCGACCGTGCGCCCGGGAACGTCAAAATCGCTTATACACCGCAAACTTGGAGCAGTTCAGCCTCGCCGATGATCTTGACCCCGAGTTTTTGCGCCTTATCGAGCTTGGAACCGGCTTCTTCTCCGGCGACGACGTAATCGGTTTTTTTACTTACGCTGCCGCTGACTTTGCCTCCGGCCGCCTCGATTTTAGCCGCGGCTTCCTCGCGTTTCAAATGCGGCAGCGTGCCGGTCAGGACAAAGGTCTTGCCCGCGAGCGGTCCCGCTTTGGCTTGCGGCTGGTAAAGCGAAGAGGTAAAATTCACTTCGGCCTTTCGAAGGCGTTCAAGCAGCTTTCGGTTGCGCTCATCGCCGTGCCATTGAAGGATGCTGTTGGCGATTACTTCGCCGACGTCCTCGCACTCGGTCAACCGCTTGACGTCGGCGGCAAACACGTCCTCCAGCGCCGCAAAGCCGCGACCCAGCGCTTTCGCCACCCCGGCCCCGACGTGCAGGATGCCAAGCCCGTAGAGGACGCGCCACATATCGCGGTTCTTGCTGGCCGCGACCCCGGCGAGGAAGTTTTGCGCTGATTTCTCGCCCATGCGCTCCAGGTCGGCCACCTCATCCAGAGTGAGCGAGTAGAGGTCGGCGACGTCCCGCGCGAGACCGGACGCCACCAACTGGCGCACAAGGACTTCGCCGCCCCCTTCGATGTCCATCGCGCCGCGGGAACACCAATGCTCGAGACGGCCGCGGATCTGGGCCGGACAATCCGCATTGGGGCAGCGCCAGACGACCCCTTCATCACCTTCGGCCAAGCTAGGGGCGCGAGAAACCTTTGATCCGCACTCGGGACAGTTTTTCGGGAAGCGAAAAGGGACCTCTCCGCCACGCCGTTTGCCAAGGACAACGTCCACGACGGCGGGGATGACCTCGCCGGCCTTTTCGATGGTGACGGTATCGCCGATGCGGATGTCCTTCTCGCGGATGTAATCCTGGTTGTGCAGCGTGGCGCGGCTGATGGTGCTGCCCGCCAGGAACACGGGTTCGAGTTCCGCCACCGGCGTAAGCGCACCGGTGCGCCCCACCTGCACGGTAATGTCCTTGAGCAACGTCTGCGCCTGCTCGGGGGCGTACTTGTAGGCAATAGCCCACCGGGGTGCCTTGGAAGTGAAACCGACGCGCTCTCGCTGCGTGAAGGAGTTGAGCTTAATCACCGCACCGTCAGTCTCGTAGGGGAGTTTGCGTCGGACCTTATCGAGCGCTTCAATCGCAGAAACCAACCCATCGACCGAACGACAGTGCCAGGTGTTTTCGGGCGCCTTGAATCCCAGTGAATTAATCCAGGCCAGTAGCTCGGCTTGGGTTTGAGGTGGAGCCGAGGCGCCTTCTACCTTGCCCACCCCGTAAAGAACAATGTCGAGCGGGCGCTTGGCGACTAGCCGCGCGTCCAATTGCTTGAGCGAGCCCGCGGCAGCGTTGCGCGGGTTGGCAAAGGGTTCTTCGCCTGCGGCTTCCCGCTCGGCGTTGAGCTTCGCAAATCCCTTCTTAGTGAGGTAAACCTCGCCGCGGACCTCGAGGAGCCTGGGGGGGCGGCTCGACTCAGCCGAACCGTGCAGGCGGACCGGGATGCTGCGTATCGTCCTCAGGTTCGCGGTGATGTCGTCGCCGGTGGTGCCGTCGCCGCGAGTGGCGCCGCAAGTAAAAACGCCGCTGTCATAGCGAAGGTTGATCGCCACACCGTCAATTTTCGGTTCCACGAGCCAATCCAGCTTTGCATCAGGCAGCAATCGCTGGACGCGGTTGACGAACTCGCGGAGATCCTCCTGAGAATAAGTATTGTCCAGGCTCGTCATCGGGACGAGATGCTGAACCGGTTTGAACTCCTTGAGCGGCTGGCCGCTAACGCGCTGACTCGGGGAGTCGGAGGTGACGAGCGTGGGAAATTTCCCTTCGAGATCAAGGAGTTCGTGATAAAGGTGGTCGTATTCCTGGTCGCTGACGGTGGGTTGAGCGAGCACGTAATAAGCGTAATCGTGCTGGCGGATTTGTTCGGCCAGGTGGGCGTGACGGGTCCGGGCTTCGTCGAGCGTCATAAAAGGACTTGTAATCGGCCGCGCAGAAAATGCACGCCGAAAGTCGGGTTATCGCGTCTGCCGCAGATAAGCAGGGGCGTTGTTCACCGTAACGCTTGCGTTCAACCACAGCCTTTTCGGGTAAGATTAAGTCAGGCGGTCTGGTTTGCCCTAATCATGCGCCTTGCGGAACGTAAGGATTTTGGGCTAGATGCTCGACCATGCCTGACTCAATCCTTCTCCGGCTTAACCGTCCGAATCGTTCGCAAGCTGCGCGGACGTTCGTCCTCACCCTCTTTCTCCTCCTCCTCGGCGGGTGGTCGGGGATGCTGAGCGCCAAGGAGCGCACTGAGTACGCTGCGGAACTCAAGGATCAATTGGTTGAGAAAATCATGCCGTATTGGTATGACACGGCCATCGATCAGAAATATGGCGGTTATCTTCTGTCCGACGATGCGGCGCGGAAGGCGCCGCCGGCTACGGAGAAGCAGCTCGTCACGCAGTCGCGCATGATCTGGGGATTCTCACATGCGCACTTGAAAGGCTTGAAGGACGGAAAGCGCGATTACCTGAAGGCGGCGGCCCAAGGCTACCGCTTCCTGCTCGAACACTTTCTGGATCGTCAAAATGGCGGGTATTTTTGGGCCACGGATGTACCCGGCAAACCAGTGGATCAGCGCAAACTGGTGTACGGGGAATCGTTCGTCATCTACGGCCTGGTTGAGTATTACCGCGCGAGCGGGGATAAAGCCGCGTTAGGCCATGCGATGGAGCTTTACCACGTGCTGCAAAAGCGAGCGCACGATCCGAAGTATGGCGGTTGGGTCGAACACTTCCAGCGCGACTGGACGCCTATTGTGGACCCGGGAGCGCAAGTGATTGTCGAGGTGTCAGGGAGAAAAAGCGCCAACACGCACCTCCATTTGATGGAGGCGCTGACCGAACTCTACGACGCAACCCGTGACCGTGCGGTGCGAAAATCATTGGAGGAGGCGCTGAGAATTAACTGCACGTATTTTTACCCCGAGGAGGCGGGGAAAGCGGCGTTCCATCGCCACTTCGATTGGCAGCCGGCCACCGAGCGTTCGAGCGCCGGATTATCTTACGGGCACAACGTAGAATTTGCCTGGCTGATGATTCGGGCCGAACAGGTCTTGGGCCGGAAACCTTCCTGGGCGCATTTTGACGCGGAACTGGACCACGCTTTGAAGTACGGTTACGACCATGTCCGCGGCGGCTTGTACAGCCGCGGCTTTGACGACCAGCCCGCGACGGACACGGACAAGGTCTGGTGGGTTGAGGCGGAAATGATGGCGGCGCTGACGGTCGGATTAAAGCACCAGGAAAATCCCGCCTATTCCGAGGCACTGGATAGGCTGTTGCCGTTTATTTTGACCTATCAGGCCAATCCGTCCGATGGCATCTGGCTCGATACCGTGACGGCTGAGGGCCGGCCAAAGGTCACCGCCAAAGCGCATAACTGGAAAGCCAACTATCACGATGTGCGTGCGATGCTGATGTTCATCGAGGCCTTCGGGCGGAAAACGAAATAGCCGCGAAACCTTGGGCTAAGTCGTAAGGATGCAAACAGATTTTATTGCAAAGACACAGCGCGAACGGAGCGCACGACCCTTTCTACGCGCCCTGTCGGCCCGGATCCGTTCCTGTAACGCGTTTTGTGGCCCTATATATGGTGAAAGCAAGACGCGAAAGCCAAATACCCGAACCGACATGAACATTAGCCTGATAGCCTCGTTCCCCTTCCCTCGACTCGCGGCCACTGCGTTGACGATTGGACGCCACGCGGGCGCATTGATCGCCTGCAAAAAGCCCAGCTCATCCGAACCCCGGCTCAGTGTGGATCAGACCGGTTCAAACCGGTTCAAGCCCGTTAAAGCTACAAAGTGGGGGGGGTGTAAACGGATACGGTTAAGCCGCCGTGCGGGCCGCTTCCCAGGCAAGGATGGCTTGCTTGCGCGGCTCGCCCCAGTGATAGCCGCCGGCTACGCCCGTCTTGCGGATCACGCGGTGACAGGGAATCAGGTAAGCGACGCGATTGCGCCCCACTGCGGTGCCGACGGCGCGCGAGGCCGCCGGGGCCCCGATCAACCCGCCCAACTCCTCGTACGAAACCACCGCCCCGGATGGAATTTTCAGCAGGGCGTGCCAGACTTTGAGTTGAAAATTCGTTCCCATCAACAGCAGGCTCAGTGGAGTCCGTTGGCGCGCCGAAACATTCGAAAAAATTCGAGCGGCGATAGGAGTCGTCGTCAAGGGTCTCTCCGCAAACGAAGCGCCGCCCCACTGCGATTTTAGTTCCCGCAGCGCGCCGGGTTTGCCGGCATCGCCCAGGAAGCTCAGCCAGCAAATACCCCGCGGCGTCATGCCCAGCAGGCAGGTTCCGAACGGCGTCGCGTGAAATCCATAATCGATGTGGATGCCGGCGCCGCGGGCCTTGAATTCGCCAGGCGTCACGGCCTCGACAGAAACGAACAAATCGTGCAGACGGCCTGGACTGGACAGTCCGGAATCCAAGGCTACGTCCAGCACGGCTTTCGAGTCGGCCAACTGTTGTTTGGCATGTTCGATCGTCAGGAATTGCAGGAATCGTTTTGGGCTGATCCCCGCCCAACGCGTGAAGAGGCGTTGAAAGTGGTATTCGCTCAGATGAACCGCGCGCGCCACGGTGGCGAGTTCAGGTTGTTCCAGGAAATTGGTCTGGAGGTATGTGATCGCCTTTTCGATTCGCTGGTAATCCAGAGCCGCCTGGGTAAGCGGAGTCGCGCTTGCTGCAGAGGTGTTCCCGTTCATAACGTCAAAGAGTTTGAAGCTGAAAGAGCGACGAGGGAGGAGGCCAGGCAACAGACTAACGCAGCCAATCCGATGACGGAGAGCGCCAGGAAAACCATGCCTTCCAGGGCGTCATTGGACTTCAGCAAACCTGAGTGCAAGGCGGGCCGGCGCGTCGCCAGCCGAGTGTGACTCTCAGGATGGACTAGCAGACCTGGCCCAGACGCCCCCGCGAATACCGGCCGTAGGATCGTTCGATTCATGATGAAACAATAATCGCACAGCCCGGTCCCACCCACCCGATTCTTGCTGAGTTTTCAATCGCTTGGGTAATTCCAGGTTAATTCTCCGATTGACACCCGTTCAGCCACTCCGGAGTATCATGCGCATGAGCGCTCCTATGCAGAACTCTTCTTCACGACGCGAATTTATCATCAACACCGGCCGGTTGGCAGCGGCTTCGGCTTTGGCCGGAGTAGCCCTCCCGGCAGTCCACGCTGCCGGAACGGATACTATCCAATTGGCCTTGGTCGGCTGCGGCGGGCGTGGTACCGGGGCGGCGGGCGATGCTCTTTCTTCGAAGAACGGCCCGACGAAGCTAATCGCGATGGCGGACGTCTTCGAGGACCGGCTCAGCAGCAGCTATGAGTCGTTGAAATCGCATTTCGACACCAAAGTAGATGTGCCGGGCGAGCGCCGATTCGTCGGGTTCGATGCCTACCAGAAAGCCGTCGACTGCCTGCGACCGGGCGACGTGGCAATTTTCGCGACGCCGCCGGCGTTTCGGTGGGTGCATTTCGGCTATGCGATTCAAAAGGACCTCAACGTTTTCATGGAGAAGCCGGTGACAGTGGACGCGCCCACCACGCGGAAACTGTTTTCCCTGGCGGAGGCCTCGGAGAAGAAAAACCTCAAGGTGGGTGTCGGTTTGATGATCCGCCACTGCGCAGCACGGCAGGCGCTCCACGAGCGCGTGAGCGGGGGTGAAATCGGGGAGCTTACGCTGTTGCGGGCCTACCGAATGGCGGCAGCGTCCGCGTTGGCGCGGCATTGGCCGGCCAGTATGTCCGAGCTGCAGTATCAAATCCGGCATTTCCACAGCTTTCTTTGGGCCAGCGGCGGAATTTTCAGCGACTACAATATCCACCAAATCGACGAATGCTGCTGGATGAAGGGCGCCTGGCCGGTCCGCGCGCATGCGCTTGGCGGCCGACAATATCGGGGCGACTCGCTCGACCAGAATCTCGACAATTATTCCGTCGAATACACCTTCCCGGACGGGACCAAACTGTTCTTCGGGGGCCGCGCTGAGAACGGATGTCATGACGAATTCGCCAGCTACGCGCATGGCACCAAAGGCTCGGCAGTCATTTCCACCGCGGCGCACCATCCCGGCCGGTGCCGCATCTTCAAAGGGCACAACGTGACCCGGGCCGACATGACGTGGGCCTTCCCGCAGCCCGAGCCCAATCCGTATCAGCTCGAATGGGACGACCTGCTGCAGGCGATCCGCCAGAACCAACCTTATAACGAGGCGAAACGCGGCGCCATCGCCAGCCTGGTGACCTCGATGGGACGCATGGCGGCCCATACCGGCCAGGTCATCACCTACGAGGAAATGCTCAAGGGTGAACACGAATTTGCTCCTGATGTGGACAAGCTCGCGATGAATTCACCCGCGCCGGTGCAGCTCGGCTCGGACGGCAAGTATCCGGTCCCGGAGCCGGGAATAAAAAAGGATCGGGAATATTGAATTCGACAAGCGGCGGGGAAGGTTTCACATTCCCTGCATGGTTGCGGTCAATTCCACAATGTTGCCGCTCGGCACGATGGCGCCGGGATTCCGGCTGCCGGACACGGGCGGGAAGCTGGTCTCGGTTCAGGATTTCGCCCGCGCTCCGGCGCTGCTGGTGGTCTTCATGTGCAATCATTGTCCCTACGTGAAACACATCCGTTCCGGACTGGCCCAACTGGCGCGCGATTACCAGCCGCGCGGCGTCGCGATGGCCGGCATCAACTCGAACGACGTCGCAAATTACCCGGCCGACAGCCCGGCGAAGATGGCGGAAGAGGCAAAGGCCGCCGGGTATATTTTCCCATACCTTTACGATGAAACACAGGAAGTCGCGAAAGCATACCGGGCGGCTTGCACGCCGGATTTTTACCTTTTTGACCAGGACCAGCGTCTGGTTTATCGCGGTCAGTTTGATGACAGCCGGCCCGGCAGTGGCATGCCCGTGACCGGGAAGGATTTGCGCGCCGCTCTGGACGCGGTGCTTGCGGGCAAGCCGGTATCGTCCAATCAAAAGACTAGCATAGGGTGCAACATCAAGTGGAAGCCGGGTAACGAGCCGGAATATTTCTGAACGCAGACCAGAGAATGCGCGACCCCAGCTGCCGCGACCGGGAGGATTCAACCGCGCATTATGCGTATGGCTCGGACTTCTCTTCGCCCATCCGCGAAATCCGTGAAATCCGCGGTCAAAAACTCAACGGACTTAATGGACGCTACACTCGGGATTGAGATCGGCGGAACCAAGCTCCAACTGGTGCTGGGGGATGCAACGGGAACAATCACGGATCGACGGAAGCTGACGGTCGAGTCAGCTCGCGGGGCGGTTGGAATTCGTGAACAAATCCAGCAAGTACTGCCGGAATTGCTGCAACGGCAGAAGCTGCGCGCGGTAGGCGTGGGCTTCGGCGGGCCCGTGGATTGGAAGACTGGCAAGATTTGCCGTTCGCATCAGATCGAAGGGTGGTCGGAGTTTGACTTGGGCGGCTGGCTGCACGGCCTGACCGGCTCGCCGGTGGTGGTCGATAACGACGCAAACGTCGGAGCGCTGGGCGAGGCCCGGCACGGAGCGGGCCGGGGATTTAACCCCGTGTTTTATGTCACGCTGGGCAGCGGCGTCGGCGGAGGCTTGGTCGTGGATGAAAGGATTTATCACGGCGCAACGCCGGGCGAGGCGGAAATTGGGCATGTCCGGCTGGACCGGCGCGGAACCATCATCGAGTCGCGGTGCTCCGGGTGGGCGGTCGATGCGCGAATACGTGAGTTGAAGGCCAAACGGCCCGCCGACGTTTTAAGTCGCCTGATTGGAAATACCGTGGGCGCAGAAGCGAAACACCTTGCTGCCGCTCTGGAACAGGCCGATCCGGCAGCCCGGCAGATTCTGGAAGAGACTGCGGAGGATTTGGCGTTTGGACTTTCCCACGTAGTGCACTTGCTTCATCCGCAGATGATTGTGCTGGGCGGGGGTCTGGCAGGAGTTGGCGAACCCCTCCGCGCGGCGGTTCAGCATGCGTTGCGACGTTTCACGATGGAGGCTTTTGCCCCAGGCCCCAAGGTGGCGCTTGCTGCCTTGGGTGAGAACGCTGTACCCGTAGGCGCACTCGAGCTGACGAAGATTGTTTCGAGCAAAGGGGCGGGGACGGCCACGTTCCCGTAGGTTGCTGGATGCCGGAATGCAGACGGTCGCGGAGCGGTGGCCGCACCCAGGTTTCCGGTCGCGCGAACGGCGGGGACGTCGCCGTCCCCGTCCCGCCCTGGAGCATGTCATTCTGACAAGTTCGTGTCCCAAGAATTGTCCTGACAACGGGTTCAAAACTTGCCATCCTCAGGCTCATCAATGAAGCAATGGATTGCCGAGTACATTAAGGCACAAAAGGCCGCCTACGACGCGATTCCCGTCGAGCAAGTGGTCCAGCTGATCGGGGAACTGCGGGCGGCGCTCAAAGAGGAGCGGCAGATTTTTGTGTTCGGCAACGGCGGCAGCGCCGCCAACGCCTCGCACTTCGCCACGGATTTGGGGAAGAGCGCTTCCGATAAGGTCGGTAAGCGTTTCCGGGTGCACTCCCTGAGCGACAACGTGAGTTGGATGATGGCGTTGGCGAACGATTATTCCTACGCGGACGTCTTTGTCGGCCGGTTGCAGAACTATGCCAGGCCCGGCGATATCGCCCTGGCCATCAGCGTAAGCGGCGATTCGCCGAACTGTGTAAAAGCGCTCGAATGGGCGCGCCTGCACGGACTGCGCACCGTGGCGCTGGTAGGCGCGCAAGGCGGACGAATGGCGGAACTGGCCGAAGAGGTGCTCGTCGTAAAGGATACGCACTATGGGCGCGTGGAGGACACGCAGATGGGTATTTGCCACCTGCTGTGCTATGCGTTTATCGATAATCCGCAGTGGGGAAAGACCTAAGGCAGAATGAAGAATGCCGAGAGGGCATTTTCATTCTGCGTTCCCGGTTTATTTGGGCAACTCTCTCTCAATCGTTTCGCACAACACGTGGAAGAGCAACTTTTGCGCTTCCTGAATTCGCGCGGTATTGCTCCCGGGCGCGATGAGGTCCAGCGTGGCGACGCCTTTGGTAAAGCCACCATCACGGCCAAGGAAACAAATGCTCTCCATGCCCCTCCGTTTGGCTTCTTCCAAAGCGCGGAGGACGTTCCTGGATTTGCCGCTCGTGCTGAACGCGATCAGGAGGTCGTCTTGCTGGCCCAGGCCCCAGACCTGCCGGGCGAAGATCTCGTCGGCGTGGTAGTCGTTGCAAACAGCCGTCATGTATTCACCGTTAGCCGTGAGCGAGATGGCCGGGTAGGGGCGGCGGTCGTCGCAGTACCGGCAAAGGAACTCGGTGGCCAGGTGGGTGGCGTCCGAAGCGCTGCCGCCGTTGCCGCACACGAGCAGCTTGTGCCCGGAGGTGAGACAGTCCAGAACTAGCTTCGCCGCCTGGCGTAATCGCTCCTCAAAGCCGCTCAGGGCGCGAGTGGTGGCGATGGCATCGTCAATGGCGCGTTGCAGTAGAGTCATAGGGGTGATGCTAGCCTTAAGCCTGGACCCTGAAAACTTAATTAGTGGTCCAGATCACAGAGTGTCAGGGCTGATCTCTGGGGGCGAGCCGGGGGCGGGGACGGCCACGTCTCCGTGATTCACTGGATCACCGCGCTTTCCCAGCGACTTCGCCGCCCCCCCGTCGCTTTAACGTTTTTACCTTTTAACGTTTTAACGTACCTTAATCTCGCAATGCCTGTGGCCGACAACATTCGCAATAAAATCAGCACGCTGCCCCATAAGCCGGGGATTTACCTGATGCGCGATCGCTTCGGGACAGTGATTTACGTTGGCAAAGCGCGGGATTTGAGAAAACGGGTTAGCCAATACTTCCATCCCTCGCGACGGATGGGATGGGACCTGAAGTTCCAGGCGCTCGTTGAGGCGATCATGGATTTTGATTTCCACGTGGTGCGAAGCGAGCCGGAGGCATTGTTGCTCGAGAGTAAGCTGATCAAGGAATTTCACCCGCGGTACAACGTGAGTTTCCGGGATGACAAGCGCTTCCTGATGCTCAAGGTGAACCTGAACGACCCGATTCCGCGGTTCACGCTGACCCGCCTCAAGCAGGATGACGGCGCGCGGTATTTCGGGCCGTTCCCGAACTCGGGTTCGTTGCGAAGCACTCTAGCGCTGGTGCGGAGGCAATATCATCTGCGCGGATGCCGCCCGCTGACGCCCAATGAGCGCGACTACAAGCATTGCCTTTACGCGCATCTTAAGTATTGCACCGCGCCCTGTATCGGCAATGTCACCCGCGAGCAGTACCTCGAGCAAGTGCAAGGCGCCTGCGATTTTCTTGCCGGGCAGTGCGAAGAGATGCAGGGCCAGCTGGAGCAGGAAATGCGGAAAGCCGCCGCAGCCCAGGAATTCGAGCGAGCGGCCGAGCTGCGCGACCTGTTGTCCGATCTGAGCCGGACGACCAAAAAGGTGAACCGCTTTGACCGAGTCCCCTACAGCCTCCCGCTGGCCATTGACCCGATAAAGGACCTGCAGGAGCTCGCGCAAGTGCTGGCCCTGCCGGCCCCGCCCGAGCGCATCGAAGGCTTCGATATCTCGAACATCAGCGGCACCTTCAAAGTGGCTTCGCTCGTCAGTTTCCACCACGGCCGGCCGGACCGTGCCAATTATCGGCGTTTCAGAATCAAAACCGTTGAAGGCCAGGATGATTTTGCCTCCGTTGCGGAGGTCGTGCGGCGCAGATATACGAGGGTGCTGAACGAGACTAAAGCCCGAAGTCCAAAGTCCAAGATCCAAAGTCTCAAGTCGGAGGGCGCACAGTCCGCTGTCCACGGTCCGCAGCCCACCGCGCGCGCGCCAGCTTCTTTGCCGGACCTAATCCTGATCGACGGTGGGAAGGGCCAGGTGGGAGCGGCCTGCGGCGAGTTGGAGAAGCTGGGTTTGGGTCATGTTCCGTTGATTGGGCTGGCGAAGGAGTTCGAGGAGATTTATCGGCCGGGTGAGAAGGAACCCTTGCGGCTCTCACATGAGAGCGGCGCCTTGAAGCTGTTGCAGCGGGTCCGCGACGAGTCGCACCGTTTGGCCAACACCTATAACGCGGCGCTTCGGCTGCGCAAAATCTCGGAAAGTCTCCTCGACGAGTTCCCCAACATCGGCGAGCGCCGCAAGGCCGCGTTGCTTAAGAAATTCGGGTCCGTCCAGCGTATCCGAACGGCGAGCGTGCAGCAGATTGCTGCCGTGTCCGGCTTCGGCGGCAAAGCCGCGGCAGAGCTGAAGGCCTTCCTCGACGCGCGGCAGTGACAGGCCTAGGGCGCGCTGTCCTCAGCGCGCCGGCTCCCCAACCGAGCCACGCGAAGTCCCGCTTTGCGTCGGCGCTCATTTGCGTTAAGCTGACTGAACATCCGGGTTCTCGACGGAAGCAACATGAATATCCAGGTGGCGGTCCTGTGCGACGCGGCGACGGACGATAATGGCAAGCTGAACCTCCTCGGCGCGTTCGATACCATTTACACGCAGCAGCTCCCCGCCGTGCACCCGCAATGCTCGGTCGCCCTGCGGGTGACTTTCTTCAGCGGCGACGAAGGCAAACACAATCTACGCTTCAATTTCGTGGATGCCGACGGACGCTCGATTATGCCCGATTTTCCGCCCCTGCCGGTGGAAGTGGCGCTGCCGGAGGATATGCATTTCGGCACCCGCAACTTCATCGTGAACATCCAGCAATTGAAGTTCGAAAACCCCGGGCTTTACTCCATCGACATCACCCTGGACGATCAGCCCCAAACGAGCATCCCGCTACTCGTGAAGCACAATCCGCCGGCACAAAAACAAGGTTGAGCGTAGCGAGGTGGATTTTGATTCTTGATTTGCGATTGAAGGCCAAAACCGCCTGGCCGACTATCTGCGAATAAAAATCAAAAATCCCCTACCTGTAATCCTGCCACTCAGGCTCGTTCTCGAAAATCCAGCGGTAGTATTCTTTTTCCTCGAGCCGGGTGGCGGCGGCTTCGTCGACGATGACGGTGCAGCGCGGATGGAGCTGGAGGGCGGAGGCGCTGACCATGCTGGTAATTGGGCCCTCAACGGCCTGGGCGATAACACCGGCTTTGCTGTCGCCGGTGGCCAACAGAAGGCAGCGGCGCGCTTCGATGATGGTGCCGACACCCATGGTAATGGCGCGGCGCGGCATGTTCTCCTCGCCGCCGAATGAGGCCGCGTTTTGTTTGAGGGTCGTGGGGGTGAGGGCCTTGACCCGGGTGCGCGAGCGCAGGGCGGACAGCGGTTCGTTGAACCCGATGTGGCCGGCTTTGCCGATGCCCAGGAGTTGGAGGTCAATGCCGCCAAAGCGCTGGATGAGCGCTTCGTAATTCCGGCACTCGGCGTCGAGGTCGGCGGCCATGCCATTCGGCAAGTGCGTGTTGCGCGGGTCGATGTTCACCTGCCGGAACAGGTGATGGTTCATATAGTGCCGGTAGGAATTCGGGTCTGACGAGAACAGACCGACGTATTCATCGAGGTTGAAAGTGCTGCAGAGGGACAAGTCGAGGTGTTCGTCCTGGTGCATGCGGACGAGGTGCCGGTAAACGCGCTCCATGGTTTTGCCAGTGGCCAGACCCAGCACGAGATGCGGGTTGGCACGAAGGTCATGCGCCACGATGCGGGCGACAAGCGCGGCGGCGGCTTCCTGGTTGGGTTGGAGGATGACTTCCATCTTGGGGCGGGCGTTAAAACGTCAAAAGGGTTAAAGGGTTAAAACGGGAGACCTTCAAAAGGATCGAAATCATCGTCCGTACGGTAGCTTTCTGACGGGTCGTGCAAGATGGAGCTTTCGCGCGACTTGATAGACCTCTAGATCCTCAATTGTACGGAAAACACCTCGGGATGCGTTCTGCATCGCAAAGCCATATCACACCGGATGTAGGGGTAAAGTTAAAACGCGACGCGCGTAACGGACGACAAGGCTTCGAGCGACGACGTCATTGCCCGCCCACCCACCGCCCCGTTTTAACGCTTTAACCCTTTTAACGTTTTAACGCCTTATGGTCCGTCTCACCCCAGCCCAAACTCTTTGCGGTTCTGCTCGGACGAGACCAGCACGCGCTGGCCATCGACTTTGGCTTTGAGGAGGGCTTGCTCGTCGGCACCAGTAGCCAGCGGCAGGGCGACCTGGCCGCCTTGAGCGGCGCTGCGCTGCATGCCCAGCATGATTTCGGCGCCCAGGCATGCGTGCTCGAAGTTGCATTGGTGGACTTTCTTTCCGTCCAGCCAATCGGCCATTTCCTGGATGTAAGGCGGCATGTCGAGGTCGTAACTCATTGCGCCTTCGCCGCACTGGTGGCCACCGGCCTTGGTGACCGCGCGCCAGCCGCCGTTGGTCAGGACCTCAGCCAAGCCCTCGGTTCCCTGGGCGCCGATGCGGTTCTTACCCCACCACTTCGCGACCTCGGGCTGGTCGGGCGCGCCGGCGCCGCATTCATAGATGCCGCGCACACCGTTGGTGAATTGCACAAAGCCCGCAATGTAATCGGGTGAGGGATGGTTATCACTGAATTTCACGCCGCCGGATGCCTGCGCCATCGCCCAGCTCGCAGGGGCGTAGTTATTGAACCAGCACGTGTAATCGATGAGGTGCGACAACATGTGCGTCATCCAGCCCGTGGCGCTCCCATAGACCGTGTGTACGCGGCCGAGCGCGCCGCCCGCGATGATGTCTTTAACCTTCTGATAATGCTGGCCGTAGCGGTGCTGATGGCTGATGACGGCTTTGACGCCGGATTGATTGAGAAGTTCGCGAATGGTGAAAAGCTCGGCGCTCGTCAGCGTCACCGGCTTTTCGAAGGCAATCAATTTCGCGCCGCCTTCGATGGCGGCCTTGATAAACGGCGTCCGCAGGTGGGGCATGGTGCAAAAGCAGAAGACGTCCGGCTTGGTGGCCCGGGCCAACGCGGCCGCATCATTACTCTTCTGCGGGTTGCCGAGTTTGGCCGCGGCGTCATCGAGGCGCTTCAGGTCGATGTCGCAGATGCCGGTGACCTTGAACCTGGGATTGGCGTTGAATGCGGCAGCGTGGTGCATGCCGCGCTTGCCCATGCCAACGACGAGAACAGTGTAGGGGGACATGTGGGGAATGGAGTGATGGAGCAATGAAAGATTTGCGAGTTAGGCGATGGAGGTTGGGTTTCCTGCCTCCTAAATCGCAAATCCGCTCACGAGCCTGGTTTGATTAGGCCGGGACCGCCTTCTTCGCTTTGCCCGCCGCCCCAGCCGTCTGCTGGTCCCATTCCTTCACTTTGGCGATGACGTAATCGACTTCATCCGCGGTGAGTTCGGGGAACATGGGCAGGCTGATGCAGGTGGCAGCATTGCGCTCGGCATTGGCGACCGAGCCCGCGATGCGAGCGCCTTTGCCCCACGGATAGCCGGCCTGCTGGTGAATGGCGATCGAGTAGTGGGTCTTGGCGTCGATGTTGCTCTTGACCAGGTAGTCGACCAACTGGTCGCGCCACTCGGCCTTCTTGGTTTCGATGACGTACAGGTGAAACACGTGGCGATAGCCCGGCAATTCCGCCGGTAGGTCAAACGTCTGGCAACCCTTGAAACCTGCGCTGTAGTGGGCGGCCCATTTGCGGCGTTGGTCGTTGTACTCGTCGATGTGTTTGAGCTTGGCGCTCAGGATGCCGGCGTGCAGGTCATCCAGGCGGCTGTTGAAGCCGAAACTGTGAACGTTGCGGGCATTCGAGCCGTGGTTGCGCAGTTTGCGGACCTTGGCGTCGATGTCCGGATTGTTGGTCACCAATGCGCCGCTGTCGCCGAACGTGCCGAGGTTCTTCTGAATGATAAAGCTGGTGGAGGCGGCATCGCTCAACTCGCCGATCTTGAAGCCTTTGCCATGCGCGCCAATGCCTTGGGCGTTGTCCTCGATAACCTTGAGTTTGTGAGCGTCGGCAATCTTTTTAATGGCTGGCATATCGGCGCATTGGCCGTAAAGGTGGACCGGGATAATGGCCTTGGTCCTGGGCGTGATAGCGGCATCTATCTTGGCGGGGTCGATGCATTTGGTCTTCGGCTCACAATCGACAAACACCGCGGTGGCGCCCGCGATCCAGATGGCTTCCGCCGTGGCGAAAAATGTGTTGGGGTGGGTGATGACGTCGTCGCCAGGGCCGATGCCGAGGGCCATCAGGGCCAGCCAGATCGCATCGGTGCCATTGCCGGTGCCGATGGCGAATCTGGCGCCGTGATAAGCCGCCAGCTCGCCTTCGAACTTCTTAAGCATGGGGCCCATGACATATTGGCCGCTCTCCAAAACCGTCTGAATGTTTTTATCGATTTCGGACTTGATGTTGTGGTATTGCCGAACGTGACCGTAAAACTCAACTTTCATGGGGCGAAAAGCTAATGCAATGGGGAGGGAAAACAAGACCTTTCGGCTGACCCTGACGGCGAAGCAGAAATCGATTTCTGCTTTGCAGGCCGAACTTCTGCGTGGGAACGCTTTGTCCGGGCGGAGCCAGGAACTGGGGCGGGGACGGCCATGTCCCCCTGGACCGCTGGTGGACGCGAATCTCACGGGGACGTGGCCGTCCTCGCCCCGGCCTTCGGGTTTTCTGGAGCGCGCCCTGAGAGCGCTGACAAGCGTGACATCGCCGCGCCGGCACCGTCCAAACGGATGAAATTAATTCGCCGTGAAGGCAGCGTCGGATTAGACTAGCGAAGGCAGAAAAGCAACATTATGACCGCAATCCCTGCGACAGTGGCTTCCCGGCGAACCCCCGAGACCGAGGCCCCCCGCCTCTCCGACAACCACCAGGCCGCGCGCGAGGTGTACCGCACAATTGCGGCGAATATCGCCCGGATTATGCAGGGCCAGGCGGGCTCGACGCGGAAACTGCTCGCCGCGATGGCCAGCGGCGGGCACGTGTTGCTGGAGGATTTCCCGGGCACGGGCAAAACGACGCTGGCCAAGGCGCTGGCGCGCTCCCTGGATGCGCGCTTCAAGCGGATCCAATTCACGCCCGACTTGTTACCTTCGGATATTCTCGGCGTGTCGGTGTTCAGTCAGCGCGACCAGCAGTTCCATTTCCACGAAGGGCCGATTTTCACGAACATCGTGCTGGCTGACGAAATCAACCGCGCCTCGCCGCGGACGCAATCGGCGCTTTTGGAGGCGATGGGCGAGAGCCAGGTGAGCGTTGATGGCGAACGTCGCGACCTGGCTGGCTTGTTTTTCGTGATTGCGACCCAGAACCCGGTGGAGTTCCGCGGCACCTACCCGCTGCCCGAAGCGCAGATGGACCGGTTCGCGATGCAATTCTCGCTGGGCTACGTGCAGCCGCGAGAGGAAGTCGCCATCCTGACCGCGCAGCAACACAACCATCCGCTCGAGGAGCTGCATCCTTGTGCGACGCTGGCAGACGTCCTCGCGCTCAAGCAAGCCGTGGCCGAGGTCCGGATGAGCGAGGAGTTGAAGCGCTATACGGTGGACCTGGTGGGCGCAACGCGCACTGCGAATGGTGTGCAACTGGGCGCCAGTCCGCGAGCTTCCATTTCATTGATGAAAGCCGCCCAGGCTCTGGCGCTGTTCGATGGGCTGGATTTTGTCGCTCCCGAGCAGATCCAGGAACTGGCGGTGCCGGTCATCGCCCATCGCCTGGTGATGGAGCCGCAGGCGCGTTTTTCCGGGTTGACAGCGCGCGGCGTGGTCGAGGCGGTCGTGAAGAAGATCGCTGTGCCGGCCTGAGGGAACGCTCGCGGACAAAGGTCGAAATCCGTGAAGGCTTTGTTCAGAATCCTTTACCGCTTCCACCGGTTGTACGCGCCGCTGCGCCGTTGGGTCGCGCGGCGGTTTACACCGGCCGGGTTGACGGTTCTGGCGGGGGTAGTTCTGGCGGGCGTCTTTGGGCCCGATACGGACAACAACGTCGCCTACCAGGGGTTTACGATTTTGTTCGCGTTGGTCCTGCTGGCGGTGTGCCTGAGCTGGTTCTTTCGCGCGCGCTTTTCCGCCGTGCGTGTGCTGCCGCAGTTTGGCACGGCCGGCGTCCCCTTCCACTACATGGTGGTGGTGGAGAATCTCACGCGGCGCGCGCAGAAGGGATTGACGCTGTTGGAGGATGTGGCCGAGCCGCATCCTGCCTTCGAAGAATGGTTGGCGGCGCAGCTCGAGGCTCAGAGGCGGATGCGTCCGCTGCGACTAAGCCACGGTGTGCGCAGGGATCTCTTCAAGGTGGCAAACACAAATGAATCGCCGGTACCGCTGTTGCCACCCGGCCAACCGGTGGAGGTGGCCATGGAGGTGACTCCGCTACGGCGGGGGGTGCTCCGCTTTGCCGGGGTGCTCGTGGCACGGCCTGACCCGCTCGGCCTCTTCCGTGCCACCGTCAGGCTGCCACTGCCACACCATGTCCTCATCCTGCCCAAACGCTACCCGGTGCCACCGATGGCGCTGCCCGGCACGATGAAATACCAGGAGGGCGGCGTGGCGCTGGCGGCGAACGTGGGCCAAAGCGAGGAATTCGTCGCGCTGCGCGACTATCGGCATGGCGACCCGCTGCGCCACATTCATTGGCGGAGTTGGGCCAAGACGGGCAAGCCCGTGGTGAAGGAATTCGCGGATGAGTTTTTTGTCCGGCACGCGCTCGTGCTGGATACGTTTACGAATCACCGTCGCGGCGAAGCCTTCGAGGAAGCGGTGTCGGTGGCGGCGTCGTTCGCCTGCACGATCCAGACCCAGGAATCGCTGCTGGATTTGCTCTTCGTGGGGCCACATTCCTACTGCTTCACCGCCGGGCGCGGCCTGGCACAGACGGATCAACTGCTGGAGGTGTTGGCATCCGTGCGTCCCTGCCACGAACAGCCGTTTCAGGCGCTGGAGCATCTGGTGCTCGAGCACCTTGACGTTGTCAGCGGGTGCATTTGCGTGCTGCTGGCCTGGGACGCCGAACGGCAGGGGTTTGTCGAAAAACTAAGAGCGCTGGGTGTTCCGGTGCTGGTGCTGGTCGTCACGGAGCCCGGCACGAGCAAGGCGCTGGAACCGGGGCCGATGGCGGATGAGCCCGACCGTTTCATGGTGCTCGAGGTAGGGACCGTTGAACAAGGATTGGCGGGCCTGAAAGGATGAAATCCGAAATCCGCTCAACATGAAACCGCCCCCATTCTTGCTGGGCGCCGCTTTGCTCTTCTGGGGCTGGCAGACGGGCTTTTTGGCGGTCGGGGCAGTCATGGCGGTGGTACTGGAGGGCGCGCGATGGCTCGAAGCGCGCTGGGAGTTTTCGGATGAGGATTTCACCCGGATCTGGACTTTTTGCACGCTGCTGCTTCTGGCGGCCGCCGTGTATGCGTTTACGGCGAATGAGGGGCTGGCGGATTTTCGGGGCTTTTTCCAGAACCCGACCTTTTTTACGCAGCGCAATGCCGGTGCGTCCAGTGCGCGTACGGCTGCGTCATTGCTTCGCTGGGTGCCGATGGTCTTCTTCCTGTTTGTGGCGGCCCAGGTTTATAGCACGCGCGAGGGCATACCGCTGCGGACCCTGTCACTCATCCTGAGCGCGCGGTGGAAGAAGGCGCGGAAACTGGGCCAGTTCATTCCGGTCGACCGGAGTGTGAACATCTCGTATCCGTATTTCGCGCTTTGCCTGCTCGCTGCCAGTTTTCACAGCAACGAGAACCGCAGTTTTTTCTGGGGTTTATGCGCCTTGCTGGGCTGGGCTTTGTGGTCCCAGCGTTCGCGGCGGTTCAGCGTTGCGGCCTGGGCGGTGTCGCTGGCCGCCGCGATCGGAATAGGCTATCTCGGCGAACGCGGACTTGGAAATCTCCAGAACTATATCGCCGGCCTGAATCCCCAATGGCTGGCGGGTTTCAGTCGGCATCGGTTCGATGCGACCCAGAACCGGACGGAGCTGGGGAGCCTGGGTCGGTTGAAAACCTCAGGCAAGATCGTCATTCGCCTGGAAGCCATGGAGGGCGCGCCACCCCCGTTGTTGCGCGAAGCCAGCTACCGCTCTTACAAGCGGCGCACTTGGTACGCAGAAATGTCTGAGAGCGATTTCGATAAAGTCTCGACCGAAACCAATGAAACGACCTATGTGCTGCTGCCTGACAAGACCAATTCGGCGGCGGTGAACATCGGGTGCTATCTGCCGGGCGGCAAGGGCTTGCTGCCGCTGCCGACAGGGTGCGGGCGGTTGGAAAACCTGATGGCCTACATCCTCCAAAAGAGCGGCCTGGGCGCGGTGTCGGAGCAGGGGCCGGGATTGGTCATTTTCGATGCCCGGTTCGGTCCGGGCGCGACGATTGATGAGCCGCCCGACACCAACCTGGACCTCGCGCTTGCGCCCAGGGAAACTCCGGCGTTGGATGAGATTGCGGCCGGATTGCGGCTTAAGGAGCAGAGTCCCGAGCAGGCGGTGAAGGCCATTGGCCGGTTCTTTGCGGAAAAGTTTTCCTATAGCACGTGGCAGGAGCCGCTCAGCTGGCGGCGGACCAACGAAACGGCCTTGACACGGTTCTTATTGCGCAGCCGGAGCGGCCACTGCGAATACTTCGCCACAGCTGGGGTAATGCTGCTGCGTCGGGCTGGAATCCCGGCGCGTTACGCCGTCGGCTGGGCGGTGCACGAGCAGGCCGGCGGCGGGAAATATGTCGTGCGCCAGCGCGATGCTCACGCATGGTGCCTGGTCTGGGACCGGAAAAACGCCACTTGGCACGACTGCGATTTCACGCCGGCATCCTGGGTGCGCGCTGAAGCGGAACATGCGTCTCCGCTGCAATTTCTGTCTGACTGGTGGTCGTGGTTGAGTTTCGAGTTCTCGAAGTTCCGCTGGGGCCAGAGCCACCTGCGCCAATACTTCCTATGGGCGCTGGCGCCGATCCTTGTGTTGTTGCTGTATCAGATCATTTTCCGAAGTCAACGCCGCCGACCGGGCCGGACTGCAGTGGCAGACGCCGAGGCGCTCACCTGGCCGGGCCTGGACTCGGAGTTTTATCAGCTTGAACAAAGATTGGTTCGGCGGGGGGGTACCCGTGAAAGGGGTGAGCCTCTCTTCGACTGGCTGCAACGGCTCCGACGCGACCCGGAGCTTGCCGGCCTGCAGGCTACGCTTCAGGAGCTGCTGCTAGTGCATTACCGTTACCGCTTCGACCCGCGCGGCTTGAGCCCGGAACAACGGGACTGGCTAAGACGTGAAGTTACGGTCTGCCTGGCCGAGGTGAAGTGAGTTTCAGTTCTCGCGGCTTTTGCGCCTGATACGTCTTAATGCCCTGCGGTTCTTAAAAACGGGAGAGCCGCGATCGTCGCCGCGATTTCTCCGGCTGTGCACCGCACTACCAACTCCGTCCCGATTTGGTTGACTTCTTTGCGCACATAGCCAAGCGCGAGGTTTGCGCGCAAAGCGGGCGACCGCATGGCGCTGGTGATATAGCCGACCTCCTTGCCCTCGTGGCACAGCTTGTTACCTTTGGCCGGAAGCGCTTCCACTCCGGCCGGCAAGAGCAGTCCGCGAAGCTCCCGATTGACATGGCCGATCGTGTGAATGCGGTTCAGCACCTCTTGGCCGATGTAGCAACCCTTGGTGTAACTGACCGCCCGGCCTTCAATCCCTGTCTCCTGCGGCAAATTGGTTTCATCCATATCGACCCCGAAGCGCGGAATGCCAGCCTCAACCCGAGCCATCTCGAAGGCATCCCAGCCGCAGGCGCGGCCGCCGGCTGCTCGAGCCGCCGCAATGAGTTTGTCCGCCCCAACGTCCAGCGCGGCCCGCGGAACAAACAAATCAAAACCGCTCGTCCCGAGGCGCGGCTGGTTGGCCAGGTACAGCTCCCCGAGGTTGGCGTCCACTAGTCTGGTAAAACCGAACGGCTTCGACGGCAACTGCTCGAATCGCCCAAGGCTGCGCATGGCCGCAACTGCAGCCGGACCTTGCACGCTCAGCAGCCCGTAATGAGGCGCAACCTCCACCACCTGTACATCGTCCGCAACGACGAATTTCTGCAGACGCTGGGAGACCAAAGCACCGAGGCCGGGCTCGAAATCGAGCAGCAACTCCTCGGACAGGTTATAGATGTTTAGGTCGCTCTCGATTCGGCCTTTGGCCGTCACCAACGCCGCGTAACAGCCTTCCCCGGCCCGCAGGGCTTTGATGTCGTTCGTCACCTGGCCGTGCAGAAAGCGGACGCGGTCGGCGCCGGTCAGACAGAGCCGGCTGCGGAAGCTCAAATCCAGCACTCCGGCAGTTTCGGCGAGAGCGCGGTGCTCGGCCACTGCGTCGCCGTAATCGGCGACCACCTCGGCGCCGGTCAATGCGCTGAACCGCGCGCCCAAAGCGTGGTGAAGTTCGTGCAAGGGAAGTGGGATCACGGTTGAAGTGGTATCTCGTTAAAAGGTTAAAGGGTTGAAACGTTAAAACGGGTTGGAACGGGAGCCGGGTTTACTCGCCCAGGATTTTGACCAGGACACGTTTCCGGCGGCGGCCGTCGAACTCGCCGTAGAAAATCTGTTCCCAGGGGCCGAAATCTAGTTTCCTTTGGGTGATGGCCACGACCACCTCGCGGCCCATGATCTGACGCTTCATATGCGCATCGGCGTTGTCCTCGCCCGTGCGGTTGTGTTGATACTGTGAAGTGGGGGCGTGCGGAGCGAGTTTCTCGAGCCACACATCGTAGTCATGATGCAGACCGCTTTCGTTGTCGTTGATAAAGACGGACGCGGTCACATGCGTTGCCTTTTTGCCACCTGAACATTAAAGCACAACGGCCACCCTATCCAGATCGTTGGAAATGCACGCAAGTTGTTCCCCCAGAACCACAAACGCTCGGCGAACATCTCAAACGTAAACGCCTGGCCCTTCATCTCATGCAACAAGACCTCGCCGGCCGATTTGGCGTCCATATTGAATCGATCA
>Ga0210409_10000111_pt1 | contig 186034 bp, 171 predicted proteins | sample IncBWH17MmetaG_FD_161649 | JGI IMG/M metagenome (GOLD analysis project Ga0210409, IMG submission 161649) | Forest soil microbial communities from Barre Woods Harvard Forest LTER site, Petersham, Massachusetts, United States - Inc-BW-H-17-M | ecosystem: Environmental > Terrestrial > Soil >... | reverse complement strand
ATTTCGAATACTGGGGATTGATGCCAATGTCTGAGTTGGCAGAAGACTTGGAAGGCTGGTCATTTAAGAACGTCACCGGAAAATGGTTTGTGCTTGGCGTATCGGAGAGGTGGGCGGCAGGTGCGGATGGCAGAGGGGAGGTAAACCGAACCGGAGGGATGGCAAGCAACTGATGCGACTGCGCATGGAGACGGAGAACCTCCGAGGGCCCGGAGAAGATATCCAGCGAGTCTTGAGCAAAGAGGACCATCCCGGGCGTAAAGAAACAAACAAATAGCAAAACAAGAGGACATTTCAGACTTAGTCTCACGGCAATAAAAACCCCTAAGGGAAGAGCCTGAATCAACTGGCTGTCATCAGGATCTCCTACTAAGCATCTCGCCCTCGGCCGGAAGCTCTCAGCAGCCTGGACACAATTGTGATTACCGCGTTGCGGGACACAACTGTCACAATTGCCAGGGGACTGTCCGCCGCACCCCTCTAAAAGCTCTCGGATAGGTACGGAAAATGTGGCTTAGTTCGAGTAATCGACTCTCGCAGCGGTGGCTAACTCCCGATTAGTTTGAATGCATAGGTCGATGGAGGAGCGCGTGGTGTACAAAAGCTGAACTCAGCGGACGCTGATTCAGAGACACCAAGGAGGCCCCCCCCTGCAGACTATGTATTACATTGGGCTGGATGTGCACAAGAGGACGATCAGCTACTGCGTGAAGGATGGCAGTGGCGCGATTTTATCGATCAGCAAGTTGTAACCGCTACGCGAGGAACTCAACGACTCCTGTTTGGAGGTTGTACATCGAGCCTACAATCTTTATGCTGCCACTGGATTCTAGGTCCCGCAACACAGAGCTCTTTTCCCGAATGTTGGCGATAGTTAGTGACACGTTCTTTCGCGCTACTGCGTCTACGAACTCGTAGTTTTTGGCCGAGCGCTCCCCCGTATACTGAGTCGCTTCAACCGCCGGACGGATCTTCGCCAACAATGCCGTCAGATTGCCAAGCTGCACCTCGTCAATGGCACCCTTGATAGCGCCGCAGGCGGTGTGGCCCATGACAAGCACGACTTTCGAACCTGCCACCTTACAAGCGAACTCCATGCTGCCTAATACGTCCTCGTCAGCAACGTTACCTGCCACACGACCGCTGAAGATGTCGCCGATACCAAAGTCGAGAATCAACTCGGCGGGTGCTCGCGAGTCAACACAGCTGAAGACAATCGCGGCAGGATACTGTCCCTTCGCAGTCGCCTTAGCTTCGCGCATGAGATCGCGATGCTGCGGTTTGCCCGACCGGAAGCGTTCGTTGCCAGCTTTCATCTGCTGGATGATTTCGTCCGCCGTCATCTTGTCACGCTGCTCCTTGGTGAGGTCTGCGTGGGCCAACACGCTTCCCAGGCTTGCCTGTACTACCCCAACAGCGGTCGCAACGCCGGCAGCTTTGCAAAAGGTCCTGCGGTCAAATCGATCTCTTCCATCGCTTAATTGTTGCATCGCCAAGCTCCTCCCGTCTGCATTATATAAGCATATAATCCCGCGACGCCTCGTTAACTTAGTCCCTACCGGGCCATCGGTAATCTCCTGTGAGCGAAGGCACAGGCCTCTATTTTGCTAGTTAGAGGCTGTGGCGATAGCCTCGCTATCGGGCCGGCAAAGACGCAGGCTGTTGCAGACGGAACTCGAGCAACGTCTCGCTAGGCACATTTACCGATTGGCCCTTCTGGGCCACGGCCCCCACGGCCCCAGCGGTTGCACCGATAGCAGCTCCCTTTCCGGCATTCCCTGCGATGCCTCCAATGGCTGCCCCAAGGCCTGCCCCGCCCAAAACACGCTTGGCGCTTCTCTTGCCACTGCTGCTGCCTTTTACCTGGTAATCGCTCGTCAGCATCGGATAGGCCGTGCCGCCAACGACGACGTCCGTGAGTTCCAACTGCAGCTCGGATGACCCAGTGGCGCGTCCCGCCTGTTTTGCTTGCGCGAGCCGGCCGTAAACTGTATTTCCTTTCGGAACAATCACGCTACCATTCACTACGAGGTTGGTCTCCAGCACGGCCGTAAACCGAGATCCCGGCGAATTCTTGCTGGAATCAACCGTATCCAGCATTCGCACCAGGATGGTTGTGCCAGCGGGCACGGTAATCATCTTTTGCTGCGGCATCGCCGCCGGCTCGGGGCGCGACGGGGGAGTCGCCGCGAATCCCGCCATCACTCCAGTCAACAAGAGTGCCGGCAAAATTATGGATTTCCTCATATCTGTTCTCCTCTTTCTTGTGTCAGGAACCCGCTATCGGCAACGAAGAAGCAATTTGCAAATCGATGACCAAGAGCAACTGGTTTTCCACCTGTACAAAGCGGGCGGCGGTAATCGCGCCCATTTCTTGTTTTACGCGATCGTAATACTTGGCCAAAAGATCTTCACGCTGCTTTTGAAATGCCATCGCATTGTGGACCAATTCATCGGCCTTCTCGTTGGTCAACTGGTTGTAGGTCCGTGAGTACTCTTCGATATTTGCGACTCTCAAATCATTCAACTTGGACAGTTCGGCGTCGTAGTCACGATAAATCGGCCAGAACTTCGCGGCTTCGTCCGGGTCGAGTTGCATAACAGCACTCACCACTGCAGACTTTTGCGACCGCACATCTTCCCGCAAGAGCTTGATGTACTCTTTGATATTCTGATCCTTTCCCGTGATCGCGGGAGCTGTGGCCTTGGCAGGCGCCTTCTGAGGCTGTGCTTTATCCTCGGCCATCATCCGCGGAGCGAAAACCAGGAATGCAAAGGTGGCTACCGCTATTGCGTTTTTCTTATTCATCATTCTTCTCCGTGAATAATCCAATTCGCTGTTTGGGCCTGACGCGCGGACGAGGATACAATTTCTCTCCAGCCTCCTCCGCCAACCCGCTAAGCCTGAATCTCTTTTTTTTTGAGCTTGAAAACGACGTCATTGTATGCCAACTCTCCTGTTTGCACCATTGGGAAGCGAATTCAGTTGCCGCTAGCAGACTTCAAGAGGCGCATGCCAGTTGACCACGAACCAAAGTTCAGACTAGAGTCTTCCCTGCTGCTTGAAGTGAAAGCTTCCAGCTGTACACCTCGGTACTATCCAATATTTGCGGAACGTCGTGGAGGAGCTATGAAAACCTGCAAATTTGTACTGGGCCTCTTCGGTGTATTTTGTGCGTTGGCAATGAGTGCGCGGATCGTGCATTCGCAAGAGAAAGCAACTCCAAGCACGGTTCAGGTTCACATGGTTATCACGGACCAGGCGCTCAGTGATAACAGCGAAGTTCCTGTTCTCAGGCAGGACAACCTACAAGTGAAACAGGGCAAGACTGTCCTCAAGGTGGACCAGGTAATTCCGGCCCAGGGAGACAATGCCGCGCTTCAGTTGTTCATCCTGATCGACGATACATGCGACCCGGTGATCGGCGGGAATCTCAACGACCTTCGGGATTTCATCAATGCTCAGCCTGCGTCAACCGTTATCGGCGTGGCCTACATGTCCAACGCAACTATCCAGATCGCTCAGAATTTCACCGCCGATCACGCGCTTACCGCCAAGGCGCTGCGTATTCCCAGGGGAACTTCCTCAACAATGGATAGTCCTTACTTGTCGCTCATCAGCCTGGTGAAGAGCTGGCCCCAGCAGAAAGTGCGGCGCGAGGTTCTGATGATCACCGACGGAATCGACCGTCTCCGCGACGATAGGATGCCCACCCGTGAAATTGCGCCTACCAACGGCCGCGCGCCTCTCAATACTCGGCCCAGCACGACCGTGTCAACCGGTATGACCACGATGAGTCCAGACGTTGATTCTGCCAGCACGGCGGCCCAGCGCTACGGCGTTATCGTCCACTCCATATACGCCGTGGGCAATGGGCGAATGGGCCGGAACGCGTGGGAGGCACAGCTCGGTCAGTCGGGTGTCGCCAAAATCGCGGACGAAACCGGAGGAGAGTATTTCGCCCTGGGAACTCAAAACGCGGTTAGCTTTAAGCCCTATCTGGATCGCCTGCAAAAGATTTTCGACAACCAGTACTACCTTGTGTTTCGGGCCGTACCGAAAAAGAAAGACGGTTTGCAGCGAGTAAGTATTTCAACCGAAGTGTCGAACGCCGATATCGCTGCTGCCGACAACGTTTGGGTCCCCGCTGGAAAGTAAGCGCTGTATGTGACGCTCGTTGCTCACGCGCGGTGATTCGGAATGGCAAGCGTCATGACCGAGACTGGGAAAGTTCAACACTGTGCGTCTGCAATAAGCTCACGAGTGACACACCCACAGAGAAGTTGACATGTGAGCTGCCGCGCACGGGTACACCTTTCCAGGTCACTGCCGTAACTCCTGACAAACGCCGCTATCGGAAAAGGAATATGGCCAAAACCACGTGTCCTGTAACCCGACTAATCCGGAGTTGCCGAGACACAGTCCGGCGCACACGAGGCCGCAGGAAGCTTGAGAGAATTCCCTGGACTTTCGGCGAACTTCCGCGCCTAAGCTCTAGGCCACGGTGTCAAAGGACGGAAAGCGAAGGCCGCAACATTCACGGAGACTTGCTTCTCTGAAGTAATTTGTGTACTACCGCAGTGGCGCTCCTGGAAACGGTCAACGGGTTGACCCACGGCGTGGTCTAGCGATTATTTCTGATTCTGCTCCACCTTCACGAAGCTGTACTTTGCGCTGAACTGGATTCGGGGAGCATTAGCTTTTTGACCGTTTTGCAGCATTGTCCAGCCATACAAGAATTCTGCGCCGACATTGAGCGAGCCATAGGGATTCCAGATCAGGTTGGTGCCCGTGTATGTAGCGTGATTGTACGTCGTAGCCGCCGCCAAGTCGGTGTTGATCACCGCAGCATACGAGTAAATCGCATTCGACCGCAGTGTTTTCAGCCAATAATGTTGATAGTCTGCCGCGATTCCAACCGCTGGCGTTGCTTGCAAATGAGGAATGGTCCCTGATGCCGGCTCCGCATCAATGCCCAGTCCGGATGTGTCCTGGATATATCGTGAAATTCCACGTCCGGAAGCAATCGCAACGATTAAATTGTCCCTTCCGATGGTGTTCACGCCAAGAGAAGTATTCACGCCCCAGCCAAAGACTGAATCTGCTCTCCCATCCGGAAGATATGCGGCGATGGAACGAAACAGTCCAGCCACCTGGAAGTGTCCTCGCTCAAATTCTCTGAGGAGACGAATTGTGCCGTCGGGACTTGGGGAGTTCGGCTGGGCAGCAAATTGAGGCGTCTGAAAGAAAACGTCCGAACTGGGCCTTTCAACTGAAAGAGAGAATGTGGTCCTTGAGCCCAGAGCAAATCCGTAGCGAATCTGTGGATTCAGCAGAAGAACCATTCCATTCGGTCCCCTAAAATCCAAACTGTCGGCAATTACGTCGGGATCCATGAAATTCGTCCAAGTCTGGCCGATAAGCAAGTTATGTACTTGCGCGTAAGCGTGGCGGAGCCGGGGCGTGGTCGCGTTCGTTCCAAACATGTCACCCTCCACGTACAGGCGCACTTCGCCAAGCACGCTGCTTGGAATCCTGAAGTCGAGACTTAGGCGTGTCGGCCGGATGGAAACGTTCGCATTGTATACGCCGGGTACTTGAGGGATGGGAAAGGAGGAAGGAATGAACAAATAAGTGTTCCCCGCGGGTTTCAAATCATAGATAAAGTCTGTCTTGAAGAAGCCGCCGATCTTCAGAATCGTTTGTGTTCCAGGCAATTTAAAGAAGCCGTTATATTTCGGGTCCAGAGGCAAGTTATCCAAACGCGGGGTTGCCGGCGCGTCCTCATCAAATTCTTGACGCTCTGCCGTGGCTTTGCCAATTTGCGGGGATAGTGTGCTCTCCTGCGGAGGTTGCGCTGCTTCGATGGTGCCCTCTTGCGGAGTTGAAGAGACAGCATGCGCTTTGGCGGACTGAGCTAATGCCTCGGGCTTCGTGCCTTTTAGCTGATCGAAGTCCCTCTGCATCTCGCTCACCTGTGCCCGCAACTCTTCGACAAGCTTTCGCAACTCCCGAATCTCATCAGTGGAGTTTTGTGATTGTCCCAGAGTTCTCACGGGTGCCAAAGTTCCCATCAAAATAAGAGTCGCACCCAGGCAAAGCTCCGTCACTTTCATTGCATCCCTCCTGGCTAACATTTGTCCTCACTCAAGGAAACCCCATTGATCGATTAGAGGTTTTGAAACGACAATATACTCCTCAAACTCGGAGCAGAGTTGCAGAAAACTGGCGATGATACTTTTTGCCACGAGGAACTCCTGATAGTGAGTCTTTGTGCCGCCCGGCGAAGCCCGGCAAACATCCTTGCAAACTTCTTGGACGACCGCTCAGAGAGACGGAGCTGCGGATTAGTCGGTGTGCCATTCATGCCGGTCCACTCCGCATCGCTGAGATTCCATCCGCACACAAGAACCTAATACAGGTCGACTCGCCAGTTTACGGCCCGATAGCCAAACGGCTGGCCAGATCCAAACAATCGAATTCAAGTGACAAAGAGACTTCGTTGTTAGATCGATGCATATCAGTGTTCGTCTGAAAGGTAATCCATGGCTGGAGAGATCGAGCTTGGCCCGAAGTGAGCGAGAAGACTAAGAAAACGAAAGCCCCATCCTTGCAAAACCAAACTCGCAATACCGGTAGACCGGAACGCTCAACCAAGTTTGGCAAGCGCCGAAAGAACGCCTGCGTTTTCGACGATGGCCCGTATGGAAGAGACGTTGCGCCCTGTCGCTAGAGTCTTTAGGGCGGCAAGCACACGTCCCTCCCCCAGGCGATCGATGGCATCGCCAAGCGAAACGGCGAAATGCAGCATGACGCTTGAATCCCGATAACAGTCGGCTATGCAAGCGGTGCAGCCATCGCGAATCAGGGGTGCGTCCGCAAAGTCCCACACCGAACACATCCGTTTATCCCAGGCATCGCAACGCCACATATCAAAGTTCCAATCCATATAAAAACTCTTGTAGCCCCCATAACAAACGAAGCGCTCTGGCTGCCTTCGCAGGTGTTGCTTCATATCGGCCACAGAAGCGCGCGGATTGTTGACGGGAAACACGCTGCGCAAATCATCGACGGCGTCGAAGGCTTCGATCAACTCGGTGGATTTGAAATTGACAAGACGCGAGTCCGAGGACCAAGCGAGGGAAGAAGAGCCAAGACGGGCCTGTTGAGGATAGGAAAAGGCGACAGCAGAAAATCCGAGGTTCCGTAGTAAGGGCACGAGCGAGCGATAGTCGCCGATCAACTTGCTCATCGTCACCTGGGCGAGCGCCGTCATGCCTAAGCTCGGCATACGCGCCGTGGCCGAGCGGATGCGCTCACCGAGACCTTTAAGACCGCGGTTTTCTTCGTGGGCGGCCATCGCGGGAGCGTCAATTGAAATATACACAGTCTTGAGACCTGCCGCCGCAAGCCGGTCAAGCTGCATCGGGAGCAGCCACCCATTGGTAATGACGGCAGGACCCATGTTCCGCGCAACGGACATCTCGATCATCTCGGCGAGGCGCGGGTGGAGGAGAGTTTCACCACCAAAAAAACTCACATAGCGGACCCCGCGTTTGTGCAGGATGTCCAGGGCGCGGCCGAACTGGTCGGCGTCAATCCACCGCAAGTCGCGGGAGGCGACTTTGCCACGGGCAAAGTTGCAGAAATCGCAGGCTGCATTACAGGAGTTCGTGACGGCGATGTTACAGAGAGCAGGACCACCGTGGCGGATGAGCCGAAGCATGTCCCAGGTTTTGGAAGCAATCGAGGTCACGGCATGTCCAATCCTCCTCGGAGGCTACACTCATTAACCCCATTGGTCCAAGCATTTCAACAGAGGTGAGAGTGTATCGAAGGGGATATATTGCTGTTCAACTCTTGACAAGTCGGATTACCGGACATCTCTAACAATGTCGGCCCTGTCAAACCCTTTTTGAGCGCACTTCTCCTTCTCCATTCACTTGAAAGAGTTTTTTCTTCCGCTTTCTTCGTTGTCCTTCTGATCGGCCTCGACAAGCACGGCTCGTTCGTAGTCTAGCGGTCGGTTTCAGTACGACCCAAACATCTCTTCGATCAAAACTTCGACCATGATTATTTCTTCGAACTCCCTCTCACGAGGGAGCGGGATGCCCTATCAAGTGGACGACGCTTAACTACACGCCATGTCCGGTACCGGGCTGTCCCGCGTACTACCCTGCGCTTGCTCAAGTCCCTCTAAGGGTTTCTGCGGAGCCGGTAATCCGGGCGGTCTTAATGGGTCGTCGCAACACTAGCTCGAAGTCTACTTGCTTGGGGCTCAACAGCTTAAAGCCGTTCGCGAACGTTGATTCAAACGGAACACCACCCTGGCTAGGTCTGATTGAGTACAGCCGGACAGATCGGTTCTATAGGGAAAGTATTGTCGGATCAGCTGCTTTGATGGTGTTGCATCGACCGGTTGAGCTGCACGACTTATCGGGCAAGTGGAAAGAATCAGTAAAAGCACCCACATTTTACATTTCCCACCTTAACCCCATGGTGCGAAGAGCATACGCGACTGCAATCAGTAGACGCCAAGGAACCACTTGACACGTTTGATTCCGTATTTCCCCGACGCAAGCCAGTCGATTGCAAAGCCTTGGGCAGGAATGGCGACTGATTGACGTGGAGCAATGAGGGACGCGCGTGCTTGTATTAAAATTATAATTGAAAGGAAGAAATGTACAAATCTAGAAAAATTTCGTGCTGTCTATGGGTTGTGTGCGCAATGCTGTTCCTGTCTGCCCCGAGTGACGCACCGGCCCAATCGCGAAGGGTGTCGGTTCAGCAATCGTCTGCTGCGGGCCAGGATCATTTCCTGCTGCTATACAACACGCACACCGCGGAGCGGATCGATATTGTTTACCGCCGGGGTGAGCAGTACATTCCAAGTGCGCTCGCCCAACTCGATTATTTCCTCCGCGATCATCGGACAGGCGAAGTTCGCCATTTCGATCCGCGTTTGTACGATATCCTTTACGATCTCACATCCTCGATCGGACATTCCGGTGGCGAGATCGACATCGTTTGCGGCTACCGCACTTCGTCGACGAACGAGTCTCTCCGCGCTCACACTACCGGAGTCGCCAAGAACAGCCTTCACATCCAAGCGGAAGCGATCGACTTGCGCATGCCCGGCATCGACACGCTAAAGCTGCGCAAGGCGGCTCTCGCCCTGGGTCGCGGCGGCGTGGGCTACTATCCTCGCTCAGACTTCATCCACGTGGACGTCGGCCGCGTTCGCCAGTGGTGTTTCGACTGCCCTGCCAGCCTCATCGCCGGCGATTAGCCCGGATACGGGTAACCCTTCGCTAGAACTTTTTCGAGCGCGGCGTCGTGCCCGTAGATGTCGTCGTAAAAATGAACGAGTCCATCCTCAGTCACGATAGCGGTGCCATAAACGATTAAGACCGGAATCGGATGCGCAAGATTCACCTGCTGATTTGGCGCTCCATTCATCGCCCGGCGGACACGGTCCATGTCCCATCCTGGGTTATCGCGTAGGACCCACACAGCCAGATCTGCGGGCTTTTCCAGACGAATGCAGCCATGGCTGAAATCGCGACGGGACTTCGCGAAGAATTCCTGCGCGGGTGTATCGTGCATGTACACGTTGTAGCTATTCGGAAAGATAAACTTCACGAGTCCGAGTGAGTTCTTCGGTCCGGGCATTTGCCGGATGAAAAGTTTGCCTAAGCGGAGTTGCGCGAGCATGTCGCTCGTGACCGTTCCCGACGTGACGACGTCCTGGCGGCTGTTTACCACCTCGAAGCCCTTTTTCGCCAGGTAGTCGGGATCGCGAGCGATGCGCGGAATGAATTCAGCTTTGGCAATGGAATAGGGAACACTCCAGTAGGGCCGGAATACGACATATTGCATGCTGTCGCTGAAAACCGGGGTATCGTGGTCATAGGCTTTCCCCACGACGACATTCATCGACAACGCGACCTTGAAGTTTTCGTCGTAAGCGCGAAGGCGAAACTCAGGAATATTCGCGACGATCGGGGCCGAGTGGAGACCAACGGGCAACCACCGCCAGCGTTCCAAAGTCAGCTGCATCTGTCTCACGCGTTTTGTGAGAGGCACATTCAAATCGGCCAATGTTTGCGTGGTGATTCGTCCATCCGGCGTACGGCCGTGCCGCCGCTGAAAATTCTTGACCGCTTCCACAAGCGGAGCCTGGTACACAGTTTCGCCGGCAGGAATATTTGCATCAGTCGGGAGATCTCCCACCAGCCGGAGCAAGTGGATCAGTTGAGGAATGCCGGAATAGGAGTCGCCTGGTGCGATCGTTTTTTGTATAGCGGGGAGCTGATTCCCACCATATTTCTTGGCAAACCCTAGATATGAATGCAGGGCTTGAATCGTACGCTGGTATCCAGGGTAGGGAGGTTCCACTTTCACCATGACGGCGGCAACGTCGGAAGCATCCACGACATCTTCTTTCAGGAATTCGGACAAGTCGTATTTCTTGGTTTCGACATCGAGGCCAAAGTCAAAGTGCTTCGGATTCACCTTACCGATGTGAACGTCCGATACATATCTCATCACGCAAACGGTGAGTGCGACATCGAATCGCACCGCATCTGCTTCTGATGGCTGCGTCGTGGCGGGTTTGAGTGCCGCCAGCCGGTTGGTCCAACGCGGCCCGTCGTAATCCTCAGCGGACAATCCCTCTTGCTCTGCTTTCAATAGAAGTGCAATGAGTTGCTGCGCCTGCGCCGTCGGCTGCATTCCCCTGACCCACGGCAGGGAAAAGCCGTACGACTCGTAAAATTTCTGTACGTACTTGTCGTAATCGCTAAAATTGGGCCAGCGCAAGTCTGAGAGATTTCCTGCCTGGATGATGGCGCGCAACGAACCTTGGCCGTCAGAGCTGAGCTGTTGAAACGGTGCGACGGGCTTTGCGGAAGCTTCACTTTGTGTGCGTGCGCTTCTTGCGGAGCCGATGCGGTAGCTCCACAACAGAGTGATAGCGACAAGCGGCAACACTAACACCAGACCCATCGAAATCCGCGATCGCTTCACGGAATTCCTCCCTCTCCGCGTCCATCCTCGATGACTGGGGGTCGCAAGATACAGATGCGAGATGTTATTAGCCGGAATATCCATTTTGACTTCCCGGCCGAGAGATAATGTACTTCTGACCGCCGCAGCATGCAATGCTCCGGCCAGATTTTTGAGTGCAGAGCTTTGTCCTGAAATGAACCGAGTGCCCGATAAGCGCATTTTGAAAGGGCTAGGGGGCCTCCAAATGAGAGTCCATCACAAGCAAAACACGATCCTACTCAGAATTAACGACCTCACCGCGTCGAATATAAAAAGCGCCATGGCGAACGGAAGAAACTCTTCATAACGTTTTTTAGCAATCGCAGTTGATCGCCATAAGGAACGTCATAGGCTCGCAAAGCGACCCAAGATGCAATCCCGAAACTAACTCCGAGATTCAGCACGAAGATAATTGCGATTCCAAAAAGGGTATGAAAGAACCAGTTCCTGTATAGCCAATTTTTTCCCAAGCTGGTCGCCGCCAGCGCTAGAGTCCCAGTAGATAACGTGACGTGCCTCATCTCAAGCGGGACCCCAAAGAAGTGCCCGAATGCCGGAATAAATCCCAACGAATAGCCAAGAACGATACTGGCGCTCCATCCAGATATGTTTGCTGCAAAAATATCGGCAACACGCCGCATTCTATCGAATCCGACGCGGAGGCCCAATGGATGGTCTGCAATTGCTTCGGCCAGCCGGTTATACATCGCAAAATTCTCGACCCAGCCACCGGCCAACGCCGACATCCAGAGAATCACTCCGGTCAACGCCGCATAGAAACAGGTTCCCGAGACAAGAGGATTGAGCGTTTCGTACACGTACTGAGAGCTAGCTGGGGGAATGAATGGTGCAGAGAACCAGTACAACCATAGGCTGGCGAAGACTATACCTCCGACGGTAACCGTTAGCAGATTTCCTAACGCTGCAGCGAGCTGCGTGCGAGTAATCCGGCTGATGAACTCCGTTAGTTTTTCCCAGCGTTCCGATCCCTGCGTCGTACGGACAATTTTGGCGTACGTCGCAGCGGTCATCGATGGTTGTTTTGTTGCCAGCGCCAGACCAAGAGTTTGCAGTATGAGAAAGCTAATCGCGAAATCCGTGCCCACCAACAGGCCTTCGAAAAAGGGCGGCAAGCCGGCCATCGTGATTTTTAATTTGATGGCTGCCGTTCCAACAGTCAGCAATCCGCCCCCCAGCGCCGCCGTCCACATTCCCCAGTATTCGTTTCGCGTGTTGGCAATATAGTGTTCGCCAGTCTTTCCAGTCCTCTCCACAATCTTTCGTGCCAGGAGTCCCGCATTTTCGCGAACCAAGGCCGAGAGGCTGAGGTCTTCGATTCGGGCGCGCAGCACGTCGTCGAGCAATTTTTTGACAACCTGATAACTATCTACACCATCGGAAAATAAGACGTCCGTTATGCAGGTTAATCTCTGCAACGCTCGTTCGATCGTGAATATGTCGAATTCGAGTGCAGTGCTCACGCCTGCTTCCTCCATCCGCTCGTGCATGTATTCGAGTTCCGCCCGGCAACGGATCGTCTCTTCCCGCAATTCCTTAAGCAGGCCTCGCGCCTCCGAAGTTGAAACACTACGGACGAGTTCACCGACCAGGCGCTGGACTCGATAAAATGGGGAGCCTTCCACAGCATAAGGATGACATCGCGCTCGAAATTCTGGTGACAAGCCCACGCCTGCCACATGAGTTCCTAGAAGCACGATTGCTTGTCGAAGATCTTCCCTTTGCCTATTCCATACATCTGGATCATTTTCGGGCGAGAGTGCTCGCACCGTCCGTTCAAAGAGCTCCTCTGGCCAATCCAGAAATCCCGAAACATAGCGATCGTCAGGATGCAGCAGGGAAACAAGTTTTGAGAGATCCGCATCCGCTTGAGCAAAAGGTAAGATTCGTTCTACAACTCTTCGCGCTAGTTCGGACCAGAGACTCTCGCGTGGGTGCAGCCCGGCCTCCGCAAATAGTCCGACAGCTTGGGTTTCTCCCAGCATTGCATGAAATGCTTTTTGAAACGGGACGCGCAGCTCGATGTCCCCTTCAAGCAAAGACAAAAGTTCATTTATGCGCTCTATGCGCTCAGCCACCGAAGTCGACTTGCCATCAAACCTGGTCCAAGCTGCCACTCTGGAAAATGTGTGAAGGCGGCCATTAAGACTCGACTCTGCGCAGAATCTTTGCAGAATCCCCCGCAACTGTGTTCTCTCCGCTTCAAGCGTGTTGGTGGTGAGGGCCGAATTTGGGCTCGAAGCTAACGACTCCGATACCTTCTTCTCTTTTAGGCTGGGACCCATGAAGGTTGCTTTTGGAACCTCGAATGCGAGCCACAGTCTACATCACGCCTGTTTGGTATGGAAATTATGCGTCTGAAACTAAGTCCTTCGCAAAATGGTAGGTTAATTCTCTGCGTCCGCTAAAACCACACGCTGTCGGTCGAGAATGAACCGGCATCTCGGGTTCTCACAATTCAAGTATCGGGCCATTTTGCGTAGCCTCCTTGAGGGACGCGTACAATTAGCCCGCCGTCCTGCAACCGTCGATACAGTAGATATACGTACGCCACGCGCCGCTCGGTTTTTCGGTATCCCCGCCAGGGTCGCAATTCCCCGCCAAGCGCTCCCAACCTGGCCTGGGAATAGGCACGGCGAAGTACTATTGCCAACCCGCTCCGTCCCTTGTATTATGCGTCTATGTTGGCTTACCCCCAGAAGAACGCGCACATAGCCTGCTGCTGTCTGTGTTGTACGCGTATGTCTTCTGGCGCGGGGAGGCTGAGCACCTAGCTAGTCAGTCTTAGCCTCAAAAGTTTCCACCCACCGCCAGAATCTAATGGGCAGGTGGGTTTTTTGTTTTGGATCACACAAGTTTCAAAGCTGGATCAAAGGAGAAGATCGAATGTCAGAGTACAAACATCCCGAAGTTCTGGTTTCCACCGAATGGGTCGCTCACAACTTGAATTCCCCCAATCTCCGCCTCGTCGAAGTCGACGTGGACACCACCGCCTACGATCAAGGCCACATCCCCGGCGCTGTCGGCTGGAACTGGCAAACTCAGCTCCAGGACAACATCCGCCGCGACCTGATCGACAAGGCCGCACTCGAGAAGCTTCTCGGCGCTTCCGGCATTTCCAATGACACCATCATCCTTCTCTATGGCGACAACAACAATTGGTTCGCCGCCTACGCATTCTGGCAGTTGAAATACTACGGCCACAAAGATGTCTGCTTGATCGACGGCGGCCGCAAGAAATGGCTCGAAGAAAAGCGTCCGCTAACCAAGGATGCTCCTAACGTCGCGCCTGCCACCTACCGTGCTACTCCGGTCGACGAATCCGTTCGCGCTCGCAAGGAAGAAGTCTCCGCCATCATCGAAGGCCGCAAACCCGGCCAGCTCGTCGATGTTCGCTCCGTCGACGAATTCACCGGCAAAATCATCGCCCCTCCGGGCATGACGGAGACTGCGCAGCGCGCCGGCCACATTCCCGCCGCCGCCAATATTCCCTGGGCCCAGGCTTCCAACGAGGACGGCACTTTCAAGTCTTTCGATGACCTGAAGAAGCTCTATGAATCCAAGGGCATCACCGGCAAGGACGAAGTTATCGCCTACTGCCGTATCGGCGAGCGCAGTTCGCACACCTGGTTCGTGCTGAAGTATTTGCTGGGCTACAACAACGTGCGCAACTACGATGGCTCCTGGACCGAATGGGGCAACCTGATCGGCGCCCCTATCGTCAACGAAACACGCGCCGCCCAGCCCGAGCACGCCACCGCCGCCCGCTGAGAGGGGCTTGGTTCTTGTAGTGGCGGGTCTTTAGACCCGCGCTTTCGTAGCGCTGGCTTCCATGCCGGCGACCTTCCTCTTGTTGTGGCGGGTCTTTCGCGTTTTCTGCGTCCCGGAACTTTTTGCCGGGAAGACCCGTCAGCCGCGTAAGGAGCGGCTAAAGTTTGCAGTTGTAGTCCAGAGCAGGGAACTGGGCGGGAGAGGCCTCACTCTCCCCGGGCCTCACCTGTCCAGGTTCATTTCGTCCGGTGGCGCGGTCGCCAAGTGGTAAGGCAATGGTCTGCAAAACTATCCTATTTGCTGCGTCGCACGGGGAATCAACGACTTACGAAGGGAGTAGACGGGGTAAATAGGCGTTCAAAGGGCGGTTTGGGTACAGCTTTGGGTATAGGTTTGGGTATAAGGTGGCGATGCCGAAGTGGTCGAGGCGTCGGTCTGCAAAACCGATCTTAGCGGGTTCGAGTCCCGCCGCTACCTCCAATTTACTTCATCATGCCTTCGCCCCCGAATTTGTCGAGTCATTTGGGGGCTTCGCAGCCCCGTGTCCCCAGCAATCGGTCTGCGGCATTGATGGCGTCAAGGTCATCCATAGTCTTTTTGAAGTCGGCCTTGGGCAGCACATCTATTCCCTGCACCATTTCCTTTTGCTTATCGGCTGTCTTGGTACGGAAGCACCGATTGTCAAGCAATGGCTGCAACTCAGCATAAGTATGTTTGGGCGTCGCAGCCGCAATTGCCGCCGCTTTCCGCTCTTGTTGGTGATGCGCATAGAATGTGTAACCAACGCCCGCTCCGATTACAAGCACGGCCAACATTACGGCTATTCGTACTTTCATCGTTCTTGGCATCCGGCCAGCCCCACTTGCATTCTTACGCCGCCGCCTGTCTCGCGGTCGAGGCTCTGTGCGGCAGAGTCATAGATACGCAGAAAATTTCGCGCTTGCTAAAGGCGCTAAGCCCCAAAGAGAGAAAGCTTGTCCGAAAGTGAAATCTTGACCTCCCACGCGGTAGCGCTTCATGGCTTCTTCTCCGGAGCGGCACTCTGCGGAGTGGCCCACGTCTTGCGAGCGCTAGCAGCAAAGGTTTCTAGCTGCGATTCCCTAGAACCCTTGGCTTTGAGGGCTACGTATGTGACGGCCATGAATATCGGCACAGGCGCGTTTTCAGGAGTATTTTCATAGAAGCGGTCAATGCCTCGTCTGATCTCCCCAACCGAAAGCTGGAAAGGAAAGTAGGCGATGGGCTTGTCGGACTTTGGGGTGCAAGTCAGTCGAAACCCTTCTGCATATCCTTCCACCCATCCGACTTTCCGAAGCTCACTCATTTCCGACCATGCCCGACCGTTCGACCAATTCTCCGTTCGGTCAGGCGCAATTTGAGTTTGAATCCGGCCTGCCGCAGCTCCGAATAAAACGACCAAAAGAACAGGAGCGATTAACTTGAGCATTCTAGAGACCTTCCTTCTTGTCCCTTCAATCCAAATTTCCTCAATCGACGGTGGGCGAGGGTGACTGGCGACTAGGCATGCGCGTGCGCCGCCTGTTCTTGGATTAGTTCTTGTTCCGTTGCGTCATTTTCAATTCGATCAACGGTCAGCACAACTCTCGGATGCTCCTTCAATTCGCTCACCTTGAACGGGTCTTTGATGAGAGTCAGGGGGCGCACCACAATGTACCGGAAGAAGGACGAATACACCATGTGCTGTAATGCAGCCACCGACATGCACAAACGAAACTCCTGCATTTTCCACTTAACATCGGTGGAGAGATCGTCGGTCATTCTGTCCCATTGTTCACGCGCGTTCCTCTCGTCGAGTGTCGGTTGCGTCCGCACTACTACGATGAACCTTGTGAGCGTCAGTTGATGGCCGTGTCGAATCAACGAGTTTCCCCGCGCCCGAGTGTTTGTGTAAGCGGGATGGTCAAATCCGATGTTGCCTTCGGCTGCGTACAAGAACATCCGGTCTCTGATCGAGAACAGATGCTCCCGAAAGGAATCGAGCCTGTAGTCCCGCCACAAATAAAAGACGAAATACCACAACGCCGCTAACTCAATGACAGACTTCAAGACGATGTAATAGTTCATGATTCGTCTCCCGGCTGAGTGGTCCCTTTCGGTGTTAGCCCGCTGGAGCTTCGATTCGGGTCTAGCAACTTCTCCAGTCGATTCTTAGCAGGAACAACTCGTTTAATGTGCCGCCGCCGCAGATGGCGTTGGCCGACACCGTAAATGATGCTTCCGCCAGTCAGCAGATATAAGATGCTGTCACTTACTTTCAGGTTCGCCAGAAACCGAACAGCAATATCTGCGAACGTCGAGTGCCCAGACAGAACCGCTATAGCGTAGTAACCATACCGAACGATCAGAACTATTGCGGCCCACTTAACTACTTCCCGAACGACTGTGGTGACGGAATCGATCTTCTTGTAGGAAAGGAGGTAGTCTGATTCCGTTCGCGGGGGCCTTTGAGAGGAGGTTGCCATCGCGTCAAGTGCATCCTAGCAAAATGATGGTAGGGGAAGCAATGAGCATCGGTCCTTCTGGTTCCCAAGGGCCAGATGCTGTATGCGTGCGCGGAGACGCTGGTGTGGAAGATCACTCGTCACAAACAGGCCCCAGCGCGCCAGCCGGGTGCTGTTACGCCTGCGCCTTCTTCGCCCTTGCAATGCCCAGCTTGATCGCGCGACGGTGTGAAGCGGACAACTTGCGTCCCTTTAGTTTATGCCGGAACGATGCCTTGCGTCGGCTCCCGTTCAGCGCTGTGATAGCCGCCCGCAGGCTCATCAATCGGCCTACGATCTTGTCCTTCAAGCCCAGCAACTTCTTCTCTTCTCGAACCAGTACCTTCTCGATGTTCATTTGCGTCACTCTCCTAGTTTGATTGTACGCCACTCCCCCTCTCAGAACTTTGGTGGCCCAATTTCCAACTTGTAGACGACCGTCTTCGGCTTCATGGTTCCGGTGCAGAGTACCGTGGCGGCGGAAGGGCCGGGTGCTGAAAGCATCGACACACTTCCTTTAACACGATTCAGCATCAACGTGTCGATCTCACATTCCTTGTTTTTCGGAAAATCACTTTCTCCAATCGCACGAATTTGAACCGCACTCCACTCTTCGATTCTGTACAAGTCGATGTTGGTTGCCGAGCCGTTCATCACCTTCTGGTTGCGAGCCAAAATGCACAGCTTCGAATCCTTTAAGCAGCGCACCTCGGTAATCCACTCGAACGGTTTTTCGTCCTTGTCCTGCGTTGTCCAGCGGTTGCCGTTAGCCGCTACTTGCGGGTCCGAGACATCTTCTATGCCATACCAGCAAAATGTCATCGTTTCGTTGCAATGCGTGTCGCCGTGCTGCCACGGGTACTTTTGCTGTGGCTGCGGCGACGCAATCGTGGCGACAAAGGCCAACGATGCAAACGCTGCAAGTGATGAGATCAGGGAAACTCTCATGTGTCCTCCACAGGTAACGTGCCCTTAGAGCTTAAAACATGACACCTACATTCAATTACACGGCAGTGCGTAGCCCAAATGCGCCCCGAAGCTATAATCGAGAGTAGGGCCGACATCGAAGTGTAATAATAGAGAGTTGCAGGTGGGTTTGCTTCATCGAACCCGAAGATGCTCATAACTGATGGGGAGTCGGAGAAGTCCACGAGAGTATCTTGCCACAATTCTTAACTCGCAGACCTCGTGCATGACTCAAGAAAGGGCGGGAGTATAATATGAATTGGAGCTACTGGCACCATGTATGTCTAGAAGTGAGTCCATCGAAGGATTTTGTTGGCTCTGCGGACGATTCGGCAAGCTTACCCGTGAACACATCCCGCCGAGAGCAGCATTCAATAACAACTCGGTTCTTCTCCTAGCAGTTGAGGAGAAGACCCGGGAGACTGGTCGTCTGGAGTGGGGTGGTAAGGTCGAGGAAGGACTGATCGTGCGCAGCTTGTGCAGTGAGTGCAACTCTAGGGGCGGCGCAAAATACGGCACACACTATGTCGACTTCATTTCACGGGTCGCCTCCATCGTGGAGCGTGCAAAGGACCGGGAACAGTTCATCGTTTCCGGCGTCAGGCGGCCCCTTAGCATTCTCAAACAAATTATGCAGTCATTCGTCTCTGCGAATGGACCCAGTTTTGTCGAGGCAAATCCGTGGATTCGAAAGTTCATTCGAAATTCACGTAATAACGAGTGGTCTCCCGACCTGTTCGCCTACATCTTCGCAACGAATACTCGGGGTGGCAGAAAATCGGGGCTGTCTGCCTTCTTCGATCTTGGTAGAAAACGGATAAGGACGGTCGCAGAGTTCACCTTCTGGCCGCTCGGAATGGTCCTGTCGTTCGATTCGCTTGATGAGTATCCAGTGACTCCGATTCATCACTGGGCGCAGTACGACTATTCTTGGCCAGGACAATTGGACATCAATTTGGTTGTGAACCCGACCTCGTCGGCGTATGCGCTGGACTTTAGAACGCTGGCTGAAATGAACCGAGACCCCGCCAGAATCGGACCAAGGCCGAAAGTTGCAGGCGAGACTCTAAAGGAAGTAATGCGCCTCGCTCAAACTCATGGGGGCGGGAAAACGACTGATCGCTGGGCGTTCGTGACTAAGCAGCGACCCGACATCGAGGACAGCGACAAGTAGTTCGTTTAGATCAGAGGACGGCAGTGGATAGATGTTGGGCGTCATTGTTAGGCGATTGTGATGGACCACTCAGTGACGAACACATCGTCAGTGCCGGGCTATTACCCGGCCCAAAGGTGAACGTTTCCGGCTTCGATTGGTGCAAGGGAATGGTACGAGAGATTCCCCGGGACCGACTAGTGAGACGAATACTCTGCCGAGGCCACAACGGACGCCTAAGTCCTTACGACAGCGCGGCTATCGGTTCTGCGAGATTGATTGATGAATGGCAGCGGCTCGAAGAGGCACGAACGGCAATGAAGCCCCGACGATGGACCATCTCTCACTTCGAGATCAACGGAATTGACCTTGAGCGATGGCTTCTGAAAACGACGATCAATTCCACGTTTGACAAGGACGTGTTGCTCGGGCCTAGTGCAACCGAGCCGGGGAAACCGCCTGAGGAACTCATTCGCATTGCTTTCGGGAAGGGGTTATTTTCCGACAAGCGTGGTCTGTACGTGCTTGCCGCTCAGGGATACACAGCGAACGTAAGTGATCGAATCTCGCTCGTGCCGTGGGGCAGCGGTGAGGTAGTCAATGGCATGGCGATCAACTTCCGTGGCTTCACGCTTTTTCTGTGTCTAGTGCCCAGCGGTCTGAGTTTGAATGACGCAATCGATACGCCGTTGCAAGCGATGGACCCCGAACAAAAAGTTGACAGGATGAAACTCAATCCGATGTACCACCCCAAGGCCTTCGTATCGAAGCAGGGCGACTTTGTGTCGAGTAAACTTATCTTCAACTGGAAACCCTGATGCGTTTCGCGCCGCTTTGCACCCCTCAAAATTTTGACGGTTTGCCTCCACAAAGGTCGATCGCGTGTCTCAACGCTTTCGCCAGTCTTTGTGCGTATACAATGTCATCCACAATGAGCCAGCACTTGTTGGTCTTCGATGCGGTCTTTAGTTCGTGGTCCGTTCCCGACAGTTTTGTAAACGTCTTCACGGCCTCCTCGGCAATTGTCGTAGCGCCGTTGCGAGTCGAGAACTCGATTTCCGCGTTGTCACAATTGAGTTCGTAAGCCTTGACCTGCTCCGGGTCGGCACAACTGAAAACGTCCTTGTGCAGGTCGTAGGTTTTTACCTTGATCGAGCCGGGGTCGATGTCACACAAATTGAAGGTGTACGTATGTACGCTCGGAGTTTCATTGTAAACCCCCTCCGGCAAGGTCTCGCTCTTAATTGCGATATTGCAATCGCCAAGCCGGGAGAAGGTCATCTTGAATTTCTGCGTTACTTCTTCCTCCTGACCTTTCCGAACGTAGTGGATTTCCCAACCATGACCCAGACCTAGGTTGTCTCCGCCTTCGTGTGGATTATACGTCTGGTCCATCCAAAGCAGTGTTTCAGCAAGGTCTCGATTCCGTTGGTGCGAGCGATAAAACTCAGTTGCTCCCAGCCCGACGGCCACAATTCCGACCAAGATAAGTGCCGCTTTCCAGTTGCTCGCAATGGGACCGGCGAGAGTCTCAGTGGGAAAAGTTATCCGACCATTGAACCACTCCTGCGGCGTTGCTTCTACGCGGGGAAACAGCATGTCTTTAATCACCGGAAGGTATTGGGGAGGTATCAGCCAACACACATGGAGACCGGGTCTGCCCGATATGGGCCTCTGTTCGTAGGTAATCAGTTGAGTCTCAGCCGTCTCAGTCAGAACCGGATTCAGAACTGCGTCTGCCACTCCGCTATCCAATGGCAATTTATCAGCCCAAACATCGCCTGCAACTGCGAGATACCTCAAGATGTCGCGGTGATTGGTTCCAAGAGGATTTAACTGGGTAGTGACCAATTTCTTGGCCGCCTCATCATACGGACGCTTTCTGAGTTTGACGATCTCGTCCTCTTGGAATTTCCAGATCGCATACGACGCCACAACAAAGCTAACGGCAGCAACTACATAAAAACTGATTTGCGCAAATCCCGAAAGCAAAAATCCGACTATTAAGGCCAGCGCGGAGATAGCCCCGCTCATCTTGGCAAGCACACTTGTCGTGAACGCGGCCAGGAATCTCAAAATCGATTTGAATGATTCAGCCATGTCATTCGAAATTCAGGTCGAACAAGGTGTGTAGCACACTCTCCACAACTGCACGATATTTTCGAATGTCGTCCGGTCTGACATCGACGGTTGCACGCTCGTGAGTCAATTTGTTCCGCATCTCGTAATAGTGATTGGCAAGATTTATCAACCCGTTCGAGATTGGAATCTTGTCACGCACTGTTTTGATTACATCAGTCCGATTTTTGAAGAGACTTGCGAGTTTGGCATCCGTAAATTCACGAACGGGGAACAAATCCTTGCGATGAACGATAAATTCTTTAAGCGCGATCTCAAAATTGCTATCAAGCAAGATAAGCGAAATCCGATTCTTTGTTTCCAGCGGACTGCGCTCAAGAATATCGATTGCATCGATGGCTTCAACTAGGCCAACTGTCCAAGGTTGATTGTCTACTTGGGCTTGGTTCCGTTTCTTCTGGCGTGTTCCACGAGGCCGGGAGTCTTTCGGCAAATCGGGGAGAATAAGGCGTGCTCCTGCCGAGGCAGGTGGTGGTGTGACTTCGACAGTTCCAGTGTCATGCTGCAAAACCTGAGATCGCCAGTCGGTCTCATTCATCAGTCGCCGAGATACTCTGGTGAAGTACGCATTCAGATCGATGATTGCTCGGCTAATTGCCCTGAATACTGGATGGTCGTAGTTTATCCCGCTCTTGTTGCTGGTCCACGGCATCCCTTTGGCGGGACCGTTAAGCCTAACAATAGTCCGGCATAAGGAACTATCGGAGTGCGGAATGCCGGATTCAGTTGTGATGAAGTAACCAACGGCTCGGGACTTAACCTCTTTTTCGATCATTCGATTGTTGCAATAAAAGTAGACCCCATAGTTGCTTTCTTCTTGAATCCGGTCGCGAATCAGTCCAGATGTTATTTCGCAGGAGAACTTACCGACGCCCTTCACATCAACGCTGAACATTGTCTTACGAGGTTTAAAATCGACGAGGTACGCCCACGTCTCAAAAGTCATGGGCGCAACGCTCTCTCCGTTGAGCGTAATAACGCATCCTTTGTTCAAGAACCAAGCGTAAGTCTGACCGAGATGGACTCTAAGTTTGTCCAAGTCTTCGTCGGTTATCTGACTGCGGAGATAAGACAAATTGACTATCGTGGTGTTCGGCTCGATGTCTGGAATTGCATATGCAGGTAACCGCCAATCGTCGGATTTTATCCACGTGGGGGTGATATCCAACTCGTGCGTTTGTTGATCTCGAAATCGAGTTTTTATCTCGGTTTGTTCTGCTAACGCTATAACCGACCGTTTACCGCCGACACCGAAGATTCCGATCAACTCAGCGGTCTCGTCGTTGCGGGTTCGCCCCGGTGAAATCAGCAAATGCAGATCGTCCTTGCTAACACCACCTGCATCGTCGCGGACCGAGATCACTTGACGGGCAACATCGAGGTCTAGTGCGACTGTCAGAGCGCCGCTGTACTTCCTGTCGGACCACTGATCGATTGCGTTATCGACCAGTTCGCACAGGCCGGTTTTCAAGTCATAGTCGGCGATGATGGACAATATCACACGCTTGACGGGAGTCCCGTCAACGTCCTGAATTGGTGTCTTATGATCGACGGGCATGGAATCGACCTGGACAGTCTATTGGAGCGACAACGTAACCTACTACGAACGGGCGAGGGTGGGGAATCAGATTCCAATGGGCGTGGCTTGTCTGCCAATGTGATCTTCAAAGACGCGGGGGCAAACACTACAAGGCTTCGGAAACGGTTTAGAGTCCTGTTGAATCCAGTGAGTTGCCGCAACCATAAAGGTTCCGTGGATTGGACAAATTGGGCGGAGATCGTTCAATAACACGATGCCTGTATTTTATCACGCCTTGCTCGGGATGCTGACAGCGACTCTGAAAGAAATCAAACAGCGCACTGCACATTATGATATTTCTTGCCCCCGTCCCGCTGATAGCCAGCGCGAGGTCCAAAGAACCGCTGGTGCAGAACAGTGACATTGGATATTTCCGACAGGAGGTATTCGCGCCAGCCTTGACTTTCTGGGGTCTCGCTGGCTCCGCCAAGACACCACGCACTAAGCGACAAATGCCCTGCCTCGTTATAGGCGACCATATGCGGCTCAACTGTTCGGAAGCCTATGGCCTCATCTCCGGTGTAATAAATCCGGACGATATTCTTTGTTGAGATTGCATTGCAAAGGGTGGCTTGGGGCATATAGCCTCCAAACGCCCGGGACTAGGCGGAACGGCAGCTTAGGCACACTTTCTAGAATAGTGGGAACATTATCTGCGTTAAATGGCCTGATTGCTACGCAAACGATGTGAGTGTTAGGCTCTCCGAGCCGTGAATCCAAAGCGCCCAAAAGCAGAGCCGACGGTGGCGTGACGCGCAAACTGAACGAGTGAAATTGCCCGAAATCCACATGTCCGGTAACGCGACTTACCAGTTAGCGTCGGTCTAAGCCCATTAGCTGCGGTTTCAGCTGGAATTGCGCTGGAAATTGTTAGCGGTTCGCGGTACAACTTTAAAGAGTACCCAAGGCAGCTCTAATGAAACGCCGAGTTTGGTTTGTAACTCTGATAGTCATCGTGGTCTTTGTCCTGGTCGGTGGGTTTTCCCATTTTCGATGCCCTCCTCTGCGGCGGGAACGAGAGCGGACACTAAAATCCGATTTGTTTGTGATGCGGCAAGCCATCGACGCTTACACGCTGGATAAGCAGCAACCCCCCCAATCCCTGGAAGACTTGATTAAGGGGCATTATCTAAAGGAGATTCCGGCGGACCCGTTCACGCGGGAAAAAGACTGGTTGCCCTACGTCGGAGAAACCGTGCTCAGTCCCGACCAAACAACTACTGGAATTGCTGACGTGCATTCGGTTTCGGAACAGGTAGGAAGCAACGGCAGGGCGTATTACGAGTGGTGACCACCTTCTCGGAAACGATACATCAACTGGACTGTGATAAATCCTCAGGAATCGCCTAGTACTTTCGCTGATTAACGCGGTATCGGAAAAGTAAAGTGTTACTTCACATCTCCGGTAATGCTACTCCGGAGTTGTCCGAGGCTGCGGTTCACCGGGCCCCTTTGCATTCCCTGATTACACCGCTTTCATCAGCGACCGCCGCGTATCCGTTCTTGTCCGATGCGTCTTCCAATAAGGCCACGTAGCCCTTGCCGTCCGTTTGCACATTTAGTCTCAGGTTCCACCCAGGCAGGATTTCTGGCGTAGAGCCGAAATGAACATTGGCGTCTTGCGAGTAAAATCTTGCCGGCCACTCGTTGAAAAATCTTTGCTGGTGCGCCAGAAGAGTCTGCCATGACGCGTACGCGCTGTAAGTAGAAAGCTCATCTAATTCGGCTGTGTTAATTGTTCTTACGAAGCCGACGAGGAGTGCGTGGTCGTGTCTTAGATCAGAATCTTCAGGACCCTTGGAAGCATCCTGCGCGAATTGGGGAGTCAAGCCCCCGAGCCACAATACGAGCAAGACACTGTTCAAAAGGATTCGATGCTTCTTCATCCTGTATTCTCCTGTCATCGGTTGGCGGACCGATGCGTCCTTTTTAGCATAAGCTATCGATTGGCCCAATGCCTGATTACGACCTGTCAGGCAGTTGGACCAGGCTTGGTTGTGGCAGGCAGTCTAATCGTGGAGAAGCGGGACGCAATCCAGAAACAAATTGGCAATGCAACGACGAATGCCATGGCTGCAAAGCCTATGGTAAGCCATCGAATACGATGCACGAGTGCTGATAGTTCCCGGTAAGAACTGCCAACCAGGAGAATCCCCAGGAGTTCCTTGTTCCGACCGAACAGGGGTACGAAGTAAAAAGTCTCGGCGGAGCTTGGCCCATCGGTCCATTCGATTGTCCGGGTGACAGTTTGCACGCCTCTCTTCACCTCCTCCACGAGTGGCGCGAAACGTTGCGCCTGACTCACGACACCGTTCCGGTCAAGTAGGTCGGTAGGTTCAAATCTTGACGTGCTAAAATTGCGGTACAAAAGCACCCGCATACTTGGTGGAAGGATAAGCGATGAGAGAAGGGTCTGGTCGACACGGCGACCACCAGTCACATAGAAAGTCCGGCCGTCCACGCAAATTGAACTTTCGGCTGAGAACGCGAGCACCCAGCCACCACGGAGTTGTTGCTTTTCAAGGAACGCATGCGCGATAGACAGGTCCCCCTTTGCTGACTTTGCATTGGCCTTACGGCCTACACGCGAGGGGTCTTGCACGGAAGAAATCACCGTGCCATCCCAACTTGTGATTTCCAGCAAGTCCAAATTCTGATTCCGTGCTGCGCCGATTGCGTCACGGGAATAAAGGGATTGGCTCGCGTTGCTATGCGCCAAGTCTATCGCCATCCTCGTCATCGTTTCAGCGTCTGCTACGTTCTCAACTCGTTGTGCAGTTTCATTTGCAAAACGGTTCAGCTGCTGCTCGATTTGATTGACCTGCGACTCTTTTTGATGTGTATCACTTTCATTTAAGACCGCTCTAACGTAGACGATGAAACCAGACGTGGCAACCGAAAATACGACCATAATGATTGATAACAGCTGCAAAAAAAGTTTAGATTGGAAGCTCATCGACACCCCCATACCAGCGGGGTATAGCTCGTGGTGGACCGCGTCAAACAAAATGAAAAGAAGGAACTTACACTTATTGGGGGCGTGTCTATGACAGCACTGTGTGGGTACTCAACCACACCAAGAACGTTCTCAAGTCCTGGTAAACGCGGTAATCGGAAAAGTGAAGTCCTGGTACGAGACTTGCCGATCAGGCGATTCCCATTGTCCGGTAAGGCGACTTATCGGGAGCTAGCGTCAGTTCGCACAATTTTCTAATGGCTTGGAACGCGTTGTAGACTTTTGGTGTCAAACTCCACAGGTGAAAAAAGGCCTCAAAATCGCGACGATTTCGGTCCTGATTCTAGTCGGGGCCTTGATTGCCCTTGAAGCATTCTCTCCCTACACAGCTTGGTACTTCGTTGTTCCCAAAGCCCAGCTCACCGTTGATGGCAGGCGAGAGCAAGGATGGCTGCATCGTGGGAATCATGGAGAAACTCTGTTTCTAACTCTACGCAATAAGGGGAAAACAGAGTCCTATATGATTTGGGTCCCCCCCGATAGGAAAGGAGTTGTTTGGAGTTGTGGGAACTGGACAGCACCAAGGTTTTTTCCAGCATTTCCAATCGGCGACCTGAATCCGCCGTGCTGGACTTTTTCCACCAGCGAGGCCCCCACTCCAAAACCAACTCTCCCTGCGCGTAACCTTGCCGTAGGAGCTGGCTTCGTGGAGTTCACAGCCGACGACGGTAGTCGAATCAAAGCGACTTGGTAAAGCTTGCTCGGCCCTTTTGGCGGCCTAACATCGCATAAGTCCTGGTAAACGCGGTTATCGGAAACTTGAGGTACTGGGACTGGATGTCCGGTAAGGCGACAAATCAGGACTTAGGACCGCAGAAATGCTAGTTGCTTTCTGGTCTTGAGTTTGCAGCCCGTTTGCTCAGTGCGATGGAGTCGATGTGGATAGTCTCGCCATCGAGGGTGCCCGTAACCGATACATCCATTGCAGCGTAGCGAGCGGCCATGTTTTGAGGTTCCAACAGGTAGACGTGATGGTCCACCCACAGGCCATATTTCGAGCCTTTTCGCATACAACGGTCAACGCATTTCTTGTCGGGGGGTCATTTCCTTCGTGACCTGACAATTGGTACCGCAATGGGTATCGGTGACATAGCCCTGCCACGTTTGCTCCAAAGTTGCGTTTTGTGCGCCCATACTAATCTGTAAAAACACCACGAGAAGCGAGAGCGACAGAGTTGCAATTATTCTTTTTGAATTTAGTGCCATCGGCCCCCCTGATGATTCTGTGGGGTTAAAACCACTCTTGGCGTATTCTAGCACCCAGATGCAAGGCCTGTGCCCCCAATCCCCCAATTAACTACCTGAGGAATCCCCAACCGGAGAAGTGACTTCATTCTTCTGGTGAGCCTACCAACCCGCGTAGAATGGCGGCACGAGGTAAGTTGTGTCGATGGGAGAAAAGGAAGACGAGAGCGCGGACCTAGAGCGGTCCTGTCAGGGCGTCTCGCCTGGCTACGCTGCCTGCACCTACCAGGCGAGCGTACACTGCACGACGTGTAGGAGGTGGTTCTGTGATGCCCACGCCGAGGATGCACAGTGGCATCCGTGCGTGCTCCAACCTGGTGATGAGGGCGGCGAGGCCTAGGAGCCATCGATATCCGAGCGGTGCCAACGACATGCCCGTTGCGGTAATGCGCCTGATTCCTGATTAATGCGCTTTAGCGGAAAAGTGCCGAATGGCGGCCCCGCGGGACGGCAAATCCTCATGGACTTGTGGAACCATAAAAAGTAAAATCCTATTCCCGCTTCTCTCACCTGAATTTCATTCCAGCATGCAGGAGTCCCCGTGACCGAGGAAAGAAAGTTCGCCATCCTGTTTGCCGCCACGATTCTTGCAGCGCGGAAGTTGATCGATATGGACCCGAACAAACCGAATATGGCGAAACAATTTTACGTGGACCATGCCATCGATGACGCTGCTTTCATCTTGGGGCGAATTGATGAGCGGTGGCCTACAATTGTGAATTCGTTTTCTGCCAAAGATTCTGAAAAGAACGTCTCCATCCCCTAGTTATGGGTGCAATTCCGCTTGCGGTTTGCGTTAATCAGGCAGTAGAAAATCAGTTGTTGCATAGCGCTGTCTTCCACACTGCCTTGGGACGTGCTCTTGGCCTATACGTGGCATGCCTCTATAGAATCGTCTAAAAGCGTATTGCTTTAATGTATCAAGTCGAACTAACGTATTAAGCGAAGCTGGCAAACTCTCCCACCAGAGGGCTGTCTCCAGCTCCCCTGAGTCGCCAGGGTCCGTCGGAGGCGCTATGTCTTGCCTATTATGCGGGTCGAGTAATGAGTCGGAATTTGCTGCTGAGATGGTCATCCATTTCCGCAGCCTCAAAAATGTTGACGAACCCGGTGTCTTGGTATTCCCGAAGCTTTTGGTCTGCTTGGCTTGTGGCTTTTCGCAGTTTACCGTCCCGGAATCCGAATTGGCGTTGCTTTCAAGGGGTAATGGGACAAAAGGAGCCACAGCCCGGTAGCGGAGTGTTGACGATGTCGCATTCCGTCCACAGGACAACGCTTTGAGTTGAAATTGTAGTTTGCCTACGGGCATTGCATAGCTTCCGTGTCAATTCGCAAGGATTTCCAGTGACGGCGGTATTCTCGGTTCGGGCCGCGTTTGTGAAAGCGGAGGTCCACTTACCCCGGACAGCGCTTTTGAAACATCTGAACAACATACGTAAGGTGAAAGACCGGGTGATCAAGCAGCAAGCCTCGGACGGTAAGAAGCCTGTTCCGCCGAGAGCGTGATGTGGTAGATTTTCCGTCCGGGAGAAACTACATTGCAGAATATCAAAGCTGCGCTCCGGCGCGAGGAAAAGAAGTTGGAGAAGCACCTGGCTAAGTTGCGGCATCAGTTGAGCAACGTTCGAGCCGCAGCCTCGGCATTAGGCGGTAAGGTGGAGAAAGAGGTTCGCAGGGTTGGTAAACATTCCGCCGCTGCGAGAGCTAGGATGTCAAGAGCTGCAAAGCTTCGATGGAAGAAGATAAAAGCCGGGGCCAAGAAGGCCGGGTCGTAACCCCGACCGCTGCTCCAATTGGAATCAATTTAAGAACTTCGATAAACGTCAAATTGCCGTCAATTTATACGTTTTTGGTGTGTAAAACAAACTTCCCAAGCTTCTGACGTGGGTCTCCTGGCACTTGGTTCTTTGACGTGCCGAAAGAATCTGATCGCGTTTACTCGGCGGAATTTCGGACACGGCTTCGGCTCGGGTGAAGCAATATCGAGAGGCTAGCACAGACATTTCCTCAACGTCGACCGGGAACGGATGAGTCACGAGCTGTCCGTCCGAACAGGCGAAGAGTCTTAACTGTTCGGTGTGACACTATTTTCATTTTGTGCAATTTCTCTTGACAGCATTTCTCCGAGAGCGTAAACCTCTTGCAACGTAACTCTCCCTCAATTGGCGAAGCGCGTTCGTCGCTCGTGGGAACTCATCCCCGCCAACCAATTGGATAGGTAGTGGAATCGGTTGGCCTGCAAAACTAACGCAGGTCTGATCACGGTATTTTTGTGTTTGTTGGAGGCTCTATGCGAGTGGCGTCTCTCTTCATTTCAGCCTGTCTGTTTCTATCTCAATCCGCGGTGCAGACCGCGACTCCGGTTCAGCGCGATCCGCAGGCAGTCGCCCTTCTGCAAACTTCCGTTCAAGCAATGGGGGGAACTGCCCCCACCGCCTCTCTTGCCATGGGCGATATCGTCACAGTCGCAGGATCGCTTAACAGTACTGGCACAATCCGCATTCTCACACGGGGCACGGACCAGACCTCAGAGCAAATTCAAACGTCTAGTAGTTTTACCCGCGTGTATTCTCGGGGCCGCGCTAGCATTACAACTGGCGGCTCGCTGAGCACGCTACCAATGGAATCGGCCGTCACGACGCAGTCTTCCTGTTTCCCCCTTCCTTTCCTTTCCGCCGCGCTCGCAAACCCCGATACGGCCTTCAAATACATTGGGCTGGAGACACTCAACGGAAGCTCCGTCCAGCACATACAGTTTTGGAACACTTTTGCTTCAATTCCCGACTTACAGCCTCTCGCCAATCTCTCCCACAGAGATATTTGGGTCGATGCAACCTCCGGTCTTCCCCAAAGGGTGTCTTTTGCCAGTCGCTCCTCTGACCGTTCAGGGTCAAGTGTCCCTGTCGACGTTCTCCTCTCCGACTATAGAAACACAAACGGAATCCTCTATCCGTTTTCCATCCAGGTATCCGTGAATGGTACGCCCTGGGCGACAATCTCGATTCAGAACGTCACCTTAAACAGCGGCCTCGATGACAGCAGTTTCCTCGTTCAATAAGGAGAGCAGCAATGAAACGACTTCTCATCGGGTTTGCGCTTCTTCTGGCCTGCGCCACTGCTTACGCTCAGGACACTGGCATAGGATTTCCGCCATATGCGTCGATGCAGAACGGCAACGTCGACTCCACCAACTTGCAGAACCTCAACGCCCACATTGAGATTCCAATAGTCTCCGCTCCCGGACGAGGAATGAATTTCGCTTACTCCCTCGTTTACGACTCCGAGATCTACCGGTACTCGGCGGGTCCTCCCGCTACTTGGTCGCCTACTCTTTCGTCGTCCTGGGGATGGCAGACCGTCAATGTAGTCGGGTCCACGACGCACCATCAGTACACGAACGATTGCGTCACATGTCCCCCTCGCGGCTGCGGACAGGGCGGCGGCATCGATCATTATTCCACGGAGTACTACGGCTATGTCTATGTCGATCCATCGGGGACGCAACATCCCTTTGGCGTGAGCTTCTATAACGTCGCCACGCCGTGTGGCTTCCCCACGGGGCCTCGGACGGGATATGCCTTAGATGGGAGCGGCTACTATCTGAACGCAGGCGGCATTAACGGAATCGTATACAACCCCGGAGGAAAAGTAGTTGCAAGCTCCACGCAGGAGACCGACCCCAACGGTAACGTAATAAGTGCCTCTGTTGCGGGGTCAGTGACCACTTGGACCGACACGCGCGGAGCAAACGTGCTCATCATGGACAAGACTTCAAATCCAGTCCTCTACAAATACCAAGATACCACAGGCACTTACCAGCAGATCCAAGTAACCAGCTCCACTATCAGCATCAAGACGAATTTCGCTTGTTCCGGAGTCGTGGAGTATACGGGTTCAGCAAGCCTACCGACTCGCATCGATCTTCCAAATGGCCAGTTTTACACGCTCAGCTACGAACCGACACCGAACATGTCAGGCTATTACACAGGACGGCTTCAGCGGCTCACGCTGCCGACCGGCGGCTATTATGAGTACGACTATCCCGGCCCAAACGACGGTGTTAACTGCGCGGACGGCACAGCCTTGAGCATGAACCGGGTCGTGAGCGATGGAACGAACACCGCAACCTGGAACTACGTCCGCACCACCACGAATCGGACCACGACCATCACTACTCCGAAGTTGGCCGACACCCCTAACGCCAACGACATGGTCGTCACTTTCAACAGCCCCGGGCAGGAAACCTCTCGAAAGATTTATGCGAATTCGCCTGGAACGACGCTGCTCCGCACCATCAACACCACTCGGGCCACAAACGGCAGTCCGGTAACAAAGGTGACGATCCTGGAGGACGGCAGCACACAATCTGAAGTGGATACTACCTATGACTCGAACGGCCTCCTTGATTCCATCTCCGAGTACGACTGGGGTTCAGGAGCCCGTGGCGCGCTCCTGCGAACAACCGCTCTTACCTACCAGACCTCGACGAACTACACGAGTCTGAACATCCTCAATCGGGTGACCTCCACGCAAGTCATGGACGGCAACGGCATCGTACAGTACCGTCAGGACATTGCCTATGACGCGACCGCCGGAGACAATCAAAGCTGCCCCACCGGAGTGCCTCAGCACAATGACGCCTCCTACGGTTGCACCTTTTACTACAGGGGCAATCCGACGTCGGTCACCACTTACCTGGCTCCGGCCACCGCGAGCAATCCTATTACAAAAAACCTCACCTACGATTTCTTCGGCAATTTGCTCACGGCTCAGCTCAACTGCTGTCAGAACAAATCATGGACTTATTCCTTGGCCACAAATTATTCCCACTCCGATTCCGTTACCAGCGGCACGTCGCCAACCCAACTCACGACTAGCGCAACCTACAATGCTTACACAGCCCAACCGGCCACGTTCACGGACGAAAACAATTTAGTCACGAATTTCTCCTACGATACGCTTCGCAGGCCAACAAGGGTCTGGCAGACCATTGGCTCAACAAACGGCGCGAGTGTCTCCTACAGTTACGACGACACTCATCTTACCGCCACGTCAACGACCTCCATCGACTCTTCAAAATCCGTCCAGCGTATTGCCGCCATGGATGGCTTGGGGCGCCCAAATCTTTCCACGACCGAAGACGCGAGCAACAACGTCATTTCCAAAGTGAACGCCCAATATGACCTTGTGGGCCGCGCCTATCAGACGAGTAATCCGTACACAGGCACAAGCGCTTCCTACTGGACGACCACTGCCTTCGACGTCCTCGGCCGCCCAACCTCGGTTACGCTGCCCGACAACTCGGCAACAAGTTACTCCTACACAACAAACACCGCTACGGTGACCGACCCCACCGGCAAGCAACGCAAGTCGCAGTCTGACGGCCTTGGGCGTTTGTCCATCCTCTATGAGCCCGACCCAACGAGCAATAACCAGCTTACCCTGCAAACTTCGTACACTTACAATGTGCTCGATGCGCTGACCAAGATCACGCAGGGGGTACAGACGCGTACCTACGTGTATGACGCCCTCGGCCGCCTCCTGAGCACTACAACGCCGGAAGCGGGCACAGTCTGCTTCGGCTCAAGGACCGGCAGCACCTGCAACACGGATGGTTACGACTCCTTTGACGATCTCCTGAAAAGAACCGACGCTCGCGGGGTCCTGACGAGCTATGCGTACGACACTCTTAATCGGCTTTCCGGTGTTAGTTACAACGTAAGCGGCGCCACGGGAGTTCCAGCTACCGCAACCGTCACGTTGGCCTATGGCTCCAGCGCCGCGCAATTCAACAACGGCCGCCTCATCACCATGACCGACGCCATCGGCTCGGAAAACTACACGTACAACAATCTCGGCAACCTGACGCAGCTCCAGAAGGTCGTTGGCACCGCGACCTACACCACCAGCTATGCCTTCAACATCGCCGGCGAATTGACGCAAATCACCTATCCCTCGAACCGCGTCGTTCAGCAAAGCGTCGACGCCATTGGGCGTCTCTGCGAGGTGGCACCCTCCACCACCGGGTGTGGCACGGCCAGCAGTCCCTTCGCCACAGGCTTTGGCTACAATGTGGCGAGTCAGGTCACGGGCCTCAAATATGGAAACGGCATCTTTGCTTCCTTCGGTTTTTCCTCCGACCGTTTGCAGCTGAACTGCCTCGACTACTCCACCGCCAATCGAAACGGCACCTGTGCCCATGACTCCACGACGAAATTCGGCCTGACCTATTCCTACGGATCCTCCGGAAGCAACAACGGCCAGATCGGCGGCATCACGGACAGCGTGGACAATGGTCGCAGCGCCACTTACTCTTACGACGCGCTCTATAGATTGACGAACACCTCCACGGCTGGTTCAACGAATTACCCGGCATGGGGCCTCTCGGAGACGTATGACCGCTACGGCAACCGCAGCGCACAGGGTACTTCTTCTGGCTGCACGGGCATCACCTGCCCCATGAATTCCGTCACGATCAATACAGCCACGAACCGAATCACCGGCTCGCCCTTTGCCTATGATCTCAGCGGCAACATGACCAACGACGGCAACAATACCCTCATTTACGACGCCGAAAACCGCGTTCTCAGCGCCACCAACGGTGGCAGTGCCGGGGCGTACGTCTACGACGGCAACGGTCTGCGCGTCAAAAAATGCGTTCCCAACTGCACCAGCCCCACCACCAGCACGGTCTATGTGTTCGCTGGGAGTAAAGTCATCGCCGAGTACGACAACGGCGCCGCCGTCGGCTTCCCTTCCCGCGAGTACATTTACTCCGGTGGTGCGCTGATCGCCAAGATCGACTCCGCCGGTACCAAGTATTATCACAAGGACCACCTCTCCAACCGCCTAGTCACCGACTCTAGCGGCAACACTGTGGCCCAGATGGGCCACTTCCCTTATGGCGAATCCTGGTACAACGCCTCGGGCGACAAGCTCCTCTTCACCTCCTACGAACGCGATGCCGAATCCGGCAACGATTACGCCCAAGCCCGCTACGACATCAGCGGCCTGGGGCGTTTTTCTTCCCCAGACCCGATAGCTGGCACGGGCGAACCCCAGTCTTTGAATCGCTATGCGTATGTGCAAAACGATCCATCGAACGCGGTTGACCCATCGGGAAGAAGATGTTTCCATCCTTTTTTCTTTAAAGAGCTGTCCTGGGGCGACTGCGGTGGTGCTGGAAGTGGCTCGTGTGCCATTGAGGGCTTTGCTGCAGACTGTGGCCTGGTGGGTGACTTACTTAGGAATGGCGCAGCTAGTTTAGATTACATTCGCGGTCCCGCAGGAGGACCCGTAAAGGTCTTCGTGCCGGGAGGGCATATTGGCTATATCGACTATGGAGACTACTACGGCGGTGTCCAACCGTCTTGGGGCACGCTAAGTCAATTCGACGGCGAATTTTTGTCGCTGGAGGCTTGGCTCAACAATTTCCACACGGAATACGATGCCTTAAGCGATCAACAGAGGCTTAGCATCGTCGCGAGAGGAGTGGTGAAGGGAGCTGGGGCTATCGGCGACTGGCGCTTCATCGCCGGCTTCTACGCATTGTCCGCACTTGGTGGATATGCGGCAGCGGACACAGGTTTGCTCGCAGGCGACGCCGAGGCCAACTCGATTCTTGGTCCGAGGGTAATCTACGGCAATAACGCCCTTCAAACGGACTTGTTTCACGCGTTCCCAAACTCCTTCGATTCTATGATAATGGGAGAAGGCGAGGTCTCATATGGGTCGGGAACCTATATTCAATATAATATGTTTGGTGGGATAAACGGCTATTCAGGGACTTTCCAGGTGGGCGGCTACTGGCTCGATTCGAATAGTTTCTACATGGTGCACCACGTCTTCATCCCCTAGCCAAAATGGACGCAGACCTCAGAATCGATCGTTGCTTCGCGGCGGACTACTCAATTTCGGTTGCAGCCGAACTTCCGCCCTCGGGGCAGGAGGTAATTCGATTTAAGCACGGAGCAACCGGGGTTCCTACAAGCGGGCTAGACGGTCCGCTGATCCGAATAGAACCGAAGGGTGCCCCCCCATGGCTCGCAATTTTTGGCGGGGGCTATTCCGGATCTGGTGTAGTAAATGCGATATTCACAACGCCGAGCCCGACCGTGCTGTGTATCGTGCACAAGGGCGCGGGTTTCTTGGTGAATACGAGAGACCGGACAAAACAGGACGTGCCAGTATTCCCGGTTCGGCAAGTCCTGAGCCTGGATCCGCTGCTTGTCTTCGCCGACCTCGTCAAAGTAGCAGTTTGCGGCGCAGAGGGGATCGAATGGGTATCCAAACCATTGGTTTCCGATAAATTGTCTATCACCAAGTCTCACGAGAGAGACATTTTGAGATGCCGTGGACTCGACGCTGCAACCCAGACAGATATGGAGGTCGCGCTTGATCTACGCACGCGTAGAGTTGTGAGAAGCTAAGCACACGGGACAAAAATCACACCTCTGGACGGGAATTCGAATCGGCATCGTTAGCGGGCCTCCGTTTTCTGCAATCTGAGAGTTAGCCTGAGCCGCTTGGCTGTGATCTGCCCCCTAGCTCCGCGCACGGGATCATACGACACCAAAATCACTTTTTTCTAAGCCGCCCTTGACGCTGGACGTCATCTGGCAACCACCGATCCAGCACCACGCTCGTTCCGCAGGCGCAGCTGAAATATGCAGGCCAGCTGTGTGCTCTCAACCGAACGCCCTGCTGACAGACGGGGCATCCGGCGGTGACATTGACGTGCCACGCTGGGAGTTCGAGGAAGTGGCGCCAGAGCCACGCCTGTCTGCGCTGCCACTGTTCGCGGACTTGCTCTTCGTTCAGCAGCGTGAAGTCGGCTCGTTGACGGTCGCGCAATCGGCGCATATGTTGAGCGTAGTTCACAGGACGACTCTCATTTCTCGAAGCCAGACCAAATCCCTGGCAGTCAGTCGTGGTTTCTTTGGCGTCGGCTCGAAGATGTTGAAGAAAAGACGCCCCGGCGCGAAAACTGCGCGAAAATACTCGGGGTCATCGCTGTAGCTCATCTGCTCCAGCATGACCGTGTACAGCCCAAGATACGAACCGTCCGGGTAATCGAACTGGATGACGGCGTGCGAACCGTCTGGGGCGCACCATAGAGCGCGGCCAATCACTGAACCATCTCGCTGCCGGATGTGATGACGGACAAAAGCCCCTCTTCCACCAGACCCAAAATCTCCGCCAACTCTTCCGCGTCCAAATCCGCGACTGTTTTGTCTCCGCAGTAGTTCAAGGACGTGTAGTGTTCGGTCGTCTTCGGGATGCCGTGCTTCACCATATAATCGAGTGTGTGGTTTCTGGTCACGGTTTTCCCTTTCCGATTTTGACTGGCCGCTTCCAGATGGACGGTTCGGCGTCGGTCTTATTGCACTTTAGTCCATCTTCGGGCGGCGCGAAGCCGAGCGCGATTTCGCAAGCCGTTAGAAGTTTTGGAACGTCAGTGACAACTGGTTCTTCACCCAAATCCCAGCACACGACGTCGTGCCGACGCAGGTGCGGCATGCCCGTGGCTTTTATCTGGTCCAACAGCGGCGCAACTTGTTTCGACAGCGGCACGAGCTTCTTTGGAGTCTCCGTTGCGACTTGGGCCACGACGTCGTCTTTCCGGCGTCCATACAGTTCTGGGTCCGTTGACGCCGGGCATCCGAAACGTCTGCGCTCAATCGTTCTCGCTTTCGCGAATTCGGATTCGATGCGCGCTTGACGGCGTTCGCGCTCCGCGATGACACGGTCTTCTTGTAGGCGTTTAATGATTTCGGCGATGCTCACAGGCGCACCGCCTTCAGCCCGTGTTCGCGAAGGCCAATTAACAGGTCATAGACAAAGCGATGCTCGACGGCTAATGAATCGCCAAAATACTGCGCGTCCTCTTGGATATGTTCGGAGAGAAATTCAAAAGCGGCGGAGGTCTGCGGTGTGAAAAGCCAGATTGTGCCTTCTGAACGTACGGCGAAGTCGGGACTTGATTGAGTCGGAGAATTGCCGGAAGCTACAAACGAATCGCTATGCGAAGACATCATTCCTCCAGTTAAGAGAAGATGCCTTCGAAAGTTTGGGAGGACTAAGGTGGTTTTTGCCCCTACAGGCCGTATCCCTTCTTTCGAAGGTTAGCACCGTGGCCTTTTCTCTGGCTCGGTTGCTGGAGCTAACTGCGCTCGCTCTTGATACAGTTTCAGTCTACCAGAACTACGGTTCTGCTACCTCTGTTTCTGACCGCAATCACAAACGCGGTTCTTAAATCGATGAGACCGTAAAAGGCTGTACTAACCTGTCAACCGGTTAGCCGCAGCCTGAATTTGCCTACATTCGAACTTATAGTCAGGTCGTTTTTCATTAATTCTTTTAGAGGTCGAAACGCGGTATTTTACGGGTTTTAGAGTCTGGGACGCCTGAATTGTGTCTCAGAGTGGACACTTCTGGCACTAAGTACGGGCAATTGGTGCCGTAACCCAAACCTTTGGGCAGGGTATCGCAGACCGTTCCTGATAGCACGCATCTGTCCGAACTAGGTTCCGTAGTCCGAACTACTTTGGGCAGCATCGATTTAAATCATGCGTCTACCTGAACCCCTTTGGGAAAACACGGGTGTATCTGAACCCCTTGGGGAAGGCACGCATCTGTCCGAACTACTTTGGGACAGGCGTCCCACGACTTTGAGCATCACCAAGTTTCAGACTGCCCGTCACAGTCTGGATAGTGCCCGTTAATTCGGCGCACACCTTCTGGTCTGGCATCCACACCCCGTGGGTGCCAGGCAATTTTCTGACGGGACGGGGCAAAGAAGATTTTGTGACGGAATCTCCGAAGTAAAATTTTCACGCAGAAAAACGTCTCTGCGATTTTTCTTTTGGTCGCAGGAAATAGTCGGCGGCGTTTATTAGGAAAGGCGGCAATCCGAAATGACAACGACGAACAGCACAGAAGGTTTGCAGACTGCGCTAGGGGTATCTCAGGTGCTAAAAGATAGCGTTACGGCAGTTTGTCCTGAATGCCAGTCCTCTTTTGAAACAGTCTTGTTTAAGACAGGTCGCCAGCAAAAGACATTTTGCAGCGACGGGTGTCGCCAAAGTGCGTACAGAAAGTCTCCAGCCCATCGCAAAGTCCTGGACGGGTTTAAGAATCAACGTTTCAATCGGCGAATGGCACACATCAAACGTGCGAATGCCTTCAAGTATTTGTCTTTTGACGGCAGGCATAGTGGACCAGCCGCCGTCGGTGTTCCGCCCTTAGGGGCTTTAGATTTGGAGAGATTTTCCAAGGAATTGAGCAAATAGCATGCTAACAGCGCTCAGCAACGGTGTTTTAATTCCGCGTAAGTTGGCGGAACTTGGTATTGCTGCCAAGGCTGCGTGCAAAATCATTGGCATTCCTCCGAGCCGTTTAAATTTGTGCGTCAGCGGTATCCAGGATTTGAGCCCTCAGGACGCCGCGAAACTCCACGGGTTGTGCCATCGGCTTGCGGCGATTCAAAACGCTTTCCAGGTGCCCCTAGATTTTAGCAATGCCGATAAGTGGAGCGCGCTGCTTGAGCACCTGCAAGATGTCGACATCGACGCCTTGGCGAGTGCTATCGAAAGGATTTTCAATCGCAGTTGATTCAAACCTCGACCGCCGGGACAATCCTGGGAAACGGAAGGCACCTATGAAAATTGGCGGACGTGATGCGAACGGAGCAAGAGTATTCGGATTTGCAGATGCAAAATTTGCAGTTACAAAACGAGGTCAGAGGCTTGCGTATTTCAAATCGTGAAGCATTCGAGGGCCAGGCTGATTCTCTTTTGGAAATCGCGGAGTTGAAAGAACAACTTCGAGAGCGGGACGAATGTATCGCGGAGCTTCGCGAGGACATCACGGTCTTGAGAGCAGGAGAATCGAATCCGTTTTAGGAAAGCCTACCTGATGGGCCACTGATGTTGGTGTCCAAGGTTGCAGAAAGGGGTGGAACGACCGGCAACGCCGGATTATTACTGGAGATAATAATGACTGGAATCATAAAAGCCTACTTTGGTGACCGTGGATTCGGTTTTCTCGACAGAGATGTTGCCGATAACACGCTCGAATCGTATTTCTTCCACATCCGAGATTGCAAAATAAAACCACAAGTCGGAGCCCACGTTCAATTCGAACTTGCCGAAGGTCCACGGGGCCCGAAGGCTGTCAGAATCAGTGCGATTCCGCTTACAGCCGAAGAAGTCATCGGGCGCATGGATGGTGTCAAGTGAGCCTGCCTACAGACTTGACTCCGGAACTCTTCGACGCTTATGTCGTGGAAGCACGACGCCAGCTTTCTGATGGTGCCAATCCTAAGGCTATACACGAACGCCTCCAGAAGAAATTAGAATCAGAAGTCCAGGCTTATTACAGCGAGACAACGAGAGTCCTTAAGAGCGCACAGACTATGCCGTCAGCCGAAGTCATCGAACAGGTTGAAAGTGCTGCGCCGGTGGATTCCACTGAAAATGCGACAGCATATTTAAAGGAAAACGTGTCAGCTGAGCCGGATTATCTCGCGCCGAACGACACGCTGGGCTATCTCGGGCGTATGTTCGAGCCGGGCGACTGGCTGGACATCAAACTGATTCACCAGACCCGGACTTACAAAGACCAGAACGGCGTTGAGCGTCATGAAACCAAGGACCACTTTCAGTTCCTGGAAAAGGCATTGGAGCCTGCGACTCCGGCCCAGCTCGTCGCTTTACAGGACGATGGCTGGAATATTTACATCGCCATGAACGTCTACACCCCGAATCTGACGCGGCGTAGAGAGCAGGATATCCAGCGCATCAATTCGGTCTACATCGAGTTCGATTCGAACACCGATGAAGGCTTGGCAAAGGTCGATGATGATGTCGAAGCAGGATTGATTCCAGCCGCGGACTTCGTTCTGCGCTCGTCGGAAGGCAAGGCTTATGTCATCTGGCTGGTCAAGGACTTTCATGTCCAGACCCAGAAGGCTATCAACAAAGCGCTGCAGACGCGCTACGGTTCAGACCCGCAGTCCGTTGATGCAGCGCGCGTCTTGCGTCTGCCAGGAACGCGGAACCTAAAGTACTCTCCGGCTCCAGTGGTCACCATCGAGAATGAATGCTTGCCGCATACACGAGCCATTCCGGCAGAATTCAAAATTGAATACATCGTACCGAAGACGGTCGACCGTACTGCGGCACCAGAAAAAGTCCAGACTCGAATGTCGTATTATGAAGAAGCCTGTGACAACGCCGGTGTCGAAGCCGGAGACTTGCGCGCCGAAACGAGCGGGTCGGTCGCCGGAAGTTATGCCTACACAGTCGCTTGCCCAGCATGGGAATCGCACACCAATAAGAGCAAGTACGACGGCTCCGTTTGGATATCGCCGAGCGGTCATATCAGCTACGCATGCTGGCACACACACGAAGATTTGTCGTCGGAACTCGGCGCAAAGCCGGGCTGGGCGAATTTCTACCGTCCGTGGCTCGAAGAGCAGGCCAAGGAAAATGGTTTCAAAGGATTCTTGAAGTTCGGCGATATCAGCGAAGTCGAAGATGGCGGCGAAATTGTGCTGCAACCGTTGTCGTCAAACGCTGCGACGTTAATCGAAACTCCAGCAGATGCCGCGGTCGAAGACGCCGTAGAAACAGAATCCGATGTTCCCGATGGTCGTCGCGGTATCACCGTCGCCGACATCCACAGTCAACTTGAGGAAGTATTGGTTGGCCGCGAAATGCCTTGGCAGCATCGCATGGCTGCGGACTTTTTCACGCTACTGTTCGGCGAGAACTATCGCTACAGCGTCATGGACAAGTCTGGCTCATGGATGCAGTGGAACGGACACATGTGGCACCCTGGCAGCATCGTAACCATGAGAAAGCGCATGGACGATTTGTTGAAGCGCATCCAGACGCAGATTATCCCGACGCTGCGCGCCACAGACGGAAATCTGCTGATGGTGCTCCGCGGTTTGGAAAAGAAATGCGCCAGCGCAGACTTCATGTCCGGCGTGATGCGCATGCTCGAATCCATGTTGAAGGCTGAATTCAAGGACTTCGATTCCGAGAAGCGTTCCGGTTTGGTGAACTTCATCAACGGAACCTACGAACTGGAGACTGGCAATTTTCGCAAGTCGGCGCGAGAAGACATGCTGACGCAGACGATGCCGGTATCATACCAGCCAAATGCTACTTGCCCGACGTGGCTGAAATTTTTGGAGAATTCGTTTCCAGATGTTGAGGTCCGTGAATTCCTGCAGCGATTCTTCGGGTACACGCTCGAAGGAACTGGCAAGGAAAAGCTGGCGGCGTTCTTCCACGGCTACGGTGACAACGGCAAGACGATGCTGATGGCTGTCCTGACCGCGCTGTTCGGCTATATGTCGGACGGGGCATACGGCAAGTCCGTCAGCTGGGAGACGTTCGCCGAGAACAAGACTGGTTCAATTCGCAATGACATCGCACGCCTGCACAACGCCAGAGTAGTATTCTGCGACGAGTCCGAGCAGGGCATGGTCCTGAAAGAATCTGTGTTCAAGGCCCTGACCGGTTCTTCGCCTATCACCAGCCGATTCCTGCACAAGGAATTCTTCACATTCTTCGCTCGGTTCGTGTTCATCCTGACGACCAATCGCCTGCCTTCGGTTAAAGGTGGCGACGGAGCATCGTGGTCTAGAATTCTCAAGATTCCTATGACGGAGTCCTTTCCAGTCGGGCATCCGAAACGCATCGAGGGCCTTAAGGCTCTACTGATGGCTGAGCGCGAAGGTATCATGGCCTGGGTCGTCGAGGGCTATCGGAAATACCGCCAGGACGGGCTCAAGGTTCCCGCGAGCATCCGCAAAGCGTCAGCTGAATACCGTGAAAATTCGGACATCATCGAGTCCTTTCTAATGGAGGCTTGTGAGCCAGGGGAAGGGCTTTCTGTCGCGTTCGATTCTTTCTACTTTAGGTACGCTCAGCGGTGCAAGCAAATCAATGAAAAAGAGCAGGGCCGGGACAGCCTAATCGATAGTTTAAAGGCGCACGGTTACGATGTCCGTCGGCGTATGAACCTGCAGGGACGACCGCGCTTTATCTACGGTCTAAAACTCCTTCCGGACATCAAAGTAGGCTACGGTGGCAATGATGTCGCGTTTACAGAACAGACAACCACAGGGAAAGTGAACTGATGTGTACACGCACCCCCCTTTCAAATTTTCAAATGGGGCCGCATGTACAAGCGGGAACGGGGCTTGAACGGAAACATGGGGGGCCCGAGTACAGCGATTTCTTGTACCGGGGCCTCCCCCCATTTCCGTCGGACGCGAAACCTGCCCTTTAGAATGAACAGGTTGGGAGACGAAACGAGTTCATATATGTTATCTGTTCCTTAATTTCAATTTAGAAAATAAATTAGGTAAAATCGCCCGTTAAAAATTGAAACCCCGTTTTCTGATGACATGACGCGAAAAAGGGCTGGAAAACCGAAAAGGTCAGAACGTCGGAATCGGGGTTTTGTACCACGCTCAAGCCGACATGTCGCGTTTTTCCCGACGATTTCGGCTAAAACGCGGTTATTTATGGCTTAACTTGTTGAAATGTAACGACTTGGAACTTTTTGCTGCTAGTTTTTACGGGTTTTTCTGTATAGACAGAACGAAAGTTTTCGTAGATGTCTCCAGGGAAGCCTCAGGAACGCGCGCCCGGGCGAAGCAGTCGCAGGCAATCGCGGGCCAGTCGCGGCTGTAGGGCGACCTGGACGCCAGGGACGGCAATCAGGCGAGCAAATGGAAAGCCCCGCCGGATGGCAGGGCTGGTGGAGCGAGTTGTCGGGATGGTGTCGCGGTTAGGCAGCGGCGAGATGGGCGAAGGCGGCAGACAGAGCAGCCTTAGCCTTGGACCGAGCTTCGTCTTGGGTCACAGCCGTGTACGCGGCGGTTGATTTCAGGTCGCGGTGATGCCCAATTTGTTGAAGGGTGAAGACGTCCAATCCGGCTTCCCAGCCGTGGCGGATGACGCTGTGTTTGGCGCAGTGTGGGTGACGTCGTCCAGCCTCGATACCAGCAGCAGCGGCAGCCTTGATGAAGACCTCGTAAATCGCCAGTCGTCTCATGCCTTTCCCGAGGCGCGAAACGAACAAAGAATTATCGCTGGACGTGGGTCGGACGCGAAGCCAAGCCTGGAGCGCGCGACGGCAATCGAGCAGCGGGATATCGTTCGATTCGATGACCGCGTCGACCGGCAGCGAGTTCTTCTGTGTTTTGCAAACCAGACGACCTGTCTGAATGTTCTGGACGGTCAGGGTGGCGACTTCATTGGACCGGAGCCCGAACGTGTACGCGAAGAGCACGATGCAATGATTTCGGATTGATTCACGGCGTGCAGCGTTCAGAACCGCCAACAACTCGATTTGTTTCCAGTGCTTGATGGTGCTCATCGGTGTCCTCTCAATCTGATAACATCGTAGACTTTACCGTGGACATCGTCAATAGTACGTCGGTACCATCCAGTTGTGATTTTTGTATGCTATGAATACTTGTAAATTGAACGATATAGCATGTTCAGCATATGTAGAGAGCGAGTAATCGCTGTTGACAACACGGAGGAATGGGGCATAATCGTGTCATGGCAAAGGACCTGACAGCTATTAGAATCCCAGGCGAACTGGTGGAGCAATTGAAAACCATCAGCGCCCAGCCGCCAGGATTTTATTCGGAGCGCACCACGAGTTGGTTAATCGTGCAAGCTGTCAAGGAATTCATTGAGCGTAATTTGCCGAAGCTGCCACAAAAACAAGACTAGGAGCTACTCTCCTCGGTCTGAGGGGAGAGCGTGTACAGAAAGGGATATTTCATGACCATACAAGACGAACGTGCAGCCAAGGCCAACGCACTGCTCGAATACGAAGAACAACGTCAGCGGTTTGCGCTGCTTAAGAACGAAGCCGAGAAATTCGCGAAGCAATTCGAAAACGTCGCCGGGAAGCTTCGAAACTCGCCAGAACTGTTGAGCCCAGACGTGCAAACAATCGCGTCAGACAACCAGCGGCTCATCCAACTCATCGCGGACATCAAGACGACACGCGACGAAGTGAATCGCCTGCGAGCCGTACTGACATCTTTGGGATACAGCCCGCGCGATTAAACACTTTGCTCTCAGCGCTTCGCAGTGAATAGCAAACGCAATGCTCGCAACGCTCGGACGTTCCAAGCATCGAGCATCTCGCGCATGAATTCGCATGCATGCAATCCTGGGAGCCGAGCTCGACCGACGCATGTGACAGTCGATGTCACCTATAGGCAAAATGTGTATTAATGAAGTGGTAAACAGATTGCTCTTCCAGGTCCGTACCAATGTCATACCCGGGCGGCAGTGCTAATGCGCCTCAACCCCCCATGGATAGGCTTTTCCGCCAGGGGTGGTCCCTGGCACAACTCGAAACTATTTCCGATTACACGGTAAATGAACCCGGTGGCGCTCGCCCAGCCGCCGCACTCGCCAGCCCGGGGTCGCCCATGCCGGTGCCCTACCTGCCGGGCGTACTACCTGGTATGAAAATTTTCAGCAACAAAGGAGAAGTGATGTCCGAAACACCATTGAAGTACGCCGACCTGTCCGAGGCAGATATACAAGCTGCCCGCGATAGAGCCGCCGCGGACCGACTGCTTGTGGAGAAGCGCGAGAAGCAACGGCTCGCCACGAAGAAGTCACGCGAGAATTCAAAAGCAGCCAAAGAGAAAGCCTTGGCCGAGGAGCCCATTGAGACAGTTTGGGAGATGCACGGGAAGGCGCTCAAGCAATCGAATCCCTCGCTGCACGCCCAACTGGAGGAGAAGCACCTGGAAGTTCGAGCCACCGAGGCGGAAGTCCTGGAAATCTGTGAAGGCGTCAAGAAGAATCTACGCGCCGAAACGAGAACCTGGGAGACGCGCGATTCAACCGAGATTTTTCCGATGCCCGACGTGGCGTTCAAAGATATTCGCAGCATGGAGACTTTAAATTTTAGCGCGATAGAAGGCATGACCCACGAGTCGCACGCCGAGGGAGAAAAAGGCGCACCTTGCTTTCGTCCGACGCCCCAGGAAAAGTTCTCGGGCAAACTCGATGACGCTGTCGGCGCATATCGCTTCTTCGGATTCCGCACAAAGATATCGCCAGATTGTCGCAGGGATGCTCAGGACAATTTAATTTTGCACTGGTTACGAACCGGCGACCCGAACATCAACATCGACGTCGTCAAGCAGGCCATAAGCGATTGGAAACGAAACGGTGGTTGGCACTCGAACGCCGCTGAAATCGCACGGCTTCTGAAACAGCGGCACCAAGACTTTCCCGCGTTTGGACTCCTCGACGAACAACCGCCAGCGCCCGCGATGTTTGTAAAGAAGCGCAAATCTTAAACGACCTTGACCTTCGGTAGATTGGGGAATCAACCGAGGCATGCCTGGCAGCGCAGTCCTACCGTTGTCCTCCTTCAACGGAAAAGCGCGGGCCAGGCAATCTTCTTTTCGGGAGAAATCAAATGGCAGATGAAACAACAAGATGGTGCAAGCTTTGCGAATTCTTTATTCCACTGAATGACGATTTGAAGATTGTATTCGAATCGCGCCACGGACACACGTTCAGCGGCAAAGGCTCGATGTTAGTCCTCGACCAGAAGCTTGGCATCATGCACAGCTTGGCGTCAGCGGCCCAAACTAAACGCCGATTGGCGCAAGTCGAAAAAGTCAAAGGCGAAATCATAACGGTACGAAATCCAAATCTGGAAAATGGCCCGGTGCCACCGCCCCATACCGCCCCCGAGCGCGCAGCAATCGAACCGGGTTCGTAGAAAAATATCAATCTTAGCCTTCATCCGCCGGATTAGCTGCCAACAGCAATCCTCGGAGGAGCGAGGGCGCGGTTCTGTCGCGGAGCGCGCGCCCACAAATTTTTAAAGGAGTAGTTATGAGAACACAGCAGGAAGAAGTCGAAATCATAAAAGCCGCCCTGGATAATTTTCCAGGATACAAGAATGTCCAGTCAAATCTGGTCATCCTCTTAGAGGCGTGTCAGGGCCGACCAATCAGTTCCGTCGGCCAGGTGCTACGCCAGGTTAAGAGCCGCCTGACGTTGAACCAGGACTACGCCGAAGCCTACCAGCAGCTGTGGGCAGAATTCCCAGAATTTAAAACTGACGCCAATCAGAACTATCTCGACGGGCTCATCACCAGCCTGGCGAGCATTGACGTCGACACGCTGCGCCGTCTCATTACGAACCCTCAGGTCCGCGAGAGCTTGACTTTGACGACACGCGCCACTGCAGCGATTGCGAACGAACACGAACGTCTACAGCTAATCGAGAAAATACTCGGTACGCACATGGATGCGAACGGCAACCAGGTCGCCAATGATAAGTACGGCTGGCGAGGAAACGTCGATGGAAGGCTGTACGAAGGACATCGCCACGAGCTGGAGTCTGACAGCCTTGAGCGCCTTCGCGAAATCTTCGAAATTGTAGATGGACAGCGGAAGTTATATGCCGCGAACACAGCCGATGTCCGGGCTGAACAACAGAAGCGCGAACTTCGTGAAAAACAGATTCGCGCCGGAATGACCTCGACACCGACGTTCGCCACGCTACCAGAGTTCTACGAATCCCCGAATCGTCCAGGCACCAAGATTCAATGGTCAGAGAATTTCCTTCGCCGTCTTCCGAACGCAGAGGTATCCCGGCTGTTTGAAACCTACGGAGAAGAGCAGTTGAACGACGCCTGCAGACAAACTGCAGCGAAACAACTTTCGCAAGTTTAAAGGAGACTCAAAATGATTACGTTACATCCTTCGCTGACGATGCAAGATGTCGCAGCGAGTTTCAAGGAATTCGAACTGAGCCTGGGCAGCCGTGTCCAGATTCTAAATTCGCCAGAGAACACCGAGGCTATGTTGGCGTGGCTTGAAAAGAACGCCCAGCACCCAGACGGCAAGGGCGTTTATCCGACCGCTGCGGCTATCAAACGCGGCGCTGCGGAACTTCATCGTGCAGGAGAATTGGTATTCGTCGCGGGACACGAGCCACGCACCCAGGAACAGATTCGGGCAGAAGAGGAAGCAAAGAAGTACCCCGAAGTTTTGACTCAACCAGAAGTCCGTCGTCAGACACAGGAGCAAGCAAAGTCCGCTACCATCATGGCTCTGCTACGTCGTCGAACTGAGATTGCGGCAGCCGACGTTCGCTCCTACTACCACAAGCAGCGGATTCGGGAAGCCCTGAAAAAGTTCTTCGAAGACTTTATCAAAGCTCACCCGGTGGAGAAGCTGACCGCGGCGGAAGCCGAGTCTTTCGAGAAGTCGTTCTACCAATTTGAAATCAAAGTGTACGGAGAGAAATAATGGAACGCAAACCAATCTACTGCCCGAATCTCGCCGAGATTCTGACACAACTGCAACACGAATATCCCTGGCTGGACGCAGGACAAACGAATCGGGACACCATCTTTGCCTGGGGACAAGACCACGGCTTCGAAACAATGGACTACGCGCTCGTTCGCGCCGCGGTTCACAATCTCGGACAATCGGCGCTTGAGACAAGGAAGCCCGTCGCCGTCGTCGCGCCACCGCCTCCACCGCCCCCGCCGGTACAGCCGCGATTTGACTGGCACCAATTCATTGGCACGGGCAAGGCGTTGCCGTTGACCGCGCCCGACGGTTCGCGATGCCCGCCCGAAGTTCTCGAGCGCTGCACATTGAAGCAGGTCAAAGATTATGTCCGCGCCGAAGAAATGGAAAAGAAGCCCTGGTTATCGGGCTATCAAGACCAGGGATTCGTGCGTCGCTGAAATACCTTGGGGGAAAACGTGCCGTGGAAATCGGCACACCAGCCTCGTCCGCCCCAACCCGTCACCGGGAGCCAAAAAAACGGGCGAGGAATAAGTTTGCCGCACAGCCAAGTGGGCGAAGGAGCGCATAGGCGGCTCTCACCGCCGGGCGCATGAGAGAGCAACATGAAGAGCATAAAAGAAGATGTACCAAACGCCAACCAGCGCGAAGTCGAAACCCGCAGAATTGGTCTCCAAGACCGACTTGCGGAAAAAGTCTTGGACGCCGTTGAAGACAAATCAGCGCAGAAAGATGCGCTGAAAGAACGCCAGAGTATCCAAGGCCACGAATAAAATCAATCGGGCCGTCTTCGGGCGGCCTTTCACAGGAGAATCATGAGGTTCCGCCGCCGAGGAAGTACATCGCCGAGCCCGTGGTTTTCGACCAAGACGGCAATGTCATAACGCAGAAGATTGACCCGAACGCCTGACCTGTCCCTTAGTACAGTTGACAATATTGGCTTTTTGTGAAACACTATTTCTGTTGTACCTCTAGCGTTATCCGGGGCAGACTCGCTGACTGCCAACACCGTTGCTAATCGGCCTGGGCACGGTCTCCTTCCTAATCCCGAAATACAATCCAATTGGTCGTGTCTCATGGCTCTGGCTCCAGACCAGTTTATTTCGATTGAAGAAGTCGCCCGCCGATTGCACGCCGACGTACCGTGGGTGCGTGAAAAGATTCGCCGCCGATGCCCGAACCCGATGCCAGTCTTCAACCTTGGCAAACACCTCGTGTTCGACTGGTCACAGGTTGTCGAGTGGGTTCGTAAATCGCCGCGTCCGATATATGCTGCGCATCGCCGTCGCAAGACTCAGAAGAAGGCGGCTTAGCGCCGCCCCTTCTCGACCACCTTGTACCTCGCTTCCACCTTTTCTAGTGCCGCTCTCATGCGCACCAACGACGGCTTGATGTAGCGCTGCCCCGCCACGGTCTTCGATGACTTCGTCGAGTGCCGCAGTATGTGGCTGATGGTCAACTCGGGAACCTCCAACTCATGAAGCACGGTAGATAGCCCACGTCGGAAGGCGTGCAGACCGTGCCACTCGACGTTCTTTTTCTCGGTCGCAGGAATCACCTCGTCCCACACCAGATGTCCGAAGTTAATCGGGCGCTGAGGGTCCGTGGGCGCATGAAAGATAAACCCGGTGCCGCTGTTTCGAGCAAGGTGAGCATCAAGGTACCGCTTCACAATCCCGATGACAGGCACGGGGGCCTTGCTGCTAGTTGTCTTCGTGTCTTCAACCAGTTTTCCTTGCACGATGGTTCGTTTGATGTTCAACACCTCGGCATCGCTGTCGTAATCCTCCCATCGCAGTCCCTTCAATTCCTCCGACCGCAATCCTGTGAACATCAGCACCATGAACGCGGCCTGCGCCGTGCGATGGTCGACGGCGGACATCAAGTCCCGAACCTCTTCGAGCGTATACGCGTGAGTGTCGGCCTCTTTGCCGCCGATGCTATACGCCGCTGTTACGGGGTTGAAGTCCAACATGCCCGCACCGACCGCAGAACGGAATGCGCCGCTGAGGAAATTCTTGACCCGGTTGTAGGCCGACTGCGCGCGCACGGTTTCGCCGTCGCTGTCAATCAGCGCATCGAAAATTCGATTGATATCAGGAGTCCGCACTTGCCGCAGTTGCATGTCGGGGATAAATTCCTTGATGAGGTTGTAGTCGCTCTTGTAACTCTGCGTCGTACTATCGCGCAGTTTGCGACGGCTCTTGCTGCCGATGCCAGCGGCCAGATAACCTTCCAAGTAAGACTTCACGGAGTCGGCGGACTGGCCCTGCCCTTGTCCGACGTTGACCTTGGCCAGTTCCAAGTCTGCCAGTGCTTGCACGTCAGCGGGTGCTTGCTCTGCGTCGTTATGGCGTATCTCGCGCAGCTTCTTATAAGAATCCACACGCCGCTTCACACCATCCTTCACAACCCACTCGCGAACCTTTAGAATCCACCAGCGCCCGTTACGTCTAATATGCCCGGATTGCATGTACTGCCTCCTCGAATCTGCACCCATTCTAGCATGGGTTGGGTACAGAATGGGTATAGAAACGACAGATAGCAAAGCGGGCGTGCATTTCAGACGTCTTGACATGGTCTGCAAAACCATTATCGGCGGTTCGATTCCGCCTCGCGCCTCCAGCTTTTTCAAGCACTTAGCTAGGTTTGGCCTCTCCCTTAGTTGCACAGTCATTGCACAATGCTTCGAGTAGTTTCATCGCCTTCAAGGTTCTTTCTGGAACGTCTTTGATGTAATGCCGTTCAGTTGTGCTCACGCTTGAATGCCGCAAGAGTCCCTTTGCGGCGATCGGGTCCTTGGCAAGAGAAGCCACGGCTGTTCCGACTCCTCGCCGCAGAGAGTACCATCCCCGCCAAACGGGAAGCGAAGTGTCTAGCTAAAAGTCGTGTTCCGCGCCTTTGTGCTTCGATTCGAGTTGTTTGCAGACAGCACATCGTTTCAACATAGGCCTCACTACTCTCTGCCCCAGCTTGTCCAAGTCAAGAGGCTTCTCACCTGGCCCGCGCAAGATCGGTCCAGAAGTCGGATTGCCCTCCGCTTCGCGTAGTGCCGCCAGGATACCTCCTAGAGGCTCGATGACAGGCACAGGCTTGACGCTCGATTGTGTCTTTGGCGAAGTCGTGTAGGTGCGCCAGACGGATTGTCGGACTAACAGGTGCTTACCATCGTAGTCTTCCCAACACACGCCGCGAGCTTCACCGGGACGAAGACCCGCGAAGAACATCAAGGCAACTGCGACCACAGCTTTTTGCTGTCCGGCTTGCTCCAGAGTGTCCATGATTGCGAGCACTTCGTCAGGTGTAGCGGCATGTGTCTCCTCGGGAGCGGCTGCTTTCCTGGGAATCATGGCATCCCTAACGGGATTCATACCATCGAGCAGACTCTGGTTTTTGGCGTAGGTAAAGACCCCACTCAGGAGCGATTTTATGTGCTTGAGAATCGTTCGCCCGACATTGTGTGCCGAATGAATTTCCTGGAGCAAGTTTGCCGCGTCTACAGTGCGAAAATCCCGAAGCACAATCTTGCCGAGACGCGGGGCGAGATAGATCCTCCACAGAGTCTTGTAACCCGCAACTGTAGAGGGCTTGTAATTCTCTTCTACGAACGGAAGGTAGTGGCTCTCTACAAACTCCGCGACGGCAAGCGTGCTCTCTGGGCGCGTTCTGCCTTCGTTAATAGGCCGGAGCTTCTCCGCGAGCAAGGGGCGGACATCGGCCTTGGTACGGTATCGGTCAGACACATCGGCGAGCTTGACGGATCGTTGCTTCCGGACGACGCCATTGCGGTCAATTCTGGCAACAAGATCAGCCTATTCTCGCGTCGGCGGAAGTCCTTCAATCAGCAATACCCTTACATAGTCGAAGCGCTCATCAGAGATCTTCCGGACGGCACTGTCATCGATGGTGAAATTGTCGCTCTGAACGAATCGGGGCGACCGGAGTTCAATCTGCTACAGAACTATCGTCGTGATGCAGGTCGCATCCGCTATTTTGTCTTTGACCTGCTCTGTTACCAGAATCGTGACACGACGCGCATTTCGCTAGTTGAACGCCGAGAACTGTTGCGCTCGCTGAAGTTTCAGTCTCCTAGAATTCAGTTAGTGGATTATCTCGAATCCTCCGCGGCCAGCATTGTTGCCGCTGTCAAAGAGCAGGGGTTAGAAGGCGTCATTGCGAAACGCAGAGATAGTTTGTATCAACCGGGACGCCGCACGGGAGCCTGGGTCAAATATCGGATCAACCAAGGACAAGAATTCGTGGTTGGCGGCTACTTCCCTGGGCCACATGGATTCGACTCAATCATAATGGGCTACTACAGCGTAAGGACCTGTTGTATGTTGCGAGGACTCGAAACGGGTTTGTGCCAGCTTCGCGCAGAAGCCTGTTCAAAAAATTGCGGCCCTTGATCGCGCCCAACTGTCCCTTCGTGAATCTACCGGAAATACAACCGTCAAGGTTTGGTCGAGAACTCGATACAGAAACGATGAAGAAAGCAGTATGGCTTCGACCGGAACTGGTGGCACAAATCGATTTTCTGGAATGGACCGACGCGGATCGGCTCCGACATTCGAAGTTCGTCAGACTTCGAGAAGACAAGCGAGCGCAAGACGTAGTGAAAGAGCACCCAAAGCGTATTTGAGGAGCGCGTGAAACCACAGCGTCCCAAAGTAGAGCCAATCAGCAACCCCACCCTCTTTCCTATGGAGAAGTTGGAAGAGGCTGCAAATAAACTGAGAGCCGAACGGCCTTTTTCTCTGCCCGGAATTCTTCTCGGCACTTCCGCTTTCACCGCAAACGGCTGGCAAGGCAGTTTCTACCCTCCCGGCATGAAGTCACACGATTTCCTTTCCTACTACGCCACGAAATTTGCCACGGTCGAAGTGGACTTTACGTTCTACGGGTCTCCCTCCGCGAACACCGTTAACAACTGGTCCGCTCGCACTCCCGAAGACTTCATTTTCGCCGTCAAAATTCCGCAGCTCGTCACGCATGAAAAAACACTAGTGGACTGCGATTCAGAATTCGATGTGTTCGTGAAAACGATGGATATTCTCGGTCCAAAGCTTGGCCCGATGGTGTTTCAGTTTCCGTTGTTCGACCGTTGGAAATTCCCGAAACAAGATAGTTTTCTCCGCGTGCTCACACCCTTTCTGAAGAAGCTTCCCACCGATCACAAATTTGTAATCGAGATTCGAAACAAGACCTGGCTCGATGCCAGATTCGCGGACGTGCTCCGGGAGTACAACTTCGCCTTGGCACTGACTGATACGTCGTTTATGCCTCGACCTTGGGAAATGAAGGAAAAGTTCGACCTGATTACGGCGGACTTCGCTTATGTGCGGTGGCTTGGCGACCGCAAGGGAATCGAAGAAGTAACAAAGACATGGGACAAAAGCGTCGTTGACCGGCGAGACGACCTCACAAATTGGGTCGAACTCTTCCGCAAATTCGTGGCACGAAACCTCAAAGTGTTCGCGTATGCGAACAACCACTACGCCGGGCACGGGCCAGCAACGGTCCGCCTCTTCCAAGAGCTATCGGAGAAGCCGTAAGCTTGAAAACCCTCGCCGAGTTTCTAATGTTTGTAGATTTCGCTCAGGAATACTCCGTAGACTGGTAGAATCCACGCGTTGATGGAATCTCCTGTATCTTGCGAAGGAGACACCTTATGAGTGGCAGACGCACTTTCCTTGGCAATGCAGCCGCCACCGTCGTCGTGACGAAATTCTCGTCGTTGAGGTCGTTCGGGTTTGCAATGGAAGGTCCGGAGACGATTGATGCAACAATGTCAGACCGTGAGAAAGCAGGGCTTCGCGGCCCAGTCGAGCAGTGCTTCGAGGAAACAATTACCCCGCCGGGTCCAGATTATCCCGAGTCGAGATTCTCTTCCACAATCAAGTACGACCGCGTCGGAAGGATTTTGCGCTTCAACTCCATCCTGACGACTGGCGTAAAGTTGACGGGATCCTATACGTATGACTCTCAAGGTCACCTACAGAAAACCATCAGTGACCAGCCGAGCGGACCACCAATCGAGACAGACTACACCTACGATGAGAAGGGCAGGCTGATCGGCATCACGGGGAGCGGCGAAGAGAGTTCAGTCTTCCAATACGACGATCAAGGTCGCAAGACGCGGATCGTAAGGTCTGAGTTGAAGCCCTCGCCATCCGACACTGATCATCGGCCAAGCGGCATGATTAGTATCGAAAACGACGATCTCTACTGGCCGCCGCCCGGCGGCGGATATGTCAAAACGTTATTCAACGAACGCGATCAGCCCACGGAAACGCAGATCTATGGGGCGAAAGGACGCCTCACGGGCAGGATGCTCCGCAGGTACGATGCCGAAGGGCGCACAGTAGAATCAAATCTCGTGATCGAGAACGTCATTGAGAGCATCGTACCCGCCGAAGATCTCGAACAACTCATGGCGGATCACGAAGCTTTAAAAGAATTGAAAAAGGCGATGCAATTTTGCTCCAAGATGCAGCCTCGAAACTCCTACATCTTTGACGCGGAGGGCCGTGTAGCAGAGAAACACGTTCGCTTCGGGGCTTACCCAGAAATGATCACAAAGATCACCTACAACGATCACGGCGACAAAATGGAGGAGCACACAACGATGTTCGGGGACATGAATCACGCGTTGAGTGAGGAAGAAAGCGAGAGTTCGTCGCAGGAATCCTACTCGCGCTACAGCTACCAGTACGACAGCTTCGGCAACTGGACCGAGCAGAAGATTAGCTACGGGTCTGGCACGAACGGACTCTTCAAAACTTCAGCTGTCCGCCACCAGACGATTACGTATTACTGACCTATGGGAGTTTATCCGAGCAAGCGAACAGACCCGGGTTTGTTCTGTTTTTTGAAGCGTAGAACCACGGCGGCGAGCGGGTGTCCTATTAGCGCGTCTTCGGGCAAGGTGTAGAAGCCGTTCGCAAGATCGTGAACATACAAGCAGTTTGTCCGTGGGCAAACACTACATGGCTTCGGAAACGGTTTGGAGTGCAGATGAATCCAGTGCGTTGCTGCAACCATAAAGGTTCCGTGGTTCGGACAAAGTGGGCGGAGGTCGTTCACTAACACGATGCCCCTATTTTATCACGCCTTGCTCGGGATGCTGACAGCGACTCTGAAAGAAATCAAACAGCGCACTGCACATTATGATATTTCTTGCCCCCGTCCCGCTGATAGCCAGCGCGAGGTCCAAAGAACCGCTGCTGCAGAACAGTGACATTGGATATTTCCGACAGGAGATATTCGCGCCAGCCTTGACTTTCTGGTGTCTCGCTGGCTCCGCCAAGACACCACGCACTAAGCGACAAATGCCCTGCCTCGTTGTAGGCGATCATATGCGGCTCAACTGTTCGGAAGCCTATGGCCTCATCTCCGGTGTAATAAATCCGGACGATATTCTTTGTTGCGATTGCATTGCAAAGGGTGGCTTGGGGCATATAGCCTCCAAACGCCCGGGACTAGGCGGAACGGCAGCTTAGGCACTCTTTCTAGAATAGTGGGAACATTATCTGCGCTAAATGGCCTGATTGCTACGCAAACGATGTGAGTGTTAGGCTCATCTCGGAACTTTGAAGAATCCATTTTGATTCAGGCGTCATCGGGCCTTATCAAAGATTTCGCTTTCATGGCGGAAGTGTATCACTGGCCGGGCGGGTGTAGAATCTCTCGGCCATGAGTGAAATTCGCATTGGCACAAGCGCATTCACAGCTTCGTCTGCCCTGGAGTTGCTGTTTTAGGTTCCGGCCTGTCATCTCGCGGATACTCTTGCCAAATCTTTATCGCGCTTCAGACACTGTAAGTCGGCCCGAATCTCAGCAGCATTCTGGTAGCGCACGTTGCGGTCCTTTTCCATCGCTTTGCTAATGATTTCTTGTAGCCTCGCCGGAACCTCCAGCTTCAACTGTGTCATTGGAATCGGGCCTCGATTCAAAATCGCATCATGGATGACCGCTGTTGTCTTGCCCGAAAAAGCCATCCGGCCTGTCGTCATCTCATACAGTACCGCACCGAGCGAAAATAAATCCGAACGTACATCCAATTCCTCGCCCCGCGCTTGTTCTGGTGACATATAGGGCATAGTGCCCACCGCGGTACCTACGCTGGTCAATTGTTCATCAGCTGCGGCCATCGGCAGATCAGAAAGACCGATATCTTCGGCAGCGGTCACGAGTTTTGCTAGACCGAAATCAAGAATTTTCGCGTGACCTCTTTTGGTTACGAATATGTTCGCTGGTTTGATATCCCGATGAATGATGCCTTCAGCATGGGCAGCTTCGAGCGCGTCGGCAATCTCGATGCCCAAGTCCAACACCTGTTCAAACGGCAGCGACTTGTCGGAAATGTGGTACTTCAGAGTTTGGCCGTCGAGGAACTCCATCGCAATAAACTGCTGGCCGTCATGTTCGCCAATGTCGTAGACAGTGCAGATGTTCGGGTGATTGAGGGCGGATGCTGCCTGTGCTTCTCGCCGGAATCGTTCGAGAGCGGTGGAGTCATGGGACCTCTCACGCGGCAGGAATTTCAACGCGACTGTCCGATGAAGCCGCGTATCCTCGCCCTTGTAGACGACACCCATGCCTCCTCCGCCAAGCTTTTCGAGCACGCGATAGTGGGAGTCCGTGCCTCCAAGTTGTTTCATGAAACCGCGCGCGTCCCAGTTTATGTAGGAATCTATGATCTTTCCGTTCACGATGTGGTTGATGGTGATTCCATCTACGGACACTTTCTTGTTCGTGGCAGGAATCCCCATGAATTCACCTTTGTGGGTACCGGAAATGTTCCAGGAAACAACCACTTTCTCGTCTGCAGCAACCATGTCGTCGATGGAGAAGCGCAGATCCGGAAAGCCGCTTAAGAATCGAATGACCTGGCTCTTATAGGCTTCGGGGCCGATCGAAGAATCGGGCGCGTTGTTGTCATGAAGGGCGTGGCTGGGAGAGATTATTTCATCGACGACTTCGAATCGACGCCCGTTCCAGACCTCTTCGTAGAGGCGGCGAACGATAGCCGTATACTCCATTGCCATAGGAGGTGCCCCCTTACGGGCGGCTTTATCTGGTTCGGTCTATGTCTACAGCGCACTGACTGGCAACTCCGCAAGTGCTGACATCATACCTCATCACGCTATCACGAATGCGACAAGCACTCTTCCGCAAGTCGTTTGGCCTCCCGCCGAGCTGAGCATCCGGCGGGACTCAACCGTGCTGCCTAATATAGAATCGCCTACCGTGAAATCACAGCGCCCCAAAATAGAACCAATTCGCAATCCGACCCTCTTCGAAATGGAGAAGTTGGAGAAGGCGGCTGAACTCACAAGCGAGCTAAAGGTTGAACGCCCATATTCTCTGCCCGGCATTCTCCTTGGAACTTCCGCTTTCACCGCAGACGGTTGGCAGGGCAGTTTCTATCCTTCCGGCATGAAGTCACGCGATTTTCTTTCCTACTACGCCACGCAATTTGCAACGGTCGAAGTGGACTCGACCTTCTACGGATGTCCTTCTGCGAGTACGGTCAACAACTGGGCCGCTCGGACTCCCGAAGACTTCATATTCTCCGTCAAGGTTCCGCAGATCATCACGCATGAAAAAACACTGGTTGACTGCGATTCAGAATTCGATGAGTTCGTGAAAACGATGGATATTCTCGGTCCAAAACTTGGTCCGATGGTCTTTCAGTTTCCAGTGTTCGACCGTTGGAAATTCCCGAAGCAAGATAGTTTTCTCACCGTGCTGGAACCCTTCCTCAAAAAGTTTCCTGCGGACCACAAGTATGTAGTCGAGATTCGAAACAAAACGTGGCTCGACGCCAGATTTGCGGACGTGTTCAGGGAGTCCAACGTCGCTTTGGCTTTGACCGACACATCATTTATGCCTCGACCGTGGGAGATGAAGGAAAAGTTTGGCCTGATTACGGCGGATTTTGCCTATGTCCGTTGGCTCGGTGACCGCAAGGCTATCGAGCGGCAGACGACGACGTGGGACAAGGCCGTCATCGACAGGCGCGACGACCTGAAAAACTGGGTGGAGTTATTTCACTGCTTGTGGCGCGAAACTTGAAGGTCTTTGCCTATGCGAACAATCACTACGCAGGGCATGGTCCGGCGACGGTCAAATTGTTTTGGGATTTATGGAATAAGAAGTAGAATCCCTTCCCCTGCCTCTACCGCATTTCAATCCTAAACTGCGGGGACTCCAATGACCGAAGAGCGGAAACACGCCATCTTGCTTGCGACGGTGATCCTGACGGCCCGAAAACTGCAACCACTTCTCGAAGAAGATGACCGGGCAGGCAAGCCAAACATGGGGACGGAATTTTGGGCGGAGATTTATACCAAAAAATCGATGGAACGCGCAGCGCATATTCTGGATTTGATTGACGAAAAGTGGCCCGCCCTAGAGAGCAGTCAGCCTTCACCCATTCAACCCTCGAAGCCTTTTCATCAATTCCGCGAGACGTAGGCGGTCATCATTGCGTACAGCCGTGAATCTTAGTCCTAATCCACGTCCGGGTTCTGCATGTCGTACAACAGCGTCAGCCCTGATCTGACCTTCTTGAACAAGAAAATGAAGCTTGGCCGTGATTCCCGGAACTGGAGGCGTGTCTGTTTCGATGAACAGACCTCCCATGCTCAGATTCCGCACTGGGGCTATACGCTCATGTCCAGCAGAACGCCAGTACACATAGACACCCCCGCGTGCCTCGACACGCGAGTGGCGCCTTGAAACGGTAGGGCCGAGGCGACCTGAATTAACGTGCATTTCTGCTTTGTGAGTTCTCATCCGAGATAGGGTAAGTATGGGAAAAGTAATCACGGGATGCAACGATTCTGGATGAAAATATGCCGTCGGGGTAACGTACTGGATACAGAACATCTCAAAACTTGACGGACGTGAGGAATCGGCACATGCTACGCGCATATTTCGGCCCCAAGTTCCTCCCGGAGGACATCGCCACGATGAAATCGCGACTCCTCATTGTTCTTTCACAGGTGTTGTTGTCAATTCTTCTCATCAGTCAATTTTCGTTCGACATTTTCGCAGCGACCTGCACGGGTTCCGATCCCTGCCACGCCTGCAAGAACTGCAAGTATTGCAAGCACTGTGCCAAGGAAGGCGGGAAGTGCGGCGTCTGCAAATAGCCCTTCCCAAGAGGGCGTCGGTAGCCTTATAGTCCTCATGATCTGCGGCGAGCCGAGAGGCGAGTTTGTAGATTTGGCCGACGACAGCCTCCTTGGTGAGCAGGGAGCTGCGCCAATTTCGGAATAGTTGGCGAGCCGGGCCTGTTCCAGCGCTTCCTTAAACAGCTTCCGGTCCTTGAGGGCCTCGGCTTCTTCGATTGAAATATCCTGCCCGAGTTCCGCAGCAGCCTGCCTGAGTGACAGGTCATACTTGACCATCAACTCGCAGGCTTGGGGAATCCATTCGGGGAGGGGGATTACTTTGCGTGGCATTGTTTGTGTTGCTCCTTGTGTGGGGTTTATAGATGTGCGCCGAAGTGTTCTTCGATGCATTTGAAACTAAAACATTGGCGTTTATCACTGGGGTGTCAGGAGGTTCTTATCCGCCTCCTCAATCTTCCAATCTCAAATCGTGAGCTGTCGCTCCTCGGAAACAGTTTGTGTTCGTTGACTTGGCTTCTTCTCCCACAACCTAAGATGAGCGCCAAATGGCAGACTCAGCATCATCCCTCATTCCTGAACCACCCAAACATCTGCGCGACGGGAAGGAAATTGAAGACGGCGTGACGTGTTCATCGGACGAGCGTTCATCGCGATGGAACTGCTTGCCCTCCACCCGACAAGGAGGGCAGACACCAAGCGGGAACGCCCTTGCTACAGGACGCCCCCGCACGGTGGCCTATTTGTTTCCGGTGCTACGGCAGTTTGCCCTGCAATTTCACAGCCCCTGTCTCGCACAGAAAGGCTGAGGATCGTTGATGCGTCCATCCGACCAAGCCGCAAAGATCGTGGCAATGGGGCCCTTCTTGCCCGCTGCGATCGCGATGTAGTTGTCGGTATAGTCGCCGAAGTTGGGGACGATATCCGAGTTGGCGGTGAGCCAGTTGGAGGAGATGTTGGTCACCCGAGTGTTGGACTTTGGTGTGCCCGTGGTCCTCGGATTCACTTCGAGCGCTGCGTATACATCCGTAAGCGCCGAACTCGGATTCAGCCGGCGATCATACCAGGAGACGTTCAGGTTGCCATTAGCGTCCACATTCCGCAAAGCCGGCAGGAAGTGGAACGCGCCGGTTCCCGTCTTGTCGTCGTTGAGCTTCACCGGTGCGGACTGAACAGGGGTAAGGGCTCCGAGGGCGAAGCTTTGGAACAGGATGTCCCCCGAGGGATTGGCGCGGGCATCGTTCCAGACAATGCTTACCGTTCCGTTCGCGTGGCTCACAGCGATGCGAGGAAAATCATTCATGGGGAAGCGGTTGTAACCGGGGATAAAGGCCGCGTCCATGGATGTAATGTTGACAGCAGTCGTGCCGGTTGGGACTGGGCATGGGCTTGGACTCGTCGGCAAGACGATGCAGCTCGACGCCTGCACGTACGCTACCTGCTCCTGCACCTGCAATGGACAACCAAAAAGATTGGTTGCCCAGTTGAATTCGTAGGCCACGTACACGTCTCCCGTCGCTGGGTCCACCGCGGGGTAAGCCCCTTCGATCTCCGCGCAGCTTGTGATGGGCGAGGACGCGATGACCAGATAGTTGGGGGTCGCAGGGCCTGCCGCGTTACATACGGGGGCGGCCGGACTCCCACCGAGCGCCCCGTTGCCAATGTCGCAAACGGAGAGCGAGATAACGTCGCCGGTTGTGAAATCAGTGTAGCTGGCGTAAAGCAGGCCCCGTGCCGCGTCAATGGACAGAAAGTCCTTGTCGTCGAACCCGAAGACCCCGGGATCGGCGATGATAATCGGGTTGGGGTTACAGTTCAGGCTAGCAGGAGAGCCCTGGACCACACGGCAGACGTCCATGGCTATCTTCTCCGCGAAATTGCTGGTGTCGAAAAAGAGGCTGGACACATAGAAGTAAGTGCTTCCACCAGTCTGGTAGACCTCCACACTGGGATCGCCTTGAAACACGGAGGTAAAGCAATTAACGTTAGGCAAGCCACCCAGGTCCGTGAAGGTCGTGCCCCCGTCGCTGGAGAAACCGAAGCCGGTCGACTGGTCCTTGAAGTTCGGGGAACAGGGGGGCGCGAAGAACCCTGTGGCATCGTTCCAGGCTTCAACTACATAGTTACCCGCAGCGGCAATCGAGGTCTCGGATTGCCCGTACGCCTGCGTTCCATTGGTTTGGTCTTCGGCTGGATTGCCGGCATCCACGTTCGAAGTGCTGAACGTATTGCCTTTGGCCGGGCCGAGGATTGAAGAAGTCGGGAGAGGCAGCTCGAACGACGAGCGCGTGGAGCCGGTGATTTGTGGACCAAAGCAAGCCATTTGTGCCCCGGATGAAGCATGAATCTTACCGGATGGATTTTGCGTCGGATTGTAAATGTTCTTACACGTCGGGTTCTGGCTCGATTGCCTCCACACCTGGCCGCTCGCCCCGGTGGCGGTCACCAGCAGCGCGAGAAAGGCTAGGAGCAGAAGCTGAGAATACCCCGCAAACCTCCTGAAGAATTGATCGAAAGTTCCTTCACATTTGTGTGTACGCATAGAGCCACTCCTTTAATTAATCGCGAGAGTTAGACGGAATTTCCGTTCTAGTGTGCTGTCTCGTAAATAAATGGCGTATATAAGCGCCGCAAAACCATTGACGAAACCGGGTTGCGCTTCCGAAAATGCAGCGTGAAAGTACGGGGCATAGCACTAGCTCTCAATTGCCCCACACTATATATCCATTGAGGGATTCCAGCGCACTTTTTCCTTTGGCTGGGCCCGGGGGCTCTCTGAACAGAAGAACCTAGTGGTTCTGCCCTTCCGGACCATCGCAGCAGGGCATATCTGTCTGGGGAAGCCAATAGTTTTTTCTGGCATAACCGGCAGCCGATGGCCCCAGGGTGCGAGGTAGGAAGTCGAAATTTCACATATATCTGCCAATGACAGCCCTTAGTGTCCGCTTCCTCCCGCAGTGCTCCGCGAGGAATTTGCGGCGGGCTTCATGGTAGAGCGCCTGAAGGGTACGATTGCGATAGCAGGCTCGCACCTCGCTCTTGCTGAAGAAGATGTTGTTCATTGCCAGCGCCACCAGCATTCCCATCCTGAAAACCAGCGATGATCTTCCCATGCTTTGCACAATGCTTTGCACAATCGCACCCAAACATGCCCAAACATCCCAAAGAAGGCCGGATAGGACATTCCTAACCTGCTCAAAAGAAACAGGCCAGGGCCGGACGAATGCCCTGCAAAACCATTATCGGCGGTTCGATTCCGCCTCGCGCCTCCAAATCCTCCTTGATCTTATATAGCTATGCGCAGTTACAAAAAAACAGGGGGTGGGGGCGGTTATTGTTAACTAGAAGTGCGAAAAAAGGCTCTCCACCAGCTCTAAGCCTCAGCCAGCTCTTTCAGTAGTGCCTTTCCTTTGCGGAACCACGGCCGCTCTCGCCTTTGCATGTACCGGGGGAGCGAGCGTTTTTTGGCCAGCAGTTTCTGCGCCCACTCGCGGGATTCCTCGCGCCGGTTTGCGGCCTTCAGAAAACTCGCATAATTGTACAGCGTCTCCGCAGTCGTCGAAATCTGCGTTGCTTCCGTAAAGAGCGGAGCAGCTCGATCCAATTGCCCCGTTTGCGCATAGGCATCCGCCAGCAACCCGGCCGCGCGGTAGTAGTCGAATTTTCTATCTGCGGCGACTACGCGCTCCAGGTCCGGAATCGCCGCCGCATAATCATTCAGTCCCAGCGACGATTGCGCCCGCGAATAGAACGTGTAGATCGAATCGCTTCGCGCCGCAATGGCGTTCGTGAACGCCTCGCGCGCCTTCTCAAACTGCTTTTGATCTTTGTACAGCTCGCCCAGCTCTTCGTAATTCGCCGCCGACGGATTGTCCAAAATCTGCGTCTCTACGATCTGGATGCGCGATCGCCGGCCAAATCCCTGAAACACGCCGCGCAGCAGTCCCAGGTCCGGCAGCACTTCCGCAAGGATGTACACCGCGGCCCCTGGCGGTCCTAGAAAAAAGATGACGTAAAACCAATAATTCTCCGGCCGCCGCCTGATGAAGTGCACAATCGCCAGGCCCTGCACGAGGAACCCCCAGGGATAGAAAAAATGACCCAGCCCAAACATGGATGACCGTCCGCTCAACAGAATCGTCTTCTCTCACGTACACGTCAAACCAATCCTCGGCTTTCTCCCAGCAGGAGTTACTGCCGCCCCACACGCGGCGGCTGGTATGATGGACTCGATGAACCCCATCGAAACGCTTGGCCTCGCCCTCGGCGCCGGATTTTCTTCCGGCTTGAATCTTTATGCCACCGTGGCCACGCTCGGTCTTCTCGAGCGTTTTGGCGTGCTTCATCTGCCGCCTTCGCTCCAGATTCTTTCTCATCCTGGAGTGCTCGGGATTGCGATCGCCCTTTATCTGGCTGAGTTTTTCGCGGACAAGTTTCCGTACTTCGACACGATCTGGGACGCCATCCACACCTTCATCCGTCCCCCCGCCGCCGCGCTGCTCGCTTTCGCTGCGGCCGGTGGCGCCGCCTCGGAGTGGCGCTGGGGCGCGGCGCTGCTCGCCGGCGGTGTTGCCCTGACCGCCCACGGCACGAAGGCCAGTGCACGCGCCGCCGTCAATACCGTCCCGGAGCCGTTCAGCAATTGGGTTTTGAGTTTTGGAGAAGACATCCTTGCCGTTTGGCTGACGTGGATGGCGACAGCTCACCCGCTGGCAACAACTATCATCGTCGCCGCACTAGTCGGGCTCTCTGCCGTTCTGCTCTATTATCTTTTTCACTTTGCGCGCCGCGCGCTCCAGCGCCTGCTCGCCTCTTAATCTCCTTGTAGGGGCGCAGCACCGCTGCGTCCTCCGCACCTTGATTGATCCGCTATTTGACGTACGTCGCCATCCAATCCAGAAACGTCTTATACCAAAACTGCCCATTCTGTGGTTTCAGTATCCAGTGTCCTTCATCGGGGAAAACCACCAGCTTCGACGGCACACCTTGCCGCTGCAACGCGCTGAAAAACTCCAGCGATTGCGTGTACGGCACGCGATAGTCCCGCTCCCCCGCGATCACCAGTGTTGGCGTCTTGAATTTTCCCAACTCGCTTGCGTATGTCGAAGGCGACCATTTCTTGTAGGTTTCCGGATTTGTCCACGGCGTGCCCTGCATGTCGTGTTCTTCAAACCACAACTCTTCGGTCGCGAACATCGAGACTTTGTCGTAGGTGCTCGCGTGACTCACGATCGCTTTGAACCGTCCCGAGTGCGTCGCAATCCAATCCGCCATGTAACCGCCGTAGGAACCGCCCGCTGCGGCCATGCGCGTCCCATCGATGAAAGTATATTTTTTCAGCGTGCTGTCCACGCCGTTCATCACGTCGACGTACGCTTTGCCGCCCCAGTCATTCGCGATCTCATTCGTGAATTTCTGCCCGTAACCTGTTGACCCACGGCGGTTGATCATCAGCGTCACGTATCCCGCCGCGGAAAAAACCTGTGCGTTCCAACGGTAGCCCCATGCGTTCGACCACATGGTCTGCGGCCCACCGTGCAGCAGGACCAGCAGCGGATATTTTTTCGACGCATCGAAATTCGGCGGCCGGATCAGCATGGCCTGCACTTTCGTCTTTTCCGCACCTTCGAACCAGAACGTCTCCGGCGCATTCATCTCCAGCCCCGCCAGTAGCTTGTCATTCTGATGCGTCAGTTGCCGCGCATTCGTGCCGTCGCCCGCGGCCGCGAAAACTTCCCCCGGCATTGTCAGGCTCGTACGCTCGAACGCCAGCGTTTTCCCGTCGGCGCTAAGTGAAATGGCCGCGTTATATGTGTCCGCGATAATCGGTTTCGGTGGCGCACCAGCGTGTGTGGCCATGGCGTAGACCTGCTTTTGCGTTTCGTTTTCCGCGGTGAAATAAATCGTCTTGCTTTCCGGCGACCACGCCAGTTCCTCCGCGCTGCGGTCGAATCCCTCAGAAAGATTCTCGTTCTTGCCGCTCTGCCGGTCATACAGCATCACGCGCCAGCGATCCGATTCGTATCCCGCAGTGAGCTGCGCGTGATACGCGATGAATTTCCCATCCGGCGAGTACACCGGATTCCCATCGAATCCCGGCTGCGTGGTGATACGCTTCGCCTCGCCGCCGGCAGCGGAAACGATAAACAAATCCGCATTCGTGCTGATCGCTTCTATTTTGTCGGTCACCGCAGTGAAACAGATCTCTTTTCCATCGGGCGAAAAATTAAAATCTCCCGGCCCGCTGCGCTCATCCGGCGGAATATCATAATCCGCTCCCGCTGTGAGATCGCGCGGGGCACCGCTTCCGTCCGCGGAAACAACGAACAGGTGGCTGCGCTTGCCGTCATTCCAGTGCGTCCAGTGCCGGTAAAGAAGATGCTCAGCCACGTGCGCCTTTACTTTGCTCTTTTCCTTTTCCGCGTCGCGCTTGCTGTTGCAATCATCGTCTTTGCAATCCGGATAGACTGAAGACGTAAACGCAATCGTCTTCCCATCCGGCGACCACTTCACCATGTCGGCCCCCGTCGAAAGCTTGGTCAGCGGATGCGCTTCGCCGCCATCCGTCGACAGCAAATACACTTGCGAATCGCCGCTCCGCGAGGAAAGAAACGCAATTGATTTTCCGTCCGGCGACCACACCGGCGACGAATCATGCCCGCTCCGCGTCAGTTGGATCTCCGCTCCGCCCGCCGTGGCCACTACCCAGATGTTGCTGGCGTTGCGATTCGCTTCCATGTCCGGCGTGGCCACCGTGTACGCCACCCATTTTCCATCCGGTGACACCTGCGGCTCCGCCACCCGGTGCATGCTGATCAAGTCCGTAAAGGTGATGGGATGCTTCGCACCGTCTTGCGCGAAAGCGGAAATCGAAGCGGCCAGGAACCATACGAATACGAAACCACAACGCAGAATGACTCGATTCATCAAGCTCTCCCCTTGCTCACAGACTAGTTTGTTTTGCCCCAGAGAACGCGAATGATGTCACGTTTCTACCGCGATTCCAAGCGGCGCGCCAGCTCATCTATAATCGAAACTGCCATGGACAATCACGTTTGTCACGAATGCCAAATCATCGCCGAGGAACTCGCGGCGGCTTTCGACGACGCGTGGGAGTCCTCTGATCACAAATTCAAAGACGCATGGCTTGCTACACTCAAAATGATCGGCGGGACCGAGGAAGATGCCGCGCGTGCAGAAGAGATTCTAGATGGCTATCGCGATATTCCTCTTCAGCAGCTCTCATTTGGCGTCAGTGAAGACAGCCGGGAACCTGGATCGGCAACGATTCGCGAAGCACTCTCGCGAAAGTACAAGCACGAGGCCTTGACAGGCCACAAGATTCAATCTCGGCCCTAACTCTGAGTCCCTGTTCAATATGTGTCTAGCGCGGAATCGCCACGCCCACCGCCCAGATGTAGCCATCCGGGTCCTCGAGCATCACGTCGCGCCATCCGTACGGAAAATCCATTGCGGGCTGAATGATTTTTGCTCCAGCAGCGTGTGCCCTTTTTTCAACGACATCCGGATCGATCCCCATCACTCGCAATTCCGCGCCGGTTCCACGCGCACCGCCAACTTTCAGCCGTTCGAACAGAGGTGATGGTCGTAAGCGTGGTGGGAATGCAGCATAAAATCCACGCCCTGCAGATTCAGCGCGGCGAAATCCTGGTCCGCGTAGCGCACAGTCACGCCGAGCACGGTTTTTATAAAACGGAAGTGATCTCTCCACTTCGCGCACCAGCAGATTCAGCGAAAACTTCGGCATTGCTCGGCCATATTCATCCGCTGGCATCCACGCGTCGCTCGTGCGCTTCTTCGTCATGGCAGGCTCTCCAACACTTGGCACATTTATGGCACTGGAATCACACCTTCGAACCTCGCATGCAACCACCAAAATGGCGGCGGTTTTCTCGCGGCGCGCGCGGGAATTAACTCGTGGATTCGAACGAATCGCCCTGCTTCCGCGCCCAGAGCCAATTCAAAAACGCCAACGCCGCCGTGATAGAAATCACCAGGAATTCACCCCAATGCATGCGTGTGACCAGGATGCCCGTGAACAGAAGCGCGAGCAGGGCGAACACGTTGCCGAACGGCAAGCGGAACCGCTCTGCGTGCGGCTGTTTTTTCCGGAGCGCGGGCAGCGCCGCGGCGACCGATCCGTAGACAAACAACCGCGCCACGCTGGACAACAGCGCATTCCATTTGAAATTGCCGGCGATCGAAAAGATCAGCAGCACCGCGGCAAAGATTACGATGGAAAGATGCGGCGTTCGAAACCGCGAGTGAATCCTGCCGAAGAACGCCGGGAAATCTCCGCGCTCACCCATGGCAAACGTGATTCTCGGGGTGTGCAGCATATTGGCGCTGAGATAGCCGTAGGCCGAAACCAGCGTCCCTGCAGCCACGATCTGTACGCCCAGCGGCGAAAGAAACCGCCGCGCGGAGTCCACCACCGGTGCGTTCGACCCGCCTGCGTTCGGAATCGTGTGAATCACCAGATACTGCACGGCGATATACAAAATGGTCGTCGCGGCAATCGCGGTGAACAGTGCGAAGGGAATGTCTTTGCGCGCATCACGCGTTTCTCCGGAAGCGATAAGCGCCGCTTCAAATCCCCCGTAGGAATAGATCATCAGGAGCAACGCCTCAAACCAATCCGTCGCCGTTGTCGGCATATCGGGCGGCGCTATTCGAGTTCCGGGATGCAACAACAGCGCCGCCATTCCGGCCACGATGAAAAAAGCCAGAAGCGTTACCTTTGTAACTGTGAAAAAATTGCTGACCCAGTTTCCCCCGGTGACTCCTCGATAGTTCACCGCCGCAAGAAACCCAATCAGAATCGTCAAGACGGCTGCCCTTACGAGTGGAGCCTTCACGCCAGGAAAAAATTCACTGAGATAAGTGATAAAGAGATTCGCCACAGCGGAAACCGCCGCAATTCTGGAGAGCCATGTCAGCCAGCCATTCTGGATCGCAAGAAACCGGCCAAATGCCACTCGCGCATAAAGGTAGGGTCCGCCCGCCTCCCGGAACTGCGACGCCACTTCCGCCATGCACGCGGCAATGACCGTAATTCCGGCGAACGCCGCGAGAAATCCGAGGGGACTCCACTTCCCGAGCCTCGCGGCAATCAGGGCCGGCAGGCCAAAAATGCTCGCGCCAATCATCGTGTTGATGATCAGCGCGACAAGGCTCCAGCGCCCAATCGTTCGAACCAGCCCGTTCGCGTGCGCCGTCAATTGCGCGTCCGCAGGCTCATAGATGTGCCGAAGATTTTCCGCATCATGGCCAGGAGAAGTGGCGCCAGCGTAGCACAACTCTGTACAACGATCTTATGAATTGGCAGTGGATTCGTTTCCAGTTTACGCATTCACCGGCCACCAGATCACTTCGTCTGGCAGGAACGCGTTTGCCGGTTGCTGATGAGGAGCGGATTTGCTCTTTAGTTGCTTACGGTTTTGAGACCGGTATAGGTGTATCCGGGTCTGACTTCACAGATACTGCGCTAGCCGCCGCCGCCGATGAATTATCGGTCTGGCGAGTGAGATAGAGGACGAACGGTGTGACTTCGAACGGGATCTTCTCGTCCGCGGCCACTGAACCTGCTGGCTTGGACTTGAGCATTTGCAGCTGATTGTTCCATGGTTCGATTTTGATGCGTCCACCGAGTGGCAGCGCAGCAATGGCGTTGGCCGCCGGTTTTGCTGCGGACGACTGGGCGGCGGGCAGCGTCGAGGAGATGGTCCAGCTTGTCGCGACCCGATTGCCCAGATGCGGACTAACAAGGTTGGGGATCTCCTTCGAACGGCTACTCAACGCTTGGAGAAAGAGTGGGGCGTTTCCCGGCTGGTCCTTGTAGGGCGACTTCTTCAGTATTTCAACTCCTGCCTGCGTCGCCGCCTGTTCTTCTTCCTGAGTGCGCGTAAATCCAAAGTGGTGAAACGTATCCTTTTCTTCGAATCGCAGGCGATTGAAGAACGCATATTGTGTACCCATGCGATGTCCGAGCACCACATGACCGAGCTCGTGCGCGAGGATAGCCGCGAGGCTGGCCTCGTCGGGAAGCACATCCACCAAGCCGCGGCTCAGGACGATGGTGTGGCCCATGGTGAACGACTCAAGCGTCGAGGTCATCAGCACGCGGCAGCGTACCGGCGGTTGGATATCGAGGTTATTGGTGACTTCGAGATTGTTGACCACGGTCTCCAGCACTTTATCCACGTCCCCGTACGGCGCCATCAAGCCCATTTGCTCCATCTTGGAGGCAACGTTGTCTTCTGCCTGGCGAACCCAGGCGCGCTTCGCTTGAAGGGGTGAATAATCGTTTTCCGTTTCCGTCTGATCCTTCACCGGCTTGGACGTTTCCACCAGGACTTTGCTCAGCTCCTGCTCTTCCTGAGCGTGCTCGGGGGCGTAGCCCCAAAGACGTGTCTGCGCCCTGAAGGTCTTGACTTCCACGTTGTCGACTTCTTCGCTGTAGATGAAAGACGGGAGCCATTCGTTCTTCCCGGTATTTGTGCGCCAGCTGTCAAAATTGAAGTAGTAGCTGGCCTTGGACCGGCCGCTGTACCCACCGTTGAAACGCACAATGTGGTAATCCTGATCTTCCACCCAGATACGGCCGACGAAGCGCCCTCTGTCGGTCTTTAATGTTGGATCGACGTCGAACACCAGGCAGCGAACCTCGCCCAGGAACTCGCGGCCGACGTAGTCAAACTTATAGTGCTGGCGGTCAAACCCGTTCATGTCCAGATAGATCATTTGGAGGAAGCCGCGCGGAAGGAATTCCATGGAGAATAAGTTCCCGAGGCTCCCGAACATATTGTGTTTCGTACGTGTGCCGCTGATCAGCGGTTCGAGTTCCACGCCCTTTGCGAGTTCGGCGCGGCCGAGAAAATACTTGTCGCCGTTCGGCACTGGACCGAGGTCCTTGCTGGGGTGGAGCAGCTGAATGTACGTTTCCACGATCGGTGAATATTGGCGCAACGACTGCATCTCCGCCTGCTCTTGAGCCACAATCTTGTCCACTACCTGGGTCAGGGACGACTGCTGCTGGGGGGCTGCGGGCAGCGGGATCGCACCCATCGCCAGCAAAACCGGCAAGATCTTCAGGGTACGCATAAGGCCTCCATACTGTTCGTTACGGAAACTGCCCGTCTTCGGCAGGCTAGCCTCCAAAACCTGAATTGCCATCTGTACGGAGAGTCAGATTAAGGACAGGAGTACTTACTAGATGGCGCCCCGGCCGAAAGGCCTGCCATCTTTCTCCATTAATCGACAAGCAGGAAGATCGGAGAATGATGCTGAGGAATTCTCGCACGAGGCGAGCTCCCTCATCAGGGGCTTTTGAACTCAATGATCAGCACGGTGATGTCGTCTTGTTGTCCCTGACCACGCGGCTGCCCTGACCATCGCGACAGCTCGTCGAGCAATCCATCGGCGAACTGATCCACGGGTAGGCTGTGGTTCTTCTGCATAAACTGCATGAATCGCTTGGTCCCAAATTCCTCTTCCGATGCGTTTTTTGTTTCCGGAATTCCGTCCGTGTAGAGGGCGCTTCGGTCACCAGCTTCGACCGGCAATTGCAAGGAGGCGTAGGTCGCCTCAGGGAACTGTCCTAGGAACAATCCGTTTTCCAGAACCTCGCTGACCTTGCCCGCCGAGCTGCGCCAAAACAGCACGGGGGGGTGCCCAGCACCGGCGTAAGTCATCATCTTTTTTTCCATGTCCACAAACACATAGGCCGCGGTCACGAAATTATGTTCAAACTTTCCGCACAGCGCCTGATTTAATCCCGAAAGCACCCGCGCCGGATCGGAAGCGTGCGCCGCTTGAGCGGTCAGGGCGACCTGCAGCATGGAAGCGATCAGCGCGGAAGGCAGGCCGTGTCCCGATACGTCAGCGACCAGAATCCCAACGCGTTTTTCGTCCACAATAATGAAGTCATAAAAATCGCCCGCCACGGAAGTCATGGGAATGTAGCTGGCCACAATATCGAGACCCTGAAGTTTCGGCGTACTGCGCGGCAGAATGGACAACTGGATTTGGCGCGCCATTTCCAATTCAATGTTGATGGCCACCAACTGTTTCGCGATTTGCTCATGGGCTTCGCGGAGCATGAGGTGGGTGCGCACGCGCGCTTTTACAACGGCTTCGGAGAACGGCTTATGAATATAGTCGACTGCGCCGACTTCGAATCCTTTCGTCTCATCGTCCGTTCCGGTCTGTCCAGTTAGAAAAATGACCGGGATATCCCGCGTGTCCGGATTCGCTTTCAAGCGGCGGCAGACTTCGTAGCCGTCCATTCCCGGCATCATCACGTCGAGCAGAATCAAGTCGGGCTTCTCCTCGCCGGAGGCAATGGAAAGCGCCTTCTCGCCATTGGTGGCAACCTTGGTTCGATACGAATCTTTCAACGCGCCGGAGATCACGCCGAGATTGATGGGTGTGTCGTCGACAATCAAGATTGATTTTGCAGGTGCTGGCGCTGCTTGAGCCATATTTTCACTCCAGTTTGAGGGACAGACGCGCGGAAATGTTTGCAAGAGACCTCAGCGCAGCCTCGAAATCGAAGTCGCCGACCAGCCCGGTGAGAGTATTGATTTCCGATTCGGTCAGCACCCTGGACAAAGCGGGCCGGGCGTCGATTATGAAATCGGAGGCATCGCCATCGTCATTTTTTAGCAGTTTTTTCAGCCGGTTAAGTGGTTCCCGCACCGTCGCGGGATCCGCGGAAGCCCGAGCATCTCCAACTGATCCTTGTTCACTCGGGAGCGCCGTTCGAATTGCGGCCGTTACGGAATCGAACGAAATCGCGAGCGATTTTAATGCATCTTCAACACCCTGACCCGTGGTCAGCGCAGTCTCCGCCTTCGCGGCAACGTCCGCCAGCGCGGTCGCGCCAAGATTGGCAGCAGCGCCTTTTAGGGAGTGAGCCGCTCGCGCGGCTGTCACTCTATCGCCCGCGGCCAATGCACTTCGGATTTCGCCGACGCCACCCGCGGTTGGGTCCGCAAATTTTCGCAGCAGGGACTCATAACGTTTCAGATTGCCGCCCGTTCGCCTGAGCGCAGACCTGGTGTCGATGCCGGGAATTTCTATAATTTCGGAATCAGGAGCTTTAGCCGGCGCCGAAGGACTCGAGACCGGTGCCGCGGATTCTCCCGCCGGTCTGCCACCATCGCGGGGCTTGATCCAGCGGAGCAGCGCGGCAAAAAGCTCCTCGGGATCGATGGGCTTGGCAACATGATCGTTCATGCCGGCCTCGATGCACTTTTCGCGGTCGGCGGCCATCACGTTGGCGGTCATGGCAATAATGGGCAGCGAGCGAAACTGCGGGTTGGTGCGAATCGCTTTCGTTGCGGTGATTCCATCCATCACGGGCATCTGCATATCCATTAACACCAGGTCGTATGTGCCACCGCTCACCATGCGGACAGCAACCTCCCCGTTCTGTGCCACATCGATCGACATGTGCGCGTCCTCAAGCAGCGCGAGAGCCACCTCCTGATTGAGTTCATTGTCTTCCACCAGCAAAACTCGCGCGTCACGCAACCGGGATAGTTCCGGAGCGGGACCAGCATGGACGTCGCGAACGCTCTCCTGGCCAGCACCGAGGACTTCGACCGCTGAATCGAACAGCATGGAAGGAGTAACCGGCTTGATCAACACGTTGGCGAATGCGTTGGCTTCCGCCTGCTTTAGAACTTCTTCTCGGCCATACGCGGTAACCATTACGAGTTGCGGCTTGACGGTTATATTGGGCAGCGCGTGAATCCGTTTGCCCGTTTCGATGCCATCAATCCCCGGCATCTGCCAGTCGACAAACGCAATCTCATAAGGCTCGCCAACTTCCGCGGCGTGACGAACCATTTCGATCCCTTCGAGGCCAGATGGTGCTTCGTGCACGACGAAAGTCATGCTGGTCAGCATGCTCGAAAGTACCGCGCGGGCTTGCGGATTATCGTCGATGATCAGGACGCGCCGGCCGCGCAAGTCTGGCCTCGCCGCGCGCCGCGCTGACACCGCGCTGTTGCCCAAGCGGGCGGTAAACCAGAACGTGCTTCCTGTGCCCAGTTCGCTCTCGACGCCAACATCGCCGCCCATTAGTTGCGCCAGCCGCTTCGAAATCGCGAGTCCCAGTCCGGTGCCGCCGTGCTGGCGTGTTGTGGAAGCATCCGCCTGTTCGAACGCTTGGAACAGGCGTCCCATTTGTTCCTGGGTCAGGCCAATGCCGGTGTCGCTGACCGAGAAGCGAACCAGTTGACTGTCCTCATCTTTTTCCTGGACGCGGGCTCTAACGACGATCTCGCCGCTCTCGGTAAACTTGACGGCGTTGTTGCAAAAGTTGATCAGGATTTGTCCCAAACGTAAGGGATCACCCTTCAGTTGCGTGGGGACCGCGGCTTCGATGTCGAAGATAAGTTCCAACCCTTTGGCCGAGGCTTTCTCGGAGATCAGATTGCTGACGTTCTCCAGCACTTTTTCCAGATCGAAGTCGATGGTTTCGACCGACAATTTGCCAGCTTCAATTTTCGAGAAATCCAGGATGTCGTTGATGATGCCAAGCAGGTGCTGGCCGGCCATTTGGATCTTTCGGACGTAATCTTTCTGACGGGGATTGAGTTCGGTACGCAACGTCAGATGCGACATGCCGATAATCGCATTCATGGGGGTACGAATTTCGTGGCTCATGTTGGCCAGAAAATCTGCCTTGATTCTGCTGGCTTCTTCCGCGACTTCCTTGGCGCGCCGCAGTTCCACCTCCGACACTTCGAGCGCCCGGTTGATGGATTCGAGCTCCTCTTTGCGTGCAGTGATCTGGCGTTCGGAAGCGGCCAGCGCTTCCGCTTGGGCGCGGGTCTGCTCAAGAAGTTTTCTGGTTGCGATGTGGCCTGCCAGGATTTCAGCGCTCAGCGCTACGGAGGGTAAAAGCGCATCGAGCAGGGCTTGCTGGCGCTCGCTTACAGAGGAAACCGGCGCCAGCTCGATGACTGCTGTTACGACGTCTTGATTGGTCACTGGCAGAAACAGCAGGATGCCGGGCCTCACGGTTCCCATGCCGGCTGTAATCAGGACTTGATCGCCAGCGGTAACTGCCAGCGGCCGGCGCTCCAGAGCAGCTTGCCCGGCCAGTCCTTCTCCAAGCGCAAAATCCGCGCGGCTTCCCCCACTCTGGAGAGCGAAAGCGCCAGCACGGGAGAATTGCTTGTTACTCTCGTCTGCGAGGTAGAGCGCGCCATAAATGAGCGGTATGGACTCCGACAAGCGTGACAGTAAAGTCGTCGCAAACTCTGCAAACTCCTGGGCCGATTGCAGCCTCTGCAGCGTGGACGCCGCCTCGGCCTTGACCCAGCCCTGAATCTCGCGTTCGCGGGCGCCGCGTTGCAGCGTTCGAAGCGCGCGGCTGATCTCGCCGATTTCATTGCGGCGATCGAGATAGGGTATGGGTTGATCCAGCTTTCCGTCTGCGAGGTCCTGGATGCTGCCGCGAAGAGAGAGCATCTCCTGCACGACTTCCGTTTGCACGATAAAGACCGCGGTGGCCCACGATGCCAACAGGCCCAAACCGATCACCAGCCAGGTGACCACGATCGCGTGATGCGTGTCTCTGGTCAGCTCGTTGGAGCGGTCGTCAATGGCCTTCTGCAGCTCCTCCGTGATGTTGATGGCGGCCTGGCGCGCCTGCGCCAATTCCTGGTTCACGCCGGCGCGCATCAGATTTGAGGCTCTTTCTGTGTTTCCGGCCATGGCGGCCGCGCGCGCGGGACGCGCGTCATCTACGGCTTTATCGAAGAGCGCCGCTGCGGCGTTGATTTTGTCTGCTCGTTCAGGGTTCTCCCGAACTGCCGCAGAAACCACGGTGTGGTAGTCGGCGCGAGTCTTTTCTAATTGACCGTCGATTTTTAACTTTCGATCAGGGTCCGTCTCGGCGACCAGCTCGTAGAGAAACAGCCCGAACCGATTTGTGTGGCTACGCGCTTCGGCGATGTTCCGCAATGCTGCGACTTTTGTGTCAATCAGATCGCTGTACCAGGCGTCGATGGTCTTGCTTTCGAACGAGGAATACACACCCGCGATTATTACCATCAAGACCAGCGGAACCATGGCAATCAGCAGTTTTCGCCGGAGCTTCAGGTTTTCCAGAAAGCTGATCATGGATGCTTACCGATGGACGCCACAATTAGCGCCGGACGGGAGAAAAGGCACTCGGTTTCTGCGGTGAATTCTTCGAGCCGACCGGGGCGGAGAAGCGTTCTCTTTTTCGCAATTAACCCTAGCACAGGAGCATCTCGCGTGGTGGATGATTTATTGGATTCGGGAGGGGATCAGCTGGCAAGGGATCGGTCGGACCTGGGCAAAACCCTGCTGGCATCTCTGCTCGTATCGGCCAAGCCAGCAAACCGTTTTCATCCTTAATCGACACGAGGCGATGAGGTCGCCTAGGCGAGCGCCTTTTTCAGGAACGCGAGCGTTCTCTCCCACGCGGTCTTTGCGGACGCCGCGTCATACACTTGTGGGCGCGCCTCGTTCATAAAGGCGTGTTGCGCGTCGTAGCGATAGAGCTCGAACTTTGAGTTCGATTGCTTGAGCGCAGTCTCCAGTTCGTTTACCTTGGCGGGTGTGCACCAGTCATCCGTGTTCGCGAAATGGCAAATCAGCGGAACGCTGATTTTTCTCAAATCGGCGGCGTCCAGCGGCGGAATGCCGTAGAAGCAGGCGCCAGCGTCCATCTCCGGAACCCGCAGGGCAGCCAGAATCGTCAGCGCGCCGCCCAAACAGAAGCCGCCGACGGCTACATTCTTCGAAGATTGCTTCAGGTGCTGTACTGCACCGCGGATGTCCTGTCCTGCGGCGTCGGGAAAGTTGAGATTGTTCATCAGGTGGGTTGCTTCGTCAGCGGCGGCCGCGACCTTACCTCGGTAAAGGTCTGGAACCAGCGCTCGGTAACCGGCGGCGGCAAATCGATCCGCAGTCTTTTTGATTTGATCGTTGAGTCCCCACCATTCCTGAATAACTACAATGCCCGGCGCGCTCGCTCTCTCTTTGGCCGTCGCCAGATAGCCAGCACAGGTCTTTCCGTCCGGTCGCTTGAACTGAATCATCTCACCCATGGGATCCCCCCACCCGAGGCTTGGCCGCGAGCCTCATAGTATAACTCTCTGCCTCTTTTCGACTGCTGGTTGCAAGGAACACCTTTTGCCCACCAGCTTCGCGCGTTGCAGCGCGCGCTTGCGACTCTGCTACAATTCTTGGCCGGGCAACCCATGGCCACGAACAGCGGGCTGTTTTCCCGTAATTTCAAAAAGACATTTCCCATTGCCGTTCGCGGCGAAGGATGCTGGATCATCGCTTCCGATGGGCGGCGCTTCCTGGATGCTTCCGGCCAGGCCGCCGTCGTCAGCATCGGACACGGTGTGCAGGAAATCGGCCGCGCGATGGCCGAGCAATCTTCGCAGATCGCGTTCGCGCACACGTCACAGTTTCATTCGGCTCCTGCCGAAAAACTTGCGGCCCGGTTACTCGCGCTTGCTCCAGCAAATTTCCGCGATGGCGGCCGCGTCTACTTCACTTCCGGCGGTTCAGAAGCCACTGAGACAGCCATTAAGCTCGTCCGGCAATATCATCTCGAAACGGGGCAAATGGAACGCTACCGCGTTCTCTCGCGGCGCCAGAGCTATCACGGCAGCACACTTGGAGCAATGTCTGTCAGCGGCAACTTCGCGCGTCGCTCGCCCTATGAGCCGCTCATCGCCGATTGGGGCCACATCGCGCCGTGCTTCTGCTACCACTGCCCGTTCGAAAAGACATTCCCGCAATGCGAACTCGCCTGCGCCGATGATCTGCAAGCCCATCTGGACGGGAACAAGAAAAATGACGCTGCCGCTTTTATCTTCGAGCCTGTCGTGGGTGCAACGCTCGGAGCCGCCGTGCCTCCGGACGGCTATGTCACACACATCGCCGAAATCTGTCGCAAAAATGGCATCCTACTGATTGCCGACGAAGTGATGACCGGCATGGGCCGCACCGGAAAAGCTTTTGCTGTCGAACACTGGGGCGTCGAGCCGGACATGATTTTAGTCGGGAAGGGAATCGCCAGCGGTTACGCGCCGCTCGGCGCGGTTCTTGTTTCCGCGCGCGTGGTCGATGCGTTCGAACGAGGCTCGGGCGCATTCATGCATGGCTTCACATATCAAGCTCACCCTGTTTCCACCGCCGCAGGCAACGCTGTTTTCGATTATCTCGAATCACTCAAACTTTTTGATCGCGTCACTCCCGCGGGTCAAAACTTGCGCCAAGCGCTAACTTCGCTTCTGACCCATCCGCACGTTGGCGACGTTCGGGGGCTTGGGCTGCTTTTCGGCGTCGAATTCGTGAAAGACAAAGCAACACGCGAACCTTTCCCCAAATCGCACAACATCGCGGAAAAAATTCGCCAGGCTTGCCTCGAGGAAAATGTTCTGACCTATCCGACGCAAGGCTGCGTTGACGGCCTGCGCGGCGATCACATCCTTCTTGCGCCGCCCTATACGATTTCGCCCGAGGAATCCGCGCAGATCACCCGCGCGATCCGGTCAGCTCTCACAAAGGTGTTTCAAGTTTGATTCGCTCGTGGGCCCGCTAACTGTTCGCACTCTGCTTCATCGATTTCATATGGAGAGTCAAAGAGCCATGCCCTTTTTCCCGCGCAAGATGGTGGTCTTATTCTTTTCATTCCTCGCGCTGGCCGTCGTCCTTCCCGCTCAGCTGAAAGAGTCCGCTCCTCCGGACGCGGCTATTCTTGGCTTCACCCCGACACACGCGGTCGTGGAACATCAGCTCGAAAACATGTTTCAGTCCATTCCTTCTCCAGAAAAGGCGCGCGAATGGCATCGCACCTTCACGGCCGAGCCTCACCCCGCCGCTTCCGAACGCAATAATCAGCTTGCGGACTTCGTCGCCGACGAGTGGCGCAAGCAAGGCTGGGAAGACGTTTCGCTGCGCCGTTACGATGTCCTGCATTCACGCCCGCGCAGCGTTTCTCTGGAAATGGCAGAGCCTATCCGCTACACCGCGTCTCTCCGCGAAGCCCCTTACGATGTGGACCCCGACACGAAAAATCCCGCCGTATCCAGCTCTTATTTTGGCTATTCCGCTTCTGGAGAGGTCACCGCCGAAGTCGTCTACGCGCACAGTGGCAATCCCGAAGACTACGATTTGCTTCGAAAGCGAGGCATTAGCGTAAAAGGCAAAATCGTTCTTGTGCGCTATTCGAACCCCTACAGCTATCGTGGCTTCAAAGCGCTCACCGCCGAACGCGAAGGCGCCGCTGCTTTGCTGATTTATTCCGATCCCGCCGAGGATGGCTACGCTCGCGGCAAAGTTTTTCCGGATGGGCCTTGGGGCCCGCAAAGCCACATCCAGCGCGGCGCGATCACTTACGATTACATTGTGCCCGGCGACCCCACCACGCCCGGATGGGCGTCCGTTCCCGGCGCGAAGCACATTGCGCCCGAAGAAGCGCGCTCACTGCCGAAAATTCCCGCTTTACCTCTGTCCTGGCACGACGCCAAGCCGCTTCTCGAAAATATGAATGGCCCCGAGGCTCCAAAGGAATGGCAGGGCGCATTGCCCATCACCTATCGTCTCGCTGGCGCGGTGAAAGTCCACGTGAAAGTGGACATGGACACCAGCATGCAGCCTTACACCGTTGTCGAGGCACGCATTCGCGGCAGCGAGGTGCCGGACGAATGGGTGCTGGTCGGCAATCACCGCGATGCCTGGGTTTATGGCGGCGTCGATCCTTCGAGCGGAACATCTTCGATGATGGAGCTCACACGATCGCTTGGCGAACTCAAGCACCGCGGCATCCGTCCGCGCCGTACCATCGTCGTCTGCAGCTGGGATGGCGAGGAGTATGCGCTTACGGGTTCAACCGAGTGGGGCGAACAGTTTGCCGAGGACCTCAAGAAAAAACTCGTCGCCTATCTCAACGTGGATGAATCCGTCGCCGGGGCGGCCACCACCGCGGGGCCTGACGGCCTCAGCTTTGCGCCGGCCGCCGTGGCTTCTCTTGCCCCGATGGTCGTGGAGGCTTCAAAAGACGTGCGCGCGCCATCCGGGAAATCCTTGTACGAAGCATGGCGCGCAACGCGCATGCGCGATTCGAAAGCCGCTACTCCTCCTCTCGACAGCGCGCTCGTTGAGACGCGCATCGGCAGCGGCTCCGATCACACGGTGTTTCTCAATCATCTCGGGCGTCCCGTGATTAACCTCACCTTTTCCGGTGACTACGGCGTGTATCACTCCATGTACGACGATCACTACTGGATGTCGCACGTCGGAGACCCCACGTTCGAGTACCACGTCACTTTGACACGCATCTGGGGTCTGGTGGCTCTGCGTCTTGCCAACGCGGATATTCTCCCCTTTGACTTTGGCTTCAACGCCTCCGCGCTGGAACTGTTTCTACGCGAGCTCGAACAAAAGAACACTCTGGAATCTCCGCTCAACCTGAAACCGCTTCACGCGCGCATCGCCGAATTCGAGAAATCGGGCGAACTCTTGCGCGCCGCCGTCGCGCGCGACCTCGGTACGACTCACCCTTCTGACGAAAAGATTCAGCAACTGAACACGCGACTCATGCAGGTCGAATCCAACTGGCTCGATCCCGCGGGCATCCCCGGCCGCCCGTGGTTCCAGCATCTTCTCTATTCCTCGCGCTACACTTACGCGCACCTCGAGTTTCCCGGCTTGACCGAAGCCGTCGAAAAGGGCGATTGGAAATTGGCCGCACAGCAAGCGGCGCTGCTCGAAAAGGCAGTCGAGAACAACACGAAATTATTGCGCTCCGCACAATCTTCCTGGGAGAAAAACAATCCATGATTGGCCTCTCTTTTCTACGTTTGCCACCTCTCCTCCTTTGTTCGCTGATGGCGATAGCGAATGCTGCGGCCCAAGACAAACCAGCAACGAAGCCCCGCGCACGCGATCTCGGTGTTCCCTTTGATGGAACACCAGGCCCGCTAAACGCCATCACCGATGTTTCCGGAGTCCTTGTCGGCCACACCACGCTGATCTCCGGCGAAGGAAAACTTCAAGTTGGCAAGGGCCCCATTCGAACCGGCGTCACCGCGATCCTTCCTCGCGGCATGAACTCCATGAACGATCCCGTTTTCGCTGGCTGGTGGTCGCTCAATGGCAATGGTGAAATGACCGGCACCACGTGGGTCGAAGAGTCAGGATTTTTGGAAGGCCCCGTGATGATCACCAACACACACAGCGTTGGCGTCGTGCGCGATGCCGTCATCGCGTGGCGCGTCAATCACGGCAAGCCCGATCCCACCGGCTACTGGTGGTCACTTCCGGTCGTCGCGGAGACCTGGGATGGCTGGCTCAACGACATCAATGGCTTCCACGTCAAGCCCGAGCACGTATTTCACGCCATCGATTCCGCGCACGGCGGCGCCGTCGAAGAAGGCAACGTCGGCGGCGGCACGGGAATGATCTGTAACGAATTCAAGGGCGGGATCGGAACATCCTCGCGCAAGCTCGATCTGAAAGCTGGCGGATATACGGTAGGCGTCCTGGTGCAATGCAACTATGGCGTGCGGTCCAATTTGCGCATCGCCGGCGTACCGGTCGGCAAGGAAATTCCCGAAGATCCCGCGTACGCGTCAACTTCGTTCAGCGAGCTCGATCGCGGCTCGATTATCGTCATCGTGGCTACGGACGCCCCGCTCGTCGCGCACCAGCTCAAGCGCCTCGCTCGCCGCGTTTCGCTCGGCCTCGGTCGCGATGGCAGCGTCTCCGGCAACGGCTCCGGCGACATCTTCATCGCCTTCTCCACTGCCAATCCCGGCGCCGCTTCCGCCGGCCACGTCGTCGATCTGAAAATGTTGCCAAACGACAAAATCGAACCTGTCTTCGCCGCCACCGTCCAGGCCACCGAAGAAGCCATCATCAACGCCATGATCGCCGCCGAAACCATGACCGGCATCGAAAATCACAAAGTCATCGTGCTCCCCCACGACAAACTCCAAGCCGTTCTGAAAAAATACAACCGGCTGAACCCGTGAGGCGCTTTCCGTGAAGAAACTGCTCGCGGTCACGTTCTTGTCCTTGTTGGCCGCTTGCAGCTTGTTCATTTCTTGTTCTTCTCCCGGCAAGTCCGCTCTTGCGATCACGCACGTCACCATTATCGATGCCACTGGCGCTCCACCTCAGCCGAACATGACCGTGCTCGTCGCGGACCAACGAATCTCGGCAATAGGGCCCTCGAGCATTACCTCCGTTCCACGCGGCGTGAAAAGTATAGATGCTACTGGAGAATTCCTCATTCCTGGGCTCACCGACATGCACGTTCATCTAACTGGAGCCGGCGAACCCAACGGCAGCCGCGAATTCATTCTTCCTCTTCTCCTTGCCAACGGCATCACCACGGTGCGTGACATGGGTGGGAAGGTGGAGTACTTGCGAGCTTTGCGCACTGAAATCGAGCACGGCACCCGGCTCGGCCCGCAGATTTTCTTCACTGGACCGTATCTCGACGGCGACCCACCTGGCTACCAGCCTTCTATCGTGGTGAAGTCAGTTCAGGATGTCCGTGCGGCAGTGAATCAGCTTACAGACGAGGGAGTGGATTTCATCAAAGTGCAATCTCGGCTAGACCCGGAGGCATATTTCACCGTCGCGCAGGAATCAAAGCTGCGTCACATTCGTTTCGTTGGCCACGTTCCTGATCGAATTTCTGCGCTGGAAGCCTCTCAGGATGGTCAAGCCAGTATCGAGCATCTCACCGGCGTACTGCTCGCCTGCTCATCTAAAGAAAATGAACTGCGCCGCGCGGAGTTCACGCCCGCTCCACCCAACGAAACACAGGCCCACGCGCTTGCCCGCCAGCGTGCGTGGCGTCGCGAACTTCTCGATTCCTACTCAGAAGCAAAGTCCGAAACCCTGTTCCGGGCATTCGTGGCCAAGGGAACGTGGCAGGCTCCCACGTTTCCCATCATCGTTCATCTTGGATTCGTCACGCCCAGTACAAATCTCTTGCTGGACCCGCGCATGCGCTACATTCCACAAAATGTCCGCAAGATCTGGATTCAGGGAGTTCAGAAACAGCTAGAAAACGAATCGCCTGTTGATTTCTCTCTACGCGAAGAAACCGTAAATCGCTCCCTTGAAATTGTTGGCAAGATGGAAGCAGCGGGCGTCCGCATCATCGCCGGAACGGACATTGCCGCCCCCAACGTCTACCCGGGTTGGAGCTTGCACGAGGACCTCACATTCCTCGTTCAAGGCGGGCTCACACCCATTCAGGCTCTACAAGCCGCAACGAAAAACCCAGCCGAATTTCTCGGCAAACTCGAAACACAAGGCACCATCGAGCAGGGAAAGTTTGCGGATCTCCTTTTGCTTGACGGCAATCCCTTGGTCGACATTCACAACACGCAGAGAATTCGTGCCCTCATTTTGAGAGGAAAACTGTTGGACCGGACTGCCCTGAATGAGCTCCTGGCAAAAGAAGAAAAGTTTGCCGCGGAAAACTAGGAAGGGTAACTAGCTTAATCACTAGATGACCGGCACGGCCATCTTTCTCACTGGATTGAAAAAAGGCATGGGCACGACTCTTGCGGAGACCGTTTGACGCACGGCTTCGACGGTCATCTCGATGCTGAGCGTTGTGCCCACCGCTGAACTCTCGCGGCCGACGCAGGCTAGCGCGATCATTTTCTTCAACGTCGGCGACCACGTGGTCGAAGTGGCTTTGCCCACCTGACGGCCGTTGCGATAGACAGGAACGGCCACGCGCGATGCCATGCTCGGTACCTGCGGCGCCATCTTAAGTTTTTCGTAGAGCGCCTCGACCTCGTTCCAGTTGATTTCCAAGCCCACAAGCGCCCGCTCCGCGCCTTTCTTGGCTTCCAGTGCCAGCGCTTCGCGCCCCACAAAAGCTTCCTTCTTCAAGTCCACCAGTTTGCCAAGCCCAATCTCCGCTGGCGAATATTTCTGCGATTCAATCAACGCCTTCTTGCTTGAAATGTAATCGACTTCAATCAGAATCAGCCCCGCCTCGATTCGCGCAATGTCCAGCGCAATCATCCCCGCCGGATGAATATCAAACGCTTTTCCCTTGGCAATTAGCGCATCCCAAACCTTCACCGCATCCTTCCAGGGCATCCACACTTCGAATCCCAAATCCCCTGTATAGCCCGTCCGCGAAATATCCACCGGCACGCCTGCAATTTTCCCGCGTGTCACACGAAAATATTTCAGGTTCTCGATTCTCGCGTCCGTCACCGCATGCAGCAGCCGCCCCGAAGTCGGCCCTTGCAGCGCCAGCGCCGCCACCTGTTCCGAAATATCCTCGATGCTGACGTCCAGCCCCAACGCGTTCTGCCGGAACCAGCGCAAGCTCGGGTCCGCCGCCGTCCACCGGTAATCTTTTTCGCCCAGCCGCGTGATTGTCCCGTCATCAATCACTTTGCCTTCCGGATCGCACCAACAACAGTAGATCACTTGATCCACAGCCACTTTATTAATGTCCCGCGAGATCACTCGGTTCACAAATTTCGTCGCATCGCATCCCGTCACCCGGTACTTGAACAGCGGAGAAATATCGATCAGCGCCGCCGAATTCCGGATGGCGTTGTACTCGTGCTCGTGGTGCATCTCGTACACGCTGACCGTGTAATAGCCCGACCATTCGCGGTAATTCAGGCTCTCGCACAGCGCCAGCGTTCTCTCATGAAACGCGGTTCCAACCGGCACGATTCCTCCCCGACGCAATCGCGGCGCAACGCCACAAACACATTGGATTATAGGGGCGGATTCGACGCCCTCGCAAGGCTGGATACGAGAAGCGCCGCTTGCTCCCGAGACTTGTGCCGAAAGTCCGGGCTCAGTAGAATGTCGAGGCCTTGTTTCCCGCAGGTTTTTTCTTCATTTGAGTTATACCGGAGTCATACCGAATGGGTCAGCACTACGACGTCATCGTCATCGGCGGAGGCCACAACGGCCTCGTCAACGCCGCGTATCTCGCCAAAGCGGGGAAAAAGGTCATCGTTCTTGAACGCCGCCATGTACTGGGCGGTGCCGCCGTCACCGAAGAGATCATTCCGGGCTTTCTTTTCTCCGAATGCTCTTACGTCGTTTCGCTCCTTCGACCGGAGATTATTCGCGAGCTTGATCTCCCGCGCCACGGTCTGGAAATTCTCCCCCTTGACGGTACTTTTTCGCCGATGCCCGGTGGCGACTACCTCTGGCGCGTCAACGATCACGCCAAATCCATTCGCGACATTCGCCGCCACTCCCGCCTCGACGCCGAGGCCTACGACGAATTTTCGAAGATGATGACGCCCATGTGTCGCTTCGTGAAGCCCATGCTCTCCATGATTCCGCCCGATCCCACCACGCTCAATCCCAAGGACCTCAAGCAGCTTCATTTTCTGTTACAGCGTTTCCGCGAACTTTCTTCCGATGAGCGCTACACCCTCGTCCAGCTCATGACCATGAGCTCCGCCGATTTCCTCGACCAGTGGTTCGAAACTGACGTCCTCAAAGCCACCATGTCGGCGTCCGGCATCATTGGCACCTTCCTCGGCATCCGCTCGCCCGGCACGGCGTACGTTCTTTTGCACCATTACATGGGCGAAATCGACGGCGCGTTCCGCTCCTGGGGCTTCAGCCGCGGCGGCACGGGCGCGATTTCGAATGCAATCGCGGACGCCGCGCGCGAAGCCGGCGTAGAGATCCGAACAAAGGCGCCCGTCGGAAAAATTGTCGTGAAAAACGGCCGCGCTGCCGGCGTCGTCTTGCAATCCGGCGAAGAACTTTCCGCCAGCGTCGTCTCCTCCAGCGTCGATCCGCATCTCACCTTCGAAAAATTTCTGGAACCGAATGAATTGCCCGCCGATTTTCTCGAAGGCGTGCGCCGTTACAAATTCCGCGGCTCCTCCGGCAAAGTGAATCTCGCGCTCGATGCGCTTCCCAATTTCAAGTGTTTGCCCGGCCCCGGCGCGCATCTTCGCGGAGCCGTTTCCATTTCACCCAGTATGGAATATATGGAGCGCGCTTACGACGACGCCAAGTACGGCCATTTCTCCCGCAAGCCGTACATTGACATGGTTATTCCCAGCCTCACCGACCCCAGCGTCGCGCCGCCCGGCAAACATGTTCTCTCCTGCTTCGTGCAGTACGCACCTTACAAGCTTGCCGAAGGTACCTGGGACGATCAGAAAGAGGCTTTTGGCGACAATGTTATCAACACCATCGCGGAGTACGCGCCGAACATCAAAGACATCATCGTCGGCCGCCAGGTCCTCACGCCGCTTGATCTCGAACGCGAATTCGGCCTCACGCAAGGAAATATTTTTCAGGGCGAACTTTCTCTCGAACAGCTCTTCTTCCTTCGCCCCGTCGCTGGTTGGGCCTACTACCGCACGCCCATCCACAACCTATATATGTGCGGCTCCGCCACGCACCCCGGCGGCGGCATCATGGGCGCCAACGGCCGCATCGCCAGCCAAGTGATTCTCAAGGAATGGAAAGCCGGCTCTTCGCGCTCCACCGCGACCGCGTCAAAGGCGGCCCACTAACCATGCCCATCGGACAGCGGGTAGTAATCATCGGCGGCGGACACAATGCGCTCATCACCGCTTTTTATCTAGCCAAAGGAGGCTTCAAGCCGCTCGTCCTCGAACGCCGCGAAATGGTTGGCGGCGGAGCGATCACCGAGGAATTTCATCCCGGTTTCCGCGCCTCCACGCTTGCACACACACTCGGGCCGCTGCGCGCGGACATCGCCAAAGATCTGCAATTCGAAAAGTTCGAATACGAGGTGATCCATCCCGATCCGCGCGTCTTCGCGCCAGCACCCGATGGCAAGGCGCTCTACTTTTACAACGACGCCGCCAAAACCGCCGCCGGCATCGCCGGTTTCTCAGCCAAGGACGCCGCGAAATATACGCAGTTCGCCGAATCGCTCGCGGAAACCGCGGGCTTCTTCAAGCAACTTACTTCCATCACCCCGCCCGCGATCGATCATCCCACTCCCGAAGATCTCTGGAATCTCTTGAAAACTGGCCGCGGTGTCCGTAGCCTCGGCAAAACCGGCATCTTCGATCTTCTCCGCTGGGGTCCCATGGCCGTCGCGGACTTCGTCGCCGAATTTTTCGAAACCGAATTGCTACGCGCCGCAATCGCCGCTCGCGGCATTTTCGGCACAGCGCTCGGACCCTGGTCCGCCGGTTCGACCGCCGTCCTGCTTCTCCGCGCCGCGGCCGATTCGCATCCCGTCGGCTCGGCTGCGTTTCCGCGCGGCGGACTCGGTTCTTTCACGCGAGCTCTCGCCGAGTCCGCAAAACATGCTGGCGCGGAAATTCGCACTGACGCCGAAGTCCAGCACGTTCGAATCAAGGATGGCGCAGTTTCCGGCGTCGTGCTCGCCGACGGCGAAGAAATCGCTGTCGAAGCCGTCGTCTCCGGCGCCGATCCCAAGCGCACTCTATTCAATCTCGTCGATCCCTCGCAGCTCGATCCCACTTTTGCCAATCGCATGAAAAACTTCCGGGCGAATGGCAACGTGGCTAAAGTCAATCTCGCTCTCGGCGGTCTCCCCGCTTTTACCGCGCTCGATTCGAATGAAAGCTCCCTCAAAGCCCTTTCCGGCCGCATCCACATCGGCCCGGAAATCGATTATCTCGAACGCGCTTTCGATGCCTCCAAGTACGGCGAGTTTTCGAAATCGCCCTGGCTTGACGTCACCATTCCTACAATTCTCGATCCTGCGCTGGCTCCCGATGGCAAGCACGTCCTTTCCGCCTACGTTCAATTCGCGCCTTACAAATTAGTCGACCGTTCTACGGACGCGCAGAATACTGACCGTTCTGCGGGCGGCGTTAAGAAGGAAGGGAACTGGGACGCTCATCGCAAGGAACTCGGCGACACCGTCATCAAGACTCTTGCCACTTACGCGCCGAATCTTCCCGCCCTCATCGAAGGGATCCAGGTCATTACGCCGATGGATCTCGAAACCTCTTACGGCTTCACCGGCGGCCACATTTTCCACGGCGAGCTCGCGCTCGACCAGCTCTTTACCATGCGTCCAGTCCTCGATTGGGCGCGCTATAAAACTCCCATTCGCGGCCTTTTTCTCTGCGGTTCCGGCACCCATCCCGGCAACGGCCTAACCGGTGCCAGCGGTGCCAACGCCGCCCGCGAAATCATCCACGCCCTCCGATGATTTTGGAGTGCGGGAGCTTGCTCCCGCTTTTGCAAATGTAAACCCATGACCACGATCGACCGCACAAAACTTAAATCCCTCCAACAGCGCGAAGAATCCCGCTTCCTAGCCGACCACCCCAAATCTGCCGCTTTTTACGCCCGCGCGCAATCGTCCCTCCTCGGTGGCGTCCCCATGAACTGGATGAAAAAATGGGCCGGCGCGTTTCCGATTTTCGTGAAATCAGCCAACGGCGCGCACTTCACCGACGTCGACGATCACGATTACATCGACCTCTGCCTCGGCGACACGGGCGCCATGACCGGCCACTCGCCCGCCATCGTCGCCGAAGCCGTCGCCCGCCGTGCCAAAGACGGCATCACCTTCATGCTTCCCACCGAAGACTCGCTCTGGGTCGGCGAAGATCTTCAGCGCCGCTTCCACCTTCCTTACTGGCAATTCACGCTCACCGCCACGGACGCCAATCGTTTCTCCATTCGAATCGCCCGCGAAATCACGCGCCGTTCGAAAATCCTCGTTTTCCATTATTGCTATCACGGCACCGTCGACGAATCCTTCGCCACGCTCGAAAGCGGCGTCGTCGGTCCGCGTCGCGGCAACATCGGCCCGCCCGTCAATCCCGCCGAAACCACCCGTGTCGTCGAATTCAACGATCTCAACGCCCTCGAAGACGCCCTCAAGCATCACGATGTCGCCTGCATCCTCGCCGAACCCGCCATGACCAACGTCGGCATCATTCTCCCCGACGCCGGTTACTGGCGCGACGCCCGCGAACTCGCGCGCCGCTACGGCGCGCTCCTCATCGCCGACGAAACTCACACCATCTGCGCCGGCCCCGGCGGCTGCACTGCCGCTTGGAAACTCGACCCCGACATGCTCGTCTTCGGGAAAGCCATCGGCAGCGGCATCCCCGGCGCAACTTACGGCGTCAGCGAGGAAGTCGCCCAGCGCATCTCCGCGCGCATCCATCTCGAAGACTGCGATGTCGGCGGCATCGGCGGCACCTTAGCAGGTAATGCTCTTTCATTAGCCGCTATGCGCGCAACGCTTGAACACGTCCTCACGCCCACCGCGTTCGAACGCATGATCCCGCTTGCCCAGCGCTTCAACGACGGCGTCGCCGCCGAAATCCGCGGGCACCATCTCCCCTGGAACGTGATCCAGCTCGGCGCCCGCGCCGAATACACGTTTGCCGCAAAACCCCCGCGCAACGGCGGCGAATCCGCCGCTGCCGCCGATTTCGAACTCGAGCGCTTCCTCCACCTTTGCGCCCTCAACCGCGGCGTTCTCCTCACTCCCTTCCACAATATGGCCCTCATGTCCCCCGCCACCACCCCCGCCGACATCGACACCCACACCAAAATCTTCGCCTCCGCCACCCGCGAACTCACCTCCTAATTTGCAACTTGGAGTGCGGGAGTCCAGCGCCAGCTTTTGACCAACAATCGTACTTGCGACCAGCGAGCCGCGCGTAAAGTAGGACAGGCATTCCTGCCTGTCCTTTTTCCCTCGGCTGAACCAAATCTCGCCCGGACCGCCTTGGTCGGTCCCGAGGCTTACTTATGTTGGATTGATTCGAGCGCAATTCGAACGACTGGAGGAGTTGAAGTGACTGTTGCCTGATCACTCCTCTGGGTAGGAGAGAGGTCCCGGCTGGTTCAAGCTGGACGAGTTCGATTCTTTTCTAGTCTTTTCGCGGAGTTCGTGCACTAAATCGCTGCATACCATCGACGTCATCAACATCTGCAAACACTGGAACGTCGCCCATGTCAAACCGGCTCATGCCTTTTGGCCTCTGCCGCCAAGCAAGGGATACTTTTTCCCGAACCAAATTGTTCCCGTCGTCGCCCCTTCGCGCTCGATCGCTGGAATCTCACCGAGATACATTGAACTCGTCTTCTGGCTCCAGCCCTCTTGCACAATCAGCTAACGTTTGTTTGTAATCGCATAGTATGTCCGTCGCTTTAGCCAAGCGTCATATAAGAACCGGCCCCAAATCACCATGAATAGCGACGGACCTCCGCCCCGAGAACCATTTCCCCAATAACCGAGCGCGCCTGCCTCCCAGAAAATTGCAAATCCTCCCCACAGCAGACTGAACGGCACCGCTGCCCAATCATCCGAATGAAAAATCACACTCGGATTTGGCATTGCTGCCCAATACACGCTCTCTCCCGAAAGCATTTCTGGCTGGACCTTGATTGCCGCCGTCGAATCGATCCTCGTCATTCCCGTCCTTATTCAAAAAAGTTTCAATATTTTTTGAATGTAACAAATTTTCGCGGCGTGTCTACAAGAATCGACACTCCACTGCGGAAATTTTGTTTATGTTTTTTTGGCTTCTTAGAGCCAAAAACTAAATAACGAACAACTCTTGTGCCCGCTGCTGCTCTCGTCGTAGCATCAGTTCGCAAGGATGAATCCAATGTCTTCTAACTACCTGCTCAAAACCGAAGCCTCCGCCTATTCCTTCGCCGATCTCCAGCGCGACAAAGTCACCGTCTGGGACGGCGTACACAATCCCGTGGCGCTGCGGAACCTAGGCGCCATGAAGCCCGGCGACAAGCTAATTATTTACGAAACCGGCGATCGCAAATGCGCCGTCGGAACGGCTTCCGTGGTCTCCGTCGATAACTCTGACCCCAAAAATCCCGCCGTCGAACTAAAAGCCGGAAAGCTGCTCGCGAAGTCCGTCACGCTGGCCGAAATCAAATCCAAAAAACTCTTCGCGGATTCCCCACTCATCAGAATCGGCCGCCTCTCCGTCGTTCCCCTCACCGAACCCCAATATAAATTTCTAGCAGGCGACTGATTCCGCAAACCCGCGTATGATGCGGGTGCGAAATAACGAAATAACGAAATCACGAAACCACGGAACCACGAAATCTCGAGGTGGAATTCGATGAAACGCTCCCTCTTCGTCTTGCTCTTTCTTGCAGCCGCACCGCTCTTCGCCCAGCAACCGCCCGAAATCCCCTACCACGCCGTCCCCGACTTCCTGAAGCTCCCGCCGGACATCCATCTCGGTGAAGTCGCCGGCGTCGCCGTCAACTCCCACGGCCACATCTTCGTTTTCTCCCGCGGAAACACCACCGGTCCCGCGTACGCCGCCAGCGCCGCACAACTCCTCCAGTTCGGCCCCGATGGCAAATTCATCCGCGAGATTGGCCACAATCTCTACGCCTGGTCTTTCGCGCACACCGTCAAGATCGACAAGGACGACAACATTTGGGTTACCGACAAGGGCTCCGACATGGTCATCAAGTTCAATCCCGAAGGCCGCGTCGTCATGGTTTTCGGCCGCAAACAGGAAGCCTCAGACGAAGGCACCGAGCCGCTCAAGCACATCAAGCCCCCGCTCCCGCCCGTCGACGGCATGTTCCGTCAGGTCACCGACGTCGCCTGGGACGCCGCCGGCAACGCTTACATCAGCGACGGTTACGTGAATTCCCGCATCGCCAAAGTCGACAAGGACGGCAACTGGCTCAAGTCCTGGGGCGAACCCGGCGACAAGCCCGGCCAGCTCAACGTTCCGCACAGCATCGCGGTCGACGCGCAAAATAATATCTACGTCGCCGATCGCGGCAACCGCCGTATCCAGGTCTTCGACACCGAAGGAAAATTCCTCCGCCTGATCACCATTGACGTTGCCGTTCCCGCCGACGCTCGCCCCGCCATCGGCAACAAGCCCACCGCTACAACGGGCACCATGGCTCCTGGCGCGCCCTGGGCCATTTGCATCACGCCCGGCCCCAATCAAGTGCTCTACGCGGCCGACGGTTTCCCAGGGCGCATCTATAAACTCTCTCTCGATGGAAGGGTCCTTGGCGTCTTCGGCAAGTCCGGCAAGCAACCCGGCCAGTTCGGCTGGATCCACGAAATTGCTTGCCCCTCAGAAAACGAGCTCTACGTTGCCGAACCCCTCAACTGGCGCATCCAAAAATTGGTGCTCGGGCCGGTTCACTAGTATCCTTGAAGTGGTAATGTGGGCGAGGAAATTCCAAAGCAGCAAATACCAGCGTCATCGCAGTTTCAACTGTTCCTGCGTCTCGTTTCTGATCGCGTGCTTGGCAGTTGCGTCTGGCGCTCTACCACTCCATGCGCAAGAAACTCCGCAAGCTGCCACCACGGATAGCGCAACGCCGCAAAGTCAATCAGCGCAAAACTCAGCCGCACTACCCGAGCGCGACGTCTCCTGGAGCACCTTCCCCCGTAATTTTCTAGAGGATCAGAAAGACATCTGGCTGTTTCCCGTGCAGCTCGCCAAGGGCCACCAATGGATCCCCACCCTCTCGATAACCGGCTTGACCGCTGGCCTTATCGTCGCTGATCCCTACGACGCCGGCTACTTCCGCCGCACCACGACCTTCAACACCTTCAACAAAGCATTTTCTGGTTCCATCACCGCCGGCGAAATCGCCGCAGTCCCCGCCGCTTTTCTGATCGTCGGACATTTCACCCACAATTCCTATGCGGAAAAGACCGCGCTCTTTGCCGCTGAAGCCTACGCCGATACCGCCATCCTCGACGTGGTGCTGAAGGTCTCCACGCGCCGCCTGCGCCCCTCAGACATCCCGCCCGCCGGCCCTTTCAACGACACCTTCTTCAACAGCCACGTTTCGAACGTCGGCATCAACAGCAGCTTTCCTTCCAGTCACGCCTCCGCTGCGTTCGCCGTCGCCACCGTCTTCGCGCATCGCTACCGCAAACATCGCTGGGTGCCCTATGTGGCCTATGGTGCGGCCGCTCTCATCAGCTTTTCCCGTGTCACCAATCAAGCGCATTTCACCTCGGACGTATTCCTCGGAGCCGCCCTCGGCGTCACCATTTCCGAATTCGCCGTTCTGAGGTCACGCTAAACCGCTCTCGCCAAGCCGCTATCTGCACAAGCAGCAGCCCGCAAAAAAAGCACCGCAGCAAGTAATTGCCGCGGTGCTCAACACTTCCGAAACCAGGTTCGAAACTACTCGACCATGTGAATGGCTCCTTCGATGTGGTGATGCGCTTTGTCAATGTGCATAATCGCGCGTTGCTGCAGGTCTTGTGCGAATTGATTGTCTTCCTCTTCGGAAATATCACGATGGGCCTTGTCAACCAATTCGAGCGCCCGGTGCAGGCGGCCCTTCCAATCCATCTTTGCATCCACCGGTGGGTGGTCGTTCAGGTCTTTGCCGTCTTCGATGGAAGCCTTCTTGATTTCGCCGATGGCCGCGTCAATCTCGCGAATGGCGTCGCGTTCTTGCTCACGCAATTCTCCGCCATCCGGACGCTGAAGATGTGCCCGTGCGTGGCGCAGGTCCGTCAGCGCATGAAGATACGCCGGATGTTCCCGTGGCGGTGCCGGCTTTGCCAGCGTCAACATCGGCAGCGCCAAGGGCATCGCAAAAACCGCAAGTAGTAGCTTGTAGATGTTTTTCATCGAATCGTCCGCTCTTCGTTTAGGAATGTAGTAGTGAGTTCGCCCAGGCCGCGGTGACAGGGTGTGTCCCTCCCCATCTCGTCCGGCGGCAACTGGGTCGCAACCTGGCAGTACTCCAACCAAGCCCGATTCCCGGGCACTCGCAACGAATGACGCAAAGGACAGCCGCCAAGCAGTAAACAGCCGCCACGCAAACCACTGACCGGTCCCAGGATTCCGGCGCTGCTGCAAAAAGAGGAGATTCGAACGCGATATGCATCCAAAAAGACAAGTGAATACGTTTGGCTCAAGAATTCCGCACGGCGTCCAACTCGGCGCGGAATTCCTTGATCACACGGAATACTTCACCTTGTTTGTCTAAGACTCGCGCGCTTGCCGGCTTATCTCGCTGGCAGTGACGCAGGTTGCTGCAGTCGGAACTCCAGCAACGTCTCGCTGGGCACATTCACCGCTTGGCCTTTTTGCGCCACGGAGCCCACCACCCCAGCCGTTGCGCCGATTGCGGCTCCCATCCCGGCGTTTCCTGCGATGCCTCCGATGATTGCCCCGAGTCCTGCTCCGCCCAAAACACGCTTCGCGCTTCGCTTGCCGCTGCTGCTGCCTTTTACCTGGTAATCACTCGTCAGCAAGGGGTAGGCGGTGCCGTGGACGACAATGTCCGACAACTCCAGCTGCAGTTCCGATGATCCCGTCGCGCGTCCCGCCTGTTTTGATTCGGCAAGCCGGCCGTACACGGTATTTCCTTTCGGCACGATGACCTTGCCGTTCACCACCAGGTTCGTCTCCAGCGTCGCCGTAAATCGCGAACCCGGCGGATTCTTGCTGGAATCCACAGTATCCAGCATGCGCACCAGAATGGTCGTGCCCGCTGGCACGGTAATCATCTTTTGCTGCGGCATAGGCGCCGGCGCCGGCCGCGCCGTCGCCGTCCCAGTGAATCCCGCCATCATTCCCGACAACACCATCGCCAAAATCTTGTAGCCGCGCATTCTCGATTCTCCTCTTCTTTTGTGTCAGGAGCCCGCCACGGGCAACGACGAAGCAATTTGTAGATCAATGATCAGCAGCAACTGGTGTTCCACCTGCAGGAACCGCGCAGCGGTAATCGCGCCCATCGACTGCTTCACGCGCTCGTAGTACTTGGCCAGCAGCTCCCCGCGCTGTTTCTGATAGTCCAACGCGTTGTGGACCAACTCGTCCGCCTTCGCGTCCGTCAGCTGGTTGTACGTCTTCGAGTACTCTTCCATATTGGCCACCCGCAGATCGTTCAACTTGCTCAGTTCCGCGTCGTAGTCGCGGTAAATCGGCCAGAACTTCGCCGCCTCGTCCGGGTCGAGTTGCATCACCGCGCTCATGACCGCGGACTTTTGCGACCGCACGTCTTCCCGCAGAAGCTTGACGTACTCCTGCAGATTCTGTTCCTTTGGCGAGGCTTGCGGCTTTGCCATTTTGACCGGCGCCTTCTGCGGTGGGGCCTGGTCCTGCGCCATCATCCCGGGCGTAAAAACCAGGAACGCCAGGATGGCCAGTGCTGCTGCGCTTTTCTTACTCATCCTCATCCTCCGTAAAAAAACATTTCGATGCCGGCGCCGGCTGGGAACTGCTTTCGATTCCACTTCTCTTGCAATCTCATCTAAGCCGGAATTTCATTTCCATAAGCGAAAGCGGCATCATTGTACCCCCCTCCCGCCCGTTCGCAACATCTTCAAAACAAACTTTCATCAGCAGGCTCCCTGCAACCTCCAACGCGCAGATTTCCGCATCGCCGCAAGGTAATCGCCCCAGCCTCTCCCGACTAAATCGGAAGGCCCGATCACGCATCGGGCCTTCCTTCAAATTTGTCGCCTCCCCTCGATGAGAGCGAAGCCGGACAAAGTAACAGTTACAAAATAAAGTCGGCACCAGCAAAAGTAGCACGTCACGAACGAATGCCACGGTGCATCGAACTTGGCAGCCTCCACGAGCGGGGCCGAACAATACAAGAACGAGGTGACCACATGACTTCTTACGGCGGAAAAGAATTGGCGAGCGCGTTTCGCACGGTACGGAAGAACACCATTCAGGTTGCGGAGGACATTCCGGAATCGCAGTACGGCTTCGTGGCCGCACCCGAGGTGCGCTCGGTAGGGCGCATGTTGACGCACATCGCCATCGCCACGCGCATTTCGGAAGACATTGACAAGACGAAACGCCTAACGACTCTGGTGGGCTATGACTTCTTCGGCTTGCTCGAACGTTTCAACGCCGAGGAAGCCAAAACCAGGTCGAAGGCGGAGATCCTCGAGCTGCTGCGAACCGAGGGCGACCGGTTTGCGGCGTGGTTGGAAACCCTGACGCCGGAGTTCCTGGCCGAGCGAGTGACCGAGCCTGATGGAAAAGCGACGAAGTCGCGATTCGAGAGGCTGCTTGGCTCGAAGGAGCATGAGATGCACCATCGCGCGCAGCTGATGCTGATCGAGCGGCAACTCGGCGTCGTGCCCCACCTGACGCGCCAGTTCAACGAGAGGGTAGCCCAGTTGCGCGCCGCCCGCGCTTGAGTAGCTCCAGTTGGAACTTGCCCCGCCCGGACCCGATGCAAATGAACCTCAGCGCGAGCCACTGTCTCGGGCATTTCGGCTGCACGCGGTGAGGAGCAAACCGTCTTCACTGCCCTCGCGGACCTACTCCAATCGCCAGCCGTGATTTCACAGCGATGTTCCCCTAAGTCTTCATGATGTTTCGGCCGGCTGCACGCTTTTTGATAGCACCGCGTCCACCAGATTTCTTAGCGGCACGCTTTTTTGCCGCAGTCATTCTACCACCTCTGCTTTTCTTCGCCATTTTGAAATCTCCTCCGTCAAAAACTATTCCCAAGTTTATGTTAGAGCCGATGGGGACGGATGACTGTTCGCTTTGACACAACCTCGGCGTGCCGCGGTCCATCCGCAGTAAAAATCTGCGTAAATGTACACAAGAGAACAGACACTCGTTTTGACGAAGTCTAATATTCGTTTCGTGAGCTTTCTCCTTTAGTTCCGCCATCTTCAATCCCAGCCCGCGTGAACCGGAAGGGCAGGGCCAAATGAATTTGTTTTTCCGATCTTTGTACGTTCTCTTTCCTCCTCGGCTGCCAAGATTTGGTCCCAAAGACGTGGCCGTCACCGCGGAATATTTCAATCGCATGGCTCGGCACTATGAATGGACGATGGATCCTCCGGACACGTGGGTAGAGCCCTTACCGACGCAGCTGACGGCGCGGATACCGCCGTTCAAGATTGCGGTGAACGTTTCTCACAGAATTCTGCGTCGCGTCGCACCGCCCAGCAAGAGCCTTGCAGAGAAAGCTCAGGGAACCGAGTCGAGGATTCTTTTCACGGGTGCCCCAACGCGCCGGGCGTTCGAATGGGTTCTTTCGATGGCTCTCACCTTCTTTTCCCCCGCGAAGTTTCACCTGACCAGCGCCGAAGGGAGTTTCCGCGGTCGCGCCTCATCCTGATCGCAGCATCCCTTTCGACGCCGCTCTTCAATCTCGTGAATTCCCCTCTCGCCGCCGCCCCTTTTGCACAGAAGTGACGTTCGATTCCTCTTGACACCTACTTCTGCGAAGCACACGATGATTTTGTCGTTTCGCCCTTGAGGCGAGACACCCGCTCCGTAGTCCGAGGGCAGTTTCTTTAACAGTTAAGCTCTGCATCGAGCGCCAAGAGGGCAGTACGTCCTCGGCTCCTGTTTCTCCGCTCACGCCACGCTTAACCATCTGCCCGGCCTGCTGGACTGCACGCCCAAGCCCGCAGCGGTTCCATGCCACAACACTTAAGTACCACTCGCCTCGCGCGAGAACCGTTCTTGTTTTTCTTAGAATTTGTTTCCCTCAAAAGGAGAACCATTCATGTCTGAACATAATAAAGCGATCGTCCGCCGTCTCTTTGCGGAACTCTGGAACAATGGCAATCTCTCGGTGGCTGACGAGATCTTTGCACCCACCTATGCGCACCATGATGCTTCCACGCCCGATTTTGGCAAGGGGCCGGATAGCGAGAAGCGCAGAGCATCTCTCTACCGCAGTGCCTTCCCCGACATTCACTTGACCATTGAGGATGTCATTGCCGAAGGCGAAACCGTCATGACACGCTGGTCCTGCCGCGGTACTCATAAAGGCGATCTCAACGGCATCGCCCCAACCGGAAAGCACATCACCACCTCCGGCGTGACCATCGCGCGCGTCTCCAACGGCAAGATTGTGGAAGGCTACGTCAACTGGGACGCTCTGGGTATGATGCAGCAACTCGGAGTCGTCCCTGAACTTGCCAAAGCCAAAGTCGCCGTCGCCGCCGCAAGGTAGTCGCCTCAGCCTCACCGAACTAAACCAGAAGGCCCGATCACCAGTCGGGCCTTTTCTTCTTGTAGTGGCGGGTCTTCAGACCCGTGCTTTTCTCCAAGCCTTGGAGTCCGGGAGCTTGCCGATCCTCGCTGTACTCGTACTCTCCTCTTACAGTCGTCCCTAAACCCTTACCGCTCAAATTCTTAGCAGCCCCCCCACTTACTAACCCCCATCGAATCACATCCTTACAATAACCAGGGGCGCAAGGGGGTGCCTTCATCTTTTCGTTCGCTCTTGGCTCGCTCTTTTCGCTCTTTACACCAAGAGCGTTTCACAACTCTTTTGCAATCAACCGGTTCCACACTCTTTCTAAAAACTGCCGGGTGTCACCCAACAATTCCCATTCTGGAACTCGCATTCATCATCCTCAAAAATCTTCGCTCTTTCTTTTCATACGTGTACAAATGTTCCGCTTCTTCCCCCACCGCTTGTCGCCCTGTTTCCGAACGCAGTACAATAGGCTGTTTACACATCGAGGAGGGAACCCGCCATGGCCACCGCTGAAAAAACCGTCCACGTTTCCGAATTCACCAATGAGCCGTTCATCGACTTTTCCAAGCCCGAGAACCGCAAGCGCATGGAAGATGCTCTGAAAAAGGTGAAGTCCGAATTCGGCCACGAATATCCCATGTGGCTCGGCGGCAAAAAAGTCACCACCCAGGAAAAGCGCAACTCCACGAATCCCTCCCGCCCCTCCGAAGTGATCGGCGTCTTTCAGAACGCTACCGCAGAAATGGCCAGGCAAGCGGTCGAGGATGCCAACAAGTATTTCGACACCTGGAAAAAAGTTCCCGCCGAAGAGCGCGCCAAGTGCCTCTTCCGCGCCGCGCAAATCGTTCGCGAGCGCAAATACGAATTGAACGCTCTCGTCTGCTACGAAGTCGGAAAAACCTGGATCGAAGCCGACGCCGACATCGCCGAAACCGTCGACTTCTGCGAATTCTATGGCCGCGAAATGCTGCGCCTCGCCGAGCCGCAAAAACTCACGCCCATGCGTGGCGAACGCAACTATCTCGTCTACATTCCACTCGGTGTAGGCGTCGTTGTTCCTCCGTGGAACTTTCCCTGCGCCATCATGGCCGGACTCGTCGTGGCCTCGCTCGTCACCGGCAACACCGTCGTCGTCAAGCCTGCCGCCGACTCACCGACCATCGCCGCAAAATTCATCGACATTCTGTTTGAAGCCGGCGTTCCGAAGGAAGCTGTCAATTTCATCACCGGTCCGGGAAGCGTTATCGGAGACGTTCTCGTCCAACATCCCAAGACGCGCTACATCGGCTTCACCGGCTCGAAAGAAGTTGGCTTGCGCATCAGTGAACTCGCTGGCAAAGCCGTGCCCGGCCAGATCTGGATCAAGCGCACCGTGCTGGAAATGGGCGGCAAAGACGCCATCGTCGTCGACGACGAAGCCGACATCGACGCAGCAGTCGAAGGCACCGCGCAAGCCGCGTTCAGCTATCAGGGGCAAAAGTGCTCCGCCTGCTCGCGCGCCATCGTCTCTGAAAAAATCTACGACACCTTCGTGCGAAAACTCGTCGAGCGCACCAAGAAAATTACCGTAGGCCCCAGCGACGATCCCAACAACTACATGGGCCCGGTCATCAACCAATCTGCAATGAAGACCATTCTCGATTACATCGAAGTCGGCAAGAAAGAAGGCAAGTTGCTCACCGGTGGCAAACGCGCCGCGGGCGATGGCTATTTCATCGAGCCAACAATCATTGCCGACGTGGATCCCAAAGCACGCCTCGCGCAAGAAGAAGTTTTCGGCCCCGTTCTTGCGGTAATCAAAGCGAAGAATTACGACCACGCTTTGGAAATTGCCAACAACACCGAGTTCGGTCTCACCGGCGCGGTTTATTCCAAAAACCCCGAAAAAATCAGGAAAGCCGAAGAATCTTTTCATGTCGGCAATCTCTATCTCAACCGCAAATGCACCGGCGCCATGGTCGGCGCTCACCCTTTCGGCGGTTTCAATATGTCCGGCACGGATTCCAAGACCGGCGGAAAAGACTATTTGCTCCTGTTCCTCCAGGCCAAATCCGTAGCCGAAAAAGTCGCGAACTAATTGTTCGCGGAAAAACGGAGCTAAGAATTGTTCGCCGCGTCGCCATCACCGCGTTGCGAGACCGATTTCAAAATGCGAAAAACAGGATAGCTCAAGAGCAGCGCAATCAACGCCAGCATCGCCGGGCTTGGAGGCCAATACTTTCCGGCTCGAACAGCGTCCAGAAAATCGGGCAAGAGCGAGCCCATCAGAAAAAGCACCGAAGCCACCAGCGCAATTCCCGTCGTCCACGGATAACCCCACGCTTTATACGGCCGGTTCATTTCTGGTTCGCGCCTGCGCAGAATAAATAACGACGAATAGGACAGCGTGTAGTTTGCGACAAAGAAAAACGAAAGCATGTCGATGACGTGCTCGAAAGCATTGGCGTTGAGGAAAGAGATGAGAACGAAGAGCACCCCGACAATCGTGCTGAGGAGCAGCGAGATCGTTGGCGTTCCGCCGGCATTGACGTGTGTGGCGCGGCGGAAAAACAGCCCATCGCAGCTCATGGTATAGAGCGTGCGCGTGCAGAAGAGCTGATTGGCGTTCATGCAGCTCAGCATGGAAACGACCATGATAGAGCGGATGATGGGATCGCCGAGGCTTCCGAAGACGCGGCTGGCGACGGAACCAAGCGCAAAATTATTTCCGGCGATTTCCTTCATGGGCAGGATGTAAAGCGCCACGAGATTCAGCAGGAGATAAATTCCCATGATGGAAAAGACGCTGCCGAAAATGGCGCGCGGGATGTCTCGGCCGGGATTGCGAACTTCCTCGCCAAAATAAATAATGCCGTCCCATCCATCGACGGTATAAATCACGGCCTGCAGACCGAGCATCACCGCAATGACCAGGGACCAGCCGGTTGGCATGGAAAGCGACGAAGCACCGGATTCGATCGCGGCTTTGTGAGCGGGCCCGCCGAGAAGAAAACAAGCAATCACGAGAATCAGGAATGCGCCCGCTTTTATCGTCGCGGAAGCGAGCTGCGTGCCGCTGCCCCATTTAATTCCGCGCCATTGCAAAACTCCAAATCCGCAGATGATGGCGATGGAAATGATTTCCATTTTTGTGTTGCCGGCGAGGATAGGGAAAAGGTGGCCGCTGTATTCGGCGATGACGATGGAAACGGCGGCGGCGGTACCGCAGGTGGAAAGCCAGTCGCTCCAGCCCACAATAAATCCGGCGTAGTCACCGAGGGCGCGGCGCGAAAAATTGTACTGGCCGCCACTGCGGGGAATCGCGGCGCCAAGTTCGGCCATCGAGGATGCGCCGGAGAGGGCGTAGAGGCCGCCGAGGATCCAAACTCCGAGAAAAATCCAGGCATTGGGTAGAAGCCTGGCGACGTCGCCGGGCGTTCGAACGATGCCCGCGCCGATGGTATTTCCGAAAGCGGCGGCCACGCCGAACCACATGCCGAGAACTTTCAGCAGGCGCCCGGTGGTGCGGGGAAGATTCGAATGGGCCATCGGTGTGGTGGTCAATGGCTCCTGCTAGGAAAAAGAATGAGAGTGCAGAGCAAGGCGGCCATCATAACCGGGGAGGCAGGAATTGCAAGAGCGAAGTCGAGAGGGAGTTTGCGCGGGATTCGAAAGAAGATTCAAATCTCCGAGCGAGCGGCGAAGAAGCCCCAATAGGCCAGTTCAAGAATCAGCGGGGGGCTCCGACAAAATTCCATTTGCCCCATTCGAAGGATTCGTATTTGGGAATAAAATGTGTTCGCGCCATCTGGAGGATCAACCCAGGCTGGGTGAGCCACTGATCGTAGGTGCGGCGTTCGAATTGGATCATAGTGGCAAGAGCATCGAGCCGGTTCGAAAGGCGACGTGCCAGCGGATTCTCTGAGACGGCATGCACGAATCGGAGGAACGGAGTCAGCCACGGCTCCACAAAAGCCACATGGCCCTCTTTTCGCAGGACGCGCTGCATTTCCGCAAATGTTTGTTCCAAATCTTCCGGCAACGCCGGAAGATGATGCAGGCCGCCTTGCACGATCAGGATGTCCTTGGTGCGATCCGCAAAAGGAAGCTGGCGGCAATCGCCGATAAAACATTTTGCCGGCCCGCGATACTGCGCGATCAATCGCGGCGACAGATCAACGCCTTCGACGCGCGTAAAACCGAGTCGTTCCAGAGCGTTCAACCCATTACCGCGCCCGCAAAATAGTTCGACGATTTCCGCATCGCGCGGCCATGCAGCCGCACCCCATTTCCCAAGGCGCGAGATGAATTTCTGAATCTCCTGCTCGGGCGTTTCGAAGCGCAGGTATGCGGCTTCCCAGGGATCGGAGAACGGTGCGCTCAGAGCCTTCTGGTTCAGATCGTCGGAGCTTTTTTGCATTTCTGGTGAGTGCAAGGTCAAGGGGCGGCCAAATCACGCCCAGGCAGTTTCCCACAGTTCGCAATTCTTTTCGAGCCGGCTCGTCAAGAGATGGGGATCACTCTCCGGCCAGCCGGCTCTACGAGTGAGGAATTCCTGGCAGCGAAGATGGTTTCCGGAGAACACGAATATTCGTTCAGAATTTCGCCGAATGTTCCGCCGTTCCGTTTGGCCGAACTGGGCAAGCTGGCGGTGCAGGGCGGAAGTTCAGGCGGGTATGCGCATCTTTTTCAGCAGTTCAGCATAGCGCGGGTCCTGGCGGAGGCTTTTCATCAGTGGACCGGTTTTCAATTGGGGCGCGCCGGGGTCGCGCTGTTGTAAGGCGCGGTCCAGCCATTGGAATGCTTTGTCATTTTCTCCGCGATAGGCGTAGACCTCAGCAATCTGATAAGCGCAGTCGTTTTGATGGGTGGCGATGAGTTTTTTCAAGGCGTTGTCCGACTCCTCATGACGGCCAACGGCATAGTAAGCCAAAGATTCTCCCGACAATTTCTCCCATTCGCCGGTTTCCTTCTCCATCTCAGCCAGTGCGTCCTGTTGGCGCCCTTCCGAAAAGAGAATCTTGCCGCGAGAGAGGTGAAGGGAGGAAAGTTGCGGGTTCAAGTCCTGAGCCCTTTGTAGCACGGCCTGCGCTTCGTCGTACCGGCCCACGATGTACAGCTCGTAGCCCAATGCCAGATGAAAATTGGCCCTTAGCGGGTCGAGCGCGATGGCTTGCTTGTATAGCTCAATCGCCTCGTCCACGTGGCCGAGGTTCCTGGCCAAGTAAGCTCGATTTCCTAAAACCGCGGCGCTACCAGGCTCTAACAAACCAGCCTTCTTCAATGAAATATCCGCACCCTCCCAATCCCAGTCATGGTTGATCTGGATCAAGCCCAGGGCTAAGTAACCCGCAGCCAGGGCGTGATCGAGCGCAATAGCCTTGCCCGCACTTTCGCGCGCGGCGGAATCCGTCGATGTTTTCGATGAGGGCGACGCTGGCCAGTGCTCCCAGCACCTGCGACCGTTGCGCCCATGCCGGCGCATAGCGATTCTGGGACAGAAGCGGTTCGAGAAGCTGCTGCTATCCTGCAGCAGTGAAACGCCCGAGCAAATCATTAAATGCATTCTCGATGAAGTGTCAGCGTTCGCGAAGGGCCAGCCACAACGGGACGATGTCACCCTCGTGGTCATGAGCGTGCAAGAGGGCTGCGATGTTTGAGCACACAAACTGGCGGGGAGCACTGGGAGTAAACGAGCGTTAACGTCAACGGTCTACGATGCCCACGCGGTTCTTCGGCTCCGGGGCCAAAGCGGCAGATAAGCGGCGCTTCTCTGGATTGTGCGCGGATCACGGCGCATCTGGACCAACTAACGCAGTCACCTGCCACGTGGATCGGAAAACGACCCGCTAGCTGAGGAAAGCCCTGGTGTTTTCGCTTGTTTTGTTGGCGAGCGACGGTTCGCGTGATGAAAAGTTGGAGCGGGCAGGTTATTATGATTCCCGCATGAATACCGCTTTAACTTCTGTGGGCGCATCGACAGCGACTGTGGGCGCGTCGGATCCGGTGGATGTGTCCGTTGTGATTCCTTGCCTGAATGAGGCGAATTCTCTGGCGTTCTGCATTGACAAAGCCACGGACGCGATTCGCAAGGCGGGGCTCTCGGGCGAAGTGATCGTGGCGGACAACGGTTCGAATGACGGCTCCGTGGAAATTGCGGAGCAGCACGGCGCGCGCGTGATTCGCGTCGCGGAACGCGGGTACGGAGTGGCGCTGCGTGCGGGAATCGCGGCAACTCGCGGGCCATTTATTATCATGGGGGACGCGGACGACAGCTACGACTTCACGGAAGTTCCGCGGTTCGTGGAAAAACTGCGCGAAGGCAATGACGTCGTGATGGGCAACCGCTTCCGGGGCGGGATCAAACCCGGCGCGATGCCTCCGTTGCACAAATATTTCGGCAATCCGGGACTGACCGCGCTGTTGAACACTCTATTTCATGTGGGCATCGGGGACAGCTACTGCGGCATGCGCGGATTCACGCGCGCGCTCTACGACCGACTGGATGTGCGCAGCTCCGGGATGGAGTTTGCGTTGGAAATGATCATCAAGTCCGCGCAGATCGGCGCGCGCATCACCGAGATTCCGATTATTCTATGGCCAGACAAGCGCGGACGGGCGCCGCACCTGCGGAGTTTTCGCGACGGCTGGCGAAGCCTTCGCTTCATGCTGCTGTACGCGCCGAACTGGCTTTTTTTTCTGCCGGGCGCTCTGCTTGCCGCGATGGGCCTAGCGCTGGTGATTTGGCTGCTTCCTGGGCCGCGGGCCATCACACCGCGCATCACGCTGGATCTTCACACCATGATCTTCGGGGTAATTTTCACATTAATGGGCGCGCAGATCCTCTCGATCGGCGCTTTCGCGAAAGTTTTCAGTTATGCGGAACGCTTTGACCGCAATACGGTGTCTTTGAAGCGCGTCCTGCGGCGCGTCACGCTGGAGTCCGGGTTGCTTCTCGGCGGGGCATTGTTTCTTACGGGACTGGCAGGCTGCGCTTGGATTACCTGGCAGTGGGCGGCGAGCGGATTCGGGCCGCTGCATGAAATCCGCCAAGTTCTTTTCTGGTCCATGTGGCTGTTCCTCGGCGTGCAGGTGATTTTTGCTTCCTTCTTTTTAAGTATGCTGGGCATCAGCCGCGGCACGTTTATCGGCGATTACGATCAGAGATAAATGGCCGCCACACCGCAGCCCTCGCGGCCGGTTTCCTGGCCACTCTCCTGGATCGGGCGGTGGCACCAAGCCTTCATTTTTCAGCGGCGGACACGCGTTCTTGCGGAGATGTTGGCGACGCAGATTCCGCAAAAGGCCTCCGTGCTGGATATCGGCTGTGGCGACGGGACGATTGCGAGTCTCGTTGTCCGGCTCCGGCCGGACATTTCCATTCAGGGCGTCGAGTTTCTGGTGCGGCCGGGTTGCAGAATTGAGTGCCGCGCATTTGATGGCGTATCACTTCCGTTTCCGGATGACTCGTTCGATGTCTGCCTGTTTGTGGATGTGTTGCATCATACGCAGGATCCAGCGATTTTGCTTCGTGAAGCCACTCGCGTGAGCCGCTCGTTTGTTCTGCTGAAGGATCATTTGGACGAAAACTTTTTGGATGCTGCTACACTTCGAATCATGGATTGGGTAGGCAACCGGCCGCACGGCGTGGTGCTGACGTACAACTATCAAGGCCGCAGGGAGTGGGAAGAGCACTTTGCCAAGTGCGGGCTGGCGGAAGCCAGTTGGACTACGAAGGTGCCGCTCTATCCTGCGCCGTTCCGCTTCTTGGCTGGACGAGGGCTGCACTTTGTGGCCCTGCTGCGGAAAGCAAAGTAGAAGATGTGTTCAGTTTTTCGGCGGCACAGCGGCGCGCGCGTAAGGCACGATCTCCGTATTGTCACTGTCGGGTTCGACCAGCCAGATTTGTCGGTCCTTGAAATAAGCAAAGAGCCTGGCGTCGTGTTGGGGATTCGTTTCGCGCGCCCATAGTACTTTGGCTCTGTCGATGTCCGCTCCGTTGAATACCCAGTCGTCATGAATATTGTGATCATCGCCGTAGCGGACGATGATCAGGTGTTTTCCGGGAGTGTGTGAAAGTTTCTCGGCGATCGCGGTGCGACTGGGATCGCCCTGGCAAGCCCACTTCAGCGGATCGCAAACGCCGTGGGCGGTGGCGAGCACGGAATCCGTTGCGAGAAGCAGCACAGCAGCGCGAGCGAGCGCCATGCCGACGGGGCGTCCGGCAATCTTCATCGTGCATAGATGGCGCACGCCCTGCACAAACAGCAGGAAAATCACACAGGTCATTGGCGCTGCGTAGTGGGGCATCGACCAGATCACCGCAAAGAATCCGGCGCCTACGAGGAAGAAGATAGTTAGCGGCAGACGCATTTTGCGGTCGAAAAAGACAAACGGCAATCCGGGCAAGAGCAGCAGCGCTCCCCACCAGAAATACGTGCTTGCGCTACGCGTGATTTTTTCAGCGGTCACTTTCCAAACGTCGTGCCCGGAGTTGTCGTAGTTTTCGAGTTCCCAGCCATTGTAGAAATCCTCGAACTGCTGGTTGTTGTAATGCAGCGGTGCGCGGGGATGGTCCCAAAGAAAAAGCCCGGCCGATTCGTAGGTGCGCGCGTTCAAAACGTAGGGAAAACGAGTGGCGCTTCCCGTCAGGCGCCAGTTGTAATAACCCATGAAGGAAACGGTGAGCAAAAGGATGGCTCCCACCGGCAAGAGAACCTTCTTGACGCGGGTGCGCAGGGCCGCGCATGATTTTGTCTTTCCGGCAAGCCACCAGAGAAACCAGCCAGCCACGGGGATGCAGAGGAGCAAACTCTCATAGGGCCGTGAGTTAGCCAGCATGGCGATTCCGAGGCCGAAAAACAAAGCATCGCGTGTGCGCGCGCGGTGCATGATTCTTGGCAACGCGCCTAATACCAGCGCGCCTCCTGTGGCCGCGACGGCTCCTCCCCAATAGCTGTTCATCCAGTAGCTGGCGATTCCAAATTTCAACGCGACCAAAATGCCGCCAAGAAATGCCCAACGCGCGGGAAGCCACGCCTGCAGCATCCAGAGAATCGCGGCAACCATCGCGGCGGTGCTGAGTAGCACGCCGATCCACGGAAGTCTGAACAAGTATCCAAGCGCTAGAACGATCCCCTGCGCGGGCGGATATTTTGAGGAATACGTGGGGAACCAATTCACGTGAAAGGTTTCGAAACTCATCCACATGGGGTGCGTCGGATTGGCCAGCCGGCCGTGCGCGAACGTATCGCCCATCAACAGATAGCTGAATTCGTCGTGAATGCCGGGAACGGGAACCGGCAGCAGCGGCAGGGCCGCCAGGCGGAGGACGATCACGAAAAAAAACAAAACCCAGACGGAGAGTGTTTTGCGTTCCGCCAGTCTAATGAACGGCCGTTCGAAGCGGCGGAAAAAGTTTTCACTGGACCGAGGTGCGAGAAGGCTGATCAAAATAAATCCGAACGCGACGGCGAGAACGACAATAATTGCGGTAGGCAATTGCAGCATCGCGCTGCCGCTTGAAGAATTCATCTCAGGGGATATTTTCAGATTCCGCACCTGGATCGGGCGCCAAGTCCGTCACAGGATAACCGATTTCCGCGTTCAAACCGTGCTTTTCCTGATTTGTCTATCTTTCGATTTCGACCACGGCTGTATCGTTCGCCTTGGCTGAGGTTGTCCTGTGGCTGCGGCCTTCGGTGTAATCGGCCATTTCGAGGCGCAGATTGCCGGCGTTTGACGAATAGGTAAGTCCGGTTTCGAAATCGACGAGCCCTTCGCGGATGAGCCTTTCGATTTCGCCGTCGAAGTGCTGCATGCCTTCGGTGCTGCCGTCGCGCATTGCGTCGAGAAGTGACTTGCCTTCGCTTTCGCCTTTTTCGATGTATTCGCGCGTGCGCATGGTGGATTTCAGGATTTCCACGGCGGCGATGCGCCCTTTGCCGTCTTTGGTCGGAAGCAGACGCTGCGATACGATGCAGCGGAAGGCTTTCGAAAAGCGCGTTCGAATGGTTAGCTGGTCCGCCAGCGGAAAAACTCCCACGATGCGCTCCACGGTTTTCGCGGCATCAATGGTATGCAGAGTGGAAAGAACCAGGTGGCCGGTTTCAGAAGCTTCCAAGGCGATCTCGATGGTCTCGCGATCTCGCATTTCGCCCACCAGAATGACTTTGGGCGCCTGTCGCAATGCCGCGCGCAAAGCCAGCGCAAAGCTTGGAGTGTCCGTGTGCAGTTCGCGCTGATGGATCGTCGATCTTTTGTGACGGTGCAGGAACTCGATGGGATCCTCAATCGTAAGGATGTGATAGGCCTTCTCTTCGTTCATTTTGTCGAGAACTGCGGCGAGCGTTGAAGATTTGCCCGAACCCGTCGGACCAGTGACCAGAACGATTCCGTTTCTCAACTCCACGATGTCCGTCAGGGCCGCGGGCAGATGCAGTTCCTGAAAGCCGGGGATCTTATCCGGGATCACGCGCATGACCACGGCGTGGCTTCCGCGCTGCTTGAAAATATTCACGCGGAAACGCGCGACGCCGGTAATGCCATAGGAAAGATCCGCGGAACCATCCTGCTCCAGTTTTCGAACGGGCGCCTCGTTTTTGCCCATGAGGTCGTGAGCGATGTAGCTGGTGTCCTGCGGCGTGAGGCACTCCAGCCCCTTGTATTTCAGCTCGACGAGCTGGCCGTTCACTTCGATTTGCGGCGCGCGGCCGGGCGAGAAAATCAAATCACTTACACGCGTGTTGGCCTTGAGCATGGCGGTGACGAGCTGCGCCGTGTGAATGGTTCTCTGTAGTGCCTGTGAAGCGGGCGCCTGTGCAGGCGCCGACTGCGGCGGCATTGGCTGCGTTAATGTCCCCATGAATAGGTCGCATCCTTGTGAGGCCCGGGGGAAAAAAAGGCGGGTCGCTCGAAGTGAAGTCAGGGCGCCGATTCCTGCGCCCATTGCAGTATAGGCGAGCGAGTTGTTTTGGCCAGGGTACGGCGATGGCCGAATTTCGTGTGAATAACTGTCCGAAAGGACAGGGGTCAGAAAAAAAACAAGCAGGGCCGCCACGAACAAAAGTAGTGCGGCCCTGGGGGAACTCCGGCTGGATGCGGCTTTTCTTGAGTTTCGTCAGATCGTTATTTGGACGCGCCGTCAATAAAGCTGGCGATATTCGCTTTCAGCTTCGCGAGATCCTCATCCCGCAGATACATCATGTGCCCGGCGTCGTAATACTGCAGGTGGATGTTCTTCTGCAACTTATCGGGCAAGCCGAGGTGCTCCATGGTGTATTCCGTGGCAAAAAACGGCGTTGCCAGGTCGTAGATTCCATTTTCCACTTCGACTTGCAAGTGTGGATTGGTGAGCAGGGCCTGGATCAGGTCGCCTTCCACGTTGGGTGAACCGGGGAAACCAAAATTGTCACCGCCGCCGCGGTGCTTCCAGTCCCAATTCTGGCCCGCTTCGTCAGCGCCCGTGTGATAGACCTTGTCCTGTCCGAACTTCAGCTCATCGCGAACGTAGTTGTTGAACACCGCCGTGAAGGGACCGGTGATGGAAGTATCCTGCGGATCGTATTCGGCGTATTCGCCGAGCAGATCGTAGGTCCATCCGGAAAAGCGCGCGTCCAGGCGGCCGGTGGTCAGTCCGCGGGCGCGCTGCAATTCCTTCATGAACTGAGGCAAATTGACGCGTAGGTTTGCTTTGATCAGATAGTCTTCGCTCAGGCCGGTGTAGCGCGAGAGTTTTTTTGCGACGGCGGATTTCTCCGCGTCACCGAGCTTCGAGCCTTTCATCAACGCATCGGCGTAATCCGTCTGCGAAAATTTGCGCGTCTCGTCCAGGAAGGAGTTCAGATTATCCGGCCGGTCCTTCAATACTTTGTGGTACCACGCTGTGGCCGCGTAGCTGGGAAGATAGAAAATGTAGGGCATATCCTCGCCGGGGTTGAAGGAGATGGTTCCGAGGTCCAGCACGGAAGAGATCAGCACAATGCCGTTGAAGTACATGCCGTCATGCGACTGCATATAATTCGAAAGGGCGGCCGAGCGGAACGTGCCGTAGCTCTCGCCAATCAGAAACTTGGGCGAATTCCAGCGGCTGTTGCGGCTCACATAGTTATTGATGAACTGTGCCAGCGACTTGACGTCCTGATCCACGCCCCAGAAATCCTTGTCCTGGGCTTTGCCCACGGCGTGGCTGAATCCCGTTCCGACGGGGTCAATGAATACTAGATCCGTTTTGTCCAGCAGGGAATTTGCGTTTTCCACCAGCTTGTAGGGAGCCGGCGGCGTCGACTCGGCATTCACGGTGATGACGCGGCGCGGCGAAAACGAACCCATGTGCAGCCATACGGACGAAGAGCCTGGCCCGCCGTTGTATACAAAGGATACCGGCCGCTGGCTGAGATCCTTTGCGTCGCTGCGCGTGTAGGCGGTGTAATAGATCAGCGCCGTCGGTTCGTCCTTCTCATTCTTAATTAGAATCGTTGCAGCCGTGGCCTTGTAGGGAATCGTTTGCCCGCCCAGCTTGATGGTGTGATCGGTGATCGACGATTCTTCCTTGGCGGGAGCAGGAGCCGCCTCCGCCGGCTTATCGGCGGGCTTCGCGTCTTTCTCTTGTGCGTGCAGGCTCGCGCTGATGGTGCCCAGGGACAAAGCCAGCGCTAACAACACACTCGGATTCTTCACACGGATCATCAGTTCTCTCCTCGGAGTAGACTCATCGTTCGTCGTTTTGCGAAGTTGAGATTGTACCTGTTCGCACAGAGTCTTGGACTATTTTGTTCGACGGCGCAGAACTAAGAACTCTTCGTTCCCGTCCACAGTTTCCAAGAACAGATCGGCGCAGTTATTGACGATCCAGTTCGCGCCCGCTTCTTCAAGCTCCGCATCATTCGAAGTCGTTCGCAGCGCGATAACAGACGCGCCAGCTGCTTTTCCGGCGCGGATACCGGATGGCGCGTCTTCAACGACTACGCATTCCGCTGGCTGGACTCCCAGGAGCTGCGTGCCTTTCAAGTAAGGATCCGGATACGGTTTGCCGCGCGGGACGTCGTGTGCGGTCACGAGGTGCTCCGGGATTGAGAACCCTGCTTCGCGCAGCCGCACTTCCGCCAGCGCCCGCGTGGCGGAGGTCACGATCGCATATCGGTCCGCAGGCAGCGAATGCAGAAGCTGCGCGGCGCCCGGCAGGGCCACGATATCTTTGACGTCCGCGATTTCCATACGCTCCACTTCGCGATCTTCGGCGTCATGGTCTGCACGAGGGAGGAGCTCGCGAATCGTGCTGATGCTGGGTCGCCCGTGCGCTAGCTTCACCACGGTTTCGGGATCAAGGCCGTACTTCCGCGCCCAAACAGACCACACGCGCGCCACCGCCGGCGTCGAGTCCACCAATACTCCATCCATATCAAACAGCAGACCGCGGCACCGTAGGGAAGTCATGATTCATGATAGGCAGAATGGGGCCCAATGCGAAACAGGGAGTAATGACTTGACTTAGTCCACTAACTTAGTCTAGTATGAGTTTATGAGGAAAGTGAATACGCACGAGGCGAAAACGCAATTCTCCAGGCTGCTGCGCCGCGTTGCCGCCGGCGAGGAAATTACCATCGCGAACCGCGGAGTTCCGGTGGCGCGCCTGGTCCCTGTGCCCAGAGAGAAGGCAGAGCGCGTCCTGGGGATTTTTCGCGGGCAGTTCACCGTCCCAGATGATTTTGACGCTCCCCTTCCCGACGATTTGCTTGATCTATTCGAAGGTCGAAAGCCGAAGCGCACCAGGAAATCCAAGAAGCAGGCATGAAGTATTTGCTTGATTCGAGCGTGTTTCTCTGGGCCCTGAACGGCGAAAATAGACTCAACGCCAAAGCGCAGGAGATTCTGACTTCCTCCTCGTCTGACTTGCACTTCTCCGCCGTTGGCACATGGGAAATCGCCATCAAGTTTGCGCTAAGTGCGCTGCGTCTTCCGAAGGCGCCTCAGGAATTCGTTCCTCTCGCGTTGCGTTCCTGGCCCATGCAGGCGCTCAATATCACCCACGAACACGCCTCGCGCGCTGGCGCTCTACCGATGCATCACCGGGACCCGTTTGACCGGATGCTCATCGCCCAGGCACTCATCGAAGAAATGACTTTGCTGACGGCAGATCGCGCTTTTCAAAAATACAAGGTGGACCAGATTTTCTGCGGAAAGTGAGAAGTGGGGTGGGAGACGGGGATTGAACCCGCGACATTCGGTGCCACAGACCGACGCTCTACCAGCTGAGCTACTCCCACCACCGACGAACTCCATCAGTTTACGCTAATTCCCGCGCGTGGAAAAGTGGCTCCAGGCGTTCCATCTTGGGCACTACCGGCCCCTTCTCGGAGAAATCCGCAGCGTCCCGTTGGTATTCTTGACACCACACAATGCCCGCCGAGACTCTATCTCCGCCAAAACTTTCAGAATCGCCGTTAGTGGGTGCTCGCCGGTGGTTTGATGACTATTTTTCGTGCTTGGCCTCCGGCTCTCCGGTTCCCTGGAATTTCACCACGTTAAGCGGCCTCTTCGCGCTCGCGATTCTGTGGGCGGCGTGGATGTTTGCCACGTGGGCTCATTGGGGAAACTTGACCATCGATACCGGCCGCGAGATGTACATTCCCGCAGTGCTCGCGGAAGGGAAGATGCTCTACCGGGACATCTGGTTCATGTACGGCCCCGCCGCACCATACTTCAACAGCGGGCTCTTCCAAGTGTTCGGCGTGCATCTGAACGTTCTCTATTGGGCGGGGTCGCTTTCGGCGCTGGGCTCGGCGATTCTCCTCTATCTCGTTGGCATCCGTTTTTCTTTCGGGCTGGCGGGATGGACTGCTGGTGCGGTCGTGGTGATTCAATCCTTTCATCCCTCCTTGTTCTCTTTTCCTCTGCCCTATAGTTTCAGCTCTGTTTATGGATGCCTGGTGGCCTGTTTTTTTCTGTGGCTAGTCGTGATGGCTCTGTCTTCTCCGAGTTGGGGCTGGATCATGATCGCGGGATTGGCGGCGTCCACCGCTTTGCTCCTCAAATTGGAATTCGGTGCGGCCTGTTTTTTGACGTTGCTGTTGCTCATTGCCGCGCGCAGCCTCCAGCGACGCAACTGGAAAAACATCCCCGGGGATCTGGCGGCAATTTTGCCGGGCATCTTGCTCTGCGCCCTGGTCATTCGCTGGATGGTCTCCATCGCAGGCGTCGACTTCATCCTGCAGGAAAACTTCATGAGCTGGCCCACGTCCTATTTCATGAAGACCTATGGCAAGTTCTGGCTGGCTTCTACCGGTTTCAGCATCACAGGCGCCGCGCTCGGCGATGCGGCGCAGCGCACTTTCGCCCTGCTGGGAATCCTGCAAGGATTTCATTTGCTCGCGACGTGGAGACGAACGGGCCGAAGAGAAGTTTTTCTGAGGGCCGCGCTGTTCCTGACAGCGCTCCTATCCTTGATCTTCACGCAGTCCTGGAGTGATGCCTTGCGTATCGTCTTTTTCCCGCAAGACATGGGTTTGTACGTGGCGCTCGCCGCCGTCGCTGCCTGGTGGTATTTCTGGTGGCACCCTGAGGAGAACCGCGCCGCCGCCGTGGCCCTGTTGCTGTCATTTGCGTCCCTGCTCGCGTTTCGAATCCTACTCCGGGTCATCCCCTGGGCCTATGCGATTTACTACGACGGGCCGGTGGTTCTCTCCTTCTTGATAATTGTGCGGCCGTTTATTCCGCATGCCGCGGAATCCCGCCAGTTTGTTTTCCGCGCAGAGCTGCTCCTCTGCATCGCGGTTTTGACAATAACAGTCATGAACTCCCGGCGGAGTGACAACCCGGGAAGGGCTCTAGGAGTGCTGGCAACAGAGCGCGGAACGATCGTCGTTCCTAAAGCTCAGGCGGAGCAGTATCAAGCAGCCATTCAGTTCATGAAGGAACAGAACGGCCACGGCGAGGTAGTTCTCTCGGTCCCGGAAGACACCAGCCTCTACTTTCTTTCCGGCGTAGACTGTCCTCTGCGCGTTTTTGCATTTACTCCGGGCCTTGTGGTGCCCGGAAAAATGACCGACGATGTGATTGGCCAGATCGAGCGAAAACAAATTCGCTATCTGATCTGGTCGAACCGGATTTTCCCCGAATATGGAGTTCTCCGGTTCGGCACGGATTTCGATCAAACTCTCGGGAACTATTTGCGGGCACATTACCACCGCGCCAGACCATTGCTTCCGCAACCAGTTTCGCTGGGGGACTGGACTGCGGAAATCTGGCAACGCAATGCGGAAGCACGGCCATGATGATCACCGCTGAACCGCAGGCCGTCTCCTCTAGGACACGGCGCGCGCAGCCGGAAAAAACATTGACGGCCACCGTTGGTATGCTTGAATTTACGAAATAGGAAGCAGAAGGTCAGCGCTTCACATTAACACGCATCCGATTTTGCGCACTTCCAACGCTTCGCTGGTCACGAGAAGGACTCGACGAATGAAACGCGCACTCATCACCGGGATAACGGGCCAGGATGGATCATATCTGGCGGAATTGCTGCTCTCCAAAGGGTATGAGGTCCACGGAATCATCCGCCGCGCGAGCACCTTCAATACTTCGCGCATCGATCACATCTATCAGGACCCCAATCATCCAGGGACGAAGCTGTTTCTCCATCACGGCGATTTGTCTAGCACGGAATGGATTCTGAATTTGATTTACTCGCTCGCACCCGACGAACTCTACCATCTCGCCGCGCAGAGCCACGTGAAGGTCAGCTTTGATATTCCCGAATACACCGGCGACGTCACCGGCCTCGGCACCATGCGGTTGCTGGAAGCCATCCGCCGGAGCGGGGCGAAGACGCGGTTTTATCAAGCTTCGAGTTCGGAAATGTTCGGCTCTGCCGCGCCGCCACAAAGTGAAACCACCGTTTTTCAACCGCGCAGTCCATATGCCGCCGCAAAACTTTACGCTTACTGGATGACGCGGATTTATCGAGAGGGCTATCACCTTCACGCCGCCAACGGCATTCTGTTTAATCACGAGAGCCCGCGGCGCGGCGAAACTTTCGTGACCCGCAAGATTACTCGCGGCGTCGCCGCGATCCTCGCAAGCCGCGAAGATACCTTATATCTCGGCAACCTAGACGCGAGGCGCGACTGGGGCTACGCGCCTGAATACGTCGAAGCCATGTGGCAAATCCTTCAGCAGGATGCCGCCGATGACTACGTGATCGGCACCGGGGAAACGCATTCGGTGCGCGAATTTGTCGAAGCGGCATTTGCTTACGCGGGCCTGGACTGGAAGAAGCACGTCAAGATGTCGGAACGCTATCTCCGGCCGCTGGAAGTGGATGTGCTCGTCGCAGATGCCAGCAAGGCGCGCACGAAACTGGGGTGGCATTCGCAGATTGGATTCCAGGATCTGGTCGCCATCATGGTGGATGCGGACGTCGAAGCCGCCGGCCTCAAGCCGCGCGGCGATGGCAAATCCATTCTGGAAAAGAAAATCGGGCACTGGCATCGCTGGCAGAGTTCCGTCACCAGCATGGTACAAGCCGTCAGCGGCCGAGCTTCGCAGCACTAAAGGGAGAGCATGAGCTACTGGAGCAATCGGCGCGTGGTCGTCAGCGGAGGCAGCGGTTTTCTCGGCTCGTTTGTTGTGGAGAAATTACGCGCGGCCGGCTGCCGGGAAATTATCGTGCCGCGCAGCGACGAGTACGACCTGCGCGAAAAACCGGAAGCGCTGCGGCTCTATAAGGAAGCTCGCCCGGACGTATTCATCCACCTCGCGGCGGTTGTCGGCGGAATCGGCGCCAACCGCACCAACCCCGGTCGTTTTTTCTACGACAATGCGGCGATGGGGCTAAATACCATCGAAGCGGCGCGCATTGCGGGAGTTCAAAAGTTTGTTTGTGCCGGGACCATTTGTTCTTATCCCAAGTTCACGCCCGTCCCTTTCCGCGAAGAAAATTTCTGGGACGGCTACCCGGAAGCGACCAACGCGCCGTACGGCCTGGCGAAAAAAATGCTCCTCGTACAGTTGCGGGCGTACCGGCAGCAGTATGGATTGAACGGAATTTACCTTACGCCCGTGAATCTTTACGGTCCTCGCGATAATTTCGACCTTGAAACTTCCCACGTCATTCCCGCTCTGATCCGCAAGTGCTGGGAAGCGAAGCAGGCACACGCAGCGGAAGTGCTCGCTTGGGGAACGGGCGCCGCGACACGCGAATTCCTCTATGTTGAGGACGCCGCCGAAGCCATTGTCCTGGCCGCCGAGAAATATGAGAAGCCCGACCTGGTAAATCTTGGCGCCGGCGGGGAGATCAGCATTCGCGACTTGCTCGAACAAATCCGTTCGCTCATTGGCTACGAGGGCGCGATTCGTTGGGACACTTCGAAGCCGGACGGCCAGCCGCGCCGCTGCCTGGATACTTCGCGCGCGCTAGCAGAATTTGGCTGGAAAGCCAAAACTTCGCTGCGTGTTGGGCTGCGCGAAACGATTCGCTGGTTCGAAAGCAACGCAAAGCTTGCGATGCGTGCCTAAGAACTATTTCGTGGCGCGAATTCGAACGCGCGCCGTTTGAAGAGGGAATTGGAGCCGGCCATAACTACGATTATTGAGACGCAACCTACGGCACCGTCACAGGGCGAAGAGAAAAAAGCCCCGGATGTGGCCCCTATCGCCACGCCACGCTGGAAGGAATATGTGAACGCTTTCCTCGCAGGAGAGTTGTCCACTCTCACGAGGTATTACGACCGGCTGATTCAGTGGTTGCCCCGTGAAGAAGACGCCGGAGGCCTGCTCGCCGCGATGGATGCTCCGGTCAAGCAAACCGTCGAACGGGAACAGCCGTTTCCTGATCTTTCCAGCGAAACCGAAAAGCGCACGGCGATCTTAATCAATGGAACGTTCAATCATGAATACGATATTCAGGGGCTGCTGTCCCAGCTGAAGCCGAATCTTTCACGCACATCCCGTGTCATCGCTATCCTCTATAACCCGTACCTGCGCTCGCTCTACAGCCTCGCCAACCGGTTGGGGATCAGAAAAGGCGAGCTTCCCAGCACCTTCGTCACGCAAGTCGATCTTCGCAACATCGTCAAGGTGGCCGGCTTTGAGATTGTCCGCAGCCGTTTGGCGGTCTACTGCCCGTGGAAGCTCTTCGGACTTGGCAACGTCATCAATCGAGTCCTGCCGCTCGTTCCTCTCGTCCGCTGGTTTAGCCTGACGTACATCGTTATCTTGCGCCCGCTGGGCCGGCAATCCCGGCCGGGAATTTCCTGCATCATCCCGGCGCGCAATGAACGCGGCAACATCGAAAATGCGCTGAAGCGTTTTCCCGATCTTGGTTGCGAGACAGAAATTGTATTTGTGGAAGGCCATTCGAACGACGGCACTTGGGAAGAGATTCAGCGTGTGGCTACCCTTTATGGCAACCGCTTTCGAATTCAAACGCGGCAACAAACTGGAAAAGGCAAGGCCGACGCCGTAAGACTCGGTTTTTCTCACGCGACCCAGCCTCTTCTCGTCATTCTCGACGCGGATCTCACCATGCCTCCCGAAATGCTCGGGCGTTTCTATGAAGCCTATTGTCACGGCTTCGGCGATTTCATCAATGGCTCGCGGCTGGTTTATCCCATGGAAGGCGATGCCATGCGTTTCTTGAATCGCCTGGGAAATATTTTCTTCGCAAAAATGCTCAGCGCGGTTCTGGACGTTCGCATCGGTGATTCACTCTGTGGCACAAAACTCGTCACTCGCAGCGACTACCAGCGCATGGTGGCGTGGCGCCGCGATTTCGGCGACTTCGATCCCTTCGGCGATTTTGAGCTGCTCTACCCGGCCGCTGTCCTGGGCCTGGGAATTGTAGACATTCCCATCCGCTACCTTGCGCGCACCTACGGCGAAACGAATATCCAGCGTTTCCGACACGGACTTCTGCTCCTCAAAATGACCTGGGTTGGCCTCCTGCGCATCAAGACGGGAGTCGCGAGGAAATTTCGAGACGTCAACGAACCCGTCCGATGATTTACGATTGCTGCTTGGCTCTGATACCGAACGAGCTTCAACTCACCAAAAACAATGCCCATTGATACGCAAGCCCGGGAATACCTCAGCAAGCATCGGCAGGTCTGGGAGGGCAAACCCGTACTACGCCGCATTTACAACGAGGAATTCTTCGCGCGCCTCCTTTCACACCGTAAGAGCGAAGGCCCGTCCGTCGAAGTCGGGGCCGGGCCGGGGTTTTTCAAGCGCGCGCTGCCGGCTGTGATTTCCACGGATATTGTGTGGTGCCCTTGGCTTGACCTCGTGGCTGACGCGCAGAAGTTACCTTTCCAGACGGCTCGAGTCGCAAATATTTTTGGTGTGGACATGCTTCATCACGTTGCTTCGCCGATGACATTCTTGCTCGAAGCACAGCGTATCCTCTGTCCCGGCGGCCGCTTGATTCTCGTCGAACCGTGGGTCACCCCTTTTTCCTACATCATCTATCGCTATTTTCACCAGGAGGATTGCGACCTCTCCGTGGAACCATGGGAGTTGAACAGCTCCACCCTGCCACTGTCTAAAAAAGCATTTGATGGGAACCAGGCCATCCCCTACCTGCTCTTTGGGCCACGGCATCGCTCCCGAACACTTCGCGCGCTGCCCGCGTTTCTCCCGCTGGCGATCGAGCCTTTCTGTCTTTTCGCCTACCTAATGAGCATGGGGTTCAAATCCATGAATCTGCTCCCGGAGCCCCTTTATCCGGCGGTTTCCAAAATCGAGAATGCAACCATGCCGCTCTGGCGCAGGTTGGCGGCGCTGCGCGTCTTACTCGTACTTGAGAAATCTCCGTTGGCTTGACCCGACGCTGGTTGCGCCAAAAGTTCGCACGGGTGCCGCTGCAGGTTCAGCTACAGAATGAAAATCAAAGTAGGTAGACGTCTCAATCCCTTGGCGCTATTTGGCGCTTCCTCAAAGCGAGAGCCGCTTAAACAAGGTTTCTGGAATCAGCTTGACCGTGGCCATCACGTAGCGCCAATACCAGGGCGTGTAAAGAATGTTCACGGAGCTCTGCTCGAGGGCACGGCAGATGTCCTGCGCCACGGAAGCAGGGTCGGCAAAAGTCCGGCTCCTTGAAATACCAACGGTCATGGGAGTTTCCACTGGCCCGGGTTTGATGGTCAAGACGCGCACATTTGCCGCATGGAGCCTTGCCCGCAGTCCTTGAAGAAATAAGCTGAGAGCGCCTTTGGCTGCTCCGTACACATAGTTGGATTTTCGTCCCCGGTCGCCTGCCACGGAAGTGATCACCGCAAGGCACCCGCACCGGCGCTGTTCGAGGATATCCGCGAAACGTGTTAGCAATGCGGCGGCGCTGACAAAATTCGATTGCCATTCCTGCAGCGACAGTTCCACCGAATGACGGCATTCTTCCTGGTCCATCAAGGTGCCGTAAGCCAATAGGACGCAATCAAAATCCGCGAAATGTTCCGTCACAAGTGCCACGAGTTCCGGATGTTGCGCCACATCGGCTAAATCCGAGACGAATGTCAGGACATGTTTTGCGCCTCGCGCCTGCAGATCGGCCGCCACGACTTCGAGACGTTCGGGCGATCGCCCCACAAGCAGCATCTCTCTTCCGGCCCCTGCCAGAATGCGCTGTGTTTGCTGCGCAATTTCTGAAGTAGCTCCGAGAATGATGATCTTCTGCATCGGAATCAGTTCCCGGTCACGCGGCGCCAAAGCGACGAAGAAAGTACTGGGTCAACGTACGCACTGAATTCGCGCCACTTGGGAAATGACTGTTCAAACATCTGGGGGCTCATCCGTGCGTCCTTGGCGGGATATAGAGCGCCGCCGTTTTGTTCCACCGCTTGATCGAGCCATTCGAGGACTCGCAGCGTGCGTACTCCGCGCATCGGAAAATCCAGCGCGAGGGTGATACCCGGCCGGGGAAACGAGAGCATGCCCGGAGAGGTGAGGCTGCCGAATCGTTTTAGCACTGCCAGAAATGGACCGGAACCATCTCTTGCGATTCGCCCCAGTAGCTCCTCCACTGCTTCGCAGGCGGATTCGGGAACCACACACTGGTACTGCAGAAACCCGCCATTTCCGTAAGCGTGATTCCAATTGCGAATCGAGTCCAGCGGATAGAAAAAGGCGTCAAACGAAAGCAACGCGGACGACCGTCGCAACGATTTCCAGTGGAAATAGAAAGAGTTAAATAGCTTCGCATTCCAACGATTCAAAAGAAATGCCGGAGCGGACGAGGACGCTCCCGGACGAACCCTGTACTCAGGCGCGCGCTCGGTGGCCTGCGAATGATTTCCTCGTGAAAATATTCCCCGGAAGCGTCTACTCGACAGGCCGTCCATCCAGGCGACTGTGTATTCGAATTTGTCGTCGCTCTCTGCGCTAAGAGCCAGAAACTCTGCCGCCGATTGGAAGGGCAAGGACTGTGCTTCAATGCGGTCGCTGCAGATCGGCTTCAACGCAATTTCCGCGCAAAGAATTATTCCCGTCAGCCCTAGTCCTCCAATTGTTGCTCGGAAGAGCTCCGTGTTTTGATGCAGTCCGCATTCCAGGATGCCCCGATCGGACCGGCAGAGAAGCAGCCGCCGCACATGCAGTCCGAAGGTGCCGGCGCAATGATGGTTCTTCCCGTGCACATCGTTGGCGATGGCCCCGCCAACGGTTACGAGTTTTGTGCCTGGCGTTACCGGAAGCAACCAACCCGCGGGCACCGCGATATTGAGAATATCCGCCAGGCTGGTTCCCCCTTCACACATCAGTATTCCGGTCTGCCGGTCGAACGCCAGGATGCGATCCAGTCGGGAGCAATCCATGAGATTGCGCCCCTCGTTCAGGCAGGAATCCCCATAGCTGCGGCCCAGTCCGTAGGGGAGACAGGAAGAAGGAGCGCTATTCGCCAGAATCGGTTGAACTTGCTGGGACCAGTACACTTTGTAAATGGATTGGTGCTGGACACGCGGATAGCGCCCCCAGGAAACGTATTCCGCAGTGCAGTTGAGCGGGGGAATCTGAACGCTTTCGCGAGTGTCGGTCGTCGTGGGACTCATGGCCGTCACCCGACGCGGCTGCTGATCAGCATGACCAAAATGACCAGCGCCGCCACGGCATAACTCACGGGATCTCGAATGGAAAGCGTTACGGGATCTTCATGGAGTTCACCGCGGTTGGCCTTCAGCCACAGCCGGCTCAGCCAATAGAGGATTGCGGGGCAAATCAGAAAAAGGTACTCGGGCTTGGGGTACAGGCTGAGCACTTCTTTGCTATGAATGTAGAGCGCAAAAATGACCACCGCCGAGTAGCTACTCCCCACACCGAGTTGCATCAGCAGGGCACGATCCTCTTCGTTATAGGCACGGCCGGAGTTGCCGGTCTGCACCAGTAGTCCCGCATGTGCCAATTCCGAATACCTTTTCGCCATCGCCAGCGCCAGGAAAAAGAAAAGCGAGAAACCCAGAAACCAGTCGGAGAGCGGGGTTGAAGTAAGCAAGGAACCGGCCCAGATGCGCAGGCTATAAAAACTGGAGAGAACGAAGACGTCTATCAGCACCAGACGCTTAAGTTGGAGCGAATACCAGAGAGTTGCCGCGGAATAAACCGCCAGCACCCTTCCGAACGCAATACTCAGCGAAAAACCCGCCATAATAGTCACTACGATGAGGAGCGACGAAACCAGCAAGCCCATGGAAATGGAAGTTTCCCCCGAAGCAAATGGGCGTTTTCCCTTCCACGGGTGCGCACGATCGGAATGCAAGTCCAGGAGGTCATTTAGAATGTAGAGGCTGGAGGCGCAAAAGCTGAACAGCAAGAATCCCGCCGTAGTAAGAAGAAGTGGCACAAGCCGCAACTTGTGAGCCAGGAGAAGTGGAAGAAACAACAGCGTATTTTTTGCCCAATGGTGGCCGCGAAGCGCCCGTAGCCAGGTCATGTATGTGGCCGTCGGCCGCTCGAACACTCGTTCCACGCGCACCACAGAAGACGCGCCGCGAACTAGCTTCTCATCCCCAACGACATACCCGGCTCGTGCGGCTTTCCATACCGGTAAGTCGTCCGTGGAATTACCTGCATAGTCGAAACCGGTCTCTGCAAACTTGCTCTGAAGCAGCGCAGCCTTAGTTTTTCCCTTCAAGTTTTGGCCTTCGCTGCTGTGGAAGACCTCGTCGAACAGTCCTAAATGATTCGCGACATTTTGGGCAAGTGCCCCGTCCGCGGCGGTGGCCAGAACAACGCGGCGGCCCTTCTGGCGTTCCGCAGTGAGAAATTCTACGAGGTCCCGATTGTAGGGGAGCGTGGCTACATCCACCCGAGCTAGCTCGGCCAGCTTTTGTTTGAACCGTGCCCGGCCTTGCAGAATCCAGAGCGGCATGCCGAAAAGGGCGGCGGGTTTCTCTTTGAGCAGCGAGATAATGCATTCCCACAACAGGTCAGTCCTAAGCAGTGTGCCATCCAGATCAACACACAGAACGGAATGCAAGGACGTGCTTGACGCGGTGTCGTCGCGATTCTCTTCGTGCACGTCTCTTACAATTACCGCCATCGTCTATTTCTTCTTTCTCGGTTAGTCAGCTGGAATGCGGGCTAACAACCATCGTGGCTCACCCTCATTCGTTCGGCCCAGGTAAAACACCAAGTCATGTCGAATGAGGTAATTCGGCATAGAGCACGATTCGCGAGTTACCTCGTCAAAAGGCCGCGATTCGTGCGCCGATTTTCGCAATACTGGAATTATGCGATAACGCAAAGCAGGCCCTGAATCCGGGACGTTCAATGAGCAGAACTAACAAAATACAATTCGCGGCGATTTGCCTGCTGGCTGGTTGCTGGATCTTCCTGGCAATCGGCTTCATTGTCAGGTCTTCGCATGTTTCCTTCGATGGGGTGAGGTATTTTGCTGTCTTCGACGATGGCATGGTTTCCATGAGATACGCGAAGAACTTTGTGGAACACCACGAGCTGGTCTGGAACCTCGGCGACCGCGTCGAGGGCTTCACGGACCCGCTTTGGACGGCGCTCATGATCGTGGTCATCTGGGTGTCGGGAACCCACTACGCACCGCTGCTCATGCAAATTATCGGAGGATTGATCTACTTGGCGATCTTATGGGTCTTCTGCCGTACCGCGGTTCGAAACAAAAGCAGCGGAGCAGGCCTCTTCGCCGGGCTTGCGTTTCTCCTCTGCTCCTACCTGGTTTCTTACTGGGCCCTCGGCGGCATGGAGGCGTGCGCTGTTTGTCTTGTATTTGCCGTTGCGATTGGTGCGCAATATGACTACGAGAACGGGCACAGGAGCAATCCACTTATGCTCCACGCTGGCCTGATCGCTGTCGGCTACTGTTTGAGGCCCGATGGCTGGCTGATGCTTGTCCCTTTTTTCGCGGCTTGCTGGTTCGATTCTCTTCGGCAAAAAAAGTACCGGACCGCGATCTATGCCCCAGCACTGATCGGCTCCGTGGTCCTCGTGGTTCTCCTTTCGCGCCACTCCTATTATGGCGCCTGGGTGCCGAATACATATGTGCTCAAGGTCGAAGGTTTCCGCTTGGCGCTTAGACTGAGGAATGGGACTTTTTACGTAAAGCAATTCTTGAGTGAAAACTTGATATTGCTTGCATTGATAGCGCTTGGTGTTTTGAGTAAACGAAGAATCGCCTTCCTTAATATCATGGCGGCATGCATTGTGCTCGCATATCAGGTGTATGTGGGGGGTGATCCGTGGCTCTATTGGAGGCAATTGCTGCCTGTTTACCTGACAGCGGCGTTCTCCATCCTGATCGTATTTGATTGCCTGACTCGTTCAGCAGATCTCGCCCGCGAATTGCCTCCGCTTGGAACCGTCGAGCGCGCCCTCATCCTGCTCGCCATCTTCACGCCGATCATTCTGTTCGAATATCTGATCCATCTTGGAATAATTACTTGGCTCTATCTGCAGGACTTCCTGATGGTTTACACATTCGCTGCGTGTGTTACCATTGCGGGTCTTCTGCTCGCGGATCGAATTCCGATCCTGAGCCGCGGAGTGCAGTTCCTGCTCCCTCTTACTCGATTGCTCATCGTGGTCGTGCTTGCCGGAGCCATTGTCGTCGGCAATCGGCGATTTATTCCTGAGCTGAGTGGCAAACCCTTTTCCTACACGGAGCAAGCCAAACTGATCGACAAAGCTGTCTTGGCCACAAAACTCTTCGGAAGCGGCAAAATGCATCACGTCGCTTGGGCCGGTACTTATCCCTATTACGTTGAGGGAACGATGATTGATGCCCTCGGTAAGTCCGATAAATCCATCGCCAGATATCCGGTTGACGAAACAGTTGCATGGAACGAGATGCGAGGAGTGCCTGGCCATGCGAAATTCGATTTTCGCGAAACAATCCTAGAAAGACGGCCCGATGTCATCGTGGATTACACTGCCTGGGGCGGCCAGAATTTAAGCGGCGAAATAAACAAACGTTACACTTTGATCCAGTTTGACGGCGTCTCTCTGTGTGTAAAAAAGGAATTGACTAAGGGTTTGCAACAATTGGTCGTCGGCAATTGTCCCAACAGACTGCTGTAGTCTTTCGCCATCAGGTACCGCACTCTTTTTAGCAGGCGAATGGCTTCCCCTGCAGGAGTGTCCGATCCCACGCTTCTTGTTTTTTCTCACCCGTTGCAAGCTGGAAACTTCCCTGCGAGCTCGCGCCTCGACTCTCCTCCCGGCTTGCTAGACTACCTCTCTAGGAACTGCGTCCCCGCGCATGAGCCCCCATCAAACGGATCGGCACCATTTCGATCAGCAGATCGCGAATGCCCGCCCTGTTTTTATTTTGCTGGCACTCCTCGCCATGCTGGAGCAGCCGCCTTCGCGCGAAGCGCACCGTTCGGCTTCTTTCCTGGTCGCCTACCTGATCGTCGCGCTCCTCGTCACCCAGGTCGAGCGCCTTCTTCGTAAGCGTGGCTGGCACTTGCCGCTCGCCTGTGACATTCTCGCGCTCGGCTTCCTCATGTACATCAGTCCCTCCACGGTCCCGGTCTGGTTTCCGTACATGTTCATCTGCTACGCGGGAGGCATCCGCTGGGGTTCTTCTCTCACGTTGCCACTTGCTGGTGCGCTCTCACTCGTTCTGGTGTTTCTCACCGCCGTCAAAGGTGAAATTCACTGGATGCGCGTGGTCTCCTGGCTCGGCATCACTGTTGGCACCTTTGCCGGCGGCGTCGGCCTCGCCTATCTAGGCGACCTCAATCGCCGCTACGCCGCGCAGATCGAATTCTTTTCTCGCATCAGTTCCACGATGCAGGTGGACCAAGGCCTCGCCGAGTCGCTGCGCCTCTTTCTCGAAGAGCTCGCCGGGAGCTTCAACGCCGAAGAGGCACTGCTCCTCTACCGTGACACCGATCTCGAGCGCATATTCCTCTGGCGCCTAAAATCCGGTGAAAGCGAGCGGCTCGTCCCCGAAAGCATGCCTCTCTCGCGTACCGACGGTTTCCTCCTGGACGATCTCGACGCCACCATCTGCTGGAACTCACTCACCGGCCCTGGCTCCGGTTTCGGCTGGGACCGCCGCAACGGCCGCCCTATCAAGACTTTGCCCCGCCTCCCCGGCCCGGCCCAGCAGGAGTTCAAGGTCCGCTCACTTATGACTGTCGCTTTCGAACAGGGTGGCCGGGCCACCGGTCGCCTCTTCCTACTAAATGGCCGTAAACCCTTCCAAAAAGAGGACTTAGCTTGGCTCGAACGGATCGCCCTCCATATCAGTTCTTCCCTCGAGAACATCTTTCTTTTGAGGCACTTACGAGCCCGTGCCATCGAATCCGAGCGCAGCCGCATCGCCCGCGATCTCCACGATGGCATTCTCCAGACCCTCCTCAGTATCGAAATCCAGCTCGATGTCCTCCGCCGCCGCGTCCCCTCCACCCCGGACCAGGCCGTCGCGGGACTCACCACCCTCCAGCAGACCGTTAAAAACGAAGGATCCGAGCTGCGCCAGATCGTCACCGATCTGCGCCCGCTCCGCGTCCAAAGCGCCGATTTAGTCGACCTGATGCGCGGGTTTGCCGAGCGCTACCGCAACGAATCCACCGTCGCCCTCGATTTGCTGATCGATTCCACCCAGTTACGCGCTCCCGACCGCGTCTGCCGCGAGATTTTCCAGATTTACCGTGAAGCACTCAATAACATAAAAAAGCATGCTAAGGCTTCCCATGTCGTGGTAAAACTGTCGCAGGACGATAGCCGCCTAGTACTCGTAGTAGACGACAACGGCGAGGGTTTTAGCTTTGCCGGCAAGTTTACCGCCGATGAACTGGATCGGCTGCGACTGGGTCCCATTTCCATTAAGGAGCGCGCGCGAACCGTGGGCGGGGTTCTGACGGTGGAGTCGAACCCAGGGCATGGAGCGCGCTTAACGATCGAAGTACCGCTCGGTTGACGGGTTTCAGCATTTGTTTTACTGACCCTGACATAACGGGGCTTCAGGGTTGTACTTACAAACCCTGACAAAAAAATGGCCAAAACGAAACAGCAGATACGGGTACTACTAGCCGATGATCACGCGATCTTTCGCGATGGCCTTCGCAAGCTCCTTGATTCCGACGAGGACATCACCATCGTCGGCGAAGCCCAGAACGGCGCTGAGTGCATCAAGCTTCTCGCCAAGCTCAAGCCCGATATTCTTCTCCTCGATCTCCGCATGCCGGATAAAGACGGTCTCGCCGTCCTCGAGGAAGTCAATTTCGATACGCTACCCACACGCGTCGTGGTTCTCACCGCCGCCGAAGATGACCGCGACGTGGTTCGCGCCATGCGCCTCGGCGCTCGCGGCGTGGTCTTGAAACAGTCCGCCACCGACTTGCTGGTGAAAAGTATTCACCGAGTCCACGCCGGCGAAATCTGGCTCGACAATCGCATGACCGCCGAAGTCATGAAAGCGTTTTCGAAGTCCGCCGAATCCGGCCCGCGTCGCGAAAAGCCCCTGCTCAGCGACCGCGAAAAAGAAATCGTCCAGCTCGTCGCCCAGGGCTTCCGCAACAAGGAAATCGGCGAAAAACTTTTCATTTCCGAGCAAACCGTCAAGAACCATCTCCACAATATCTTCGACAAACTCGGCGTCTCCGACCGCCTCGAATTGGCGCTCTACGCTATTCACCACCGCCTGATCGATCAGTCGTAGCCAGCACTCGTTACAAGAGTTTGTGACGAAGATTGAAGACCTGCGAACAGGGACACGTCCAGACCGTTCCGGCGGAAAAAATAATATCGCGTGACCCCTCGAGTGAGACATCCCGGGCGCACCAGGGGGCGGCCCGCACGGATTGCCTTTTCCACGTATTCGGTAATCTGTTCAACTCGATCTCCATCCGCCGACGAAGGAGTTCTCGGCTCCAGCAGAGTTTCTACTCGCGATAGTTTTAGCCGAAGGAGAAACGGAACAGCGGCGGCAAATACCCGAAAGAAGAGAAACACATCGGGAGTGGATCGTTTGCTCATGCTTGTCCTACGCGCTCAGTTTCTCGGCGCGAGGATCAGCAGGAATTGTTCCGGGGTCTCTGAAAGTCTGTAAAGGCCGCAGGGCACTTGTCCAGGCGCAATCGGAGCCTGTTTAGCGCCGAAAGCCTGTCGATGGAATGTGCAGCGGCCCACCCGAATGGCGGGCTCAATTCGAATCGCGTGCCATCGTTTGTGGAGATCCCAGAGAGGCGTCACTGGCTTCGGAACCCATACGATTGCCGCTGCACTCGACAATAAGATTCTTGCTTCGTAGATCATCGAGCAGTTCCAGGATGTCCGTCTCGATAATTTCAGCGGGGACCCCATATTCTTTCGCCAGCGCGCAAACGATTTCCGCCATTCCATGAGTTCCGTCGCAAAGCTCCCAAATTCTGTAACCTACCTCGTTCAGCGCGTAGTAACTCCCGTCATCCATATTGAACTGAAGTATTTCCTGCGCCCCCTTCTGGACGATGATCTGCTCCTTACGCTTCGGGCAGCTTGAGACATCGCTTCGCTCACAAGAGGATGTCAACAGAGCCAAGTGTTGTAAACAAAAGCGTTACGGCAGGGCTAACTCCTTTAGATGCAATACTTACAAGAAACAGGGGGGGTGGGGGCTGCCCCTTTCGGCGGCCGACTCCGACCAATGCGCTGTCATCGCTGGGTCACAGATCTTGACCCACCGGCCACGTTTTCCACAGACGTTCTAGTACATCGGTACTTCGCTAAATTGAATCGTTTTTGTACCCGGAGTCCTATTGTTCCCTGGGCCCCTCCCGGATACACTCTCTCTTTGACTAGGAGGACTTCCTTGACTGGCTCCGAACGCCGCACAACCCAGCGCTTTTCCATGCGGCTGCCGCTCACCGTCCGTTGGACTACGGGGGCTGCGGTTGGTGAGACCAGCACCGAGTCCCGGGATGTCAGCTCCCGCGGTGTCTACTTCTTCCTGCAAAAAGACGTGAAGGAAGGCTCACCGGTTGAAATTCTTCTGACCCTGCCGAACGAGATCACCCTGGCAGGACCCGTCCGCGTACGCTGCCTCGGCCGCGTCCAGCGCACCGAGTCGCGCGATGAAGGCGCCGTCGGCGTAGTTGCCGCCATCGAGCGCTATGAATTCTTGCGCGGCGACGAAGAAAAGTAGATTCGCGAAGTGCAAACTTGAGTTTTCCTCTGACGAGTTTCTTGCTCGCTCACTGCGGAGGCGGGCAGGATAAGCCGGGGTGCCTTGGCCCCTCAGCGAAGCCCCCGGCTCACTTTTTCTTTTGTTAGTTTTTCTTGCTACGCACGGCGTCTCACCCAAATATTTTTGCGAAGATTTTTTCAGCGCGCTCACTGCGACATCGCTGTCGCGGCGGGAACCAATCAATGCAAATTTGTTGTTCGCTGCTTTTCCACCACTAAGGAATTCGATCATCCAAACCTGCGGAATTTCTGCCAGAACGCGGGCCAGGGTTCGCGCAAATCGCGACACACCAGAATGTCAGGATGGTCGCGCGATTCCTCGTTGATGACGCCAAACCTGTTCGAATTTCTGGCGCTCACAATGCAACTTCGAAATAGTTCATTTCCCTCATCGAGGTCGAAGCCGATCAAGATCACCGTTTGCGGCTGTTTTTGATCGTAGCCGCGGTACCAAAACGAATTGGTGCCACTCATGGCGTGTGGCAATCCCAATCCCGGACCATACAAATTCATGGCGCCGGCCTCTCCATAGTTCCCCGTGAGGATTCCCGTTTTCACGCGCTCCTCTGGCGGAAGAGAGTTGTAAACGTTGGCCACCGTTTGAGCCAGCTCATCCCATCCGATCTCTTCCCGGAATTGATCGTGCATTTTGCTGGTCACGTTCCAAAGGGCTGAGCCGAACGGAGCAACCGGGATGACGAACAAGATGAACACAATGCCTCCCGAAAATATTCCGGCCCACTGAACGCCTTGCGCAAATCTTGCCCACCCAGGGCGCAATCCGTTGATCCACCTGCCCCACAGTACGCTGCCTGCCGCGATCAGGACGGGATACAACGGCGCGGTGTAATAAAATCGCGCCCGCGCAAAATAGAACAACACAAACGCCACTACGAAGGTACACGCCAAGAGGCGATAGCGCCGCGCTTCTTCGCGAATCAGGTAGAACCACAAACCAAGGAATGCCAGCGGAACGGTGACGACGTTGATGCATAAGAACAGTTGTTGCCCCAGGAAGCCGCGCGCGCGTCCTTGCCGTACGTCCCGCGCGTGAATATGAGCGAGGAAATCGAGCGAGATGAAATGATGCTGTGCCTGCCAGGTGAGGTTGGGCAAGAAGAGCAATAGCGAAACGGCTGCTCCCACCCACAACCATCCACTCCGCAGGTAGCGCCGGGCATTCGAAAGCAGAACGCCACCGACAACTCCGAGGGCTAAGAATCCCATCGTGTAGCGCGTTTCCATTCCCAGGCCCAGCGCGGCGCCGATCGCAAGCCACCACCGCGGATTCTCTGACTTCAAAAGGCGCACCAAAAAGTAAGTGACGAGCACGCCCCACAAGTAGTCGAATGAAACGTATTGAAAGACGGCCCCCTGCGTCAGCGAAATCGGGGAAATGGCCACAGCAATAGCAGTTAAAACCTGCTCGCGGCGACCGGCTCCCAATTCCCGAGTGATCAACCCAGCCACAACCATCGCGGCGCTGACCGCAACGGCAGCGAAGAAGCGGAAGCCCACTAAGGACGTTCCAAAGAGGGTTAGCTCCAGCCGGCCGATGAGCGGCGTGACCGGGGGGTAGACCACGAATCCCCAATCCAGGTGGCGCGCGTCGTCGAGAGTCTGAAGCTCGTCGCGGTGAAATCCGTATTGCCCGTTGCTCAGGCAGTGTAGAGCCACACGGATAACGGCGAGCAGCAGGAGGATGGCCAAGTCCGAGCGAAAAAATGCCATGAGCCACTTGCGCATCGTCACGTTCCGTTTCGCTTTCTTCGCCGACTTGAGTTCCGCGACCTGGAGAGTGTAACCGAGCTTTTCTGGTCCTGGTCCCGGGAAATCCGTCCCTGTTCAAAAGCGCGCAGGAGGATTTTTGGCTGGTTCATTTCGCGAAAGTATAGTGAATTTTCGCCGGATGGGAAGAGCATTCCTCGTGCTCCCAAAATCACTTTTTCCGCAGCTGCGGCGCGCAAATGGGACTTATTAAATGATGAAAACCGGGTTATGCAAAAGGCCGAAGACGGTGAGTTCGGTGCGTGTGCCGATATAGACTTTGCCATTAGCAATGGTGGGCACGGTGAACTTGACGGCGTTGCCGGCTTTGTCGCGGCCGGCGACAGCCTGTGAGCTGTTCCAGAGTGATTCGTCGCATCATAAGCGTGGAGAATTGCTGGGCCATTTGAACACCCGGGCGTCCCGTAGGTGGTGGCATCAATCGCCCAAACAATACCGTTGGCAGTGCCGGACGAGGATACCGTGGGAGATGCGCCCGGGAAGCCGTAAGAAGTAGGGGATTGAGAAGCTGCGGAAGGGTTGAACATTCTCGTGGCGGTGTTGAAAGAATAGGTTTTGAGGTGGCCGCTCACTCCTGCGAGGTATAGCGAGTTGCTCCAAAATGCGGCGGTAGCAAAGATGCTTTGGCCAAAGGCGAGGGTTTGGACCACCTGATTTGCGGTGTTGAACTTCCCCATATTGTCGCGGTTCAGCAGGAACAAGTTGCCTTCCTTGCCGCCACCGATCACCAGATGCGGCACAGGGCCAGGTAACACCCTTGTTCTTGGCATCATTCAGGACGGTTGCGGTGAAAGGTTGCGACTGCCCCACCTGCACGGCAGGGGATGTCGGAGCGAGAGAACGGAGATCGGAGGCGGGTCAGTGCCGCTCTGGGGGAAAATCTCGATGGCGCTGATGAAGGGATTGTCGGCGTGATGGACGACACAAAAGGCCTACGGTGCCCGACGACGCAGCACAAATGAGCACGGCCGTAACAGTTGCAAGCAGGTGTCCGGCGGACGGGTGGGCTGAAAACCAAAAATCCGACGGGCGGCACGATCCCTTGGTTCGAAGGCTTATCGTTAGTCAGGTCATGAACCTGGGAATGGTTGCTTTGGGTTCAATGCCTCCGCATCCTAAACTTCGAAAGAAAGGGTGTCTGTTCACTCTCGCACATATTTCACCAGCAGGAGGGGCACCACAGGATCAGAGCATAGGAATGGCGAAGCGCTGGCTACTTTTGGGAAACAGGGGGAGAAAAGGGAGTGGAAGGAAACGTTCGAATTGGCTACAAGTGAATTCAGGTTCGAATGGACCGGTGCAGTATCTGTGAAGCCGAGGATTCCGGAGACGTGCCAAGGAGGCGCCATGAGAAAGATGTACATGTTGGCGGCAGCGGTGTTGATGATGGGGATGCCGGCCGCGGCCAAGGAGCCTCGTGCGGGGACGATTGTCTCTGAGACGTCGGTGGGCTGCGGGTCTCAGATAAAGAACAAGAAAGAGACGACAGAACTGCTCTGCCAGGAGTATGTGGTGCGGACGGAGACGACGGAGTACCACATCCGGCAAGAGAAGCATGCGGGGCAAGAACTGATTCCGGTGAACACGAGCATCGAATTCACACTGGACAAAGATAAGATGAAGTTCAAAGCTAACGGGAAGAAATACGAGTACCAAGTGGTTTCCGAGATGGCGGTGGCGACAGCAAAGCCATGAGTGGGGTCTCGCGGAGCGCCCTATGAATAGCGAGCATCGCCGCATTCACTGACTTTTCCGACTTGCTCTATTGTGTCTAGGCGGAAGAGGGCACAAAGCGCTCAAGATTTTTTACCACATCGCGGGTCTCCGCTTGCCATTTCCTTCGATCCACGAAGCGACTAACTGTCCAAACTCCTTAATAAACCCCGCGTGGTATTGTGGGCAGCTTTCCCCCGGGGCTGAAGAGGTTGGCCGCGCCGCCGATGCAGGCTCGGCACCTTCCAGAACATGAAGGATCGAGGCCAGATGTTACCCATCCGCCGCCTGTACTTGTGGGCAGGCGATTTTCGCGGGGCATCTGGGGGAGGATGGAACGGTCCTGGAAGCAACCCAGCCTGAAGCGGGGGAGCGTTCGAATCCGACGGGACGCTGAACCGTAGATGCATTTGAAGTGTTAGCGCGCGCAACGAGGCGCAAGAGTGGGCCCAAGGGCGGGGGAAAAAGTTCGAGATGGCTCTGGATCTAGCAGAAATCAAAAAAGTAGTGCCGGCTGGTGATCGCGCTCCGGGAGAGGTTCCCAGCGGAGAGGAATGCATTGGGATTTCGCTGATTGATCTGGCGGAGATCCTGGATCAGCACAAAATCTGGGTGGAATCGGGCGGGGAATCGGGGACCAAGGCGGACCTGAGCGGGATCAATCTTTCAAAAGCGGACCTGACGGGCGTCAATCTACAGGGCGCACATCTGCATCGAACCAACCTGGTGGGCGCGGATCTTTCGATGGCAAATTTGCGCGGAGCGAGCCTGGTGCGCGCGGACCTGCAGAATGCAAACCTGCTGGGCACGGAACTGCGCGGCGCGAACCTGATGGGGGCGAACGCCTACGGCGCGGACGGATTGTGGTTTGGCCGGCTGGGCGGAACGAATTTATTTGATGCGGTGCTGCCGGAATCCATCTCTGCGGTGGACAGTTCGAAAGCGATCGGTGATGCGACGAAAGTGGCGCGCGTGTTTTATTTCATGACGGTGGGGGCAAGCCTGCTGTGCTGCTTGCTGATTGCGTTCACGACGGACTTGCGGTTGCTGCTGAATTCCTCGGCGCTTCCGTTTTCGCGGCTGACCACGATTCTGCCGATGAGCGGGCTTTATCTTGGTGGGCCATTGGTTTTGCTGGCGCTATCGTTGAGATTCCATTTTCTGCTGCTGCGATTGTGGGGAAGCATGGCGGCGCTACCCGCCGTTTTTCCGGATGGACAAACATTGGAACGAGATGGACCGTGGTATTTGATGGGGCTGGTACGACGGCATTTCCGGTGGCAAGGAGATACGAAGTCACCGATGACGGCATTCGAAACGGTGCTCTCAACGGTGCTGGCGTACTGGATTGTGCCGGCGACTTTGATTCTCTTCTGGGTGCGGTATTTGGCGCGGCAGGATTTCCGGGGCACGCTGCTGCATGTGGCGGTAATCACGGCTTCGGTAGCGTCGGCGACGTGCCTGCCGTTCGTGGTATCGCGGGTGCTACGGCCAGGAGATTTGCGGCTGCCGAAATCGAAGAATGTTCTGCGGCTGGTGCTGCGAACTTTGCGTTCCGCGCTTGCGGTGGGCTGCATTCTTTTTCTGTTTTCCATTGGTGTGAACCGCGGGCTGCCTTACGACCGGAGCACCGGGACAGATGATTCTCCCGCAGATGCGCGGCGGTGGGCCTCGATGGTTTTCCAATCGATCGGCTACCGTCCTTACGCGGATATCACGGAAGGGACACTTTCCGTGGCGCCACCCCGAGGGACAGCGTGGACGGACGAGACAGTGGAGAACATTTCCGGTGCGCGGCTGAATCAGTCGAATATGCGATTTGCGCGCGCGTACAAGGCGTTTCTGATCAACGCAAAGTTGTGGCGGGCGAACCTGGAAGGTGCGTATTTATCGGAGGCGGACCTGCGCGGCGCGAATCTGCGCGAGGTGTTGCTGCGAAATGCGGTGCTCGATCGCGCGCAGGTGGCACACGCAGTGCTAGTTTCCGCGAATGCCACGGGAGCAAATTTTGCGGCGGCGGACATGCGGTTTGTGGATCTGTCTTATGGGACATTTGAAAACGCAGTGCTTTCGAATGCCAAAGTTTCCGGAGCGTCGCTGTACGCCGTGAATTTGAAGAACGCGCAACTGCTGCGGACCGATTTATCGCGCACGGATATGCGCGATGCAAAACTGGATCACGCGATTCTCTCGTTCGCAAACCTGGAGCAGACGGATTTGTCCTCCGCGAAACTTGCGGGTGCGAACCTGACGGGCGCGCAGCTCAAAGGAACGATTCTGCTGGACGCCGATTTAACGGGAGCCGACCTACGCGGAGCCTATCTGACAGGCGCAATCCTGCGCGGAGTTGAAATGGACGGCGCAAACCTGGCGGGCGCGGATTTGCGCGGGGCTTCGGGGATTACGGCACAACAAGTTTGTTCCGCCCAGCATGGACGCGCGGCGTTGATGGATGCGGATTTGGCGGCGGAAGTGCAAGTGAGGTGCGCCGCGGCGCAGTAAGTAATAGGCTTTCCGGGTTCAATGAGGGAGCTTCAATTTTTGAAGCAATGCCTGGTAGCGAGGCTCAGACCTCACGGAATCAAAGAGGGGATCGCAGTAGAGGTAAACCATCCATCCGCCGCGTACCTTGAAGGCGCTCTCGGTGACATCCAAAACTTCCTTTTTCTTGCCGAGTAATAGCAGGACTCTCGCAGTGTCGTAGGTGGCTTCCCCCTCGCGCCGTTCCCTGGGGAGATGGTCATAGTAGGCCTGCAGCGCGGCCTCATAGCCGGAAGTGCGATAAACATTGACAAAATCGGCGGCGAAAGCCGGACCATTGTCGAGCGTGATGATCTGCTGAAATGCGTTTATGGATTCCGGATACATTTTCTTCAGCGCGTAAGTGAAAGCCATGTCCGTATCAACGATGTCGATGTTCGGATCCATCTGGTACGTCTTCTTGTACTGCTCCAGGGCTTCCTCGTAGCGGCGTGCGTAGAGATAAGTAGCTGCAAGTGAGCCGTTGATGATAGGGGAAAGAGGGTCAAGCTCCTGTGCGCGCTTAGCTTGGGCGATAGCCTCGTCGAACCTGCCTGTGGCGTACAGACATTCGGCGTACCACTGATGAGCGGTAGGATAGTTGGGGTTAGCAGCGATGGCACGGCGAAATTCTTCATCCGCTTTGGCCCAATCCCAATCGAAGTAGAGGTAGGTGTCCGCAAGAGTGGTGTGGGCCTCGGCCAGAGAATCGTCTAGAGAAAGAGCCTTTAGGGAAGCTTCTTTGGATTTGGGGCGAGATTGCAGGCCTGTCAGGCCGAGATAGCGGCCGTTGCCGACGGCGTACGAATCGGCAACGCCAGCATAGGCGAGAGCGTAGTTCGGATCTCTCTCGATAGCCTGTTGGAAATAGGCGAGGCCTTGTTTGACGCCCTCCGGGGTTCGTTTGTTCCAGAAATAGCGGCCGCGCAAATAGAGCTGGTAGGCCTCTGGATTTTGCGTGTCGCGCTTGGTGAGTTGCTGTTGCTCGGCGCTGCTCAGCTGAACCTTGAGGTGATCGGTAATTTCGCGTGAGATTTGTTCCTGGATGCCGAGGATATCGGAAAGCTTCTGCGAGTATTGATCACCCCAGAGCTGAGAATCTCTACCAACATCGATGAGTTCTGCACCTACGACGAAGGAATCGCCGCGACGCGTCACCCTTCCCGTGACTACGGCGCGCACATTGAGTTCACGAGCGATTTTTTCGGGAGCGTTGGACTGACCCTTGTAACGGAAGACCGTGCTGCGCGGTACCACCCGCAGCTTGGAAACACGGGAGAGATTGTTGATCAAGGTTTCCGTGATGCCATCACTGAGGTATTCCGTGTCCTGCTCACCGCCGGTATTCGTGAATGGCAGCACCGCGACAGAGTCAATTGATCCACTGGGAGAGGAAGAGCCGGAACGATGGAGCCAGTAACCGATGGCAGCGACGATGATGAGTAGGGCGGCCAGGCCGGCGAACAACTCCTTTTTGTGACGCTTTACGAGGCCGAACGCTAGAACCGTATCCGAACCGTGATCTGGTTGTGCTTGCCGCGCCGACTTTTGCGAGTCTGGCGCAGCCTCAAGGCTTAGTGTCGCGGAACGGCTCGAATCCGTGTCGCGCTTCAGGCGCGCCAGGTCAGTCCGCAGATCGGCCGCGCTTTGGTATCGAAGAGTTCGGTCTTTCTCGAGCGTCTTGTTGATGATGCGTTCAAGTTCGACAGGGACGTCCGGATTGAGGCGCGCGGGAGAAGCCGGAGCGCGGGAGAGAATGGCTTCAAAGATCACTGCGGAAGTGTCGCCGCGGAAAGGAATCGTGCCTGTGGCCATTTCATAGAGGACCGCGCCAAACGAGAACAGATCCGAACGCGCATCGAGGTCTTTTCCTTTGGCTTGTTCCGGAGACATGTAGGCGACGGTGCCGAGCGCAGTGCCCGGACTGGTGAGGTGCATGTCGTCCAAAGTGGCGCCGGCGATGGTGGCGGGAGCCTGGCTCGTAGAATTGTTGGTTGGCGTGACCTTAGCCAGGCCAAAGTCGAGAATCTTGGCGTGGCCACGCTTGGTGACAAAAATGTTCGCCGGTTTGACGTCGCGATGGATGATGCCTTCGGCGTGAGCGGCATCGAGGGCGTCGGCGATCTCGAGAGCGAGGACGAGAATGGTTTCGGTTTCCAGGGGCTGGTTGTTGATCCTGTGCTTCAGCGTTATGCCGTCCAGGAACTCCATGGCGATAAACGCTTTGCCCTCGTGGTCGCCGATGTCGTAAATGGTGCAGATGCTGGGATGATTCAGGGCAGAAGAGGCCTGGGCTTCGCGCTGGAAGCGGGCCAGGGCTTGAGGATCACTGGCAAAATCATCGGGGAGAAATTTTAGTGCAACAAAACGGTGAAGGCGGGTGTCTTCAGCTTTGTAGACGACGCCCATACCGCCGCCGCCGAGTTTTTCGACGATGCGGTAATGGGAGACAGTTTGCCCGATGAGTGAGGAAGAATCCGCCATCCCGTAGGTAGCCTGACCTAGTGGCGGCTATTGTCGCACAACTTGTGATGTGGACCCGAGTGAACTGAATGAAGGAGTTAAACAGTGACGGGAATTAGCGTACGGGGCTGGGGCGCACATGGATGCGGATTTGGCGGCCGGAGTGGCGGAGCGGTGTGCAGCTTTTCAAGAGGATCCAATCGCCAAAAATGAACGAGGCGGGTGGTGGCGCGTGTCTTGATCAGTGAAGGCGCAGAATGCGCGCACTTCAAGGAGACCGCCGCCATGAAAAAGACCGCAATGGCCTTTGCACTGCTTGTTACGATTCTCGCGAGCTGCGAGGGAGTGCGGGCACAAAAGCCCGCGCTCAAATCCACGCCGGTGACGATCGCACCGGACCTGACGAAACTCAACATCGAAAAAACGTTGCAACAGGTGCAGACGGCCAACGTTCAGCCGAGCACCCAGGAAACGTCACCGATACAGGTGGTGGCTGAATTCCTGCAACTTCAGCCCGGCCAACTGAGCACGCTGAAACAATTTTTGCAGGCGCGCCAGGCAACGCTCTTGCCGTTGTTGCAAACAGCCCAGACGCTCATCCAACAGCTGGCAAATGTGCTCAATTCGAGAGGCAACCGAGCACAGGTCGGAGTACTGGTGATTCAAATCCACGGCTTGCAGCAGCAGATGGCGCAGGCACAGCAAGGATTTCTCACTCAATTCGTGGCGATCCTGGACCCTGAACAGTTGCAGAAACTTCAGGCCGTGCAGATTGCCGCTCAACTGCAACCGATTCTCCCGGCGTTTCAGCCCATCTTTCTCTTTTGAGCCGTGAGAACCGAAAGAGGCAGGATTCCGGCGGCGGGCGGCCGGCACCCTGAAGCCGGTATCTTGCATGTGGTTCGAACTGCCCGCTACACCTCGGGGCCCGGCGTGCTATTTTTCTGAACGAGCGGCCGGGCCGCGGTGTCTATAGATAAAGGGGCAAGAGAGGCGTGACAGGCACGTGCGTGAGTGCGTTGATTGCCAGAGCCGAAGCGCATAATCCCGAGGCGGGATTTGGCGAGCGCATCGCTGAGAACCAGCGGCGCGTTTTTCAGATTGCCTACGGGGTGCTGGGGAATTCCGCGGACGCGGAGGATGTGGCTCAGGAAACGTTCTTGCGCGCTTATCAGAAGTTCGATTCGCTGCGCGAAGCGGAGAAATTTCGCGCGTGGGTGAACCGTATCGTTTTCCGGCTGGCATTGAACCGCCAGAGGAGCTACCGGCGGAGGCTGGCGCGAGATACCGCCTGGCAGACCACGGAAACAGAGGTTGCGGTGGACGGAGCAACCTACGCGGAGCAACAGGTGATGGTGGAACGGCTGCGGAAAGAAATAGAACGCTTGCCGAAGAAATTGCGCAGCGTCCTGCAGCTTTCGCTGGTCGAAGAGATGGAGGCCGCCGATGTGGGGGCGGTGCTGGGCATTCCGGCAGGAACGGTAAGGTCGCGGGTGCACACGGCGAGAAAACTCTTGTTGGACGCGATGAAATGAAGAACGCATGCGAAAAATGGAAAGAGCCGCTGCGGGATGCCGCACTGACGGGAAGCGCGGCGAAGGAGCTTGAAGAGCATCTGCGAGGCTGCGGGAAATGTTCGGCTGAGCTAGACGAGGCGCGCGCGCGTGCGGCGCGATTGGATCGGTTGCTGCCACAGGTAGCGCAAGGAGCAGAGCCCTCGGCGAATTTTCGGGCGCGCGTGCTTGCCGCAGCTGAGGCCAGAAGTGCTGCGAAGCGCCCGCGACGCTGGCGAGTATGGACGCCGGCGGCGGCGACCGCCGCGGCTGTGGTGTTGCTGATGATTGCAGTGACCTGGCAGCGGAAAACGGGACGAATGATTCCAGAGGAGGAGGTTGCCGCTGCGCAGAAGCTGGCAGAATGGCGAGCGCCAAGCGACAGCCTGCTGCGGACGCCGGGGCAGGAATTGCTTAAAACCACGCCGAAACTGGGCAATTCATATTTGCATTTTCCGGTGAAGATGGACGAGGAGGAGTGAAATGAGAAGGGGTTTACTTTGCCTGTGCGCAGCATTTCTGCTGGCGGCGGGAGCAGCGCACGCGCAGCAGCCGGAACAGGATCCCATCGGGCAGAGTTTCTTTTCGCCGGAACTGGTGATTCAGCACCAGGAAGCGATCGGGCTGAGCCCGGAGCAAAAAGAATATATCAAGACAGAAATCCGCCAGGCACAGCTGAAATTCACGGAATTGCAATGGAAGCTGCAGGATGAAATGGAGAAGCTTGTAGGGCTCGTCAAGCAACCGCAGGTGAATGAACAGCAGGTGCTTGCGCAGTTGGAAAAAGTTCTTGCCGCGGAACGGGAAGTCAAAAGGGAACAGGTGACGTTATTGGTGCGAATTAAAAACAAATTGACGCCGGAGCAACAGGGAAAACTGGCGGAGCTACGAAGCAAGCCGGCGAACAAATAGAGACGAGGAATTCCATCCAAATCCAGAAGAATGCTAGCGGCTCTGTTGCGCCTCCTTCCACAGGTGAAATCCGAATACGCCAGACTCTACTAGCCCGGCGTAATCTGTCTTTTGAGCTGTTTGAGCAGGCTAGGCCTCTTCGCCGAAGCGTTTGATGTCTTCGGGGCCTTCCTTGAGGGGGGCGGCATTGCGGCCCTGGACGAGCTCGCGAATCTGCTCGACGATGTCGGGATTGGCGAGAGTGGTGATGTCGCCGGTGTCCATGTGGTTGGAGATGGCAGCGAGGACGCGGCGCATGATTTTTCCGGAGCGGGTCTTGGGCATGTCCGGGACGATGTGGATGGTTTTGGGGCGGGCAATTTTGCCGATCATGGTTTCGATCGTGGAGATGACTTTGTCCTGGATGGCTTTGGTGGAGGGAACGCCTGGCTTCAGTGAGATGTAGACGACGGGGACGCGGCCCTTGACCTCGTCGACGGCGGGAACGACGGCGGCTTCGGCGATTTCCGGAATGGTGAGGCAAGCGGATTCGACTTCCTTGGTGCCGAGGCGGTGGCCGGCGACGTTGATGACGTCATCGACGCGGCCGAGGATGCGGTAATAGCCGTCGGCAGGGAGCATAGCGCCGTCAGCGGCATAGTAGGGCCAGTCGCGCCAGTCCTTGCTCTTGAGATTTTTATTATATTTTTTGTAGTACTGCGTGACGAAGCGCTGGGGATCACCCCAAATCGTTTGCATGATTCCCGGCCAGGGATTGCGGATGCAAATGTTACCGGCGTGCCCCGAACCCGCCTTCACTTCTTTCCCTTCTTCGTCCCAGATGACCGGATAGATGCCCAGTGCCGCGGGACCGGCGCTGCCGGGCTTCATGAGATCGAGTGCGGGCTTGGTGGTGCACAGGAAGCCGCCGGTTTCGGTTTGCCACCAGGTGTCGACAATGACCGCTTCGCCTTTGCCAACGACTTCGTAATACCACTTCCAAACTTCGGGCTCGATAGGTTCACCGACAGTGGTCATGTGCTTGAAATGGTAGTTGTAATTTCTTGGCTCGTCGCCGCCAGCTTTGCGAAGCATTCGAATGGCGGTGGGGGAAGTGTGGAAGATGTTGACGTCGAGGCGTTCGGCGATGCGCCAGGGACGACCGGCGTCGGGGAATTGAGGGACCCCTTCGTAAAGGACGCTGGTGGCGGCGAGCGCCATTGGGCCGTAAACGATGTAGGAGTGGCCGGTGATCCAGCCGATGTCGGCCATGCACCAGTAGACGTCTTCGGGATGAATGTCCTGGTAATACTTAGCGGTGCCGGTGACGTAGGCGAGATAGCCGCCGGTGCGATGCTGACAGCCCTTGGGTTTGCCGGTGGTGCCGCTGGTGTACATGAGGAAGAGGGGAGCTTCGGCGTCCTGGGAGACGGGCTCGACGATGTGGCCGCGATAGTCCTTAAGGACATCGTTGATGAAGAAGTCGCGGCCGGCGACGACGGGGGAATCGGAAGTAAATCTTCCGGGATAGCGCTGCCAGACGAGGACTTTTTCGATCGGCTGGCCTTCTTTTGTGGCGGTGTGCACGGCGATGTCGGCGCTGGCTTTGTGATCGACCCATTTTCCGTTGCGATGATAGCCGTCGGCGTAGATGAGCACGCGACTGCCGGAATCGGCGGCGCGGAGACCGCAGGCTTCGCCGCTGAAGCCGCCGAAGACGACGGAGTGGACGATGCCGAGGCGGGCGCAAGCGAGCATGGTGATGGGCAGCTCGGGGATCATGGGCATGTGGATGGTGACGCGGTCGCCGGTCTTGAGGCCGGCGAAATCGCGGAGCATGGCGGCGACTTCGTTGACGCGCTTGTAGAGTTCCTGGTAGGTGATGACGGCGGCGGGTTCGGATTCGGGTTCTGGGACAAAGATGAGTGCGGCCTTGTTTTTGTATTTGCCGAGGTGGCGATCGACGCAGTTGTAGCAGGCGTTGAGTTTGCCGCCGACAAACCATTTCCAGAAAGGCGGGTTGCTGGTGTCGAGAGTTTTGCGCCAGGGCTTGTCCCAAACGAGGAGGTTGGCGTAGAGGTCGAAACATTCGGGGAAATGTTTCTCGTCGAATTTTTTGACGAAGGCGGGATCGGCGAGATTGGCTTGCGCTATGAATTTTTTGGAGGGGCGGAGGTATTGTTCTTCTTTCCAGTGGACAGCGATTTGCGATTCGGTGAGTCTGTTCTTGCTGTTGGATGGCTTCGCTTTTGATTTCTGGCGTGCTTTGGCCACGGCGGCAACTCCCCTTGGAAGATCTAATTCGAATGTGACGCTATAACGAGGAAAAGAATGGTTCGGGCAAGCTTAGTTCCAGTTTCGGATGAGCTTGCCCGCCCAAAATGATGCTCCTGCGGGGACGCGGGAGTCAATCCGCGCGATTTGGCTATTTCATGCCACCGACTTCGTTCCAGATGAGGGTGCCGTGGGTCTCCTTGAGAAGCAGGCCGCCAACGACGAAAGTCAGACTTGCCACGATCATCGGGTAATAGAGGCCGGCAAGAATGTTGCCGGTCGCCGCGCAACTCCATAATCCGATGAGTGGCAAGAGACCGCCGAAAACGCCGTTGCCTATGTGATAGGGAAGTGAAAGGGACGTATAGCGAATCTTCGCCGGAAAAGCTTCGACCAGGTAGGCGGCGATCGGGCCGTAGACCATGCAAACATAGATCACCTGGAGGAAAACCAGGAAGACGAGCATGGGAACATTCGGGTTGGGTGCTTCTTTCGCGGGGACCAGCGCGTTGGTAACAGGGTCAGTAGTCATAGCCGTCAGAGTGGTAGCCCCGGTAACCTTATTTTTTGAGGATTGCACAGTGACAACGTTGTTACCCGCGGCGGCCTGCATGGCTTTGTAGATCGGGATGTAGGTAAGTACCGCCAGCAGACAAGCACCCATCATGAGCCACTTGCGGCCGATCTTGTCCGAGAGGGCGCCGAAAAGAGTGAAGAAGGGCATGGCGCAAAGCAGCGCGATGGCGATAATGATGTTGGCCGTCTTGGTGTTCACCTTGAGAATCGTCTGGAGATAGAAGAGAGCATAGAACTGACCGGTGTACCAAACGACGCCCTGGCCTGCAGTAGCGCCGAAAAGCGAGATGAGGACGCGCTTGAGATTCTCCCATTTTCCAAAAGCATCCTTGAGCGGCTGCGTCGAGGTCATGCCCGCGCTCTTGATGGAGGTGAAGATCGGGGATTCTTTCATCTTCAAGCGGATGTACAGCGAGATTGTAACGAGGACGATGGAAATCAGGAAAGGAATGCGCCAGCCCCACGCGCTAAAGTCATCCTTGCTCATTGATTGCTGGGTGAGCAGGATCACGATGAGAGAGACGAACAGGCCAAGGGTCGCCGTGATCTGGATGAAGCTGGTGTAAAAGCCGCGTTTGTTATCGGGAACATGTTCGGCCACGTAAACGGCCGCCCCGCCGTACTCACCGCCAAGCGCCAAGCCTTGTAAAACGCGGATCAGAATGAGGGTAACGGGAGAGAACCAGCCAGCGGTCTTATAAACCGGGAGAAGGCCGATCAAGAATGTTGCGCCACCCATGATGGTCAGGGTGACTAGGAAGGCGTATTTGCGGCCGACCAGGTCGCCGATGCGTCCGAAAAAGAGCGCGCCGAATGGGCGCACGAGAAAGCCCACAGCGAACGTGGCTAGATAGGCGATGTAGGCAAAAGTGTCATTCCCCGGCGGGTAGAATTTGAGGGCAAGCACGGCCGCGAGGCTGCCAAAAATGTAGAAGTCGTACCATTCGATCATCGTGCCAACGCTGGAGGCGAAAATCACCCGCCAGATGCTGTATTCGGGGGTACCGCTTATTGCGATCGCGTCTGCACGGCTGGCCATGCTTCCTCCTGATGAAACTCGACCTGGTGCCGATTTGCGTTAGCGACGGGTCACGCTCATGAACGACGCGTCGAGACACACCTGTGATTTCGCCGCTATTCCTTCCTGCTGAAACCTTCCGTGACTCGCGGTACGGGATGCGAGCCAGGTCTTCAGCGGGGGGAAGGCACGGGAACGTCCCCGTTCATATACGCGTCTGGGTGTGTTGTCAAGAATGAGTTGTTTGTCCCCCGAGAAGCAAGGAAAGGGCTTGCTGGAGCAAGTAGCGGCAAACGTGATAAAACTCTGGTTTGAACCTTCACACAGCCATTTTTCTATTATTTGCGGGCGCTCTCGGAGGGGCCATCAACGCAGTGGCTGGTGGCGGGAGCTTTATAGCATTTCCCGCGCTGCTTTTTACTGGTGTGTCTCCGGTTCCGGCGAATGCGACGAACACGCTCGCGCTGTGGGTGGGCACGACGGCGAGCGGAGGCGCTTACCGCGAAAAACTGAATATTGCGCGGCGCGTGATGATTCCCCTGGTGGTTACCAGCGTGATCGGCGGGCTGGCGGGGGCTTTTCTCCTGATCAAGACGCCAGCGCAAACATTTCTGCGCGTGCTGCCCTGGCTGCTGCTTGGCGCGACGCTGCTGTTTGCATTCGGCAAGCATCTCACCGGGCGCATTTCTGCGAGTATCTCGCACGATGCGAGCAACGCGTCTGTGGTGGGAGCGTCGATTTTCGAACTGATAGTGGCCGTATATGGCGGGTATTTCGGCGGGGGAATCGGGATTATGAACCTGGCGATGCTGGCGGCGCTGGGGATGACCGACATCCACGCGATGAACAAGCTGAAGGTGGTGCTTGGGGGTGTCATCAATGGTGTGGCGGCGATCACTTTTATAATTACCGGAGCGATCGTGTGGCCGCAGGCCATCGTGATGACGGCCGGCTCGCTGGTGGGGGGCTACTCCAGCGCGCATTACGCGCAGAAGCTGCCGCAGGCGTGGGTGAAGGCTTTTGTGATTCTGGTGGGCACGGCCATGACGATTTACTTTTTCATTCTAGGGTATCGCTGAAGCTTTTGGCGGAGCGATTCGAATGAGTGGAATGTCCTTCCGCTTGTAACCGCTTTTGATATAGTCCCGCTGCCATGTCCTCTGGTGCGATGCATCCCGAAGCGCGACCTGCTCAGGCGACGCCGCTGACGCGAAATCAGATACGAGGATTCTGGGCCTCGTGGGGAGGGTGGACTCTCGACGGGATGGATTCGTTTATTTATGCGCTGGTGCTGGTGCCGTCGCTGCGCGATCTATTGCCGCGTTCCGGAATTGCAGCAACGAAAGGGAACATCGGATTTTATGGCGGACTGCTGTTCGCACTCTTTCTGATCGGGTGGGGGCTAGCGTTTCTTTGGGGACCGGTCGGCGATAAGTTTGGGCGCGTTCGAACGCTAATGCTTACGATCGTGTGGTATTCGGTGTTCACGTTTTTTAGCGCGCTAGTGACGAGTGTCTGGCAACTTGCGATTTTGCGGCTGCTGGCGGGAATCGGAATCGGCGGGGAATGGGCGATGGGCGGTACGTTTGTAGCGGAGGAGTGGCCGGAAAACAGGCGGCGCGCGGGCGCTGGATTCATGCATACGGGGTATTACGTGGGAATTTTTCTAGCGGCGCTGGCAAATTACGCAATCGGGAGCCACTTCGGGCTCAATGCGTGGAGAGTTATGTTCGCGGTGGGCGGATTACCGGCACTGCTGCTGGCGTGGGTGCGGCACGGCGTAAAGGAACCGGCACATTGGCAGAAAAAGGAAGGCGTCGTTCGAACATGGGAGATCTGGCGGCCGTTCGCGGCGCTTTTCTCGAAAGAATGGCGGCGGCGGACGATTCTGAATTCGCTGTACATGCTGGCTTCCATCAGCGGATTGTGGGCAGGAACGGTCTACGTTCCCGCGGCAGTGACGTCACTCGCGGAAGCGGCGGGGCGCGTCGGGCTGCAAGCGGCGCAACTCGCTTCGCGAGCGACGATGCTGGTGGCGTTTGCGACGATTCTAGGATGCCTGGCGATGCCGTGGCTGGCTGAGAAATTCGGACGACGCGGTGCGCTGGGCTTCTATTTTGCTCTAATGGCGGTCATGGTCGCGGTGACATTCGGAAAGATTTTTTATCTTGGGGCAGCGGCACTGCCGTGGTTTTTCGTTTGTCTTTTCTTTCTGGGTTTCGGCGGAGCTAATTTTGCGGTGTACACACTCTGGCTGCCGGAACAATATCCGACCGAATGCCGTGCGAGTGCGTTTGCTTTCTGCACTTCGTTTGCGCGGTTTGGCGGGGCGGGGATCACGTTTCTCGTGGGAGCGGGAGTGCAGCGTTATGGATCGCTTGGAATTCCGGTGGCGCTAACTTCTATCGCGTTCGTCATTGGTTTGATCCTGATTCCATTTGGCACCGAAACGCGCGGGCAGACTCTACCGGCCTAGGCGCGCCTGTTATTTCAGAAGAGTCCCTGGTGCTATTCCGCGGATGGAAGCGTCGAGCAATTGGATGGTGTGCACGACCGGCGTACGCTGACCGTGGCGTGCCAAAGAAGCTTGAAGTTGTAGGACGCATCCGGGATTTCCCGTCGCGATCACGTCGGCTTTCAGAAGTGCAATGAGGGCGGCCTTGCGGTCGCCGATGGCGTTGGCGGCATCGGGTTGGACAAGATTGTAAATGCCGGCGGAGCCGCAGCAGATGGCGGCTTCGGGGATTTCGGCGAGTTGCAGGTCGGTGATGTTTGCAAGAAGCGCGCGGGGTTGCGAGCGAACTCCCTGTGCATGCTGCAAGTGGCAGGAATCGTGAAAGGCCACGCGAAGTTTGAGCGGGTGACGCGTGGCAAGCGGATCGAGATCGGTGAGGACTTCGCTGATGTCCTTGCATTTGGCGGCGAATAGTCTGGCGCGCTCGGCGTAGGCAGGCTCGTCGCGCAAGAGATGGCCGTACTCTTTCACGTTCGAACCACAGCCGGCGGCGTTGGTGACGATGGCGTCGACGTTTGCGCTTTCGAATGCGTCGATTGTTCTTTTTGCCAGCTCAACGGCGGCTGCTTCCTCCCCGGCGTGAACGAGGAGCGCACCGCAACAGGATTGCGCCTGCGGTGCGACGACTTCGCAACCTTCCGCGGCGAGAACGCGAGCCGTGGCCGCATTCACTTGGGGGAAAAATTCTCGCTGCACACAGCCGAGGAGCAGGCCGACGCGGCGGCGCTTTGTGCCAATCGCGGGCGTGACCTCAGCTACGGCTTCGTTTGGACCGAGTTTCGGAAGCAGCGCTTCCATCGCCTGCATTTTCTTTGGCAGAAAGTTCAGCAAACCAGAAGCGCGCACCACGGCCTGCAAACCGGATTTTTGATAGAGCAGCAACGGCAAGCGCAGGCGCTTCAGGCGCTCCGGATTGGTAAAAGTTTCGAAGAGAAAACGGCGATGGCGCTTTTCGCTGGGCGTGCGTGGAGCGTTTCTCTCGATTTGTGCGCGCGTGGCTTCGATGAGCTTTCCGTAGTCCACGCCGGAAGGGCAGGCAGTCATGCAGGCCATGCAGCCGAGGCAGCTATCGAAGTGGCTGACCCAATTGGCATTCAGATCCGTGGCGCCATCGCTGGCGAGTTTCATCAGATAGATGCGGCCGCGCGGGGAATCCATCTCCTGACCCCATAGGACGTAGGTGGGACAGACGGGCAGGCAGAAGCCACAGTGGACGCACTTCTCAATGATTTCGTTTGATGGGGGGTGGTGCTGGTCGAAGGCGGATGCGTTGTTTGAGTTGAGTGACATATTGTTCATCGCAAAAGCGGGAGCGCAGCTCCCGCACTCCAAAAAAAAATCAGATTCCTCCCACAAAACGGCCGGGGTTCAGGGTATGTTTTGGATCTAGTTGCTGTTTCACAGCTTTCATCAAAGGGAGAGCATCGCCTGCGTCTCCCCAGGTGTCGATGGCGGGCATTGCCACAGGCCGATGGAACACAACCAGGGAGCCGGCGCTACGTTCGAACTGTGCACGCAACTCCTGCAACGAAACACGCAAGTCCTTCGAGTCTCCTTCCAACCGGAGCCAGCCGATTCCGGTCGCTTGCACGACGGCTTTCCATTGGAGCCGCCTCGCGCCTACGGATTTCGCAATCGTTTCCATGGATTTCTCAATTTCCACAGGCACAATGCTAAATTTCGCGAGCGCGACAGATTCCGGTTTTGAGAAGGACCAGAGACCTTGCCGAGCGCTCCAGACCTCTGGCGAAGCCTCGGTCACGGCGCTTGTTTCGGCGAGGATTTTCAGGTGGGCTTCCTGAGCGCTTAGTCCGGCCTCGGTCCCTTCGAATAAAACATCGACTAACGGGGATACGCCGCTTTCGAAGCGGGCCTGGAGTGCAGTGTGTGCGAGTTTCGAATTCTGAACGGCTTGAACGAACCTGCGAGTTTCCTCGCCCGTAGAGGTGACGACGGAGAAAGAGCGTGTATTGCGCGGCAGTGGGTGCAAACGGAAAACGGCGCGGGTGATGATGCCGAGCGTGCCGAATGCTCCCGTGGCGAGCTTGGGCAGATCGTAACCCGCGACGTTCTTTACGACTTTGCCTCCACTGCTGGCGAGCGTGCCATCGGGAATAGCGAGGGTCACGCCAATGATGAGGTCGCGAAGCGCGCCGAACCGCAAACGCAGGGCCCCGCTGTCGTTGGCGGAGAGCACACCGCCGACGGTGGCTTTTTCCGGCCAGAGGGGATCGAGCGCGAGCCGCTGACCGTGCTCCGCGAGACTTTCTTGCAACTTTTGGATGGTGCATCCGGCTTCGACAGTGACGGTGAGGTCGGCCCAGGCGTGTTCGGTGATTTCGTTCAGGCGAGCGGTGGACAAAACTAAATCTGCGCGTGAGGGGGGATTTCCCCAACTGCGTTTTGTGCCGCCGCCACATGGGATGACCGCGAGGCCAGCTTCATTCGAAAGACGCAGGACCTCGGCAAGTTCTCTTTCGCTGCTCGGCGCGACAAGGGCTTTCGGCTGGACGCCGACGATGGCATCGGCGGCGCTTGTGGCACGGACATGTTCCGAGCCGATGAAGGAGATGAGTTTGTAGCGGAACGATGAGTGGAGCGTGGCTGGTTGGGATGGAGTGGCGGCATCCATAAATCAATGACTAGAAGCGCTCCGCAAGGCCGGAGGATTCGAGGGGGTGCGGGGAGTATTCGCCGGGTTTTTCACCGCACAGACGGGGTGTGGGAAAGATTTTTGTGGGGTTGGAAAGTTGAAAAGGATCGAACGCGTTGCGGACGCGTTGCATCGTCAACAGGTCGGGTTCGGCGAACATTTTGGACATCATTTTCTTTTTGTCTTCGCCAACGCCGTGTTCGCCGGTGATGGAGCCGCCGGCAGCGATGCACAATTCGAGAATATTGGAGGAAAGGGCTTCGGCGGCCTCTTCCTCGCCGAGAATGCGGCGATCGTAAAGAACCAGCGGATGAAGATTGCCGTCGCCGGCATGAAACACGTTGGCGACGCGCAGGCCTGCTTCCTGACTGAGGCGCACGATTTCGCTCATCACTTGGGGAAGAGAGGTTCGCGGAATCACGCCGTCCTGGACAATGTAGTTGGGAGAGATGCGGCCCATGGCGGCGAAGGCGGCCTTGCGGCCTTTCCAGACGAGTGCGCGTTCAACGTCGGATTGAGCGAGGCGAATTTCCGAGGCACCATTCGAAAGGCAAATCTCGTTGACGTGAGTCATCAGGGTCTCGACTTCGGCGAGGGGGCCGTCGAGTTCCACCAGGAGCAGGCCACCGCAGTCCGGGTAGTTGGCGTGGACGGCGGCTTCGGCGGCTTGAATGGCAAGATTATCCATCATCTCGATGGCAGCGGGCAGCATTCCTGCGGCGATGATGCCGCTGACCGCGGCGCCGGCTTCGTTAGTGGAAGGAAAAGCGGCGAGTAAAGTGCGCACGCACTCCGGGCGCTTGACGATGCGGAGAATGATTTTTGTGGCGATGCCAAGGGTGCCTTCGGAGCCGACGAAGACTCCGGCGAGATCGTAGCCTGGGGTGTCGAGGGCTTTTCCGCCGAGGTGGACGAGCGAGCCATCCGGGAGAACAATTTCGAGGCCGAGGACGTGCGTGGTGGTAAAGCCATATTTCAGGCAATGCGCGCCGCCGGAATTTTCAGCAACGTTGCCGCCGATACTGCAGATGGATTGCGAAGAAGGATCTGGTGCGTAGAAATATTCGTTGTGCTGGATGCGCGCAGTGACGTCGAGATTGATGACTCCAGGCTCGACAATCGCGCGAGCGTTTGGGATGTCAACTTCGAGGATGCGATTCATACGCGCGAGGCTGATAACGATGCCGTTTTCGACGGGGAGCGCGCCGCCGCTCAAGCCGGTGCCGGAACCGCGCGCGACGAAGGGAATTTTTTCGCGATGGCAGATGCGGACAATGGACTGTACTTGATCGGAGGATATGGGCAACAGGACGGCACGGGGCATGACGCGAAAATTGGTCAAACCATCGCACTCGTAGGTGTGAAGTTCTTCGGGCGAGGAAATCAGGCCGCGGCTGTCAACAATTGCCCGGAGCTCGTCAAGAATGCGCGCATCCATAAGTTCCATTGCATGGAATGGAAGAAGAAGCTTGCCCCATCAGTGGATGAAGTTCAAGCCACTGGGGATGAATTGGGGGAAGACGTAGGCGTACAGCATGACGATGATGCCGACGATGGCCGCAAGCGCCACGGAGTGCCAAAAAACGAAGCGGAAGATGGTGCCCTCATTGCCGACCTGGTTGGTAGCGGCAGTGGCGATGCAGATGGACTGCGCGTCAATCATTTTGCCCATGACGCCGCCGGCGCTGTTGGTGGCGCACATGAGAATGGGGCTGAGGTTGAGCTGTTGCGCGGTGATTTTCTGCAAGCCGCCGAAGAGGACGTTGGAAGACGTGTCGCTACCCGTGAGAGCTACCCCGAGCCAGCCGATGAACGTACCGAAGAAAGGAAAGAACCAGCCCGTGCGCGTGAAAGCGAGACCTAAGACGGCGTCCATGCCGGAGTAGCGGGTGACGTAGCCGAGGCCGAGCATGCAAGTCATGGCGACGATAGCAAACCGCAATCGGAAGAGAGTTCGGCCGAAAATTTGGAAGAGTTTGTCTACCCCGAGGCCGAGGATAAGACCGGAAAGAATAGCCGCTATAAAGCATCCTGTTCCCGTGGCTGTGAGCCAGTTGAAGTCGAAGCGCGCACCTTCGGCCGTTGCCTTCGCAACAACTGGCGCCGTTCGAAACACTTTGTTATGCAAATACGGCCAGTCCCATCCCGCTGCACCAGGCCGAGGTTTGCCGTCAGGCATTATGACCTTGAAGGCGGGAGTCGTAGCCTGATTCATAGCCAACTTTACCCTGGGCAATCCCCAGAGGAGCACGAGGACAGAGAGGATGGCGAAGGGTAACCAAGCCTTGGCAGTTTGACCGGCGGTGTAGTGCTTCACTACATCCTTGCGCGCTACCTTGGCGGCATCTTCCTGACGTTCGTCTTCGAATCGCCAGATACGCTTTGGCTGCCATACACGAAGGAATAGAAGTGTGGCAACCAGGGAAACAACGCCGGCAGCGATGTCTACGAGATTGCTGTCCATGTGATTGGCCCAGAACCATTGCGTGGCGGCAAAGGAAATACCAACGACGAGGATGGCGGGGAAAACTTCGAAAGTTTCTTCCCAACTGACCATGGCGCGAACAAGCCAGAACGGGACGATGATAGCGGTGATAGGAAGAATGCGACCGATCATCGCGCTCAAATCGCTCTCGGGAAGCTGCGTCACGCTGGCCAGTGCATGTACCGGAGTGCCGATGGCGCCCCAGGCGACCGGCGCCGTGTTGGCGATGAGATTCAGCGCGGCGGCTTGAAAGGGCTTGAAACCAAGGCCAATCATGAACGCGCCGGCGATCGCGACAGGTGCGCCGAATCCCGCACAGCCTTCAATGAATGCGCCAAAGCAGAAAGCGACGAGGAGGAGTTGCAATCGGCGATCTGGAGTGATGGCGGCGACAGAGTGCTTCATGATTTCGAATTGGCCGGTTTCGACGGAAATGTCATAGAGAAAGACAGCGGCGATGACGATCCAGACGATCTTGAGGAGGCCGAATGCGGAGCCGTAGAAAAAACTGCTGACTGCGAGGCTCGCCGGCATCCTAAATACTGCGATTGCGCAAATCACGGCGGTGGCAGCGCCCGCGACGGCGCAGAGATGAGCTCGCACCTTAAGTCCCGCCAGCAAGCCGAGCAAGACGATGACGGGCAGCGCTGCCACCAGCGTTGAAAGCCACCAGTGTCCAAAGGGGTCATAGTTCTGAGTCCAAGTCACGACAAGACCTCCAGCACACCACGAATTGCGAATTGCCGACGAGCTTGATTACTTAGAGTTATAGCGGAAAGAGAGAACGCCAAACGCCAACCCTCGTTCCCGTCCCCGAATGCCTGCGTACCGACCGCTGAGATACTTCGTTGGCGTCAACTTGTCAAGAGAGAAGTCCAGAGAGAAGTCCTGATGGGGGACAGCGCGACCGGGGGTGAACTCACCCTGCGGCGAAAGTCGAAGGAAAACCTGCGTCGTAAGGGCGGCATCACAACAAGTGTAAACTTGGGTCGAGATTCGAATCATGTTGTAGCGGTGAAAGGCTACCTCGGATGTTTTCCAGGTCGTTCAGGTCAGTTGCGGGCGTGGGATTCTTGTTTGCCGTGACATCTACGGCCGTTCTGTGCACAGCGGCATTTGATGCTAATGGTGCGAACGCGACAAACGACAGTAAAACCGCATTCGAACAGACCACAGATGAATCGGACTACAGTTTGACGGGAATCGTCGTTAATTCCATCACCGGAGCGCCGATTCGCAGCGCGCTGGTGCAGATTACTTTCAGCAGGCAACTCTCGACGCTCACCGGGTCAGATGGAAAATTCAAATTTGAAGGGCTTCCGAGCGGGCAGACCGCCGTCAGCGTTCGCAAACCGGGGTTTTTCTCCGAGGAGGAAATTCATTCACTGACGAACACTCAACGGATGTTCTCCACGGGGCTAGACAGCGCGCCGGCAGTCCTGAAGCTCGTTCCCGAAGGAGTCATTTTTGGCGCAATTCGAGGAGAAGAAGGAGAGCCACTTGAGGGAATGAATGTGCGTTTGACACGCAACAGTTTTAACTCGGGCCATAAGAGGCGCGAAGCGCAGGCGACGGTCCAGACCGATGAGACTGGGGCTTTTCGTTTTGCCGAGCTCATCCCTGGCATTTATTTTCTCAGCGTGAGCCAGGGGGAGCCGTCCGCTCCGGGTCTCCGTGGGCGAATCATCCAACCAAGCGCGAAAGGTTACGCAACGGAATTTTATCCGGGAGTTCCTGTTGCGACGGAGGCGAGCCCGATCAAAATCGTTCCCGGAGAGCGGAAGCAATTGGACATGCTACTGACGGCCAAACCGTTGTATCGAGTGGGCGGCGCGGTCTCGGGGTATGCGGCTGGTCAAAATGTCGGATTGCAAATCACGGACGCATCGGGGCAACCGCTGGCGGTGGGGTCCAATTTCAATCCGCAGACGGGCCGTTTTCAAATCGCAGGAGTTTCGCCAGGATCCTATACGATTGCCGCGGCAGTGGTTGGACCTTCAGGCTCACCTGCTCTCGCAAGGAAGCAGGTAATCGTCAACTCGGACGTCTCGAACGTGCAGCTCCGGCTCGCAGGAACGATTTCCATTCCTGTGATCATGCGAACTGAATTTTCGACGGCGGCCCCACCGGAGAATGGCTTTCCGCGACGGCTAGCGGCGACGGTAGTGTTGACTTCTGTGGACGCATCTTCAGGTGGAGACCACAGCCTCACTCGCCCGAGTGGAACCCCGGAAGACATGACTTTTGAAATTAATGGCGTTCAGCCCGGCGCATATTCCGTTCGGTTGGAGCCTGCGGAAAACGCCTACATCTACTCCGCCAAATATGGCTCGATCGATCTTCTTCACGAAGATTTGACTGTCGACTCAGACACGCCGGTCCAGACCATCGAAGTGATTCTGCGGGATGACTCCGGGCAACTGAGCGGGGCGCTTACCCTAGATGGAAGAAAGGCCGCAGGGGCCGTTCTGCTGGTTCCGGAGAATGCACCGCGACTTATGAAACTGATGCCAACTGATTCTTCGGGAGCATTTGAGTTTTCGGTCTTGGCGCCTGGGAACTACAAGGTCTTGGGGATGGACCGGTTGGATGACGTCGAATACAGCGATCCGGAATTTTTGCGGAAGTATTTGCCTAAGGCCCAGGAAATATCGTTGAGTGCGAGACAAGCTGTGGCGATACAAGTCGAGCTGATTCATGTTGGAGACTGAGGCATGATTTCCTCCGCCGTTCTCTGGATCGCGCTGCAGGTGAGCCTACTGCCGCGGCCTGCGACGCCCGCTCCGACGCCACAGACCTATCGCATCAGCGGAGTCGTAGTAGATGCGCAGAGCAATCAACCGCTTCCCTCTACCGTCATTTTTCTGCAAACGGGGAGCACCGAGCCTACCGAGATCATGACGGCCGAGCTTACGGACGCAGAGGGACGGTTCGCATTCGAAAATGTGGCGCCCGGCAAGTACACGCTGAATGCCCAGCGGCGCGGGTATGCGCCGCAAGCCTATTTGCAGCACGAAAACTATTGGACAGGAATCGCGGTGGGACCGGGCCTGAATTCAGAAAGAATCCGATTTCCGTTGCAGCCGTCGGCATCGATCTCCGGCCAGGTGTTTGATGAGGGGAGTGAGCCCGTGCGGGCGGCGAACGTCCTGCTCTTGGAGCAAAGCCTGGAGAACGGCAGGCGCACAACGAGAATGAGAGAAACAACTGCCACCGACGACGAAGGGCACTTTCGTTTCGGTCATCTCCTTCCGGGCAAATACATTGTGGGAGTAAGCGCAGTTCCCTGGTACACCGTGGCAACTCCACAAGTAGAAGAGGGCGACCACGGGGATTCCGCGAGAACGGATGGCAATTTAGTTTCGGAAACGGCTTTGGATGTGGTCTACGCCATGACATTTTTTCCTAACGCGAGAGAGCTTCCCAGCGCGACAGTCATTAGTCTACGCCCGGGCGATGTGGAGAAGGCCGACATCCGATTGCAGCCGATGCCAGCGATTCATCTACGCGTTAAGGTTCCGACGAGCGATCCGGCAAATAGTTCGAATATCCAGATCATGCAGCAATTGGGAGAAGGGCTCGAATTGCCTGTACGAACTACACAAAGATCGCTCGGACCCGGGGTAATGGAAGTCACCAGGCTAACCCCCGGGCATCTGATCGTTCATGCGGACGCAACGGAAGGAGGGAATCGAACGACGCAAACGCAAAACTTGGATCTTTCCGGTGACTCGGAGATCGAGGCATCAAAGGGCAACGCTGAGGTGAAGGTGAGTGGAATCGCGAAGATGGAGGACGGGAGTGGGTTGCCTGAGGCGGCGGTCGTTCAATTGCGTCGGCTGCCAGGCAGTGATGCCAGCTTTGCCCGTTGCCAGCCGAGTGGAGAGTTTTCGTTTGAGAACGAGACGATCACGGCGGGTCCCTATGAAGTTTCCCTGCCGAACTCCGACTCGTTCATCAAGAGCCTGAAGGCCACCGGAGCCAAAGTTGTCGGGTTGAAGGTGGAAATCGAGGCAGGGAAGGATGTTCGGCTAGAACTTACACTGGCGCGGGGAATGAGCTCGATCAACGGAATCGCGCTGCGGGGCGGCAGACCAATGGAAGCGGTGATGGTCCTGCTGGTTCCTCAGGACGTCGAGAATTTCGGGCAGTTGACCCGGCGGGACCAAAGCGATTCCGACGGAACCTTTACGCTGAAAATGGTGCCGCCGGGGCGCTATACGATCTTGGCGATTGAGAAGGGCTGGGAACTGGAATGGGCCAACCCCGAAGTGCTGCGCAGATATTTGCCCGGTGGGGAAAGCGTGCAGGTTGGGCCTGATGGAATTCCGAGCATCAAAGTGAAGGTGCAATAGGGCCGATCCGATCGGAATGTTTTCCACCGATTTGAAGGCAGAGGAAAATTTGCGCGGCCAGCGCCAATAAGGCGGGGTAGCACACCAGAACGTAGCGCGGCTCGCAGGTTATTAATTGCGTGAGAAATGCTGTTCGAATGAAGATGAATGCCGCAATCAGCAGGATTCCCGGGTTCGTCCGCCAGGACCACGCGGCGGCGAGGGCCATCCCAAGGTACAGGACGTTAAGGATTGCGAAGTCGAGAGTGACAAGAAAATCGGTGGGATTGCTGCGATAACTCTCCAGGAGAGGCCAAAGCCGGCCAGAATAAGGCAGCAGCGTAATTCGCGGAGTGAACCACATGGCTGCTGCGCGCTCGATGGGAATCCAAACATACGTCCGGACCGGATGACGCCGCGCCCGCTCACGGGCCAAAACGGCGAATTCGTGGTCGACGGCTAGCACCATGCCGTGCGCGCTGTTGTAGCGTTGCAGGAAGGAAGCGACGCGCGACCGTTCTTCAGGGGAGTCCGCGGCGTAGGCAGGAAGATCCTTCTCGTAGATCGGCTGCGAAGGCAGTTTCCACGTGAAGAGGTATGCGTCTTGAAAACGAAACATCCAGGTTCTCGTCCAGGCATAGAAACCGGTTGGCAAGATTTCGCCGTAAGTTTCGGCATAGCGAGGAGCGAGGAACTGCATGCGCCCGAGACTCAGCGCGTTGCGTGCGGCCCAGGGCGTCAATGGCAGAAGGAAACCGATTGTCATCCAGAGTGTCGCGACGGCAAGTTTGTTCCAATTCGCAGAACGGAGATTTCGAAAGCAAAGCGCGGTCAGCACGGCCATCAAGAGAAGGGGCGTCTCCGGACGGACAAGAGTGCCGAGTCCCACGACGATGCCGCCGGCGAACCAAACCCAAACCGAGCGGACAAGATCCGGCTTCGATGTAATGGATTCAACTCGCAGCGAAGCTGGGGAGAGAAAAATCAGAATGGCGAGATTGGTAAAGAAAGTTGCGAGGACTTCCGTTTGCGGCACAGCCGCGTAATTTGCGGTGAACGGACAGAGAGCCGTCAGCCACAGCGCTGCCGAAGCGATCCGACCACGATCATCTTCTGGGAGGCTAACTGCCAGGCGTGCCGCGATGCCGGCAGCCAGCACGCAGGTCGCGAGGTCGACAAAGGCCTGCGCCAACATGACCGCTCTCCGGGCGGGACCAGCCAGAGAGTAGACGAGCGCGAGGAATGCCGGATAGCCGGGCACGCGCAAGTCAGAAGGGAGAAGTTGCCCGTGGGAATAGAAACCATATACACCGTGATAGAGCCAATTGCGGGCGAGTTCTTCGTAATAGGCGGTATCTCCGGAATAGAAAGGGAATTTCAGAATGAAGAAAACACGCAGGAGGAATCCGGCAAGGAGTGCTGGCGCGAGGTGCTTATAAAAGGCTTTGGGGAACATGATAGCGGGCGAAGAGGAATTCGCATCGCGCAGACATTGTAACTGAAGTGGTCGGGGCGCCCGGTTTTGATCCGGGGGCCTCCTGCGACCAGGGCAGACGCCCTCGAGTCGCAGTGTCCGCCTGGCAGTCACATGCGTGCAGTTGTACAAGCTATTCGACGGTGGAAGGGCAATCCCATCGTGACTCTCCGAACGACCACCCAAAATCCTTACTTACTAGGCCTTACCATCGTTCGACGAAACGGCCGCCATGTCTGGCTGGCAAGGACGGATCCTAGAAGTCCATGCCTCGAGTCGGAGGATGCGCCAGTAGCCCTATATTTTTGAAGGGCGATCTTGCCCTTATACCTGAGTGCCGAAAAGTTGGAACCCGCGGGCTCACATGTGGCTAATCGGCCGACCGTATTGAAGGAGATACGATGAGAAAGACAGGTTCCCTTGTTGTTCTGCTGCTTGCGTCTATGTCCTTGCAGGCGAAGGACAAGCCCGCTTACGAGAGGGGCGAACTGGTGCAGATGGATTCGGCTGCGTGCGGCTATGCAGAGAAGGACGGCAAGACGCTGGCGGGGGAGATTTTTGGGACCGACGGGCAACACAAAAAGACACAGGAAACGCTGTGCCAGGAATATGTGCTGAGGTCGCAGCGGATTACATACCGAATTCGGCCGAAAGATGACAAACACCCTTCACTTCTTCCGATTGGCGAGACCGCGGAGTTTCGAATCCACAAGGACAAGTTGCTGTTGCGAGTTCCGGAGGCAGGCGGCAAGGAAAGAGAGTATATCGTGCTTTCAATGACGCCGCGTACGGAGGAGGCAGAGAACCAGGCTGCGACAGCTCACGCAAACCGATAGGGATCATTTTTGGTCTGCAATTTTGCCAGGGTTTGCCTGACGTTGATTCAGGATCCCGGAAGATTTCCGCCGCGAACGGGGCCAATTGTTGAGGCCAACAAGCGAACTGCGAAGTCTCTTTACCTTTCGAACGCTTGTGGGTTCATCAGCCTTGTCCGCATGGTAGTCTTCGTCGAACATGGGTAACGGGACAGAAAAAGGTCTGATGCCCGCTCCCGTATGATATCGCTTCTGCAGGTCCAGGATCTTCGCGTGGCGTACACTTCACGAGCTGGGAAAGTGTCCCCTGCTCTTGAAGGGGTAAGTTTTGACGTGCGGCCGGGAGAGACTCTCGGCGTGCTTGGGGAGTCAGGTTCCGGCAAAAGCACGCTGGCTTTGGCGCTGGTGCGACTCCTTCCTAGCAGTGCGGAGATTCAAAAGGGTGCAATTCAATTCGAAGGGCAGGACTTGCTGCGAGCAAAACCGAGGGCGCTCGAATGCGTTCGCGGCGTGCGCATTGGGCTGGTTTTTCAAGAGCCGTCGCTTGCGCTACACCCCACGATTCGAATTGGTGCACAAATCAGCGACGTACTGGCGGCGCACGAAGCGGCGAGCCGAACGGCCCGGCGTCAAAAGACGCTGCAATTGCTTGCGGATGTATTTCCTGAGGATGCGGCGCGGATTGCAGATTCCTATCCCCATCAGCTGAGTGGCGGTCAGCAGCAGCGGGTGCTGATTGCGCAGGCGATCGCTTGCGGTCCATCTCTGATTATCGCGGATGAGCCGACGGCTTCCCTGGATCCCACGACCCAGCAGGAGATCCTGGGACTGTTTCGGATGCTGCGAGAAAAACTCGATCTGTCCCTGATTCTAATCACACACAACCCAGCATTGCTGGCCGGCCTAGCGGACCGCGTGTTGGTGCTGTACGCAGGGAAAGTAATAGAAATCGGCCCGACGGAACAAGTACTTAGATTTCCTCAGCACCCGTACACACGTGCTTTAATGCAAAGCGTTCCGCCGGGACTCGATGAACCTACGAAGGGCCGCAAGTCACGGCTGGCAGTCATCCAGGGAGAGGCGCCGAATCTGGCAGCACTGATGAACGGCTGCCGATTCGAACCTAGATGCACGGACAGGATGGATCAGTGCGCAGAGCGCGAACCGACGGCGGTGGCGGTGAGCGAAGCACATGCTGTTTCGTGTTTCAAGTACGGCGAATGATTCGATTTGAGGCGCGAGAACATGAATCGACTCCTGATCATCGAAAAGCTCGAAAAGCGCTACGAGCGCGCGCATGCGCTCGGGGCCAAGAAGGAAGTAACGGCTTTGCAGGACGTATCTTTTTCCGTTGAGCGGGGGTCGACGCTGGCGCTCGTGGGTGAATCGGGATCCGGGAAAAGCACGCTGGCGTTATGTATAGCCTGTGTGGAGCGGCCGACGTCCGGAAAGATTGTTTTTAATGGAAACGAAATTACCGCCCTCGATGAAAAGCAATTGCGTGAAATGCGTCCACAGATCCAGATGGTGTTCCAAGATCCGGCGCGGTCGCTGAATCCGAGATTTTCGGCGATGGAATTGGTATGCGAGCCACTGCTCGTGCAAGGCCGCCTGGACAAGCGGGAGAGAGAAGTCCGGGCGCGAGCCCTCCTTGGGCAGGTAGGCATCCCGCAAGAAAAAGCACTGCAGAGGGCCGAGGAGTTCAGTGGTGGGCAACGGCAGAGGCTGGCAATCGCGCGGGCATTGTCGCTTGAGCCAAAGCTGCTGATTCTGGATGAAGCGCTTTCCGGGCTGGATTGTTCCGTGCAAGCGCAGATCGCGAATCTGCTGATGGAACTGCAGGACTCGTTGGGATTGACGTATCTCTTCATTACACATGATTTCGCCATGGCGGGTCATCTGGCCGACGAAATCGCGGTGATGGAGCAAGGAAGAGTCGTCGAGCTTGGGGCGGCGGATAAGGTTTTGGGGGCGCCCGATCAAGAGGTCACGCGACGTTTGATTGCCGCCATGCCCAGACTGACCGCCGAGGCGCCCGCGCCAAGGGCCGTCTAATGCGCTATTTCTTGCGCCGATCGATGCAGGCCTCATTTCTCCTTGTTGGCGTATCCATTCTTACATTTCTCTTTTCCGCGATTGCTCCGGGCAATTATTTTGACGAGATGCGGCTGAATCCGCAGATTTCTCCGGAAACGGTGGCGGCGTTGCGAGCGCAATATCAGCTGGACCGGCCGCTGCCGGTGCGTTACGCGCGATGGGTGAACTCGCTGCTGCACGGCGAAATGGGATTCTCTTTTGCGTACAACAGTCCCGTTGCCCCGCTGTTGTGGGTGCGCGCTCGAAACACGTTGCTATTGACGTTGACGGCCACTCTGATCGCCTGGGCCCTGGCGCTTCCTTTAGGAATCTGGAGCTCTGAAACTCGAGGGCGCTTGCCGGATCGCGCACTTTCCGGAGCGACCGCGGCGCTTCTGGTCATTCCGAACCTCGTGCTCGCGCTTGGGCTGCTCATTCTGGCGGTACGGAGCGGATGGTTTCCCACGGGTGGAACAGTCTCCGTCGGATTTGAAAGCCTCTCGTCGCTTCAGAAATTCCGTGATGTCGCTTGGCACATGGAGTTGCCGGTTCTCGCGCTTGTCCTTTCCTCATTGCCGATTCTAGTTCGACACGTGCGTGCCGCTGTGGCGGAGGTACTCGATGCACCGTTCTTGCGCGCGGCCGCGAGCCACGGCATACCACATAAAACACTTCTTTATAGATATGCGCTGAAGGCCGCCGCGAATCCCCTCATCTCACTTTTTGGATTTAGCGTGGGAGCACTCTTGAGCGGCTCGCTGCTCGTGGAAGTGGTGATGAGCTGGCCGGGGCTCGGGCCGCTGCTCGTGGAGGCCATCCTCGCTCGCGATTTGTACGTGGTGATCGCCGGCGTTCTTTGTTCGACGATTTTTCTGGTTGCGGGCAACTTTCTCGCGGATGTGCTGCTGTACTGGGCCGATCCGAGAATCCGAACGGAAGCGGCTGCAAAATGATGCAGCTTCGCAGCTGGAAACGATGGCTTTTCGCGCTTGTTGTACTTCACGGAATCATTGCGGGCGCAGGGTTTTTTGCGCCGTATGATCCCGCCGAGCAAGACCGCGAGCGGCCCTATCTGCCACCGATGAGAATTCATCTGGTGGATACCCAAGGGCACTTTCACTTCCGCCCGTTTGTCTACACGGAACAAATGCGCGGCGGTTCTTTCGATCAATTCGAGGAGCGCACCGAACAGGCCATCCCTTTCCGTTTCTTTGTCACCGGGGCGCGCTACCATTTGCTCGGCCTTCTGCCCTCCCGAACGCATCTTTTCGGCGCGGAGGCGAGCCGAGTTTATTTGCTGGGCAGCGATGCGTACGGCCGCGATCAGCTATCGCGAATTCTGTATGGCGGGCAAATTTCCCTGCTCGCGGGATTGTTGGGTGCGGGCCTCACTTTGTTTTTTGGCGTGCTCATTGGAGGGACAGCGGGCTTCTACGGTGGCTGGAGGGATGGACTCTTGATGCGTGTGGCTGAGCTTTTTATGGCGCTGCCCTGGTTGTATTTGCTGTTTGCGCTTCGAGCCTTCTTGCCGCTCTCGATCAGCCCAATGCAGGCCTTTTTCCTGATCATCTTTGTGATCGGAGCGGTGGGTTGGGCGCGGCCGGCGCGACTGGTACGCGGCGTGGTTCTAAGCGCAAAAGAGCGCGATTTCGTTCACGCGGCACGCGGCTTTGGCGCGACGGACAGTTATCTCCTGTGGCGTCATATCTTGCCGGAAACTTCGAGCGTGATTCTGACGCAGGCGGCCATCCTCGTGCCGCAATTCGTGCTTGCGGAGATGACACTATCCTTTCTGGGGCTGGGAGTGCCGGAGCCGGTGCCGAGCTGGGGCAGTCTCCTGGCCAGCCTTCAGCAATACAGCGTCCTGGTGTCGTACTGGTGGATGTACCTGCCGGCGATGGCAATCGTACCGTTCTTTCTAGGATACCTGGGGCTCGCGAGTGCATTGCAGCAGGATGCAGGCACGGAGAAAATAGCGAGGACGGCAGGCGGAAGCAGATGGTGAGAATGGCAGCACACTCCACGTTTGGCAGATGGCTTGTTTGTGGCTTGCTCCTGGCTGGCGTGATCGTATTTTCACGGCCCGTCAGGGGAATTCCCCAGCAGGCAAGTTCGTCCGAAGAATTGCTCACACTTCCAGGGGGAATCGGGAAACATGGTGGGCGGCTGGTCGTTTCGCTGCGCGCTGAACCAAAAACGCTAAACCCGCTGACAGCCGCGGATGCGCCGTCGCGTGAAGTGATTCTTGGCGCGATGCAAGCGGACCTGATTCACATTAATCGTGCAACACAGCTCACGGAACCCGGGCTAGCGAAGTCATGGAATGTTTCTCCGGATGGGCTCCAGTACACCCTCATCCTGCGCAAAGGATTGCGGTTTTCAGACGGGCAGCCAGTCGATGCAGACGACGTGGTATTCACATTTCGGGTCTACCTTGACGAGAATGTTCATGCCACGCAGCGCGACCAGTTCATCGTCGGGGGCAAACCAATTTCTGTGCGCAAAGTGGACGCGCAAACGGTGGTCTTCCAGTTGGCGAAAACTTACGGCGCCGGGGAGCGGCTGTTCGATGGCCTGGCGATCTTGCCGCGCCACTTGCTCGAAAAACCCTACACGGAAGGAAAGCTTTCGCAAACCTGGACGCTTGCGACGCCCGCGAATGAGTGGGCGGGGCTCGGACCGTTTCGATTGAAAGAATACGTCGCGGGGCAAGAATTGGTCCTTGAGCGCAATCCTTACTACTGGAAACAAGACGCCAAGGGTAACCGGCTGCCGTACCTGGACGAATTGGTTTTCCTTTTTGTGCCCAATGCGGACGCGCAAGTATTACGGTTCCAGTCGGGGGAAACGGATCTCATCAGCAGGCTGGGCGCGGAGAATTTCTCGGTGCTGAGCCGCCAGCAGAGCGGCTATACGATGTCCGACGCCGGGCCCGGGCTCGAATACAATTTTCTTTTCTTCAATCTGAATGAGCCGGGGGAAAAGACTTCGCCCGATCTGGCGCGGAAAATGAAGTGGTTTCGGGACGTTGAGTTCCGACAGGCCATCTCCGCGGCGATCGACCGGGAGGCGATTGTCCGGCTAGTTTATCAAGGTCGCGGAGCGGCGCTTTGGGGACCCGTCACCCCAGGCAATCAACGTTGGGGAAATTCAGGGATCCCCCATACTGCGCGGTTGCTGGAGAAATCGCGGGCGCTCCTGAAGGAAGCAGGCTTCGCCTGGACCACCGGACCGGATGGGGAGCAAGCACTTGTGGATTCCGATGCCAAGCCTGTCGAGTTTTCCATCCTGACCAGTTCGACGAATGCGGACCGCACAAAGATGGCCACGTTGATTCAGGACGACCTGAAACAACTCGGAATGCGCGTTCAAATCGTGCCAATGGAGTTTCGGTCCTTGATCGATCGCGTGACGCAAACAAGAGAATACGAGGCTTGTGTCCTGGGCCTGGTCAGTTTCGACGCCGACCCAACCGCAGAGATGAACGTTTGGCTCTCGACTGGCGGAACGCACCTATGGAACCCATCGCAAGCGCATCCGGCGACGGCATGGGAGGCGGAGATCGACAAGCTGATGGAGGAACAACTTGCTGCGCCAAGTTACGCGCAGAGGAAAAAGTCGTTTGACCGCGTGCAAAAGATCCTAACCGAAAATCAGCCGATGATTTTTCTTGCCAGCCCGGACATCTTGACGGGGGCAAAAAAATCGGTCGGCAATTTTCATCCCGCCGTTTTGGAACCGTACGTCCTGTGGAACGTCGAGCAACTGTACTTCAAGAATGCCTCAGGCACCACCCGCCCATGAGTCCGGTCATCGCGAAGGCTGTAAAGAAAGCTCGGAACGGCTGGGATGACACGCGGCTGGTCAAGGAGTGTCTCGCGGGAAACGAAGAAGCCTGGTCCTTGCTGATTGACAAGTATAAAGCGCTCATCTACTCCATCCCCGTCAAGTACGGCTTGCCGCCTCATGAAGCGGCCGACGTATTTCAGTCCGCCTGCATGGAGTTGCTGACGCGGCTGCCCGAATTGCGAGAGCCGCGGGCATTGCCGAAATGGCTCATGCAGGTGGCGCATCACCAGTGTTATCGAGTGAAACGTCGGGCGCAGCGCCTGGTGAGCCGCGATGACGAGCCGTATTTGCCGGAGCCGGAAACGCCCGCCGTCGCAGAAGCCCTTGTGCAGCAGACGCAAGAAGAACAGATGCTGCGGGAAGCGATGGGAACTCTGACTCCGCAATGCCGCAGGCTCGTGGAACTGCTGTTTTTTGAAACTCCGGCGCGGCCGTACAAACAGGTTGCCGCGGAACTGGGCCTTGCCCTGGGTTCTATCGGGTTTACACGCCAGAAGTGTATCGAGCGATTGCGGCGAAATCTGGACGAACTGGGATTCCACTGATGCCCATAGTGGTCAAGAAGGCGCCGCCGGACGAACTCTTTTCCCAACTCGCGCAGCTCGCTACTGAGCCGGCCCGCCAGAAATTTCTCGCTCGCCACCGGGCCCTCGTGAGCGGCGAGGTTGTCAAGCGGTTGGCTAAGCTGGTTGTTGAGCGTGTGCGCGTCGACACGCGCGAAGCGGTGCACCTTGCGGAAGCAGCCGTTTTGATCGGGAGGAAACTGCGGCAGAAGGAAAGCCTGGCTCTCGGGCTGCGAGCAAAGGCGAACGCGCTATACGCGTGCGGGAACAATGCGGGGGCCGTCGAACACCACGAAAAGGCTTTCGAACTTTACGAAAAGCTGAACAACCAGAAAGAGGCCGCGCGAACTCTCAGCAGCTCAATCCAACCGCTGATCCTCCTCGGAGAGTATGACCGAGCGTTTCAGGCGGCGGAACGCGCCCGGGAGATATTTGCGCGTCTTGAAGATTCCTGGCGCTTGGCCCGGCTGGAAATCAACGTTGGCAACATCTATCACCGTCAAGACCGTTTCGAAGAATCGATCGCACATTACGAACGTGCCTATATCGGCTTGATGCCCTACAAAGACGGGGAAGGAATGGCCGCCATCTTCAGCAACTTGGCGATGTGCCTGATCAATTTGAACGATTTTGCCAGATCGTTGGATTGTTATCAGAAGGCTCGCGAGCTGTGCAAGGAAAACGGCATGCCACTGCTGGTCGCGCAGGCCGATTACAATATCGCCTACCTCCACTATTTCCGGGGCGAATATAGCATTGCCATCGAGATGCTCTACGCCGCACGCCGCGCCTGCGAGGCCACGGGCGACGCCTATCATCTGGCTCTTTGCTATCTCGATCTATCGGACATATACCTCGAGTTGAATTTGAGTGAAGAAGCGGGGGAAATGGCCGATGAAGGTTTCTCGCGGTTTGAAAAGCTGGGCATGGGCTACGAAGCGGCGAAAACGCTCGCAAACCGGGCAATCGCCTACGGTCAGCAAGGGAAAACAGTACAGGCACTCGAACGGTTCAGCAAAGCCCGAGAAATGTTTGCGCGAGAAAAGAATCTCGTCTGGCCGTGGCTTCTGGATTTGTACCAGGGACTTCTGCTGTTCCACGAAGGACGCTACTTTGAAGCGCGAAGGCTCTGCGTTGGCGCAGCCGGGTTTTTCGATCAAACCTTGCTCTCCGGCAAGTCCGTTCTCGCACACCTTCTTTTGGCGCGCATCGCCATGCAAATCGGAGAGCCGTCCGTCGCGGAATCGGAGACGGAAGCAGCCGTCGCCAAGATTGAGCGCTTACAAGCGCCAGTGCTCGCCTATCAGGCGCACTTCCTCCGCGGGCAGCTTGCCCAGAATCGCGGAGACCGCCCGGCGGCTCTCTCTGAGTATGGCGAGGCGCGCAAAGCGCTCGAATCTTTGCGCAGCCGGCTGCACTCCGAAGAGTTGAAGATCTCATTCGTGAAAAACCGCCTTCAGGTATACGAAGCGCTAGTGGATTTGCACTTGAGTGGCGAGCCTGGCGAGGCTGCTGCTGCCGAGGCCTTTAACTGCATCGAAGCGGCAAAATCGCGCAGCATGACGGAAATGATTTTTCAGAGCGGCCAGAGTCTGCCGATGGGAGATGCCGGGCAGAGCGAACTGGTGCGGAGAATTCGCGATTTGCGCGAGGAGCTTAACTGGTATTACCACCGCATCGAGTTGGAACAACTACGCCCGGAAGAGAGCTCTTCGAAACGCCTGCAACAATTGCATGAAAAGGCGGTCTCTCACGAGAACGAGCTATTGCGAACGCTTCGGGAGCTGCCTGCGAACGAAAGGGAATACGCCACACTCGAAGCTCCCGCGGACTTTTCGCTGGCCCGGCTGCAATCCACTCTGCGTCGAGGCACAGCGCTGGTCGAGTATTACTCGACGGGAGATCGCCTTATTGCTGCCGTGGTTATGCGAGATTCGATCCGAATCACCGCTGTCAGTGTGGTCTCCCGCGTCACCCATTTTTTGCACCTGCTGCGCTTTCAGCTATCGAAATTTCGCATGGGTGCAGCCTACGCTCACCGGTTTGAGCAGCCATTGCTCGACGCAACCCAGTCCCATCTGGAATCCCTTTATACGGAACTGATTGCTCCGATCCGCGACCAACTGAACGCCAGGCATCTGATTTTCGTGCCCCATGGTGCTCTCCATTTTCTCCCATTTCATGCTTTGCGAGACGGAGAAGCGTACCTGTGCGACACACACACAATCTCCTACGCGCCAAGCGCCACCGTCTTTGCCCTCTGCCAGGAAAAAACGGGCAGAGACATGCCCAACTCGTTGGTGATGGGAATCCCCGATGACCGTGCGCCGCACATCCTGCACGAAGTGCAATCCGTCGCGACGCTCTTGCCGCATCCCGAGCTTTTCCTCGGCGCGCAAGCAACGGCAAAGGTCCTTCGGGAGCGAGGTTCGGCGAGCAGCCTTCTTCACATAGCAACGCACGGCACCTATCGTCAGGACAACCCGATGTTTTCCGGCATCCGGCTCGGAGATGGTTACCTGAACCTGTACGATCTGTATCAGATCAGACTGCCGGCGAAACTTGTTACCTTGAGCGGTTGCGCCACGGGGATGAACTTCGTTTCCGCGGGGGACGAACTTCTGGGCCTGCAGCGCGGCTTGTTCTGCGCCGGCGCGACGTCTCTGCTCCTCTCCCTATGGGACGTTCATGATGAGAGTACCTCGGCCCTGATGCAGGAGTTCTACAAGAATTACATCCAAACCGGCGACATGGCCGGTGCTCTGCAATCCGCAATGAAGCAGCTCCGCCAGCAGCATCCCCATCCGTATTTCTGGGCTCCCTTCGTGTTAGTCGGTAAACTAGCTGAAACTAAAGAGGTTAGCTAAATTCTTTCCTTCCTATATTTTCTACCCTCTTGGGCCCCCTTATTCCACGAGAGCAATAGCGGCTCTCTCCGCTGGGGAGCGGAAGTTCAGAGAAAGGCTGATGGGGGGATAAAGATGAAGCACTTTACAAGTGAGGAGTGGATCGATTTCGTAAACCAGGTGAATTCACCGAAGCAGGAAGCCATGAAGAAGCACCTGGGTACCAGCTGCAGGCAATGCATGGGAACAGTAGCGTTATGGCAAAAACTCCACAACACGGCCGCCATGGAGGCCATGTATCAGCCTCCGGAAGCGGATGTACGAATCGCCAAGGCGGCGTTTGCCGCCGCCGGCGGAGCGACGCAGAGAAACGAAAAGAGCAGCTTCGTCGAGGTGATGTTCGACAGCTTTCTACAACCGTTATTGGCGGGCGCACGATCCAGCGGAGTGGGGATCAGGCAAATGCTGTACCGCGCTGACCCCTATCAGATCGATATCCAGATTGAATCGAGGCCGGAGGGCAATCGCCTAGCGGTCACGGGTCAACTCCTGGACGTGAGTTCGCCTGGTGTTGTCGGACGGGATATAAAGATCACGCTTTCCAATCATCGCGGGAATGTCATCCACACGGTCACCAATCAGTTTGGCGAGTTCCGCGGTGAGATCGAAAACACGGGCGACTTGGAGCTTTCCTTCCCCGGCCAGGGCGAGAAATCCATTGTGATTTCGCTCCGCAATGCCTTGGGAAAGTTGCCTGGGAGCAAAGCGTGACAGGTGAACGCCACATCGATATTTTCAGGTATTCACCGGATGGTACTAGCGTACCAAACGGGAATAGTTCGAATGATTGTGACAGATATCACACTCGTACCATTGGCCCAAGAGGCAGATTCCGCGAGACTTGCGGTGTATCCCTTTGTGCCGAAGGTGCAGTGAAAAACCTAAAGCAGGAGTCCCCGGGAAGGGATTTATACTATGAAACGTAACTTTCTAATTCTCGCCGTCCTGATTGTCCTGGTAACCGCAGGGGGTCAGCCCGTCGCGGCCCAGAATCGCTACATCGTCCAGACGACCGGCGGACTCACTTCCGTCCTTAACCTTTGCCTTGCGGCCAACTGCCAGGTTCAGGGGTCGCTCGACGGCGCTGTCGGCCAGACTTATCTGGTGACTTCGACGGGCAACCTCATCTCAAATCTTCTGAACGGCACAATAAATCTTCTCGAATCCCTCCTCGGCATCAAGAGCATCGAGCCTGATCGGTTCTTGCCCATTCCTCAAAGGCCGATTAGCAACATCCCTCCAGGATTGAACGATCGAACGCTCGTCAACTATTACGGCACTCTCGTCTGGCATGGCTATGCCGCGCAACCCGCCGCACAAATCATTCGACTTTCCGATGCGCAAAACGGCTTCAACATCGGTGGAAGCGGAATTGTAGCCGTGATTGATACCGGTGTGGATACCTCGCACCCCGTTCTCCAGCCCGTTCTGCTGCCGGGGTACGACTTCACCCGCAATCAGCCGGGCGCTTCCGAGTGGCTGGACGTCCCGCAGTTGCAAAATGGAGATAACGACGACAACTCTGACGATCAAGGCCCTGTAGTCGTGCAGCAGTCCAGTGTCGCCGTCTTGGATCAATCTTCCGTTGCAGTCCTCGATGGAGGGCCGTACGCCGCATTTGGCCACGGTACGATGACGACCGGACTGGTTCACCTCGTCGCCCCGAAATCCAAGATTCTTCCTCTCAAGGCCTTCACCTCCAACGGCACGGGATATCTTTCCAACATCGTCGCGGCCCTCTACTACGCCGTGCAGCACCAAGCGAACGTGGTCAACATGAGCTTCGATGTGTCGACGTCTTCTGCGGCCTTGAGCCAAGCAGTTTCCTACGCCAACCAGAAGGGCGTGGTTCTGGTCGCCGCCGCCGGCAACGAGAACACCAGTGCCCCGGTGTACCCTGCTGCCTTGAATGGAAACGTGATGGGCGTTGCTTCGACTACGAGCTGGGACGCGCGTTCTTCCTTCTCGAACTACGGAAACACGGACGTCTGGATTGCAGCACCCGGTGAATACGTCATCAGTACCTTCCCTGGCGGCACCTACGCCAGTGCTTCTGGGACTTCCTTCAGCTCTCCGATAGTCGCCGGAACCGCGGCGCTGATGTTGAGCGCCAAGACTTCCCTGAACCAGGCATCGGCGTCCAGCGCGCTGTCCCATGCGATCAAACTCACTCCGGACCTGCACAACGGCCGTCTCGACGTCTACCAGGCGGTTTCTGCGTGGGTGAACAGCAGCTCCAGCTCCGGCGGCGGCTCCGGTTGCTTTTTGCTCTGCTGGTAACGGCTGTGGCGAAGGGGCACGCACCGATGATCGCCCTGTCCTCCAAGCCTCCTCTGACGCCAGACCCGCTGCGCGTCAAGCTCATCGAAGAGCAGGTCACCGCGCTGCGTAGCTCGGTGATCTGCGCCTTCAACCAGCTTCTGGACTTGAAGGATCTCAATACCGGCGTTCACAGCACGCGCCTTGCGGAATGGGGCATGCGCGTCGGCCAGGAGCTTGGGCTGGAAGAATCGGAACTCCAAAACCTGGAAGTTGCCGCGCTCCTGCACGATATCGGCAAAGTTGGGATTCCCGACGCCATCCTGAGAAAACCAGGACGTCTGGACGCTGACGAATACGCCTTGATGAAAAAGCATCCGGAATACGGCTGGGCAGTCCTGCGCATGCTTCCGGGATTCGAACGCGCCGCCCTCGACATTCTTCACCACCACGAAAATTTCGATGGAAAAGGCTATCCAGCTGGATTAAAAGAACTGGAGATTCCTGTAGTGTCTCGCATCGTTTCCGTGATCGATGCCTTCGACGCCATGGTGTCCTCGCGCCCCTATCGCGTCGGTCTCCCGCACGAGGAAGCGATTCGCCGGCTCATTGAATCCAGCGGGACGCAGTTCGATCCCGCCGTCGTGCAATGCTTCATTTCCTTCGCGCAAGCCGAGATGGCCACGGTTTTTGCAGCCGCCGGCACCTCTGTTTCCTCCGCCCTCTAGTTCTTCATAATCCCAAGTATCCGGAGACCGCCCCACGGCACCTCACGACTCGCGAGGACCATATTTGGCAAATTGAATCCTAGCCTGATTGCAGGAGCCACTTGATTCGAACCTGAGACCTCGTGCGTAAGTGGTCGGGGCGCCCGGATTTGAACCGGGGGCCTGCTGCGCCCAAGGTAGCGGTAGGAATGCTATCTGATTGGTCCGCCTATCTTTGTGCTGCGTCATAGAACGTTTTGGAATCTAAGTTGTCAGTATTTGGACCCAAGTTGGACCCAACTTTTTGCCGACCGCACCCCTTCAGTGAGACAGCTTTCGATGGGCACACTTGCAGTTCTTTGAGTTTTCTTCCAGTCTCCCGACGAAGCCGGGTATCTGGGGAGGGGGCGACGTCGCCCCCTCCCCCCAGAAAATTTGTCGCCTGTGGTCGTCATGGTCTTAAAAACACTAGAGTTGCACTCGCTGAGCTCGCCACCGCTCCCGGAAGTGCAGTTTGCTGCTCGAATTCTTCCGGAGGACGGTAGCCCAACGCCGAATGCAGCCGTTGCCGATTGTAATACTGCTCGATGAATTCTTCGATGTTCACACGCATGTGCCCAAGGTCTTCTCGGGCGAACCCCCAAGCTGGCACAGTTTTTTTGGACACAGCTTCCGCAGCGATTCACCCGGTCACGCCGAATGATTCAATGTCTCGTCGACCGACCAAGCGACCGACACTGTGCTGGGTGTTCTTCCAGTGAAAGGAAGTTACCCAGCGTGTCAGACGGGAATCGAGGCAGAACAAACTTGAGTTCTTCGTTTCTTGCGAACCCTCCCGGGACATTCATCCGATTTCCAACAGACTGGACACTGTCCAGGGGATTCGACAGGCAACTCTCGCTAGCCAAGGGTTATGTTCTCCCTGCTTAACTCCCTAACCTTCTTGCTGCCAATATCTTGCATGAATACTCGGTTCTCCTTCCGAAACGGTACAACGCGTGCTTTCTCCCATCGCGGAAGTTGAAATCGTAACTCAGTGTAAGGGCGATTCATCATGAAACCAATCACGCAGGAAAACGATAGGCTGGGATTTGTCGGGATCGGCTACATGGGCCGGCCGATCGCTCGGAGGTTACTTGAATCTGGCTTCAAGCTGACAGCCTACGACCGGAACTGTGCCAAGGCGGAGGAGTTAATTCCGTACGGTGGCAAAGTCGCCCAGAGCGTTTCGGAACTTTCGTCCAGTTGCGACGTCGTATTGTCCTGCTTACCAAGCGATGAAGCTGTCTTGGACATTTATCGAGGGCCTGACGGCATTTTCGCAAATGCACATGGTGGATTGCTAGTCATCGATCTGAGCACGGTGTATCCAGAAACCTCGCAGCAACTCTCAAGACTAGGTTCAGAGCGTGGAGTTAAGGTCCTTGATGTGACTATATCAGGGAGTACTCCTGCCGCGGAAAATGGGTTGCTGACCCTGTTTGGAGGCGGAGATAAGGAGCGCTTCGACGCTGCCGAGTCGATCTTTCGCGTTATCGCGAAAAAGTATTTTTATCTCGGGCCGAGCGGCTCCGGGGCGACGATGAAGCTTGTGGTGAACACTCTACTGGGAATCGGAATGCAGGCGATTGCCGAAGCCGTAGCGCTCGGTGAGAAGGCTGGCCTTGATCGCAATCGCTTGCTGGACGTGCTGTCCCAGACCGCCGTAGTCGCCCCAGCGCACGTGGGCAAACTGCAAAGAGCGATGAAGAGCGACTACAGCCCGCAATTTCCGATTCGGCTAATGAACAAGGATTTCGGGTTGATTCTCAATCTCGCGGCTGCCGTTGGCGCGCGAATGCCCGCAGCGGGAGCTGCTTTTGAGATCAATGCGAGGCAATCGGACGAAGGACCGGAGCAAGATTTTTCGGCGGTGATTCTGCAAATGGAAAAACGTGCGCGTTTGGTTCCAACGGCAATAGGCGGACGTGATCCGGTGTCGATTTAGCTAGGGGTTCATGTGGTTGGGTGTAGTTCAGTCCATTTGCATACGATTTAGGTGAGAGCACGAATATGATTCAACTGAAGGTGAACGGAGTTGAGCAGTCTTTCGGCGGTGAACCGGAAATGCCGCTGCTCTGGTATCTGCGCGACATTTTGGGGCTGACGGGATCGAAATTTGGCTGCGGCGTTGGACTTTGCGGCGCATGCACGGTCCACGTGAATGGGCAGGCAACACGATCCTGCGTGACGGCCATGCGCGACGCGGCCGGAAAAGAGGTCACGACGATCGAAGGGCTCGACAAGAGCGGATTGCATCCAGTTCAGAAGGCCTGGATGCAAATCAACGTGCCGCAGTGCGGCTATTGCCAGGTGGGGCAGATCATGCAGGCGGCTGCTCTGCTGGAGAGCAAAAAGAAACCGACCGATCAGGAAATTGACGAGGCGATGGCCGGGAATATTTGCCGGTGTGGAACCTATCAGCGGATTCGCGCGGCGATTAAATCGGCGGCGGGGGAAACGGCATGAGCAACATTGAAAATGTGAGCCGACGCAGGTTTTTGACGGGAGGCATCATCGCGGCAGGCGCGTTCGTGCTTGGTGTTCGTTATTACCGCAAACTGTTGCCTGGGGATAAACTTTCAGAGGAAACAAACGCGGCTCACGCCGTATTACATCCCAGCGTGTATCTCGGTATCGACCCGGACGGAACGGTGTGGATCGTCGCTAGTCGTTCGGAAATGGGCACGACAAGCCGTACGACTTTACCCCTGGTCGTCGCAGATGAATTGGACGCGGATTGGAAGCGCGTAAAGATCGAGCAGGCCATCGGCGACAAGCGATACGGTGACCAGAATACGGATGGATCACATTCGATCCGCTCGTTCTACGACGCGATGCGCGAAGCGGGAGCAACGGCGCGATTCATGTTGATTCAAGCTGCGGCCAAGCAGTGGGGTGTTCCGGCAGGGGAGTGCGAAACCGATTTGCACGTTGTTGTCCACCGTGCGACGAGCCGCAAGGCGGGTTACGGTGAACTCGCGAGCGCAGCGGCGAAATTGCCAGTCCCTCCCAAAGAAGAGTTGAAGCTCAAGCCAAAGAGCGCCTGGCGATATATAGGCAAAGGAGAAGTGAGTTACGACCTCGAAGCACTGGTCACCGGGAAAGCTGTCTATGGAATGGATGCTCGCCTGGAGGGGATGGTGTATGCGTCCATAGAGCGCCCGCCCGCGCTGGGCGGCAAAGTGAAATCGTATGACGACAAGGAACCGCTGAAGGTCGCTGGCGTGCGTCAGATTATTCCCCTTGATCCATTCCAGCCTCCACCCGCGTTTCAGCCGCTCGGCGGCATTGCGATCATTGCGGATAACACCTGGGCAGCATTTCAAGGCCGCAAGAAACTGAACATCGTATGGGATAACGGACCAAACGAGACCTACAACTCGGATTCCTACAAGAACGAAATGCGAGCGACTTCGCACAATCCTTGCAAAGTGGTACGCAATATTGGTGATGCGGACGCGGCTTTCGCCAAAGGCGGAAAGATCCATGAAGCGGACTACTACGTTCCGCTTCTAGCGCACGCCGCGATGGAGCCGTTGGTCGCCCTCGCCGAGTTTAAAGACGGCAAAGCAACGTTGTGGGCTCCGACGCAGAATCCTCAAGCTGTGCAAGACATCGTTTCGAAGGAGCTCGGGATCTCGAAAGCAGACGTAATTTGCCACGTTACTCTGCTCGGCGGAGGATTTGGGCGCAAGTCGAAGCCCGATTACGTTGCAGAGGCTGCGGTTTTGTCGAAAAAAATGGGCCGGCCGGTGAAGGTGGTTTGGACTCGTGAAGACGACATCAAGTTCGACTACTACAACGCCGTCGCTTCGATGTACATGAAAGCAGCTCTAGGGGCGAACGGCAAACCGACCGCGTGGCTGCAACGGTCGGTCTTCCCTCCCATTCCTTCCATTTTTGACGTGAATGCGGTTTACGGCGATGCGGCCCATCTTCAGCAGGGCTGGACGGATATTCCCTACGATCTGCCAAATCTTCGCATTGAGAATGGACCCGCGAAGGCCCATGTGCGCATCGGCTGGCTACGCTCGGTGGCGAACATCTATCACGCATTCGGCATTCAATGCTTCACGGACGAACTTGCCCATGCGGCCGGACGCGATCCGCTCGAGTATTTGCTCGATCTAATCGGGCAACCGCGCACGATTGATTTCAAGGGTGTGGAGTATCCGAATTATGGCGCCTCGTTGGAGACCTATCCTTGGGAAACCGGCCGTCTGCGCCACGTTACAGAGTTGGTCGCAGAAAAATCCGGGTGGGGAAAACGCAAGCATGGCAAGGGAACCGGCGTCGGGATTGCGGCGCATAAGAGCTTCTTGACGTATGTCGCCACGGTGGTTGAAGTCGAAGTCAATGATCAAGGTGAGGTGCGAATTTCACGGGTGGATGTGGCCCTGGACGCAGGCCTGGTCGTAAATCCGGAGGCGACGCGCGCCCAGTTCGAGGGGGCGGCAGTGTTCGGGACCAGCGTGGCGCGAACTGGAGAGATTACGGCCACGAAGGGTGTAATCGACCAGTCGAATTTTCAGGACTATCCAGTAGCTCGAATTAATGAGGTGCCTGGTCAGACGAACGTATACATCGTCGATAGTGACGCTCCCCCGGCGGGCGTCGGTGAGCCGGGGGTGCCGCCGTTCATTGCGGCGTTCTGCAACGCCATTTTTGCCGCAACCGGCAAGAGAGTAAGGGATCTGCCGATCACAAAGCTCGGCTTAAGTTAACGGTCCCGAGCTTGGGTGAAGAGTCTTGCAGTTGAAGTGAAAAGTTGAAAGTAAAAGGAAGAGTCATGACACAAGATAAGACTGAACGACATGTAGTGTTCGCCTCTGCAATTCTGCTGGTGCTTTTTGTTGGCCTCACACTCTTTGTCACCTCGATTGTGGGAGCTAGTCCCGTGCCAGACAGCGTTGCCAGTGCGACATACCGCACGAAATGCGCGATGTGCCACGGTCCAGACGGGGCCGGTTCCCAGGTTGGAAAAAGCATGAATGTTCCGGACCTTCGGTCACCGGTAGTCCAGAAGCTGCCCGATGCGCAACTCGCGGAGATCATTTCCGACGGTAAGGGGGGAATGCCTTCGTTCAAGAATTCGCTCAGCGAGGATCAGGTTCATTCTCTCGTGGTGCACATTCGCTCCCTGCGTGCAAAAAAATAGTCTGAACTCGGCTCACTGTTACTTCACGGCAAACGGGTTAACTCCTTCAGAAGCGATCGTATGGAGAGGAGGTACGTCATGAATAATAAGAGCAATCGACAGAGCCAAGAGGATGTACTCCATCAACGCCTCGCGTCAGCCTCACGAAGTCAGGAGGCCGCGGATGTCGGAATGTCGCGCCGGGGTTTCTTGGGGTTAGCGGCAGCGTCCATTTTCCTAGCGCACGTTGACCAGCAGTCTCCGCGATTAGAATCCAGGAACGGCATTCCCTATCGGACGCTGGGCCGCAGCAGAGAGAAAGTCTCGCTCATCGGGCTCGGTGGCTATCATCTTGGCAATCAGGCAGATCCCCAAGAAAGCATTCGCATCATTCGCACGGGCCTCGATAAAGGAATCAATTTCCTCGACAACTGCTGGGACTACAACGGCGGCGAGAGTGAAATCCGCATGGGCAACGCGCTACGCGATGGGTATCGCCGAAAAGCTTTTCTCATGTCCAAGATCGACGGGCGCACCAAAGCCGCCGCTACTAGCCAGATCAACGAGTCTCTACGCCGCCTTCAGACTGACCGGATCGATCTGCTCCAATTTCATGAGGTCATTCGCGACACCGATCCAGATCGCATTTTTGCCGAAGGTGGCGCAATGGAAGCCATCCTGGGGGCGCAAAAGGCGGGCAAAGTTCGCTTTATCGGCTTCACAGGCCACAAGAGTCCGGACATTCATTTGAAAATGCTGGAAACCGCTTCAAAGCATGACTTCACGTTTGATGCCGTTCAGATGCCCCTCAATGTAATGGACGCGCACTTCAACAGTTTTGAAAAGAAAGTTTTGCCGATCTTGCTTAAGAACGATATCGGCGTGCTCGGTATGAAGCCTATGGGGGACCACATTATTCTCGAGAGTAAAACAGCAACCGCGGTGGAATGCCTTCACTACGCCATGAATCTTCCCACCAGTGTCGTGATCACGGGCTGCGATTCTCTCCCGATTCTTCAGCAAGCTCTCCAGGCTGCCCGCAGTTTTCAGCCGATGAGTTCTTCCCAAGTTGCCGCGCTTCTCGAAAAAACAGCAAAGGCTGCGGAGGCGGGGCAGTTCGAGCTTTATAAAACAACTCACCGGTTCGACGGCACCTACGCCAATCCAGAGTGGCTTGGCTAGAGACACATCGATCTCCCAAAAAAAAGGGGCAGGAAAGGACAACATGTTGGAATATATCAATATCAAGGGCACCGATCTCATCTCTTCGCGAATCGCGCTCGGCACCTGGGCCATCGGCGGCTGGATGTGGGGCGGAACCGACGAGAAAGAATCTATTCGCACCATACATGCCGCATTCGACCAGGGCGTAAACCTGATCGACACAGCGCCCGTTTACGGGTTTGGGCGTTCTGAAGAAATCGTGGGTGAAGCCCTGCGCCAACGTGGTCGCAGAGAGAGCATCATCCTTGCCACAAAAGTCGGACTCGATTGGTCGAATGGCAAGATCGAACGCAACTCCTCGCGCCAACGCATTCTCCATGAGCTTGAGGATACGTTCCGTCGTCTCCAAACGGACTACGTCGATATCTATCAGGTGCACTGGCCTGACCCCCTCGTCCCCGTCGAGGAGACAGCCGCCACGCTTCGCGAGCTCTATGAACAGGGCAAAATTCGCGCGATCGGTGTGAGCAACTATGCGCCCGAAGAGATGGCACGTTTCAGAGCCGTCGCGCCACTTCACACGATTCAGCCCCCTTACAATCTCTTCGAACGCGAGATAGAACGCGACGTTCTACCATTCGGTCTTGACCGCGGCGTTACCACGCTCACTTACGGCGCCCTCTGCCGCGGATTGTTAAGCGGCGCCATGCACGCCGACCGCAAGTTTTCCAGCGATGACATGCGCAAGACCAGCGACCCCAAGTTTCAGCAGCCTCATTTCGCCGAGTACTTGGACGCGGCGAGCAAACTGGATGACTATGCCCGCGAACACTTTGGCAAGCGCGTGATTCATCTGGCGGTTCGCTGGCTGCTCGACCAACCAGGCGTTGGCATCGCGCTCTGGGGCGCACGTCGTCCGGAACAGCTCGCGCCCATCAACGAGGTGAGCGGCTGGTCGCTGACAAGAGATGATTTCGCGGCTATCGACGCCATTCTTCGCGAAAATATTCGCAACCCGGTCGGGCCGGAATTCATGGCTCCCCCGGCGCGGCAAGTCCGCCGGGTGGCGTGATCTTCTACGTCCAGAATGGTTTCGTTCTCCATCGTTTGCTCCAGGAGCCTGTGGGGGAAAGAAGAAGTTCGTTGCCATGAGTATTCGGGATTGCAGGCTGGCGTTTGAACGGTTGGAGCCGTGAGCGTCGGCGTGGAATAAAGCGAAAGGAAGAATTTTGGAGGTCAATCATGAACAAGAAAGAACTTTCTGCAAGTGTGGCTGGAAATGTCTCGCTAGGCGGGGAAATTTCCGTGCATCGTCTCGGATTCGGGGCGATGCGCCTTACCGGCGAAGGCATCTGGGGACCGCCAAAAGATCGCCAAGCGGCGTTAGCGGTTCTTCGCCGGGCCGTGGAGCTCGACATCAATTTCATTGACACGGCGGATTCCTACGGCCCGCACGTAAGCGAGGAGCTGATTGCCGAGGCGCTGTTTCCTTACCCGGCTAATCTAGTAATTGCCACCAAGGGAGGATGGAATCGTCCCGGCCCGAATCAATGGACCCACGATGCAACTCCCTCGCACCTTCGCAAGGCGGTCGAGGGGAGCCTGAACAGGCTGCGCCTGCACCGTATCGACGTCTATCAATTGCATATTCCAGATCCCGTTGTCTCGTTTGAGGCGTCTGTGGAAACCTTGGCTCAGCTACGAAACGAAGGCAAGATTCGCCTCGTGGCGTTGTCCAACGTCACGCAAGAGCACATCGAGCGAGCACGTAGAATTGTTCCAATCGTTTCCGTGCAGAACCGCTATAGCTTTGCGGACCGCGAATGGGACTACGTGGTGGACTATTGTGAGCGCAATGGAATTGCCTTTGTTCCTTGGTTCCCACTGGGGGCAGGTAGAGTTGCCGGCGAAGTGCTTGACCGAATCGCCAAGGCACGCAGTGCCAGCCCAACTCAGATAGCGCTGGCCTGGCTCCTGCGCCGATCTCCCATTATGCTGCCCATCCCAGGGACTTCTTCGATCGAGCATCTTCAGCAGAACGTTGCGGCCGCTTCCCTGCGCTTAACTGACGAAGACTACCAAACGCTTTCCAGGATTCCCGCGCTGGCCGCGTCACGGTGAAGGGGTTTGTGACTTCTTCACAGGTTTGCCGAATTGTCCCTCGACGGAAATAATAGCGCCTGGCGGACTATCAATGCGCATTGGCGCCAGCCTGCGACCGGCGCTGACTGTTGGTGGCTATGTTCTTATCCAAAAACGGAGGACCACACCAGACCCATCTCCTCGCGAAATGGTCGGGATCATGTGTCAACAGCGCTGCGCCTCCCCCGCACCGGCCGGGTAGACTTCCCACAGAAGCTCAGCACTTATTGCGCTACGCAACTTCCGGCGTCCCTGGAAGACACGTGCTTTCACGGCAGTAATTGAGGTGCCCAGAATCTTAGCCGCTTCCTCAACGGATCTTTCCTCGATGTCGCGGAGAAGGATCGTGGTTCGAATCTTTGGACCCAATCGATTGATCGCCTTTGTTAAGAGATCCGTGCGCTCGCGTCGCCAATAGGACTCTTCGGGATTGGGGCTCTGGTCAACGAACACGTCCAAGCCGGACTTCACTCCATCGTCGCCGGTGTCCGGCAAGACTTCGAAAATTCCCCGCCTTCGACGGAGCAACATGAAGGCTTCATTCATGACGATGCGCGTCAGCCACGTAGAGAACCGGGCCTTTTCTTGAAAGGTGTCGAGATGAAGGAAGGCCTTGTGAAAACTCTCCTGCGCCACATCTTCGGCATCCTCCCGGTTATTCGTAATGCGTTGCGCCACAACGAGAACTCTCCGCTGGTGACGAAGAACCAATTCCCCGAAAGCCCGAGTGTCTCCGCACTTTGCGGTAGCCACCAGCGCGCCGTCAGAGTCATTGCTTAGACTAGTTACAGAAGACGTTCTCATGAATCCGATCCTCCACCGCCACTGCGACACAAAGTAAGAGAAGCTGACTAGCTCGCCAGCCACAGCGCATATCGAACGGACTGGAATATCGTCCACTGATGATGCCGGCGCAAAATGCGATACCACTCGAGAATGGATAGAGGTTTCATGGTTGCACTCCTTCCTGCGCCCTGTCTCCTGTTCTGGCGTCGCGGCCACGCTGGCGCTTGCTCGCTGCGAATCCCACTCACGGGGAAAATTCTAACCGCCACAAGTGAGGCAATCTGCATGCCAGGAACTGTGATTGGCGAATACAGCTTGGAAATTGCTGGCAGAGTGGGAGATACGCCGATTCATCAGGGGCTTTGCAAGGGCAGTTGACACGCAAACCTGTCAGAGTGTTGACACTCCGTCTATGGGACTGGATGAGTCAGGGGCGCCGCGTCTTCCCGTGGCGGGCTGATACCGGCCCCTTGACCGAGCTGGCCAGAGCAGGACACTTTCTGATGTTAAGATTTTGATCGCAGGGAGAAACACCCTACTTCGCCGGAGCAAAAGAATGTCCAGGTCAAATCCGCTTCTGTGGCCCAAGCCGCCTGCGATTTGGAGCTATGGGATTGCTGTTCTCTCGGTTGCCGTAGCCCTCACCATTTCACGGTGGCCGCCGCTTCACCTGCAAGATGCTCCCGTGTCGCTCTTTCTTTGCGCCGTCATCTTGAGTGCCTGGTTTGGCGGAGTCTGGCCGGGATTGCTCGCGACGGTCCTCTCCGCTCTCGCTTTCTATTATTACTTCTTGTCTCCGATCCATTCGTTGGACGCAAAGCCTGTAGAAATACCACGCTTTGTCGTCTTCATGGTGTCAGCGCTATTTGTTGGCGTGCTAAGCATTGCCCAAAGGAACGCCACGGAATCGCTCAGGCGCGCGCGCGATGACTTGAAAGTGACAGTTAAAGAGCTCCAGAGCACCAACGAGGCGTTGCAAGCAGAGAGTCGTGAGCGCAAATCTGCGGAGGAATCGTTATGGCGAAGCGAGGGCTATCTTGCGGAAGCGCAGAGGCTCAGCCACACGGGCAGTTGGGCGTCGATACCTGCCACGGGTGAAATCAAGTACTTCTCCGAAGAATGCTACCGCGTATTGGGTTTTGATCCGCACGGTGGTCAACCGCGATACGAAGCGTTCTTTCAGCGCGTCCATCCCGATGATCAAGCCAAACTCAGCGAAGCGGTCGAGAAAGCTGGCCGCGACAAGACGGAGTTCGAGCTGGATTACCGATTCGTTCGTCCCAGTGGCGAGATCAGGGACATCCACGTGGTAGGCCATCCCGTTCTAGGCCAATCCAGCGATCTTGTTGAATTCGTAGGTACCGTCATGGACGTGACCGAACTAAAGCGGGCTGAGCAAGAGCGCGAGAGATTGCGTCAGGCGCAAGCAGATCTCGCACACGTCAACCGAGTGACCACCCTGGGAGAGTTGACGGCCTCGGTGGCCCACGAAGTGAATCAACCAATTGCCGCCGCTGTCACCAACGCCAAAACCTGCTTGCGCTGGCTTACTCGCGATCACCCAGATGTCGAAGAGGCACGCGCGGCTGCCATGAGAATCGTGAATGACGGAACGCGTGCGGCAGAAATCATCAAGCGAATTCGCTTGCTCTTCAAAAAGGGAACTTCAGAACGGGAGTTGGTGGATGTAAACGAAGTCATACAAGAGATGGTTGTCCTTCTCCGTGGCGAGGCGGTGAGAAACTCCATTTTAGTGCGGACCGAGTTGGAGGCAGACACCCCTCAGGTCATTGCGGACCGCGTGCAATTGCAGCAGGTGCTCATGAACCTCATGATTAATGGCATCGACGCTATGAAAGACGCGGATGGGGCGCGTGAACTCACTATCAAATCGCAGCGTGCCAAGAACGATCAAGTTCTTGTTTCCGTCAACGATACAGGAGTGGGGCTGCCAGCGCAGCAGGCAGACCAGCTCTTCAACGCGTTCTTTACCACCAAGCCGCATGGCACAGGTATGGGACTGTCTATCAGCCGCTCCATCGTTGAGTCGCACGGCGGCCGCTTGTGGGCTGCCAGCAACTCACCACGCGGGGCAAGTTTTTGTTTCGCTCTACCCGCCAAGGCAGTGGCAAGGGAATGATCCCTCCAGACACTCCCACGGTATTCGTCGTTGATGACGATCCCTCCGTGCGTGCGTCCATCCAAGGACTGTTGAAGTCGGCGAGCGTGCGCTGCGTAGCCTTCGGAACGGCAGAAGAATTCCTGCACAGCAAGCAGTGGGACGGCCCAAGCTGCCTTGTTCTGGACGTGAGCCTTCCTGGCGTCAGCGGTCTCGACTTTCAACGCGAGTTGGCCGACGCAGGCATCCAAATCCCTATCATCTTTGTTACCGGTCATGGGGATATTCCGATGACAGTGAAGGCCATGAAATCGGGTGCCGTGGAGTTTCTGACCAAGCCTTTCGACGACCAAGACTTGCTGAATGCGATCCAACAGGCTCTGGATCGGGACCGTGCGACGCGCCGTCAGCAGAGTAACTCTGCCGGGCTGCGAAAATGCTACGAGACCCTGAGCGAGCGCGAGCGCGAGGTCATGGGCTTAGTCGTCTCGGGCATGCTCAATAAGCAGATAGCTTTTGAGCTCGGGATCAGCGAGATCACCGTGAAGATTCATCGCGGCCACGTGATGCGGAAAATGCAGGCCGAGTCTCTGGCAGAATTAGTGAGAATGGCATCGAAACTGGAGTCTCCAGCCGGCAAAAGGTAGCCTAATGCCAACAAGCAACTGTCTTCCCACAACACATCTTGTTGGTTCGCAGTCCTCCCATGTTAGCGGCCGATTTCTCAAGCCTCCCAAGGTCGCCAGAGCTCTTCGATTGGCCCAACACTCAGGCTCTTATACCAAAGTATAATTGCGCCGCTGTTGGCGGTGCTGCTAGTTTGTGCAGCTATGGGCGCTTTGGAGAATATCAAAATGGTTGCGATTGTCGACGATGATGATTTAATGCGCAGCGCGCTACAGGGCCTACTGAAAGCGGTTGGCTTGCCGGCGCAAGCGTTTGCGTCGGCGGAGGAATTCCTGAAGTCCGGCCAACACCGTCAGGCTGGATGTTTAATCGCCGATATCCGTATGCCAGGTATGTCCGGTCTCGAACTGCAAGCGCAGCTGAACGCAGAACGCTGCAAGATTCCAATCATCTTTATAACTGCGCATGGCGACGAAAAAATGAGAATGCAAGCGTTGCGAGCAGGCGCTGTGGAGTTCATGGCAAAACCATTCGATGACGAAGCGTTGCTCGAGAGTGTGCGGGCGGCTCTGGAAAGCTAAGCTCACAAGTAGAAGTGGGCAGTGGGTTGCGCAAGGAGGTCTTCCGTGGCAGCTGTTGCAAGATTCGGATCCGCCGACCAGGATGCTAATCCGCGCAGATTCGAGCAGATCATAGGTAGCAGTCCTGCTCTGGAATCGGTACTCGAACAGGTCCAGCAGGTCGCGCCTACGGACTCCACTGTTCTTATCCAGGGAGAAACAGGCACCGGCAAGGAGTTGATCGCGCGCGCGATTCACAATCTCAGTTCGCGGTGCGGGCGTCCATTCATAAAATTGAATTGCGCTGCCATTCCTTTCGATTTACTGGAAAGCGAGCTATTTGGCCATGAGAAGGGCGCTTTTACAGGCGCTATCGCGCAAAAGGTCGGCCGTTTCGAATTGGCTGACAAAGGGACGCTCTTCCTGGACGAGGTCGGAGATATTCCGTCGGGACTGCAGCCCAAACTGCTACGTGTCTTGCAGGAACAGGAGTTCGAGCGCTTAGGTAGCACTCGGACTCACCAGGTGGACGTTCGGCTCGTGGCTGCCACCAACCGGAATTTGGTGGACATGGTGAAGCGGAACGAATTTCGCAGCGATCTCTACTACCGTCTGAATGTGTTTCCGATCCCACTGCCACCGTTGCGGGACCGCCGGGGAGACATTCCGGCGCTGGTCGCACATTTTGTAGAGATTTACACCCGCCGGATGAATAAGCAAATAGAACACATTTCTCCTGGAACGATGTCTACCCTCGTCTCATATCAATGGCCAGGGAACATTCGCGAGCTTCAGAATTTCATCGAGCGGAGCGTAATCCTTACTTCGGGAAACGTCCTTGACTCCCCTCTCGCGAGCTTAAGGAGTGCCGCCGAGGTGGAATCCCTTGGACCAATTACCATGGAGGACGCGGAGCGAGACCACATTCGCAGGACTCTCGAGCAGACTCGGTGGGTTGTCTCCGGTCCCAACGGGGCGGCCGCACGTTTGGGAATCAAGAGGTCTACACTTTACTTCCGCATGCAAAAGCTTGGCATCTCGCGTACCAAGCGAGATCTCCCGTCCCACTAACAGAGTTGAAATGACGTGAGGATCGACCCTCTAATCGTTTGACCTTATCCATGCAGTAGTCTCAACGCAACAACGCCTACCTGCCAAGCCGACCTAAATCCGAAGCTGTTTGAAATTCACGAAATAAGTAACCTCACTGAGCCTGTCGGCATGATGGACGCCGTGTACCGCGGGCTGGCATCGCATACCGCGCTATTACCTGTGTGGGCCTCTACTTTCAATCACTTACGCAATCAACATGATTGGCGACGCAGTTGCATTCTTCAGCTCTGTCGTTCGAGACCGTGCGACGCAAGGCCGCGAATTAAAAGGATCGAAGGTATGCTCAACAGAATTGTTGGAACTACATTAAGTATTTTCGTTGGAATGACCGCGGTGACGCCGATCATGGCGCAGAACTCGGCTTTGCGCATTGATCCCGAACACTCCACGGCGCCGGTGCCCTCCCGCGCCGCCAACAGGCCACACGCTGGATCAGATAGCCGGAGCACTGTAGTTTGGACCAACGACGACCTCGAAAGACTCCATGGTCTCGGCCTGATTTGCATCGTTGGCCGAATCAACGAAGAAACCCCAAAGTCGGCATCTCTGCCTCAACCATACGTGAAAACTCAGGACCCGGCGTGGTACGCCGAGCAGGCAGCCCGACTGCGCGATGAGCTCGAACACAGACAGGCCCAGCTCTGTGGATGCCAGCAGGCGCTTGAAGATGCCCAAAGTCTCAGGGAAACAAGCGGCGCCATAAATCTCGATGAAGGCGACGTAGGCATCACCCCCGAAGCTGGCATTGAGATTCTTCAAGAGCGCGTGAGCGACACGCAAGCGGATCTCGACGCCCTGGAAGGCTTGGCACGCCGCAACGATATCCCGCCGGGCACGCTTCGCGGCCAGTGAGCTTAGCTGGCGCGGTTGTCGAGGGCTTATGAGGTTTCTTGAACATTGGTTTGAAATCAAGAGAATGATTTCAATTGTGTACTGGAGAATATGCTATGAAGCTGTCCAAGCAGGTTTTAATCTTACTTCTTTGTTGTTCGCTTGTGCGATTCACTGCGCAAGCCGAATCTTTCGGTCCTACGGGCCAATCCAACGAGCAGTCATCGGTTCCGTCCGCGCAACAGTCTCCTCAAGAGCTGCAGCAACTGGTCGCCCCGATCGCCTTGTACCCGGACGCCCTTGTTGCCCAGATTCTCGCCGCTTCCACCTATCCCACTGAGATTGTCGAGGCGGATCGGTGGATGCAGGGCCATTCCAAACTCAAGGGTGAAGACCTGGCAAAAGAAGTCGACAAACAGCCCTGGGACTCGAGCGTTAAGGCTCTCACTCAATTCCCGGCGGTTCTTGAAAACATGGACAAGAACCTCTCTTGGACTTCCTCACTTGGCGACGCATACGCCAACCAACAGCAGGATGTGACAGATACTGTCCAGGCGATGCGTCAGCAGGCGCACAAGGCCGGGCACCTGAATAGCAATGAACAGGAGAAGGTTACAACTCAAGGCAACACAATCATCATTGAACCGGCCAATCCTGAGGTCGTCTACGTGCCCGCGTATGACCCCTGGCTCGTGTATGGCGAGCCGATTGCCGCATATCCAGGCTGGTATCCTGTGCCTGGGATCTTCCTAACCGGAGTGGGAATTGGATTTGGAATCGGGTTCGGGGTCGGCTTGTTTGGAGGATTTGGGTGGGGCTGGCATCACTGGGGATACGACTGGCACGGCCGCACGGTGACCTACAACCACAATACCTACGTATCCCACAGCGGAACAATCGTCAATCGCAACAACTTCAACCATTCCGGAGCCAACTTCAACCACGGTAATTCCTTTCGAGGGAGCAGCGCCGGGGGGAGAACTTCGACATTCCATGGCTCTTCGGCTTTTCACTCTCAGCCAGGCACCCGTTCAAGCACTTTTAGCGGCTTTGATCACGGCGGAAATGTCCGGGCCTTTTCCTCCCGTGGACGGTCGAGCTTTGGTGGTGTCTCCCATGCCGGTGGTTTCCATGCAGGTGGATTTCACGGCGGCGGTGGACGACACAGGTGATCGCATCTAGCAGTGCGTGGCATTAGTCAAAAATTCAAAAATGGAGAGAAAACCAATGTTAGAGAAACTTTCAATATTCGTTCAACTTGAATGGAAGAACTTTGTCCGATTTGTTGCGTCCGTTGTATTCACACTTTCCTTGGGGTGTTCGTTCATGCCTGCGTTCGCCCAGCAGCCGGGACAGCGAACCTTTGCTTCGCCTGAAGATGCCGGCCGTGCTTTCTTTGCTGCAACTCATGCAGAAAACGAAGAGTCCCTCATGAGCATCCTCGGCCCGGATGGAAAGGAATTCCTCTCGTCTGGCGACCCAGTGGAAGATTTGGATGCGCGCGTCAGCTTTGTTCTCAAGTATCAGGAGATGCATCGGTTCGTGACGGAGCCGAACGGAGCCGTAACCCTGGTTGTAGGCGCCGAAAACTGGCCATTTCCAATTCCACTTGTGAATAATCACGGCTCGTGGTTCTTCGACACCGCCGCGGGCAAAGACGAGATTCTATTGCGGCGCATCGGCAAAAATGAACTGGCTGCCATGGATGCGTGCCGTGAGTTGGTCGACGCCCAGAAGGAATATTCTGCGCGCCCGCCGGCGAATCTCTCCGGCCAATTCGCGCAGAAACTGGTCAGCGATGAAGGCCAGCACAATGGTCTGTACTGGCACGGTGCTGACGATGAGTTCAATAGCCCGATAAATCCGCTCATCGCCTACGCGCGCCAGAATCTCCCGACGGACCAAGTTGGCGAGCATGTTCCATTCAATGGGTACATGTTCCGGATCCTCACGAGCCAAGGACCACATGCGCCGGGCGGAGCCAAGAACTACATCGTCGATGGGAAGATGAGCGCAGGATTCGCCTTCGTTGCCTACCCTGTCGAGTATCGTTCCTCAGGCGTGATGACTCTTATTGTCGACAAATCCGGAATAATTTACGAAAAAGACCTTGGTCCCAACACAACAACGCTTGCGCAAACGATGACTGTCTATGACCCGGACTCCACCTGGCACAAGGTGGAATGAGCGATGACGGGAGGGGAGACGAAACCATGCTCAATCGAGATCTTGCCGCATTACTATTCGGTCTTCTCGCGTTCGGCGCGCTCGTGATCTCAGCACGGAATGAGCCACGGGCTTCTAGAGATCCCATTCCAGGCGCGGCAAATCCACAGAACAATCTTGTTGGCCGCATGCCTCCCTTGTTCGATCAGGATGTGGCGCGGGTTGTTGCCGACGTTGATCGGATTGAGGCCGACATTCTCAGCCAGATGGAACACGCCGCGCTCGATCGCCAAGGACAGGTCCGCACCCTGGGGAAGCTGCTGCTCTTCGATAAACATCTCTCGGTCAATCAGAACGAAGCATGCAGCTTCTGTCATACGCCGGAGACGG